>Ga0210044_10005070_pt1 | contig 17973 bp, 24 predicted proteins | sample CryGey13umfilter_2_FD_183959 | JGI IMG/M metagenome (GOLD analysis project Ga0210044, IMG submission 183959) | Groundwater microbial communities from aquifer in Utah, USA - Crystal Geyser 4/9/14 3 um filter (SPAdes) (version 2) | ecosystem: Environmental > Aquatic > Deep subsurface >... | reverse complement strand
AACTGATACAACCTACGGTTCGCCATAATAAAATCACCTCCTTTTGTCACGGGGTGATTTTATTTTCTCACAAGGGCTACGCCGTTAAACGCACACGCCGGCTAAAGCCGGCGGTTTTTCCTCATAACGAGAAACCCGGCCATGCTTCGTAGCAATGGCCGGGCCGTCTCAGGGTTGCGTACCTCTTGGTTCCACGAACCCTGTGTCGTGGAGAGGTTGTGAGCGTGCCCGTTCTAGGATGGCAGCTCGGGAGAGGATGAGGTGGCGGAGGCCTAGAACCTCCGTTGGGGGTCAGAAGACGATCGTCTCGCCACCCACCCCCTCGTGCTCGAGGGTGACGGAGGCGGCGCCGTCGTTGACGACCAGGCTGTCCTGATACAGGTCGACGCGCACCTGGTCGTCCAGCTCGGTGCTGGCGCCCAGGGTGTCGATCATGACCGCGAACAGACCGTAGTCGCCCGCCTCGATCTGGTAGTCCAGGTCGAAGTCGACGAACAGCAGACCACCCATGTCGGACACTTCGGCCTCGTACACGTTGCCGTACCGGTCCATGCCCCAGATGTCCTGGGGCTGCCATCCGGTGTCGGCCTTGTCGGTCCAGACGACCAGGAAGCGGGCGGATTCGACGGTGAGGGCGCCGCACTCGGGGTCGTCGTTGTTGAACTGGAGCGCGATGGCCCGGAGCTCCTCGGAGGGCTCCTGGCTGCCGCTGGCGGCGCCCTGGGCATTCTCGACGGAGATGGTGTTGGCCATGATGGCCTCGCCCCCCTCCGCGGTCAGGACCTCGAACTCGCACTCGATCTCCTCACTCTCGACGACGTCGGTCTCGTCCTCCTGGGTGTCCTCGACGATCTCGCCGACCGTGTCCGTGCTCTCGCTCTGCTCGATCTCCTCCACCTGACCGATCTCGGTCTGGGTGGGGGTGGTCTCGCAGGCGGCGAGGGTCAGGGCGGCGAGGGTCAGGATGCTGATGGAACGCATGGTTGCTCCGATGCCCGACGAATGAACGTCAGGACTTGTTGGTGGGGGTGGATTCAACGCTTGAGTTCTCGCGTCATCCCGATGATTGGTCTAAACCAAGTTACGGCATGAAACGAGAAAAGCCAGTATCTAAGCTCATTCTAAACAGGGAGAATGAAACCAAATACCGGCTTTCATGTGCGCCACCCAATAAATGGGACTACGGATGGCTGTAGCTCTCTCCCCAGAAGTTTGAAGGATCATTTTTATGTTAAGACTATACCACTTTTTGACCGTTTTGTCAATAGTTTCTAACAACAAAAGGACTAATATTAGCAAAGAAACATAAACTTCTTTTTCTGATAACATATGGTCATATATGGACCACTCAGACCAAGAACCTGTTTTGAATAACTGGCTTCAATTTTTGGAAAGCGCAGGATTAATGACCGACACTGAACAAGTGAACTTTTTGTTTAACGGAGACTCAAGGTATGAAGAAGAGCGATTTATGGAATTAGGAGATGCTCTTCAACGTCTTTTCGATCAAGATCCAGATAGACTATTTGATGTAACGAATTGGGATTTTTTTGAGAAAACGGGTTTCACCACAGACCATCTTTATCATCTTGAAGGACAGTTACTTTCTAGCATGTGGGCACACAAACAGAAACACTTAAATCCAATGTTTGTACTGCGTTACACATCCGTCGGTGAACTACCAATGAAATCAGTACTTAATCTAATCACGGAGCGCAGTATTAAGATTAATCAAATAGATATTGTATTGGTAAGTAAGGAGTCGATTATACTCAATCTTGTCTGTGATTTGTCCGATATGAAAGTTCAAGGGGAGATTGTAGGTTTAGACATCCATCAATTTGTGAATAATGTACTACAAGACGAAAGCCTAGAGCGAAAATTGATTATTGAGATGTTTAAACATCAGATAGATGAAGTTGTTGAGTGGCGTCAACTTAGTCATATTTTGTACCGAGACTTTGAAGAGAACCCCAATCAGTACAAGAAACGCATCAAGTCCTTGTATCAAACTACCAACAAGAAAATGAGGGACTATTTCAAAATTGATCAGGACTATATAGACCGCAACAAATCTGGTCTGTTTAGAAAACTCTGATCCACAACTAGGTAAGTGCAGAAGACAAATATCTGCAATCACATGAACTAGACTAATAAGGTCTAGTTTTTATGTCTTTTGAAACTCAGCATATCGAATCTTTCAAAGACCTCTATCAGAAACGTTTTGGCAAAAAGCTTTCTGATCAAGAGGCTCTTGATAAAGCAACTCCATTGCTCGGCCTGATTCGAGCTGTATATCGACCAATAACACAGAAGCAGTCAGAACTTTGGGACTAATGATGTTCAGATTTTGTGTGTGAAAAAACGACTCACAAAACCTGCACACCATACAGACTCACTACACGGAATGATCACTAACAAGCTTTGACCCTGACAAGAGATTCAGGGGCTTGGAACAACGGCATTACTCCAAACAAGGAGATATTCCGGCAGTAGATCTGGTGGAAGCAGGATATGTGCACACATGTGACGACATGGGTGCCTGCGAGTCGACGCGCGCGTACATCTAATTCACTAAACCCATTTATGAAAGTCAGACTACCTTCAAAAGAAGAGAAGCTAAATCTCAGCACCAAGAAAGTAGCACTACCTCGCGATGCCTATACCCTGCTTCGTATTCAAAAAAAGAAACAAGGGATTAGCATGGCAAAAATTGTAACTAACCTAATCTATAGAACTTATGGCTCCTAACATTGTCACTCGCGAAACGCTCCTTATTCGCTTCCTGAGCGAATTACCACCGATGGCTCACAACGAGTTGAAACTAGCTGTAAACGCCTTTGTAACTAGCTTTGAGGCTAAGAGAGCATCGGTCTATGGCAGAGATGAGATGTACCAAACCTATCTCAAACTAGCCGATCAGATCCTGAATTATGCAATTAAGGAAGGTGAGATTCTCTACTAACGAAAAAACTGTTAAAATATCCAAGAAATAAGGATTATAATGGTAGAAAGGTTGGGCAGAAGTACAGCAAAAACACAGCAGATTTTGCCCATCTTTCTGACCTAGAATATATATGAAGAACAACCAAGATATTAATTACTTCATGTACTGCCGGAAGAGTTCAGAAGACAGTGCTCGTCAGGTTCAGTCGATCGAGAACCAAAAGGAAATCATGTCGAAACTTGCACATGACATGGGTTTAAACGTTGTCGATATCTTCACAGAGTCTCGTTCAGCAAAAGAACCAGGAAACAGGCCTCGCTTTGAAAAGATGCTTGAACGAATTAGAGACGGAGATGCAAACGGGATTCTTTGTTGGAAGATCGATCGACTTTCTCGTAATCCTGTTGATTCAGGGACGCTACAATGGATGCTTCAAAAACAAATCATCAAGTCAATTCAAACAATCGATCGCGAGTATCAGCCGGAGGATAACGCGCTGATACTCGCTGTCGAGTCAGGGGTGGCAAATCAGTACATTCTCGATCTTCGAAAATCCAGCATGAGGGGCACTCAACGGAAACTCCAACAAGGTTGGAGGCCAGGGGTAGCCCCTCTTGGCTATCTCAATGAGAAAGACGATCAAGGTTTAGGTATCGTCGTTCCTGACCCCGAGCGATATGATCTTGTTCGTAGACTATGGGATTTCATGCTTACTGGGAGTTATACTATTCCACAGCTTTTTTATATATCGTCAGACGAGTGGGGTTTAAGAACGCGCAAGATGAGAAGGCAGGGTGGCAAAGCTGTATCGTTAAGTGGCCTTCATCGAATCTTTACAAACGATTTTTACACGGGTTCGTTTACATATTCCGGAGAACTCTATGAGGGCAAGCATAAACCAATGATTTCCTTGAATGAGTTTGATCGCGTCCAACAGATACTTGGACGCAAGGGCAAACCACGTGCTCAAAGTCATAATTTTGCATTTACAGGCTTTATTCGGTGTGGGGAGTGCGGTTGCTCTATCACAGCCGAAAAGAAGACCAAGTACATCAAATCTACCGGCAAAACGAAAAGCTATGTTTACTATCGCTGCACTAAAAAGAGACGCGAGTTGCATTGCTCCCAGAGTACGTGTGTCCGAGAAGAAGAGCTGGAGACTCAGATGAGTACTGAGTTGAAAAAGATCACGATCCTACCTGAGTTTAGGGACTGGGCGCTTGAAGTGTTGGGTACTGAGCATAAGAAGGAGGTTGAGACCCGTTCAAAGCTCTACGAGAGCCAACAGAAGGCTCTGAGGGACGCTCAAGGACACTTGGATTCACTTACTGACATGCGGATAAAGAAATTGCTTACCGATGACGAATACCTGCTTAAGCGAGACCAGATCAAAGATGAGATAAAACGTCTCAAACACGAGGTCGTGGATACTGAATCTCGGGCAGAGCATTGGCTCGAGCTTACTGAACAGACATTTAACTTCGCTACGTACGCACGCGTCCATTTCAATGAGACAGAAGATCTGCAACTCAAAAAGCAGATTATGATGGCTCTTGGCTCGAACCCGACGATTCAGGACGGAAAACTTAGCATTGAGTTGTCTGAATGGCTTGTTCCAATCGCAGAAGGCTATCCAGCACTTGAAATGCAATTCCGAACGTTAGAACCGACGAAAAATGGCCAAGATAAAAGAAAAATGAACGCTATTGCTAGTGTTCATTCCTCTTGGCTCGGGGGGAGGGATTCGAACCCTCGACCCATTGGTTACACTTGATCCATCAGTTTCCTGACAGCGTGGACTATATCTTCATCCGTTCCAGTATGGCTGGACGAGGATGCGAGGCGCTTCCCCCAACTAACCGTTGGAGTACTCCGTAAAGGATAGTCTCTGAACCCTCCCACCACAGCTCCACTAGGAAGCAATGACAGGCTTGGCTGCTGATTACCATGTTGTTTCCAACGAAGGCTTCCAGCAATTCACCTCGTTTCATTCCAACGTTTCCGCTGGAAGCTGCGTAATGCCTGCGTGAACCTCAGCGTGACAGTTAGAACAAATCTGACAACGACCGCCGAGTTTTTCGACAGCTTTCTGTTTCAATGTCTTCCGACGCTTTGCCACCGCTTTTTTGAGGTATTCAGCGCGATCGGCATAGGTACGATTATCTGGCATATGTTCCAATAGACCAAACATCGTCGTGCCACAGCCAATTGCTCTGCCACTGAGCTACCCCCGAATTTAGTTCTTTCAAAGAACGACGAGATCATAGCAAAATTGGTTGGGGTGCGCAAGATCTTGAAGATCATGTGGGATCTACCTTAGTACCAATCGTCCGGTGTACTTTACTCCCTTTCTTCGTTGTTTCTGTTCTTCTTCTGGAAGCAGGGTAATTTCCTTGCACCCCTCTGAACAGGCACCATTCATGTGCTCCTGACAATCAGGGCACTGAATGAAGAGTACGTGACAGACCTGGTTCGAACAATTCACAGTTGTGTTTGCTGATCGCTTACACTGATAGCAGACCCCGAGTACATCTTCGGTGATCACTTCTGCCTCGCGCCCATCAAAGACATAATTAAGTCCTTTGTACTTAGACGAGAGCTCTTCGGCATCAATTTGATGTTTGTAATCAATGATACCTCCATGGAGTTGGTTCACGTCCTTGAACCCGTGATGTTTCAAAAAGGCGCTGGTCTTTTCACAGCGAATCCCTCCTGTGCAGTAGAGTAAAATTTTCTCCTCTTCCTTTCCTTGCAATGTCTCCAGCACCACAGGGAGTTCTTCTCGAAATGTATCTGCATTGGGACAAAGAGCTCCCTCAAAATGACCAATGTCACTTTCAAAATTGTTGCGCATATCAACGACCACAGCCCCACCTTCAATCGCTTCATTAAATTCTTTCGCCGAGAGATGCGAACCCACATTTGTCACATCATAGGACCCATGATCAAGACCGTCGGCGAGAATATATTCTCTTGCCTTGATGACCAGCTTCCAAAACGCGACACCATCCTGACGAAGTCCGATCTTAAATGGAACATCCTTCAGCTCTCTGTGCATATCGACGGCCACGCGAAAGGCCTCCATCTGTGGAGCAGGCACACTCACCTGAGCATTGATCCCCTCACGAGCCACATACACACGACCAAGGACCCCAAGCTGAGACCACTCATCGTACAAAGCATTCCGAAACGCCTCCACGGAATCAATCATCACATAGCGATAAAATGAAACAGGAATACGCTCGAATGTCTCGGCCTCGAGTTTGGCGAGAAGTTCTTGCTTGGAGAGTGTGTTTGCTTTGAAATACATAGATAATCAGGAGGATACTACTCTTTCTCACCCGACGGATCAAGTCTTCCATTGACAAAAACCCTTTGTGCGAGTAGTGTCCGGGCTTGTAGTCACCATTTCAATATTGACCCTATGAAACGCCCCTATCTCTCTGGCTCTGGTCGTGGTGGAAGTTCTTACAGCCACGCAAAAAAGCCTTTTGGCAAACCCTTCGCAAAGAAACCATCATTCGGTGGTTCGAGCGAGAAATACAAAGCAACCTGCAGCGAATGTGGAAACAGTTGCATGGTTCCGTTTAAACCAAACGGACACAAGCCCGTCCACTGCAGCGACTGCTTCCGTGGAAATGGAGGGGCACAAGGGGGTGACCGACGTTTTGAACAGAAACGCAGCTCCTCCTATGGAGACAGACGCACGGGTGACAGACCTTCGTTCAAGCGTCCCTACAGCCCAGCTGCATCAACTGATTCTTCAATCAGCAAGCAACTCGCTGAAATGAACAAGAAACTTGATCGCATTCTCGCAACCCTAGGATCATCAGACAAAGAAGCGACTAAGGCCTACGAAATCCCTGTTGATCTTGATGAGCCATCGATGCACTTCGACGTCTAAGACCTCAACTCACAAAAAAGATTGGCAACCGTCGATCTTTTTTTGTTGCAGACGTATGCTAAACTCAAACCACATGTTCAAACAGATAAAAGACATCCTTAAGTTCAGAGCACTGAAACGAACGTTCAACCAACATGAGCGGCTTCTTGTTCCACTCATGTTGCTTGTTGGTGTGGTCATCGATTTCATCACCTTTCGCACAATCGAAACCACCACTGCCTTTCTGATCCTCGGGATTTATACCCTTGTCGCAGGAGTCATGATCACCATCATTCACCGGTACGATGCTGCACAGAGTCTTCTTGAGCGACCAACCACTATCGGCTACATCAGACTTGCTGCACCCCTCGTCACACAGCTCACCTTTGGTGCACTCCTCTCTGCGGCCTTTATCTTTTATTGGTTCTCTGGAAGCTTCACGGTCTCCTGGCCGCTTCTCATTATTGTGATCGGTCTCATGGCAGCGAATGATGTTTTTCGTGAACACTATCTTCGTCCCACGGTTCAGCTCAGTGTCTATTACTTTACCCTCTTCATCACTCTTGCTGTTGCTCTTCCCTACCTCTTTGAATCCATTTCCCCCTGGGTGTTTGTTGCCGCGGGTGTTTCCAGCCTCATACTCATGTTGATCTTCCTGCGTGCGCTTACACGTATACGCCCAGACCTGAGGTTCATGCACCCCTCCCCAACCATTTCCATCATGATCATTTTTTTGGTCATGAATGCGGGTTACTTCCTTAACATCATTCCACCCATTCCCCTCTCTTTGACAGACGCTGGGGTGTATCACTCAGTCGAACGGCAAGGAAACAACTACCTCGTGTCCTCAGAAGAACAATCTTGGTTTGATCGTTTCCTCCCCGGGGAAACCATCAACATCGCACCAGGGGATCGTCTCTACGCCTATGCATCTATCTTTGCACCAGTAGATCTCGACACAACCGTCACACATCATTGGCAACGGCTCACAGATGATGGATGGGAAAATATGAGTTCACTCTCCTATTCAATAAAAGGTGGTCGTCAGGATGGGTATCGTGGGTACTCATATCTCACCTCCCCTAGCCCAGGTAAGTGGCGAGTCGATGTGGAAACGGAACGTGGTCAAGTCATCGGACGCATTTCATTTCAAATCAACGAAGTAGATGAGGCAATTATTCTCGTTGAGGAGCTCAAATAACGAACCTAAAAAACACAGCCAGAAACGGCTGTGTTTTTGAGTTTACGGCCCTAAAATCTTGACTTTTTTTGAAAAATGCGCTTAGCTACACTAGTACTCCTAACAAAAACCTCATGAAAACAGCTTTAAACATTGTTGTGATCTGCCAGCACGGCAGACATCTGAGCCGTTATCTGCAAGAGTACTTAGAGTCAATGAAGATTGAATCAAGCGCCCTCGGCCTCAACTTTAAAAACCGGAACACCATTCGAAAAATTCAAAGCGCCCAAATCGTCATTTGTGTGCATGAGGAAATTAAGCAAGCGGTAGAGGCAGAATTTGATCTTTCCGATAAAAAGGTCATTTGCTTAAACGTGACAGACTTCTCTGGAACGAGCAATAAAAAACCGATGACGGGAGAGAGCTGGCTTGAGTATCAGGAGTCAAATGTCTACCCTGAGTTGAGAAAACAGATCAAGAAACATCTTCCGTCTCTCGCCTAAGCTCCTGTTTCCCTGGGGAGAAAGGAATGTGCAATGCGTCAGTAATCAAAACAAGAGCCCCTCAGGCTCTTGTTTTCTGATTATGTCATTTGTTTGACAAGGTAGATCTTTTCTCCTGAGGGTGAGTCAAAGACGACAGACTCCCCCGCCCGATGACCCACCAACGTTTTTCCGAGTGGAGACGTATAAGAGATACGCCCCTTAGATACATCTACTTCTTGAGCCCCAACAATGTGATAAATGCGTTCCGTTCCATCAATCTCAACCGTTACACGTGAACCGATTTGAATCACTCCATCAGGACTTCCTTCTTCAATGGGAATGGCGTACTTCAGTCGCTCAGTGATCGAGAGTATGCGTGCGTTGATTCGTCTGAGGCGCCCCTTAGCCATCTGGTAGGCAGCGTTTTCTGAAAAGTCCCCCATCTCTCCCGTTCGTTGCACCTCTTTAATAGCCTCTGGTCGCTCGTGTTGTTCAAGATCTTCCAGTTCCTTTTTAAGATGAGCAATTTTATCCCTGGTTAAATGATGGTCTTGAGGCGGCTGAAGCGCTCTTCGATCTTCTTCTCCTTTTCGTTTTGGAACCCGCATAACTAGTTTGATCTCCTCTGACCTCCTCCAGATCGTTTCGCTCCAGAACGTTTAAAGCCACCTGTTCTACCTCCTCTTGATCTTCCACCAGAGTGTCCGCCACTTTGTCTACGGTCATCTCCAGGGCGATTCACCTCATCGCGGCCCTGAGCATGAGGATCAATTCCCTCAGGAAGATCCCCAACGCGAATTTTTGTTCGAATAAGACGTTCAATCGCACCAAGATCGCGCTTCTGATCTGGAACCACAAACGAGATGGCTTTCCCTGAACTCCCTGCGCGCGCCGTGCGTCCAATGCGATGCACGTAATCATCTGGATTGTCTGGAAGGTCATAGTTCAGCACAAGCTCAATATCAGTGACGTCAATCCCGCGAGCCACAATATCTGTGGCGACAAGAATGCGAAATTCGCCATTTTTAAATCCCTCAAGAGACTTTTTGCGTTGTGCGAGTGAACGGTTTGAATGAAGTTCCGTGGCGGAATGACCCATACCACGAATCTTCTGAGCGATATTCTTTGCTCCATGCTTGGTCCGACTAAAAATAAGCACCGTCCCTTTGTATTCCTGAAGCAACGACTCTACGAGTTTTATTTTTTCTGACTTCGGTACAATAAAAACCTCTTGCTCCACACGCTCTGCTGTTGTTCCAGCGCGCGCCACCTCCACACGAAGTGGTTTTTGCATGTACTTCTGCGCAATCTGCGTAATAGATTCAGGCATGGTCGCTGAGAACAGCAATGTTTGACGCTCCTTCGGTACGACAGCAAGAATCTTTTTAATTTGCGGTTCAAACCCCATGTCCAACATGCGATCTGCCTCATCAAGAATCAAAATACCAACCATTGAAAGATTCACTTTCTTTTGATTCACCAAGTCGATAAGTCGACCAGGCGTGGCAACAATGGCATGAGGCTTCTTTTTCAATGCTTGAATCTGTCTGTGGATCGAAACACCTCCGATCACGGCTGCGGTTCGCAACCCAAATGGACTTCCGAGCTTGTGCATGGTCTCTTCCACTTGAAGAGCAAGTTCACGTGTTGGAGTGAGAACCAGACACGTTTTTTTTGTGGCGGCCACACGTTGCAATGCAGGCAAGGAGAAGGCAAGAGTCTTCCCTGTCCCCGTCTGTGCAATACCAATCACGTCATCCCCTTGAACAGCAATCGGAATGGCCTTTCGTTGAATAGGTGTTGGGTGGATGAACTTAAGTTCATCCAATCGCTTGAGTAAATCGGGAGCAATTCCCAATCCTCTAAATGTTTTATCTGTTTCTTCTAGTCTACTCATATTAAGCGGCTTCATTACTCTCATCATTAAACAGGGTCGGGTCGTATCCGGTATCTGATTCAACTTGGTTACGCTTTGCATGAGCGTAGGCATCCCTCATGCGCTGATCTTCTTTTATTCTACGACGAGCGTCATCCGCATCTGCTCGGAGTTCACGCTTCTCCTTCTCCTCCGCACGCTTCTTCTTCTCACGTCGATTCAACTCCTTCCGCACCTCTCCAAAAAGTCTGTCTCGTTCACGCCCCTCAGGAATCCCTTGAAGCGCTTTTGAAATGTGTAGCGACGGGTAGCGTTTCAGATCCACTTCTTTCTTCCACTGTTCTGCTGCATCCGCAAGTACCTTGAGTCTCTGCTCTGATTCCGCCTGAGCACGTGCGTGCTCATGTTCTCTCAAATTCATATAAGCCATCATAACACAGGCGAGTATCAAAAAATAGCCTATTTCGTAGGCTATTTTTGAATACTCAGTCCCTCAACCTACCGTAAAATCCAACCGCCGTCAACAACTAACACCTGTCCTGTAATGTACTCTGCCTTCTCTGAGGCAAGAAACACTACGGCGTTCGCAATATCATCTGGTTTCCCCATGCGCTGCCAAGGGATTCCAACAGCCATTTGTTTTTTGGCGTCAGCGGCCATTCCTCCTGAGAGGCCCGGTGTCTCAATCGCGCCAGGAGCAACCGCATTGACATTAATCTTCTTCGCTGCAAGTTCCAATGCCATGGCACGAACCATCCCATTCACACCCCCCTTGGAGGCACAGTAATGAACAAGTTCTTCAAACCCAACCAAGGAAGCGATGGAAGAGATCATCACAATCTTCCCTCCGGCCTTCATCTGCTTAGCGGCCGCCTGCGAACACAGGAAGGTTCCTTTCAAGTTCACATCAATCAACTTGTCCCAATCACCTTCCGTGATCTTTGCAAAAGGAACAAACGGATAGATTCCCGCATTGTTCACCAGAATATCGATTCTGCCGAATCGTTTGATCGTCTGCTGCATCAAAAGATCCACTTCTTCTTTTTTTGACACATCACACGCAACAGCCATCGCCTTCACCCCCAACTTCTCAATCCTCTTTGCGGTCTTCTCTGCTCCCTTCTGATCAATATCGGTCACAACAACACGACACCCCTCCTTAGCAAAAGCCAAGGCGATCCCAAGACCAATTCCTTGTTTTGCTCCGGTGACAATAGCCACCTTGTTTTTAAATGACATACAAACGCAATAACGATTTAATAAATATCAGATTGATATTCTAGAATGGTAGCAGTCTTGAAGCCAAAACAAAACTAGACCCCGAGGGGTCTAGTTTGCCTTACCATTCGTCTGCTTCGTCGTCGTCCTCCTCGTCTGATCCCATTCCTTCCATCTCTTCATCTGGATCGGGTTCGGAATCGGAGTCATCGCTCTGGTTTTCGTCCCAGTCGCTGTTCTCCCACTCGTCATCCATGACAAAGCTGTTTGTGTACAGCATAATGTGGCGGCACATTGCCTCTCATTATTTAGTTAGTAGAGTCGCCTTAACACGACCCGAAACCTAGGCCTTAGGTGAAAAAATTGTATACCGGATGAGATAGGGAGTTCAAGACTTTGTCAAGGGTCCCTCTTTACAATGCAGCCACCTCCCACGCAAGGAAGGTCTCGTAAACCTCCTTCTGACTGGCCCACTGAATCACCCCATCCTCCTGAAGTTCCTGTAGGGCCTCAAAGAACAACTCAATGCCTTCATCTGAATACTTTTGAGAAGGGATGTAGACCTGCATTTTTGCCGGTCGTGAACGATCACGGATCGCGTCAAAGTTTCGAATGGCTTCCACAATAGCATCGACGTCGTCCTGTTTAACCTCACAATCCTGTCCACAAGCCGCATTCCATCCATTTTCTCCGTTTAAATCTCCAATGGACGAAACCTCACCAATGTCCCCAGCGCTCACCACAAGACGTCCGGTTGTGTCTTCGTTGAACGACGCATCAGACACTCGAAAGGGATAATAACGAAGTGCGTCTTCAACGGGTGCGGGGTGATGATAATACTCTTCTAAAATGACTTGATCGCTCCAACCCTCTGGTCTGAGCGATGCCGGCATGGCGAGATAGTGAAACCCCACCATCCCACTGATATACACAAATCCGGCTCCCACAGCTCCTTCATACCAATCACTTCGACCTCCACCACCAGCGCACCCAAGATTCTCATTTGCATCGACCAGTACATCAACCGCCTGCTTACGTTCCAAGAACTCTTGAATGATTCCTTCCGTTGACAATCGTCTCTGTGGTCCAATGTCGCAATGTGTGCCAATCCCCATGCCCCGATCAAGTGCCTCCTGAAAAACATTGTCATTAAAATTCACCATCCCCTCAGCGAACGGAATCTCTGTTTCAAATGTAAGTACGGCATCATACATTTCCGCATAGTCCATGGCTGTGCGAAGTAACCCTGCCTGTCGAGAGAAGAACCCCTCATCCGTCGCCGCCATATCCCAACTCCCTTCCATGTGCGTCATGGTTGTGAACATGAGTGGCCACTCTGTCTCAGCTGCTTCTGATTCAGATGGTGTCTCAAGTGAGGGTTCCTCCGTCAAGGAAAGAGAATCGGGATCAATCTCTGTTCCGACAGAAACAAAACGAAAAACAAGCAGACCTATCAGGACAACGAAAAGAACACCAATGATCACAACAAGGAATCTATTTTGAGACGATACATTCATACCAAAATAGTATACCAAAGTCTCCACAGTTATTTTGATTTCCACTCTTAAGAGAGATACACTTGCCCAACTATGATTGAAGTAGAAAAGAAGTATCGTCTTGATGACAAACAGGAAAAAATCCTCACAGAGGGTGCGACGTTCCTGAAGGAGGTCGAAAACGTGGATGAGTATTTTGATACCGATGACTGGTCACTCACGACTCAAGACCACTGGCTCCGAAAACGAAACGGAGCGTTTGAACTAAAAAAACGTCTTCATACACTCGGACACAAGCTCGGGACAACGGCCTACGATGAACTCACAGACACGGAAGAAATCCGTGCGTTTCTTCATCTTCCAAAAGAGGGATCGTTTGAAGATGCCCTGAGCCAAGCTGGGTACAAACGCTTTGTGACCCTCCCCAAGAAACGTCGCAGCTATGAACGTGATGGGTTTCGGATTGATCTAGATGAATGCCCATTCGATTACAAGATCGCTGAAATTGAACTCCTTATAGACGATCCAAGCAAAAGAGAAGAAGCCTCCGAGCGCATTGACGCCTTTGCTGCATCCATTGGTCTTGATACGTCCCCTGTGAGAGGAAAAATTATTGAGTATCTGAACCGTTACAGCCCGAATCATTATCAAGCCCTGCTGGACGCAGGTGTGATCTATTAGCCATGACCCCAGCTGCCACACTGCTGAACTGGTACCGAAGAAATGGACGTAATCTCCCCTGGCGACGCACACGGGATCCTTATCGTATTTTGATAAGTGAAATCATGCTCCAACAAACCCAGGTGGATCGGGTGAAAGAATTTTATCGACGATGGCTAAAGACATTTCCAACGTGGAAAAATCTTGCAGAGGCATCGAACGCAGATGTCATTCACGCTTGGGCGGGGTTAGGCTACAACCGTCGGGCGCTCGCACTGCGGGATATCGCAAGGCACATCGTTCAGGCGGGAGTGCCGCAATCAGAAGAAGCGTGGTTACGCCTTAAGGGCATTGGCCCCTACACAGCAGCGGCCTTGAGCGCATTCGCCCAAAAGAAACGCACGCTCCCAATCGATACGAACATCCGACGTGTGCTTGGTCGATTTTTGTTTGGCATCCCGTTCCCTGAACTCAAAGACGACAAACGAATTTTAAAACGCACCGATGGATTCCTGCCACGACGCGGACACTACTACGACGTCCCGCAAGCCCTCTTTGATCTTGCAGCCATGATCTGCACAAAGGACCCTAATTGCGCTCGTTGTCCCCTAAGGCATACGTGCAAGGCAGCCAACAAATTCCTCTCAGGTCGTGTGAACATTCCAAAGCGTTCCACACCAGCCCCACAAGAACATCGCCATGAAGGAAAGAAATATCCAGACCGAATTTATCGAGGACGCATTCTCAAGCTCGTCCGAGAAACAGGTTCGGTCACAATCGAAAACGTAGGAAAAGAAATCGATCCGCATTACGATGTTAAGCAAGATCATGAGTGGGTCCATGCCATGATCGAAAGACTTGTGACGGATGGGATGATTAAAAAGAAAAAGAACAAGCTATCCCTATGACCCCCTTTGCACAAGCGGTTTACAACGTTGTTAAAAAGATCCCCAAGGGATCTGTTATGACGTATAAGCAAGTTGCCGAGGCAGTGGGTCGTCCCATGGCCTACCGAGCGGTCGGAAATATCTTGAACAAAAATTACGACCCCTCTATCCCCTGCCATCGAGTCATAAAGTCCGACGGAACAACCGGCGGCTACAACCGCGGAGAAACACAAAAACAAATTCGTCTCCGTGAGGAGGGTGCGATCTAGTATGAAGTTCCTCGACGACATTAAAAAATACTACCTGTTCCGCGCGTTCAACAAACGCCTCGCCATGCCGGTGTGGTTTTTGTTTATGGTCGATCAAGGACTTTCCATCCAACAGATCGCCCTCATTGCTGGGGTCTCAACAGCTCTGTCGTTCATTCTGGAAATCCCCAGTGGATCGGTTGCCGACACGATTGGACACAAGCAGGCCCTCATCCTATCAATGCTTGGACAAGGGGCGGGACTCGCCTTTTTTATTGGAGGTAGTTTTTGGTGGATCTTGGCTGGGTCCCTTGCCTACTGGGGAATAGGCACGCTCATGACCGGAACACACGAGGCATTTTTCTTTGAAAAAGTTACAGAGCTGGGTCGCAAGAATGAGTACCAAAAACTCATGGGGCGTTCACGAAGTGTTTCGTCTGTCTTTAGCGCCGTGGCCGTCTCCACAGCTGGTGTTCTTTACTTGATCAACCCAGTTCTTCCCTTCCTGATCAGTGCCTGTATCTATTGGCTCGGGGCAGCAGTTGTTTTGACGTTTCAACCAAACCAAAAGGATGTTTCAGTGGCAAAAATGGAAGGGTTTGAAGCGTGGATTCATCACTTTAAAGTCGGTTGGGAAACGATCACAAATAGCCCACCTCTGTTTTATCTCATGCTCTTTAATGCAATCCTCTATGGTGTCACCATGGCAAGCACTGAGATGCAACAGATCATCCTAAATAACATCGGATTGGCCGTTGCGCTCTTTGGACCCCTGTACGCACTTAAGCGGTTATTTTCCGCATCCCTAGCCCCAATCCTTCATCGATTTCGAAGCGTGTTCACAACAACCAAAACCCTCATCATCATGCTGTCCTCTCTTTTGACATACCTGATCCTCATTGCGCATGTGAATCACACAGGGGCGATTTTTCTTGTTGTCCTCTTTGCCTCCTTTGTCATTATCATCAGTGACATCATCATTTCGGACTTAATGAACCAACTGATTCCAACTGGCTCTCGAGCCACCACACTCTCCATGGGCAACTTTGGGGGGCTCATCATGAAACTCCTAACGCTCGGATTCTTTGGTATTGCAACAACACTCATCTCAATTGAAACAGCTCATCTCTACCTTGCTGTATTTGTGGCCATCCTTGGAATCACTCTCCTTCCCCGTGCATCTGCTGCGTTTCGTGACAGTCTGTAAAACCTTATAGCAAGTAAACATAAGAAACTTCTATGACAAAATCACTGAATATAAAGTTTGAACATGGGGTTCGCTTTTTGGTGGAGCATTTTCCGCCTTCTGATGAATCAAGTAGAAAGCCGGTGTTGTTTCACGATATTAGGGTCGGTGTGTTTTTATACAATGGTGGGTACTCCGAAGATGTTGTCTTGGCTGGTTTACTTCATGATGCGATTGAATGGTCAAGCGCAACAGAAGAGATGGTGCGTGATGAGTTCGGAGAAACGGTGCTAAAGCTCGTTCTAGCTAATACGAAAAACGACACCATTAAAGATAAGGACAAGAAAACCGCCGAACTCATCCAACGCTGTGTGAAAAACGGGCAAGACGCTTTAATTGTAAAAACGGCTGACATTTTAGATTCGTTCAAATGGTACGCCAGCCAAGACAACGTTGGTGAACTTAAATACTGTATGAGGAACGCAGATGCCATCTTTAAATACAAGGAAAAAGATTTTGTTGATCCAATATTTGACGAGCTTGCAACGTGGATACAAACGTTTGAGCATTTAAGTGTAGAAATTTATCAAAAATGAACTGAAAGAAACATATCCCCCATGTATACATTTAGTTGTTAAATCAATAAATCTGATCAGTATGTCTGAGTTTTTTCAGGAGATATATAAAATGCGACCTTGGTATCACAACTTTGAAAAACTAGGGGTTCAAACAAATTTTCCGGATGAAAGGAGTTGGAAAAACCTGTGGTTTAAAAAACAAGGAATAAGACATCATGCTAAACAACAAGAGAGAAAAGAAAAATGCATAGTTCCGTTTATTAAAAAATCAATATCTGACTTACACAACGGAGGGAATTTAAACCCTCGTATACTTTATCTTTTTGCTTCAGATGGATACTACGGTTTTCTAGCAAAAAAAATGTCTCCTAATTCTGAACTCGTTCTTGTTGATAATGATTTTTTTGCAAAGGAACATATTAGTGACATGGAAAGGGCAAAAACTATGGCTCATGTTTTAAATATTGCAGATAAAACATATTGCGTTAAGGAAGATGTAAATAACTACATTAAAAACAGTTCTAAATTTGATTTGATTCTATGTTTGGGAGGGTTATATCACATTGAAAATCCAAAAGAATTTCTCCAAAAACTGAAATCACTCACTTCATCATATTTAGTGATCTCAAGTGCTGTAAAAGCTGACACTTCTGATCCTAATTATTTTGAAACGCCTCGCCCTGGTTTTACATGGGGTAGCTGGTTTAGTGAAGCAACTCTACATAAATGGCTACTGGAGTTAAACTACAATATAGTAGATTCTTGTTCTGATAAAAGAGAAGGAGATGATACTCAGGCCATAGGTGGTGCTTATTATCTGTGCAAACAGAACTCATAATTTTTAGATGACTTTTTCACTGAAAATTAAGAACAAACAAAACATTGCACAACACCTAGTATGAGAAAGCGTTATTGGGAGTATTTCTAATCTATGCGTAACAAAAAAAGCTTTTCGTTTAAAAGAGATAAATATAAGACTTCCCGTGGCGGGCATTCGCGGTTAGTAAATATCTGTTGTCGCAAGTGTGAAAGCATTGTTGCCGTCTATCAAAAAGACGGTCCGGGTAATCTGCGACGCATGTATATGGACAGGATTTTTGCTCCTGCTGAATTGACCGACTTACAGGCGTTGCGTATAAACGACGCTCCTACATTAACGTGCAGAAAATGTGGCGAAGTGCTTGGCACGCCTTTTATTTATCCTTGGAGTCAACAATCTAGCGCAACGGGGTGATACCATTCCCTCGTATGCAATCATGTAAGTATTTACGCCTTTCAGACAGTGAACGTGAAGAGATAAGTCTCGGTATCGCATCTGGCAAGAAGCTG
>Ga0210044_10005064_pt1 | contig 17990 bp, 18 predicted proteins | sample CryGey13umfilter_2_FD_183959 | JGI IMG/M metagenome (GOLD analysis project Ga0210044, IMG submission 183959) | Groundwater microbial communities from aquifer in Utah, USA - Crystal Geyser 4/9/14 3 um filter (SPAdes) (version 2) | ecosystem: Environmental > Aquatic > Deep subsurface >... | reverse complement strand
ACCAAACCGGGAATGTTTACTGCCTTCATTATCCCCAAATTGATGAGTTAAAAGATATATACGTTCTCCCCAACAAAACCCTAAGAAAAGAGGAGACACTGGAAGCAGCACTTCGCAGAGGAATGCGTGCGGAAATCGGTTGCGAGATCGAAATTATTACTTTTCTTGGGACACTGGTGACGCAAGACTCCTGGTGCGGAGAAATTAATCAGCCTATTTCAATGGAAAAATCAGTCGTCTTCTTTCTCGCAAAAGTCGTTACCTTTGATGCAAAAATTGCGCAGGCAGAAAACGAAAAGGAGCATCGAGATATTCAGATTCAACCACTTTCCTTCTTAATCGAAAAAATGGGGCACCTTAAAGTCAAAGACGGAATGCGTGATTTCAATCAATTGGAAATTCTATTGAGAGCCAAGGAATGGATTGCAACACATCCGGGGCTGCTATCACCAACGTTGTATTAGCTACTGAGCTTTATAATGTTTTTGATACACTTCAAAAGTCGTCATCAAAACAACCATTATTAATGGACCATAAAGAAATCCCCAGGCTCCAAAGACCTGAATACCACCAATAAAACTTACCAGCAACAATGCAGGGTGAATCTCTGCTTCTTTTGGCACCAAATATGGTCGAAGGATGTTGTCGATTGTAGAGGTGAACAGAAACTGCACGATCAACAAGAATATTGCTTGCCAGTAATTCCCCAGCATAAACAACACGACTGCAGCAGGTACTGTAATAAAAGCGGCGCCCAGGGGAAGTACCGATAGAATTACTAGAACCATAAACCAAAAGAACACATAAGGCACTCCGGCAATCCATAACGAAAGGGCTGCGATGCTCGCTTGCACCACGGCAATGGAAATAGTACCTTTTGCAATTCCTTTAATCATTGCGGTTAAACGCTCAATGTATAGATTGTCTAGATGTTCGGACAGAGGGCTTAGGCGTTTTGCAAACAAAATCATTCGATCGTATTCAAGAAAACAATACCAAATCAGATAGACAAACACTATAACTATTGGAAAACTTTTTGCAAAAGATGCACCCACACCAAACGACTTACTCAAAAGAAAGTTAGCAATCGGGTTTAAGTTTTGCTCAATAAGCAACCGCACACTGTCCACAGAAAGCCGAAACTCAACATACGGAATTCTGGATATTAGCAGGTTGATTTTATCGAAGGAGGTAACTACAACATCGTACACGCCCGTACCACCTTGCAGAAACGCATTTAAATCCTGATAAAAGACCTTAAATTGGGATACCGACAAATTCACGAAGAATGAAAGCGGTACTAATACAGTAAACAATACCGCCAATACAGATACTATAGTGGCAAGAATTTTGGGAAATTTTGCTTTCTTTACCAAATAATCATGAAAGGGTTTAAAAAGTGTCGCGATGACCATCGACAACAATATCGTGTCGCGAAGTGGCCAGAGAACCACAACGCCGAGCAAAAAGACCACAGCCAGAAATATGTAGAAGTATGTTTTATTTTGTTTTTCTTCAACCATAACTATATTGTACTAGATATTAGATACTAGATGCTAGATATTAGATGTTAACTAACTATTAATCCCCGGACTTTATTATCTAATATCTGATATCTGGTATCTAATATCTAGTATCTAATTCGGTTTAGGCATTCCACTCATAATATGACAATGCTCGTGTTCTAAGTGGTTGTACCCTGCACCGTTATTCACTAGGACGTAGCCCGTCTTATCGTAGCCTTTTAGAGCAGCTACTTCCCACACTGCTTTCATGAATTCCTGCCAAAATAGCTCTGGCGATTTTCGCGATTCACTTTTCTCTATATGGAATTTTGGCATGACTAAAATATCTATTGGCGCTTCGGGGAACTTGTTTTCAATCGCCAAATACGCATCGCTTTCCCACACTTTTGTACCAGGAGCCTTACCTAGAACTATTTGACAAAATATACAATCATCAGCAAATTTCTTTTCCATGCTTCTATTGTAGCAAATTCTTATGGAGTTGGTGTAGGGGTCGGTGTAACAAATTCTAGCCCACTTGGGTCGACGCCATCTTCGAATTGTTTTGGAGTAAGTACCAAATATTTTTCTGCCCTACTGGTAAATGATTGTAACTGCTCAACATTAAGTGCTTCTGGTAATAAAACTATCGAATCCGCTGTCGCAACTACGCTGGAATTTTGGCTACTAACAAAAACACTTACGATTTGGCCAACCGCAACTATTGCACCCAATATCAATGCAAAGACAATAAAGCTTTTTGAATTATTCATTTTACTACAGCTGGGCCACTCATTTTATACAACAGCAACGTCAATGATATCAAAGTTTTTGCTACGTCTGCTTTGTTGGGTGTATAAGCAACACTCAACACTTTCGGCTGAAAAGGAGTACTCTCTAAATAAGAAAGAAAGGAACCAAGTTTTGCAGGATCACCAGTTAGTGAGACCTGGAAAGTCATAGGAGTCATTTCCGGAAACTGTAGAGCAGCAATTTTTTCAACTTGACGGAAATAGCTAGAAGAAAAGCTTACCGAGCTCATCAAGAAGGAGTATTTCTTCGAAATTTGGTTCAGGTTGGTGACAAACAACGAATAATCGCCATCGCTTGGGAAGTAATAATCAAGTGCAGATAACGGTTCTTCTTGTTGTAGTTGGTCCAACAATAGTGTTGCGAGATTAGTGTTTTGCGTATCCAGTTTTTGCAACAGGACTTCCTTTTCGGCAAATTTACGATTCGTTTCAATAATTGTTATAACCGTTGGTCGAAACGATCCCCACAAAAGCGCCACCATAAGCGCAAATGTCAGCAAACCTGTAGAAATCGCCTTTTGCTGACTGGTTTGCAGCAAATCGAGTACATTTCTAGAGCCAGCAAGTTGCGCCATTAGTTAGTACCTAGATTAAGTTTAAACGTTGCAGCAAAGTTGATGATACCACCTTGGGATTGATTTGTTGACATAGTCACATTTGAGAGAATATCGGTCGCTCCTTTCAGGTTATTCTCCAGCAACAACAAGGTATCGTAGTTTGAAACTTGGCCGATGATTGAAGAATCTCCAATGTCTACAGAAATAGATTGAAGTGTAATGCTGGTTGGAATCAGCGTTTGAATTCTTTCATAATATGATGATAATGAGTACTTGCTCTGCTCCATCTGCTGAATACTCTCCATACTTGTAATTAACTGACGAACCTGTGTTTCTGCGGCAGCACGTGCCTCTAAAAGCCCTTTCTGCTCCTCTATTCGATCGTCAGTTTTTGCAATTTTCCCATCGATAACAAAGCGGAAACCTATTGCAGCAATCACAATCATTTCGGTGAAAATGATGATATATTTCGCGGTATTGGCCGTCCACGCATAAATGCGATCCCATTGTCCTTGCGGACGAATCTCGGCAGTAAGTAAATTGATTGAAGACTTTGGAGCAGCCATTAAGGATAGTATAGCAGGAAATTAACTAATAACTAATAGCTATTAATGGATATACGTTGATAATCTCTTTTCTTCCGCAATCTCTCTTAACCGATACAGCGCTTTTGCCTCGATTTGTCGGATTCTTTCACGAGTAACCTTGAATTCTTTACCAACTTCTTCTAGAGTTCGAACAACACCATCAACAAGGCCAAAACGAAGTTCGAGTACGCGCCTTTCTCGCTCTGGCAAATCACGAAGTAAATCGATTAATTCTTTGTGCAAAATTTCTCGTGCTGCCTCTTCTTCTGGCCCTTCAATTCGAGTATCCGCGACAATTTCAGCCAATTGCACATCGTCTTCGTCACCACTTGAAGAAGATCGTTCTCCCGTTAACGAGGTTGGATGCTGAGAAATTTGGTCGATATATTCAAGTTTTTCACGATCCATCTCCATAGCACGAGCAAGCTCTGATGGTGTTGGTGTGCGCCCTAATTTTGACGCCAGTTGTGTTTTCACTTTTCGAAGCTTGTTAATCGTTTCGTGCATATGCACCGGAATACGGATAGTTCTACCCTGATCAGCAATTGCGCGGGTTATTGATTGACGAATCCACCACGTTGCATAGGTCGAGAACTTGAACCCTTTCCGTCGATCGAATTTGTGAACTGCTTTCATAAGACCAATGTTTCCTTCTTGAATCAGATCAAGAAAATCGAGACCTTTTCGTGCGTATCGCTTTGCAACACTGACGACCAAACGCAAGTTTGCCAACGTTAATAGTGCTTTTGCTTTTTCCCCTTCGTTCAAGTATTTAGCCATTGCACGCTCGGCGACTACCGTTACTTTTGGAACTTTTGCAAAAATCTCTGCAGAGAAGCGACCAACAGCAACGTTCCATTCTGCTTCTAGCCGTGCCAAGGCTCCGGGAAATTCTTCAATTGGCTTGTTTTTAAGACCGTCTTTTACAAAGGCAATAAAACCGCCGACTCCTTTTTCTTTTAATTCTTTGGTGAACACTTCGAAGTAATTATGCATTCCTTCGCTGTTGTAGATTGGCTGAAACGAAAGGCCACCTGAAGGTTTTGTAAAAGGTTGTCTGGTTGCGTACTGCTTCAGTAATTTTAAGACAGCTTCTTCTAATGGCCCCTTTTTCAGCTTGTACACTTCCACAAACCAACTCTGAAAAAAGAGAAGTATTTGAAAGAACTCGAGTACAACACCAAAATCTTTTCGTTCGGCAAGTACCTGTTCTTCTTCTTGTGTTAACAGGGGAATCTTTCCAATTTCTTGCAAATATGAACGGAGTGGATTTCCAGTAACTGAAGCCTGTATACTCTCAAGAATTTTAATTTTTTCTTCCAGCGACATCTTCAACGGCTTAGTAGGCATGTCGTCTGCATATAAAACCTCGATACTTTCCTTTTCTAAAATGGCAAGAAATGTCTCTAAACCCTCAAGATCAACCTCTGGGTTCGGAAAAACCAATAATATATCACTTTCCGTCAAGAAACCTTGTGTTTGCCCCTTAAGCAGGAGCGTCTGAACCTTCTTTCGTGAAAGAATATCTTTCATTGCCGTGTTATAATTGAACTTATGGATACTCCAATAGGAAATAGCATCGAATCGTTACGGACGTTCTTTGTAGAGAATGTTTCGAAGTTTTGTGATAAATGTGGCACTGCGTACAAGCCCGATAATATAGATATCGTTAGTGAATCAAACGCTTCGGTCATTATACAGGCGCAGTGCGATAATTGCAAGGGTATCTACATGGCTCACGTGATTAAACCGTTGCAGATGACCAAAAAGATTCCAATTCGCTTAGATATTGCCCATACACTACTCCACCCATACTACCTGCTGGGGCCCATTTCTTCGGACGAATTACTTGCTTTGAGAAAGAAGTTGGCGAAAATAAAAACGAGAGAGGAGTTCCTTAAACTAACTACTAACTAATAGCTCGTAACTATTAACTACTAGCTTAAGAGAAATCAACTAGTAGTTAGTAGCTATCAGTTAGTAGTTAATCAATATGGAAATACTTCAACTTCCTGCCTTTTTTCCCGATGCAACGTACGCTTCCATTCACAGTTTGCCCTTCCATGAAATTTACGAGAAGTTGTCTGGAATTGTAGTGACCTCGTTGCATATGAAGTTAGTGGGTATGATAGAACTGCTAGAAAAGAGCACTAAAGCACTAAAGCAAGAAAGCATTAACGTCGATTATCGAACTGTTTCAAAATTCCCTGAAGATAAAATCATTCTTTCCGATAGTGGAGGGTTTCAGATTCTGTCACTGATCCACAAACACAAGCTTGGAAAGATCACAGAGGAAGGAGCCGTTTTTCGTATGCCCGATTCGAAGAAAGTAAAACGTCTACTTACCCCAGAATCATCGCAAGAAATTCAGGCAGCGATTGGAAGCAATATTCGTGTGGTTTTGGATGTGCCCTTGTTTGGCACCGAAGAGCGGGAGACTACTTTGCAAGCAATGGAGCAAACAACCAGATGGGCGGAGAGGGCAAAAACAACATTTAAAGCACTAAAGCAGGAAAGCACAAAAGAATCTAACGTTTTCTATGATGGGAAGACGTTGCGGTTTGACAGGCCTTTGCTGTGCGCGGTAGTACAAGGGGGCAATGACCCCGAATTGCGGGCGGAATCCGGCAGGCAGCTTTCAAGCATTGGCTTCGATTTGTACGGTTTTGGTGGTTGGCCAATAGATAAAGACGGCGTATTTAACACTAAAATCGTTGAGGTCTTTGTTAATTCCTTACCGTCCGGAAGTATTACCTACGGCATGGGAGTTGGTACCCCCGATGATATCGAGCTTTGCTACAAAATTGGCATGACTGTTTTTGATTGCGTTATTCCGACGAGAAATGCTCGACACGGATCACTTTTTGTCCACAAAGGAAACGGAGAAAAGGCAGGTAGAACTTTTGACTTGGTTAGAATCGGTGCACAAAGATATGAAACTGATATGGGACCAATCGATAAAGATTGTGACTGCCCTACCTGCAAAAATTATACCCGTGCATACATTCGATTTTTACAGAAGAAGAAAAATCCTGTGGGATATACGCTGGCTTCGCTTCATAATGTGTGGTGGTACCTGGAATTTGTTGAAAGATTAAAGAATAAAGCTTGAAGGTTGAAGGCTGAAGTGTCGAATATGGCATTTATTGCGCAGCGTAATACCCCGTGCGTCAGCGCGGGGATGTAAGCTTACGCCCGAAGGGCGCGCGAAGCGTAGCAATATAATACCCCGCAGTTCGAAGAACTGCCTGCGACGAAGTCACATGGGCGTAAGCCCGGGGAAGTTTATTGATTGGCGCGGGTAAAACGCGGTATAATACGCATAATGGTGGAGAAAAATCCAAGAAGCAAGAACGTTCATATTCGCTACTACGCCTCAATTTGTGAAAGACTTGGTATTCCCTATTCGCTCGATTTGCGCACACGTATTCTCCGTCTGGTTACAAAAACAGGAAAGAAAGTCTTTTGTTACAAGGCTTCAACGCCTTTGAATACACAAGCGGCCGTAACTGCATCAAAAAACAAGCTGGAGGTCCATCGATTGCTGGAACCTGCGGGCTTCCCTGTTCCACAACAAATAAGAGTTCGTACCTTCGAGGAATTGCTGCCCTTCTTTCAGGATAATCAGAAAATTGTTGTTAAACCTGCAGACTCTCACGGAGGAAAAGGCGTGACTGTTCTGCCAAAAGAGGAAGAATTGGAAGTCGCCTTTGTTCGCGCACGAAAAGAATCCAACATCGTATTAGCTGAAGAGTATGTAACGGGCAAGAACTACCGTTTTTTGGTGTTAGACGGGAAAGTGCTTGCGGTTGCACTAAGGCAACCGCCACTTGTTCACGGCGATGGCAAGACTTCACTTTCTACGTTATTAGAGGATTTCAATATAGAGAACAAGGCAAACGGCTTGCCAAAAGTACCGGATTCTCCGTATACGTGGGAAATTGTTGCAGCACAAGGATTCACACGTGAAAGCACACCGCCGTTAGGAAGTGAGGTCTTGCTCAGATTAACTGCAAATCTATCACTTGGTGGCACTGTTCACGATGTTACTGATAACTGCGCCCCTGCCTTTAATGAGATTGCAGTCAAAGCCACACACGCACTTGGGCTTCGATTAGCGGGCATCGACATGATTTCCAACGACATTACCAACAAAAACTCACCAACCTACATTCTTGAGGCCAATGCAGCACCTGGGATGCGAATCCATTATAAGTGCCCAAAAGGTGCAAAGCGCGATGTCGCATCGCACATCATCTCTGCACTTTATGATTTATGATAACACTACCTCCTCAGCTGATTAAAGAAGCAGTTGTCGGAAAATCCACGATTCGGTACGGGGACATTCCACCCACAAAAACTTCCGATGAAAATACCGCCATATTATTTATAGCGGGGCAGAAATCACCACTAGAAAGATTCTTTGCCCTCTCCGAATACTTTTCTCAATACTACCGTACGTATAATTACGAAATTCCGGGCTTTGGCGTCGCAAAAAGAAATCCTGCGTCTCCTGCCACCATTCAGACATTAAGCGACGAAATCGGTGAATTTATCGAGAAAGTCATCACAGAACCCAAGGTGATTATTGTTGCGGGCTCGGTTGCCTTTTGGTTTGCCACACAAGCTCTGCTTGATAACAAAAATATTCAACAAAGAGTAGTCAAATTAATTTCGCTATTTGGTATGCTAGGCAAAGATACCTTTACCATTTCACCAATCAAGAAGTCAATCGTTTTGGCTACCTGTAACCTTGCCAAGACAAGAATAATGACAAATCTGGTGGAATCATTGCTTAGAAATGACCGCATAGTTCGTTGGTATTCCAAACACCTTATCCGGAAACGTCACCTTTCACATTTACCCATCGAAACACAAAGAGAATTCGAAGAATTTGAGATATTCTTGATAAAAACCGGCGACTGGGGAATTCACTTTTCTACTCTTTCACAATACTTAACCAAAAATATTGAACGAACAAAGCATATCTCTACGCCACTTTTGGCACTGTATACCCAAAACGATGAGTATTTTCCGCTAGAGAATCAAAAGAGAATGTTTGCACAGGTTTACACTGATATTACCTGGGTAAAAATGGAATCGAAGAGGCACGCACCGTTAATTGTAAAAGACTACAAAGAATACAGAGACATTGTTCCGGAAACAACAATTACTGAGTTTCTTACACGGTCGGGGACAGTGTAGCTTTGGCTAATTCAACTACCTTTCGGGTTACTGCATCTCTTGTATCTCCAAGATGATCAAACTGCGAAACGACTCGTTCCCATTTTTCCTGCACTGCTTGATCTGTGAAATAAACCACATCAAAATATTTACGATTTTGCGGTGCAGTTACAAATCTTACAATATGTTCAGTTCTGTCGTCTCCAGTTAAGTCAGCCTCAGTCGCATAACTTTCTACCTGCTCATTCATCCGAGCTCCTAAATCTTTTAGTGATTTATTAACTGCAACCGTAGCTCGTAAATACTCTAACACGCGGTTTGCATCTTGAAATTCAATTTTCGGATTCCATTTGCCTTTTCCTTCAATAAGTGCGTCTTGCACTGCTCTAATACTTTTGATTACGGTTGCTTTGCTTTCAAACACCATACCTTGAGCATGCTGCAAAACTACAAAATTGTCTTCCTTTTCAGCCAAAATTCTTACCAGTGCTACCATCGTATTAATTACTTCCGTTGCCTGATTCGTAGGAACCAGCACATCTTTGGTCGCATTGGCTAGTACTGTTTCTGCCAACCCAAGCCCTTTAGAGATTTGTTCCCTATTAACACCGCCTCCACAATATCTCTGCATCCCCTTTCGAACTTCACCAACTGATTCATGTACGACAGGAGTCATCGTCAACTCGTCCGTATAGGGAGTTTCCTGTGCAAGAAGGTCGTACAACATTTTTTTATCAATGCCTCCGTTTCTATCGCGTGCCATATCAAGCAATCTTGCCATATCAACAGCACTCAAATGAAAGGTAGTTGCAACAGGAATAACATTCTCTTCAAATCCCTCTGGTGCCTTGTAGCCAATCGCTGCAAGAAAATCTGTTTGGATTTTATCAGCTGCCTTTGTTGCATAGTAAATCCTTCTTTCTGGGTACTTTTCCAGCCGATGCTGGTCTTGGATATCATGGTACTCTTCAATAATAGCAGCAGTATTTTGGTAAGCTTCTTGTAATGGAACGAGCTCGACTGCAACATCTTGATTAAATCTCTGGTTTTCAGCAACATGCTGAGCAAGCAACACCCAGGTGAGAAATTCTGTGGCACTCGGCTCTACTAAATCGCAAACTAACCCAACGACTTCATCTGTTGAAATCTGTTTGGCGGCACCGCTTCTTTCAGCACGAAGCTCATCACTAACTTCCGGTAACTGAAAATGTGGGTTAGGTTGTGATACCCTTGAAAGTGTTTTTAACTCCTCTACATGGCCAGGCGTTGTATTTGTCATGGCGTATTATACCATTTCGCCCCTCTTCTTGACAATTTCCCCTCCTCTTTTTATAATCATTGGCATTCTAGGCGGATGACTGCTAAAATACAGTCACCCAAATAACTTATACTGAATTTTCATATGGCAAACGGAAAAAGAATCGTCTACGGAGACCAGGCAAGAAAAGCCCTATTAAAGGGACTTAACGCATTGGCGGACGCAGTAATTGTAACCTTAGGTCCGAAAGGCCGAAATGTCACTATTGCCGAGGAATACGGCGCACAACGAGTCACCAAGGATGGAGTTACCGTTGCAAAGGAAATTACTCTTAAAGATCCATTGCAGAATGTTGGTGCAAAAATGATTGTTGAAGCAGCGACCAAAACCAACGACAAAGCCGGCGATGGCACAACTACCGCTACTCTTTTGGCAAAAGTTATCGCAAACGAAGGCTTCCGCTACGTGATGAGTGGTGCAAACCCTATGGATGTGAAAAAAGGCCTTGAAAAAGGTGTAGAAGCCGTTGTTGAAGCACTTAAAAAGCAGGCAAAACCAATTGAAGGTAAAGACGGCATTGCCCAAGTTGCAGCAATCAGCGCAAACAACGACAAAGAACTGGGCGATTTAATCGCAGCCGTTATGCATAAAGTTGGCAAAGATGGAGTTATTACTGTCGAAGAAGGAAAAGCCTTCACCGACCAAATCGATTACGTAGAAGGAATGCAATTCGACAAAGGCTACCTTTCACCCTACTTTGTGACTGATACTAACAAGCTTGAAGCCGTGTACGAAGACGTCAGCATTTTCATTACCGATAAGAAAATTTCCAATGTTCAGGAAATCACGCCGGTACTCGAAAAAGTAATGCAAGCAGGCAACAAACCCTTGTTGATTATTGCCGATGATTTGGATAACCAAGCACTTGCCACCCTACTTTTGAACCGATTACGCGGTGTTATCCGTGTTGTCGCAGTAAAAGCACCAGGCTTTGGTGATCGACGAAAAGAAATGTTGAAAGATATTGCAATCCTGACCGGAGCACAGGTTATTACAGAAGAATTGGGCCGAAAGATTGATTCTGTCGAGTTAACGGATCTTGGTCAAGCAAAGAAAATCATTGTTACTAAGGATGCAACCACCATCGTTGATGGCGCAGGCGAGAAAGCTGCAATGAAAGGCAGAATAGAAGAAATCAAAGGTGCAATCGAAGTGACGACCTCCGACTACGACAAAGAAAAGTTACAAGAGCGTTTGGCAAAACTTTCTGGTGGCGTTGCCGTTATAAAAGTTGGCGCAGCCTCTGAAGTCGAACTTAAAGAGAAAAAGGATCGAATCGACGATGCACTAAACGCAACTCGCGCAGCCATAGAGGAGGGAATCGTTGCCGGTGGTGGCGTTGCCTACTTTGATGCTGCAGAAGCACTGTTGAAAGTTAAGGTCGACAACCAAGACCAGCAATTTGGGTTGGATATCCTGAAGAAAGCTTTACACTCTCCCGTGCGCCAAATTGCACTTAACGCAGGTGCTGAACCAGGTGTTATCGAAGCAAAAACGGGCAAAGGCATGGGCTACGACGCTAAGAACGACAAATACGTTGATATGATCAAGGAAGGCATTATTGACCCAGTCAAAGTTGCCCGACTCGCGTTAACTTACGCTGCATCCGTTGCGAACATGATTCTTACTACCGAGGCAGTCATTGTCGAGGAGAAGGAAAAGCAAGGCCCACCACCGCCACCAGGTATGGATGACGGAATGGGAATGATGTAGGGGAAAAGGCGCGAAAGCACTAAAGCGTAAAAGCACAAGAGCTAGAGGATATTACTCGTGCCGTTTTGTAATATTTATAACGCTGGATATACCGTTTTGGCTCTACTGCCAGCACCGAGCGATGTCTCAACCCGTGAACTCCAAGTGAAAACGGCGAGCGCTAACCTATCTTCGTTATGTATTGCGGTAAGTCTACGCGTGCAAGTAGTGTCTCGGGGGATAAAAGATTTTCCATTAAGACTTATTTTGCCCTGGTTCCCGCCGATAAGTTCATAGAGTAGAATCTTTCTGACCTCGTCAGGGTTATCTTTCTTGAAATTTGTGTTTAATAAAAAGCTTAGTTCATATTCGACAAGTCGATTAGCTACCGTATGTGCAAGCTCTGCAGTGACATTTAGGCAGGAGAATATTGGCTTAAATTCTCCTTTTTGCTTGATTCTCCGCTGCTCAACAGCCATTGCAAGTAGTAGTACATCATCAAAAGTCATTGGACCTGGTTCACCGTATCCTCTCTTGAGACGAAATAATACATCAGCCACATGACCGATTATATTTTCGCGAGTTTGACCAGCCTCTATTCCATTAAATAGCTCCCCATGTACTGACTCTTCTATCTTAATTGTCACAAAATCTCGGTACGCCTCTGCTTTTTTACTAGTTCTAGATTCTCCGAGTCTTAATGTTGCCATATACCGTATTATACTATAGGGTTTCGTCGTCGGCTATAATATAGTGTGCAAGCATCACTATTCAAGAAAATTGTCTACAACTTTTACAAACAGTACTGTCGTTCTTTTCCTTGGCGCGAAACAGTTGATCCTTACGTAATATTGGTTTCGGAGCTGATGCTGCAGCAAACACAAACTTATCGCGTATTGCCAAAATATCTGGACTGGCTAATGCTTTTCCCGAACGTTAAAGCATTGGCTAACGCAAGTTTGGCCGAGGTATTACAGGCGTGGAGCGGTCTCGGCTACAACCGCAGGGCGAAATATCTGTGGGAAAGTGCGAAAATAATTGTTGAGAAGTATGGAGGCGAAGTGCCGAGAACGTACGAGGAACTTCGCCAACTTCCGGGAATTGGCGAATACACGGCGAATGCGCTGCTCGCATTCGCCTACAATCAACCAACAATTGTTCTAGAAACGAACATCCGCGCTGCAATTCTGCATCATTTTTTCGAAAATCATCAAGAAAAAGTTAGTGACTCTCAAATTAAAGAAGTACTTACAAAAATTCTCGACAAGAAAAGCCCAAGAAATTGGTACTACGCCCTCATGGATTATGGGAATTGGTTGAAGTTCGAAGGTTACGACTATTTCCATCAGCAAAAAGCCCATACAAAACAGAAACCGTTCAAAGGATCGGAGAGGTTTGTGAGAGGATACCTGCTAAGGGAAAGTTTAAAGTATAAAGAACTAAAGCTTAAAGAAATACAGTTATCTGGTTATACGCAGGAACAAATTCGAAAAATTGCCAAGGATTTAGTTGCAGAAGGACTGCTTCAGGAGAGAAAGCCTGGAATTCTGTCAGTCGTGTAGAATACTTGTATGGTCACTTTAGTAATTCTTCCCGGATGGCGGCAAACAAAAGAGGACTGGGCCGTGGCAGCATCGAGGTTTTCGGGAATAAATGTCATTGTTCTTGAGCTTCCAGGATTTGGCCAGACGCCGCTTATTGGCGACACCTGGGGAATCCCCGAATACTCCGACTACGTCAACGAGAAAATCGAAAAACTAAGGCTAGACAACATCGTATTGCTCGGTCACTCCTTTGGCGGACGCATCGCCTCATACATTGCAAGTCAACAACCAGCCTGGCTTAAAGGACTCATTCTTTATGGAGCACCTTGTTTATATCGCCCGACTCTTAAAGCGAAACTCCTTAGTAAAATCGCTCCCTTCGCAAAAAAGTTAGGATTTAGCAAAAAACTATCTCGAAACAAAGAACTGCTTGAGGCCGATAATGCCGGTCTAGGCAAAATCTTCCGAAAAACTGTTGGTTTTGACCAAACAGAGTTACTTCCCAAGATTAACGCAACAACACTCCTTCTTTGGGGAAGAAACGACACCGAAGCACCGCTGCGATTAGCTCAGGAAATGCACACGCTTATCCCAAACAATACACTCGAAATTATCGACAATTCTGGACATCACGTACATATAGATAATCAATACATTTTTTATGGAAAAGTTAAAGCCTTTCTTGATACTTTGTAATACGCTGCTACCTTTTGCAGATTTTTTGTACATCCTACAACTTGAGGAGTATTCGACAAAGCGGCTACTTCATTGGCTGCCACGCTTTTTTTTTAGGCGAAATATTCAACGACGGGAAAAACTTGTTCTAACAAGAAAAGTTTTGCTAATTCTTGTACTAAGTGTCGGCCTGTGGGGAGTATCGGCATTACTGATTGTATATTTGCTTCGTACTCTACTCTTTATTGCTTTACTGCTCTTATGCTTTATTGCTTTACTGATTCCCTTCTACGTTTTAATTGCTAACATTGCCTTTTCTCTTCTGGAAGATGTCTTCAAGAAGAGGTTGCGCCAGCAAGCAGTTGAACTTGTAGCTAAAAATAAAGATCTAAAAGTAGTCGCAATCGCAGGCAGTTACGGAAAAACAACCGTTAAGAATTTCATCTATCAACTGGCGCGGTTTACTTACAAAACACAGATGATTCCGGGCAACATCAATACCCCAGGAGGAATTGCAAACTGGATTATACACAACTTAAACGAGAACACGGAGCTTCTAATAGCCGAGGTCGACGCTTACGAAGTCGGAGAAATTGCAAAAAGTTGCGATATTTTAAAAGCTGATATCGCAGTGCTGACAAATATCGGAGACCAACATCTGCAGAGATTTGGAAGCCAAAACAAATTAGCAACGGCACTTACCGAGGTCTTTACACACTCAAAAAGTTCTAGCACAAAAATTTCTATCTATAACACAAAAGCTCAAATTCTTGCCCCCGCCGACAATGTACAGTTTATTAAATACGAAAACGAGCTCAAGTACAAAGGAAAGCTAATCGTAACTCCGCAATTATCAAAATCCAATCTTATCAACCTGGGTATTTCCTTAATGGTTGCAGAAACCCTAGACATTCCATCTTCATTTATTAAGGATACAATCACTTCACTTGAATTGCCAGAAAGGCGCCAACAAGCAGGCACTGTGCTTGGCTACGAGGGAATTGATGATTCGTATAATATCAGTTTTACTACCGCCCAAGCGGGGATTGTCGCGGCAAAAGAATTTGCACAGCAAAGAAAGAGGAGACTCTTGGTCGTTACCGCAGGAATTCCCGAGTTGTCCGACGAAAACAAAAATAAAAACAAAGAGCTCGGAACACTACTTGCCACTCAAGCTGATTTCACTATTATTCTTGGCAGCATGTTTGCTCGGGAAATTGCATCAGGTTTCGATTCAACAGAAAAATACAGAAGTGTGCCAACACTTAAGCACTTCCTTTCAGTTGAAACACAAAACTTTGAAAAAGGCGAGTGGGTGTTATTGCTGCAGCCAGAATTAAACGATCTGTACTACTAGACATACTTCAGTAGAGCGTTTAGCCTTTTGATATTCGTATTCTGACAATAATCTGATACAACTTCTAGCCCAAATGATTTCATTCCTAGGTTTCTAGCTAATTCTATATCCACACTCGTGTTTCCAACGACAAATGATTTCTCCATATCAATAGTCGGGTATTCGACCAATGCTCTTTCCGCCATTCCAGTGTTGGGCTTAATGCATGAGCACCCCTCTTCTCGACGGTGAGGACAATAATACACGTTTAGAATGGAAATATTAGCGTTAGTTAGATATTCCAAAAACTTTTTCGCGAGCATGTCGTAATGTTCCTGCGTAATATACCCTTCACCAATAAGGTATTGATTGGAGATTACAATAATTTCATAATCGCGTTTTCTTAGTTCATGCAGTGTTGCAACAGTATCTTCAAAAAACTCTGGTTCTTCAATAAATCGCCAGTCTTCATCAGGATAATCCTTTATCAGTGTTCCGTCCCTATCACAAAAAGCTACTTTCATACATCAACTCTTCCCAAATTTTTCTAATATATTCGTCGTATAGTCAATTTCATGCCCTTTCGTAACTTGCGCATCCTTTACCGACTGCTCGATCAAATCAGTTATTTGCTCTCTAAACGTAATTCCTTTTGCCTCCCAAAGAAAAAAAGCTAATGACCCTGGAATAGGATTTACCTCGGTAAGGTACAGTTCTCCCGATTCTGTTGCCATAAAATCGATACGAACCATGCCCTTGCAGCGACAAGCAACAAAGGCTTTCTTCGCCATACCTTGAATAGTATCTCGAAGTTGATCTGAAATCTTTGCAGGAAGTTCCCTGTCTAGCGAGGCCATTCCCTCAGTGCCGGTTTTCTTCGCGCCTCTCTCGTATTTGTCCGCAAAGCTGAGTATTTCATCCTTGGAAATGGGCTTTTCAATAGCGCTAGTTTCAAGTTGACCATGAATTTGTCGAACTGCACAATTGTACTCAACAAATTTTTGAATATACTTCTCAACAACAATTTCAGAATCTACTTGAGCGGCCTCTGCCAAATATTTTTGCAGCTCAACTTCTGAATGCGCTACGTTAATTCCGATACTCGACCCCAAATGAACCGGCTTAACAATAACAGGTAGCGCGAGATGTTTAATAACCCGATCTGATTCAGCTTCTATAGTGCTTCTCAGCTCACTTGTAAGCAGATGAAGCCCTGGAACAGTTGCAATTCCTTCCTTCTCAACAACCTCTTTTGTTAACTGCTTGTTCATGGTTATTACAGCCCCTTCAGAAGACGATGAAGAATATGGAATGCCTACAGTTTCTAGCAGGCCCTGCATTGCACCACCTTCACCTGTACCTCCATGAAAAGCCAAAAACGCTGCACTAGGGTATATCTTTTTGCCCATCAACCCACCCAACTGCACATAACCTCCGTTTTTATCCCGACCAAAACTAGCAGGCACTCTTCGATGACTTAATAGCTCTTTACGCCCTTTAATATCGCCTAAGAACAATATCTCGCCTTTTTTCGACAAGTATACCGCCAACGGAACATATGCTGAACGGTCAATATTCTCAATTACTAGAGTTCCAGAAATTACCGAAACCTCATGTTCTGGAGAAATTCCTCCGAACATTACCAATATTGTTTTCTTTTCAGTAGAAGCCATGTCAAGCGAATTAGATTAGCACTTCTCCTAGTTTACCACAGAGTATCACTTTTCATGGTGTACAATCGTATACCACCACTAAATCAAACAAGAAAATTATGAGTAACATTACTGTTCACGGCGGGAAAAAACTTTCGGGGGAGATAACACCATCAGGAAATAAAAATAGCGTATTGCCAATTTTATGCGCCAGCTTACTTACTGACGAAACGGTAATACTTCACAATGTTCCGGATTTATTAGACGTAAACAAACTGGTAGACCAGTTAGCTGCGATTGGTTCGTTAATTGCCTGGAATAAGGAAACAACAACGATAAAAATAAACAATGAGCATATAAATGCGAGCCTGTTTGCGGATGATTTCCCCGTTGGGATGCGAGGTTCTATTCTCTTGTTTTCACCGCTGCTCTACCGAATGAAAAAATTGAAGATGAAAAACGAAATCGGCGGTTGTTCTTTGGGAATTCGCGAAATTGATCCGCACGTAGATGTACTTGAAGCTCTTGGCGCAAAGGTAAAACGAGGTAAGACGTTGGAATTCTCTATAGACGGCCGCTTTGTTGGTAACGATCTTTGGCCCGATTATATGAGTGTTACCACAACAGAAAATTTTATTAACGCCGCCGTTCTTGCAAAGGGAAAATCAAAAATGGTTAATTCTGCCAGCGAACCGCACGTACAGGAATTATGTGTTTTTCTTACTAAACTAGGTGCAAAAATTGAAGGAATCGGAGCTAGTACCCTCGTCATTGAAGGCGTAAAACAATTACACGGAACGGAATACACCATCGGTAGCGATCATCATGAAATCACGACATTCTTAGCGCTTGGTGCTATGACTGGCGGAGAAATTAAAGTACATAATGCCCTTCCGCAACATTTCCCTCTTATCGTGCGGTCCTTCAAAAAGCTTGGTGTTGAAATTGAATATGAAGGAACAACCGCAATCGTCAGAGAAAATCAATCACTAGTTATTGAGAAGCCGTTTACCAGTAACATGTTGCAAAAAATTGAAGCCGCGCCATGGCCCTACTTTCCGGTTGATTTGATGCCTTTGCTGGTAGCACTCGCCATAAAAGCAAAAGGTGAAATTATGTTTTGGAATA
>Ga0210044_10005062_pt1 | contig 17994 bp, 17 predicted proteins | sample CryGey13umfilter_2_FD_183959 | JGI IMG/M metagenome (GOLD analysis project Ga0210044, IMG submission 183959) | Groundwater microbial communities from aquifer in Utah, USA - Crystal Geyser 4/9/14 3 um filter (SPAdes) (version 2) | ecosystem: Environmental > Aquatic > Deep subsurface >... | reverse complement strand
CCCGCCGCCGCCCGCCGCGCCAGCGGCCGTCAAGAGCGCCAGAGTCGTCGTCGGCATCATCGCCGCGGTGGTGTTGATGGTGGGGCTGGGGGCGAGCGTGTTCGTGTCGCGCAGCGTCGGAACCAGCGCTGGCGGATCGGTGCTGAACCTGGGCTCCCGCATCCTGTGGGACAACGTCGGGGGGGATCCCGTGGTCGTCACGATCGACGGCGCCGAGCACGTGGTGGGCCGCCTGCGGGACCTGTCCAACGAGGGCCAGCTCTCGATCCATGTCATCGATTCCGGCACGCTGAAGACACGCTGGCGAACGCCGAACCTCGGCACCTACTCCGAGGCGTACCAGGCCGTGCATTTCGGCGCGGCAGGGGGACGCCTGGCGGTCTCCGATCGTCAGAACACCCTGCACATCTATGATCTGTCCAGCGGCAAGGAGCTCAAGACGCATCAGGTCACCGACCGCATCGACCAGATCTGCCCCATCCCGGCGAAGAACCAGATCTGGGTCCAGGTGGTGGACAAGCGCGACGTGCTATTCGACGTGGTCAGCTTCGCCGCCAGCGAGGCGCCCCGACCCGAGCACTGTCCCCAGAGCGTGTTCCTGGCGCGGCATGCCCCGCCCCGGCTGGATGACACCGCCGGCATTCCGACGGTGACCGGCTTCGACCCCAAGCGCGTGCTGGTGCAGGGCGAGATCGGGGTGATCCACGGCGCCAAGCAGCCGGGGACCCCGATCCCGATGGCGGTGGGTTTCGACCCGGCCACGCGGAAGGTGCGGTGGACCAGGCCCATCCCGCAGGTCGATCCCACCAGCATCCGCACCACGTTCGAGAGCTATCGGTCCGTACTGGCGGGAAACCGGTTCGTCGCCGCGTATGGCGTGGGCAGCAAGGCGTGGCACCTCTCGGCGATGGACGCCCGGACCGGCGACCCGCTGTGGGACGTCACGCTGCGCCCGCTGTTCGCCGTGGACCACATCAACGGTCTGGTGGCCACCACGAACCGGATCTACCTGGTTCGCATGAGCTCGCTGGAGATCTTCACCGCATCGGAGGGCAAGCTCCTGGGCACCATCGGCAGTGACACCTACGAGCGGTGAGTCGCTCCGTTCATGACCTCTCCACTGACTTATGGGGTACTTCGTGCTGCGGGCCGGTCTGGCCTATGCCAGCCACCACCGCATCCTGCGCTCCATCTGGGCCTCACTTCTGCTGGCCCTCCCCGTCGTCGCCTGCGTCTACCTCGCCCTGTCGAGCAGGCTGCATTCGCAGTACGTCCCGGCACCAGTCAACGGGATCTACTTCCATAACAAGGCCACGCAGTGGCAGTATCTCGTCGACCTCTATTTCCTGATCGTGGGCGACCCGTCCCAGATACACCAGGCCTTGCTGAACCTGTGCCTCAACTCGGTGGAGGCCATGCCCGAGGGTGGCACGCTCACCCTGTCCACGCACATCGTCGCCGGCCCGGCAGCGCACGTCGAGATCTACGACCGGGCAAGGGAACGGGCCTCGGGCTGCCCATGGCGATGGGCGTGATGCACAGCCACGGCGGCACTCTGGAGCTGCACAGCGCGCCCGGAAAGGGCACGACGGTCGTCCTGTCCCTGCCCGCCCGCGCGATGCCGGTCGGTCCGGCGCGCGGCTGGATTCCTGCCCAAGCCGTTCGATGCGGACGCGCTGGCGCGAGCCATCGCCGAGAGCACGGTCACTCGGGGGTGACGCCGTCCGCGGCCCCCGCGTCGGCGGGAGACAGATCCAGGGCCAGATCGGGGTGGACCGGCAGGTCGTGCGTCGGGTTGGTGGTGGGTCCCTCGATCGCGGCGTAGTCCCGCGCGATCGCGTCTGGCCTCGCATCGTCGTTGGATGCGCCAGAACTGCACGCCGCCCACAGCAGCAACACCAGAAGTAGAGAGCCGATTCGCGCCAGCATCCGCCCCATGTACCATGTCGTCGTGACGAGGCCAAGCTTCAACTGGCGGACATCCCAGCCAAAACCACAGGTGAAACCAAACGCCGCCTCGCGCGTTCCTACTGCAAGCCCAAACGAAACGACAAGGAGAGCGCATGATGTCCCATCGCAACTGGTCCGCCCTGACCCTGGGGCTGTTGATCGCCGCCGCCGCCGCGCCCGCCGCCGCGGGCGAAACCAAGGTGACCAACGGCGGGTACATGCAGACCCAGATCGTCGACGGCAAGACGGTGGTGCTGCCGTTGAAACACACCGACGTGAACGCCGAGATTGCCGGGATGGTGGCCTCGGTCACGGTGACCCAGCAGTTCCACAATCCGTTCGGCAAGCCCATCGAGGCGATCTATGTCTTTCCTCTGCCCCACCGCGCCGCGATCTACGACATGACGATCAAGGTCGGGCAACGCACGATCAAGGGCCTGATCAAGAAGCGCCAGGAAGCGCGGGCGGTCTACAACCGGGCCAGGGCTCAGGGCAAGACGGCGGCGCTGCTGGAGCAGGAGCGGGCCAACATCTTCACCCAGTCGGTGGCCAACATCATGCCGGGTGACGAGATCAAGGTCCTGATCCGCTACGCCGAGGACATGGCTCCGGAGAACGGCCGCTACGAGTTCGTGTTCCCCATGGTGGTGGGCCCGCGTTACGTGGGCGGCGGCGAGGCGATGGGCACGCGGACCGGCACGGGCTGGGGCACCGACACCGACCGCATCCCCGATGCGTCGCGCATCACGCCTCCGCTGCTGGCCAAGGGCCTGCGCCCGGGCAACGACATCGCGGTCCGGCTCCGTGTCAACGGCGGGACGAAGATCAAACACCTCGACGTGGTGGCGCACCGCGCGGCGCTCACCACCGACGAGCGTGGCGCGACGGTGGTGCTGGACAAGCGCGACTCGATCCCGAACAAGGACTTCGTGGTGCGCTACCAGCTCAGCGGGAGCCAGCCCGAGGTGGCGGTCCTGACCCAGCGCGACAGGCGCGGTGGTCACTTCCTGCTGATGATCCAGCCCCAGGCCAGGATGCAGCAGCAGGACATCGCTCCGCGAGAGTACGTGTTCGTGGTGGACAACTCGGGTTCCATGTCGGGATTCCCGATCCAGCAGGCCCAGGCCGTTGCGCGGCGCTGCCTGAACAACCTCGGCCAGCGCGACACGTTCCAGATCATCAAATTTGCCGGCTCACCCGACCAGTTTGCGCCCCACGCGGTGCGGGCGACGAAGAGCAACGTCCAGGCCGGCATCGACTACGTGGCCCGGATGAGCGGAAGCGGCGGCACGGAGTTCATGCCGGCGCTGAATCTGGCCCTGCTGGCGAAGAAGGACCCCGCCCGCTCGCGCATCGTGCTGTTCGTCACCGACGGCTACATCGGCTACGAGAATCAGGTGCTGCGCTTCCTGCGCGAGAACATCAAGGGCATCAACCTGTTCGCCCTGGGCATCGGATCGTCGGTCAACCGCTTCCTGATCGACGGCATGGCGCGCATCGGCGTGGGCAGCCCGTACTACCTGCTCAACACCGAGAAGGCAGCCAGTGTGGTGGAGCGCATTTTCTCCACCATCTCCAAGCCGGCGCTGACCGCCATCGATCTCGACTGGGGCGGACTGGACGTCGAGGAGTTGACGCCGTCCGCCGTGCCCGACCTGTTCGGTGAGAAGCCGGTGTTCGTGGCGGGGCGGTTCGACAAGGGCGGCACCGGCAAGGTCACCGTCCGCGGTCGCCTGGCGGGCAAGCGCTTCTCTCGCACCCTGACCGTCACGCTCCCCAGCTCCCCCACCGGGAGCAACGCGGCGGTGGCCTACCTGTGGGCCCGACGCCAGATCGCCGACGGGATGGACATCTTCGCCACCGTGCCCGAGCGGGCCAAGGAGGTGGAGCGCAACGTGACCCAGCTCGCGCTGAGCTACAACCTGATGAGCCGCTGGACGAGCTTCGTGGCCGTGGATTCGTCGGTGCGCAACCAGGGCGGCGAGCAGACCACGGTGAACGTCCCGGTGCCGCTGCCCGACGGCGTCTCGCCGTACGCCGCGCCATCCCGGGCCTACGTCAGCGGCGGCTACGCCAGCGGCGGCGCCCGGTACAAGCTGTCCCGACGCCACGCCCCCTCGGCAGAGGACGCGGCCCCCCCCGTCGCCGTCGCTCCTCGCCCCACTCCCAGGCCGGCCAAGCGGCCAGAGCCGCTGCGGACCGACCGCTCCCGCCTGAGCGTCACGCTCACCGACGTCCAGGTCTCGGGGTCCACCAACCCGACGGGTATCGAGGCTCGCCTGCGCCGGCTGGTGCCGCTGCTGGCGAGGCGCATCCGCAGCGTCTCCGGCGGTCAGGCCGGCACGGTCAAGCTCCGTCTGACGCTGGACGCCTCCGGCGGCGTGATGCGCGTGGCCTTCGTCTCGGGTTCGCTGGTCCTGCCCAGCCTCAAGGCCGAGCTCAAGCGCCTGCTCACCACCTGGCGCTTCGGTGTCCTGCCCCAGCCGGCCACCGTGGTGTTCACGCTGCAGCTCGGCTGACCGCCCTACTCCTCCCTCTTCTTCTTCGGCGTGATCAGCTCCCGCTTCTGTGACAGCAGCGGCTTGAACCGCCGCACACGGTGGAGCTCCCGTCGCTCGGGGGGCTGCCCCGCCGGACGGCTGGGCTTCGACGGGTGCTTCGGGATGAACGGGGCAGGTGCTGATGCTCGTTTCCCGGGCTCCGTGTCCACACCGGTCTCGATCCCCATCTGTTCCAGCCCCCGCTGCAGCTGCGCCGCCAGCTCACCCGCATAGTCCGCGTCGGCGCTCCGGTCGTGCGTTGCCACCGCCTCCTGCTCCTGCAGCGAAACCCCCAGCTGCTCCAGATCCTGGCCCAGACCCTGGACCACCTCCTCGATGTGCTCGTCGTCGCGCAACGCCAGGTGCTCCTCCGGCTACGTCGGCTGGACCGCGACGTCGATCCCGTCGCGGGCCAGCTTCGCGGTGAGTGAGCCCACCATCCGCTCCAGGTCCTCCCGGGGCACGGGGGGCGGGGTCTGATCCACCTACTAGCCCTCGCCGCTGTCCAGCAGCTGTGGAGATTCGGCGTCGCACAGCACCTCCAGCGCCTCGTCCAGCCGATCCTGGAGCAGCGCCAGGTCGCTCAGCAGCTGTACGCTGCAGCCGGGCTCGGTCTTGAGCCGCTGCAGGGCGAAGCGCTTCACGTGCCGGGCGTGGGTCATCACGTCCACCGACGCGTCGGGCGGGATCTCGAGCAGCTCGTAGTACGAGTACAGCTCGAGGTCGTCGAGGATCGCCCGCGCCTGCTGCAGGGAGATGCTGTGCGTGTGACCGTCGATCATCGACACCTCGCACTCGATGATACTCAACCCATGCCGCGCGTGACAGGCCTTGCCCGCGCCGCGCGGCTGGTGGAGCATGAGCCATGAGCCGACATCACATCCTCCCGCCCCGCGGCACGCTGCTGGTGGGCGCCGATCTGCACGGCAACCTCGACGATCTGTCGCGCCTGCAATCGCTGTTCCTCGCCGAGCCCCGGGCGCACCTGCTGCTTTTGGGCGATCTGGTTCATGGCCCCGCGGGCTGGACCCGGGAGCACGACCCCGCGCTGTACGACTACGAGGATCGTTCGTTCGAGGTGGTGCAACGGGTGCACGCCTTGCGACAGGCGCACCCCGGGCGGGTCCACCTCGTGCTGGGCAACCACGACCACAGCCACGTGGGCGGGGAGCACACCAGCAAGTTCCACCCCGACGAGGCCGCGCACCTCGAGTCGAGCCTCACCCCCGACCAGCGCGAGCTGCTGCGCGAGGTGTTCAGCGACGCGCTGCTGCTGGCCATGGCCCCCTGCGGAGTGGCGCTGACGCATGGCTCCCCTGACGACAGCCTCGTCGATCTGGAACAGCTCGACCGCCTCTCGCTGGAGGTGGAGCGCAACGACGCTGTCGATGCGCATCTGCTGCAGAGCTGGCTCCAGTCCTACGGCCAGCAAGGTCCAGTGACCCGACGGCTGTTGGCGGTCCTCTCACGGGGCAGCGGCCTCGATCTGCGGCTGCTGGTGCACGGCCACGATCGGGACGAGGAGGGCTACTTCGTCGAGAACGGCAACCAGATCTGCCCCGTGATCTTCGGCGCACCTCGTCCAAACAAGCGCTACCTGCACCTGGACCTGTCCGCTCGCTACCACGCGGCGGCTGATCTGCGAGAGGATCACGAGATCCGACGGCTGTATGACATGTAGCATGATTTCCTTCGTTGAAGGCGCCCCGCCCCGTCCTATACTTGACGGAATGGTTCGACACGCACCACCGGCCTCGCTGGGCCTGCTGCTTCTGTGCTGTCTGGCGCCCGACGCCGGCGCCCGTGGAACACCGCTGTCCGTGCGCCTCACAAGCCGTGGCTACGAGCAACTGGCGCACAAGCGGGGCGTGCGAGTGTACCGCGACAGCCGCGCGCGGGTTCCTGGCATCGGCGCGGAGGGGATCTTCCCCATGCCGCCCGATGTGCTGCTGGCCACGCTGGTGGACTTCCGGCGTCACGTGGGCCGCATCGCACACGTGGCAGAGAGCCGCATCCTCAAGCGCCAGGGGCAGTGGCAACTGGTGTACCAGCGGCTGGACCTGCCGCTGATCAGCGACCGTGACTTCACGCTCTGGGTCCGCTGGGGTCGCGACAAGCAGACGCGCTGGGTCGAGTTCCACGCCGTGCCCTATGGCCCGGCGACCCGACGGGGGGTGGTGCGCGTGAGGCACCACGTGGGGAACTGGGAGCTGCGCCCGATCCACAACGGAAAGGCCACGCTGGCCCGGTACCAGGTCTCCATCGACCTCGCCGGCTATCTCCCGGGATGGATGGCGCGCTCGGGTGCAGGCAAGGAGATCCCGGCCCTGTTCGCGGCGATCAGCTCCCTGGCCGCCGGCACGCGCCCACGGGCGTGCTCCACTCCGCGCTCCAGAGTGGCTCCCCCGCTCCGCGCGCGGTGATCACACCAGCAGCCGCACGCTGGTGAGCGCCCGGCGCACCGGCACCAGCACCTCACCCTGCTGCACCGGAAGCGGCGCCAGGTCACGCTCTCGCGCGTCGCACAGCCACGCCTGTCGCACCGCGCCGTCATACCGCAGCCTCAGATCCACCGCTCGCGGCGAGTGGCTCGAGAGGCGGACCACCAGTCCCTGGCCCCGATCGGCGCGCTTCACGGTGGTCACGATCACCTGGTCGTGATCCACGGTCACGACCGCCTCGGCCCGCTCGCACTGCCGCGCCCGCCCCGGCAGCCAGACACGCCGCATCAGCGCCCGGGCCACGAGCGGCAGCTGGTTGTGGCGGAAGTCGCCGGCGGTGCTGATGCACACCCCGTACTCGAATCGATGCTCGTCGGGATCGCGCCCCGTGGCAGGGTGCGCCAGCAGCGGGAACACGCCGTAGGCCCATTCTCGGTGCACGTTGCGCAGCGCGACGCACTCCAGCACGCCAGCCTCGGTGATCCCGACACACGCCGGTCCGCCCATGAACACACTCAGACCCATGTCGTGGTCGTCCTGTTTGTGCTGCATGTGAGCGAAGGTCCGGGCCGGCCAGAAGGTCGGCTCGTAGAGCTTGGTCGCCGGCCGCTCCACGATCCCGCCCGGCACGTCCATCGTCAGCTGCGTCGTGCTGAGCGTGGTGGGGAAGCGGCAGGTGATGGTCCGTCGAGGAGCAGCCGACCCCATGAGCTGCATGCGGATCACCGGCGAGTCCTGCTCGATCCACATCCTGCGCCGCATGGTTCGACCGCACAGCTTGGAGGTGATGGTGAGCTGGAGCGCCGCGCCGCGCTCCGCCACCTCCACCTCCGCCGGTGAGGTGCTGGCCCGCATGCGCTCGCGGAACTGCCCGCCGAGGTACTCGTGCCCCATGCGCCACAGCCCCCCGCTGTCGTGGTACGCCACCAGGTCATTGGCCGGGGCCGCAAGCAGTTGCGGCCCGAGCACGCCCTCCTGCCGCGCCTGCAACGCCACGATACAGCCCCCCGCCGCCGGGTCCAGCTCCAGCGCGAAGTGTCGGGTGACAACCTCGACGCGCTGATCCACGCGGCGCCACGAGGGTGGCTCCCCCGACGGTCTGTCCTCACCGCACCGCTCACAGCAGACCCGCTCCAGCGCACGATCGGTCAGGGCCTCGGCCCGCTGCAGCAGCGGCCGCTGCTCCCGATGAAACACCCGATCGGGCGACGTGCCGGTGATGAAGTCATGGTGGTTGCTGACCGCCACCAGATCCCAGGCATCGGACAGATCATGGTCTCGTGTTGCGCGCTCCGAGCTCACGTCGCTGGCGCCGAGCTTCTCCGCCAGCTCCAGCTTGCAGGTGATGCGGTTCTGCCGGTACTTGGTCTCGGGGCGGCTGGCGTAGAACCCCATCCAGTAGGGGTTGGGATCGAGCTCCAGCGCGGGCAGCGCCTGGCGGTGGAAGCCGACGAGATCCAGGTAATCGTCCATCCCGGCGTTGAGCGCCCAGACCCCGGTCCGCGGATACTGCGCCGTGTTGTAGCGATCCAGCAACGGCACCAGATCCGGGATCGGCCCGATGAAGTCGCAGCCGATGGGGCAGAACATGTAGGGCGTGCGCGCCAGCGGCTGAAGCTGGCGAACGAAGCCGTCGATGCGGCGGGCCACGTGGCGTACGGTGCGCCAGCTCATGCGCAGCGGCAGGCCCATCCAGCGGATGATGCCCCGGTGCGCCAGCATGTCGCCCTGGAAGTAGGTGAAGGCGTTCCAGTGGGTCAGCACCTCCGATCCGTCAGGGGCGCGCCACACGAAATCCAGCGACCGGAGCTTGTTCAGCAGCAGCTCGGCGCTGGAGCCCGGCAGCGGGAAGCGACTCCGGCGGCGCAGGTCGGTGCCGACGAAGTACATCCCGTCGATGCGCGTGATCCCCGCCTGCTCGAAGCCCAGCGCCTGGAGCAACGCCGGCAACGCCGGCGTGTGGCCGAAGTCGTCCGGCAGGTAGGCGATGCGAGGCTCCGCGGTCATCCCCTGCTGCTCGAGCCACGTCTGTCCAAGAAGGTAGTCGCGCAGGATGGCCTCGGTCGCGGGCAGCAGCGTGTCGGGGGTGGTGACCCCGCTGCCGGTGAGGCGCAGCTGGCCGCTGTTCACCAGCGCGCGCACCTGCTCCCGCAGCTCGGGCTGGCGCTCCCAGAACATGCGGAAGAAGAACAGGCTCTCCACCGAGAACACGCGCCGGGGCTCCCGCGACAGCTGGTGCACCACGCGCTGCAGGATGGAGCGGATGCGCAGCCGGTAGTACTGCTCGGAGGTGAACAGCCAGTTCGGGTCCCAGTGGCTCGTCTCGCCGAACACCAGCACGTGGCGGGCCTGCTCGGGGATCCCCAGGCGTTGTCGGAGTTGTCCTTCGTCGGCGTCGATCACGGGGCAAGCATAGCGCAGGCGCGCGGGTGGGCAATCGCCTCCGAGGGATCACCGCCGGCGGCGCAGGCCCAGCAGCAACAGGCCCGCGACCTTCCTGCGGAGTGTGGGCGTTGGCAGGGGAGATCACGATCACCAACCTCATCCCGACCATGCTCAACCTGATGGTCAAGCACCCGCAGGTCGGCGCACACGACCTCGGCAGCCTGCGGCTGCTGCTCAGCGGCGGCGCCCCCATCGCCCCCCGAGCTGGTGCGACAGGTGATGCAGGCCTTCCGCTGCGAGTATGTCCAGACCTACGGCATGACCGAGACCAGCCCCTACCTCACGCTCAGCACGCTCAAGCGCTCCATGCGTCAGCTGCCCGAGGAGCAGCAGCTGGCGTATCGCGCCAGGACCGGCCGGCCGTTCCTCGTCGACCGCAGGAAGGACATGATCATCTGCGGCGGAGAGAACGTCTACTCGGTTGAGGTGGAGCACGGGCTGTACCGCCACCCCGCGGTGCTGGAGGCCGCCGTGTACGGCGTGCCAGACGAGGTCTGGGGCGAGGTGGTGGAGGCCGCCGCCGAAGGTCCTGCGTCCAGGGCAGGCGCTCGAGGCCCAGGCGCTGATCGCCTTCTGCAAGGCGCAGCTCGCGTCGTACAAGGTCCCGCGACAGATCCGTTGGATGGAGCAGCTGCCCCGCACCGGATCGGGCAAGATCAGCAAGCGGACCCTGCGCGCCGACCGGGGGTAGTCAGTTATCGGGCAGGCAGGCCGGTCATCGGCGCGCCCCAGGCCGGGGGCTTCCCACGATCGGACCGCAGGTCCCGGTCCGGGTGCAGCGCCTCGGCCCGCGCCACCAGCTCGGCGGGGGGCGGGGTATTCGCCACGGCGTGGGGATAGGTGTCCTGCATCAGATACAGCCGCTCGTCGGACCACTCCACCCGCCGCGCGGTGTACTCCCAGATGAAGGTCTCGTGGGTCCAGATCTGGTCCCACGGTAGCCGGAAGTAGCGCTGCAGCAGCGCCTCGCGGAAACGCACCTCACCCGGCTCGCACTCCTGCGTGCGCTGGATGTTCCGGCGCACGTCGGCCTCCGACGAGCCCGGCGTGCGCCAGCGCGCATCCCACGGAGCGAAGCTGGTGAAGGCGTCGACCCAGTCCACCAGCAGCGCGAAGATCGGCTGCCAGCGCGACACCACCGCCTCCTGGCGATGGGACAGCGGGGCCAGCTCCCACTCCACGCGCCGCCGGATCAGCGAGAGCTGCAGCGGGTCGGGCTGGCCGTAAGGTGCCTGCTCGGCCAGCCGCTCGAAGGCCGCCAGCAGCTGCTCCGCCTGGTCGATGCGGTAGCGATCCCAGTCCCGCCGGGCGAACTCCAGATCCTGCTGCAGCCCCGCCCGTTGCAGGGGTGCGGCTCCGTCCAGCACGGTGACCAGACCCTCCTGCTCCATCATGCGCAGGAACACGGGGTGGCTCACCCCCGAGCGGCCGATGGCGACAATGCGCTCCAGGTGCGGGATCAGCCGCTTCGCCTCCTCGCCGGCCTGTCCGTCGCGGTAGCTGGCGAGCGCCGACTCGTACGCCGTGAGCGTGTTCTGCAGCATCGCCTCGTCGGAGGGCTCACCCTCGGCGGCCGCCGCGCGGGCGGCGTTGCTCAGCGCCCGACCGTAGGCATCGCTGAACTTCTGAAACGACTGCTCCTGGGCCAGTTGCCCGGCGTAGGCCGCGATATCGTCCAGCTGCTGCGCCAGCTGCTCCATCCGCTGCAGCTCCGCGCGCATCGTCTCCACGTCCGGACCGGACAGTCCCCTGGACTCCACGTCCCCCAGCATCCCGCGAAACGGGTTCAGCATCGGGTCGACGAACATCGGCGCCAGCGGCATCAGCGCACCCCCAGGTATCGCTTGTGGTCCTCGATGCGAGCCGCCACCACGCTGTCCGCCAGGGGGAACAGCCGGCGGTGCCGCAGCTGCCACAGCGCGTCCCAGTCCGGCGTGAAGTCGGGCACGAACTTGCGAAACGCCGGCAGCGTCTGCTCGCGCCAGCTCTTCTCCCCCCGCGCCAGCTCCCGCGCCACGGCCTCCCGGCGTTCCTCGCGCCAGGCGGCCGGGACCTCGGCCAGCTCGTCGCACTCGATGTCCTCGAGGATCTTCCAGTCGCCCCAGAACTCGTCCCGCAGCATCTCGTCCCGGCTGATCTCGAGCTGCCAGCGGGTGTTGATCTCGGTCACGACGCTGGTGAGATCCTCCACGGTCTGTGGCGGCGTCTGCTCCAGCCGCTGGAGCACCTCCTGATGCGGCCGGGCCCGCACCGTCTCCTCGATCTCGGTGTAGAACGCAGCCTCGGCCGCCGCGACATCCATGGCGCGACCAACGGCGCAGGCCAGCGACAGCTTCCCCTCCTGCTCCAGCCGACGAAAGTCCTCCAGGCTCGGCGCCGTGCTGATGGCCTGGAACAGCGCCCGCTCCGCCGCCGCGGTTCGTGGGAAGAGCGGGCAGCGCTCCGCCCGCTCGAGGCGGGCGTGGTAATACTCCACGTACTCCTGGTGTCGCTGATCCACCGCTGCTCCTTCGGTCTGTGCGCCGGGCACTGTACCACGCCCGGACCCCCTCAGGCCTCGGGAGTGTGGCCTCGCCGGTAGACCAGCACCGTCACCAGCACCGCGCTGAACAGCACGAAGTTGACGATATTGAACACGCGCCACACCACATCCGTGGAGGTGAAGGCGGACGGCGCCATCAGCACCAGGCAGACCCAGACGCCGACGGCCCAGTACATCGAGATGTCTCGCGACGAGCCCCGACGGATCACCCGCAGGATGAGGGGCACATTCCATAGGGGCAGGACGACGGCCGCGACCAGGGCCAGATGCTTGAGCATGAGTCACGATGGGGGCACGGGAGGCCCGACGCCAGGAGGGTGGAGTCCCCGCCGTGATCTGTCAACCGGTTCTCGCACGGGTCATCGGTGTCTCGTCGATGTGCCACCTGTCACGCGCGTGTGTCACGTTTCGGGCGGCCCGGCTCGAAACGGTTGGATCCACATGGCCCACGGCGGGTATGCATCATGCAAGGCAACGCTCCATGCCTACTGACGACAGCCAAACGTTGGAACGGGTGGTCCTTCTGCAGGAAGATCGAATTCGCGCACTGGAAGCGGATCGGAGCCGGCAGTCCGCGACGATCGAGCTGCAGAAACAGCGACTCGGTGGGGTCAAGGGGCTGTTGCGGGCAGTGACCCGGGAGCTGGTCCATCTGCGCGCTCAGGTGGCCATGCTGGAGGCCACGCGCCCATCGCCCCGGGATCCAGATCTGGAGCGAACCTCTGTCCAGGTGCGGCGACGTTGCCCCGTGAGAAGGTCTCGATTCACCTTGAAGGCGACGCCGGCCTGTGATACCTGCCCCCTGTAGGCACATTCCAGGCGGCCGCTGGCTGCCCAAACCCAAGCCGGAGCAGTACCGTGTTGATTGCAATCCCCTGTGACGCCCCAGGCGGCCTCGACGCCCCCATCTCCGATCACTTTGGCCACAGCAACATGTTCACCCTGGTCCAGGTGGACAATGATCAGGTGGGCGAGGTGAAGATCATCCCCAACCAGGCCCACTCCCAGGGGGGATGCATGGGACCGGTGATGCTGCTGAAGGACAACGGCGCCCAGGCACTGGTGGCCGGCGGCATGGGCATGCGGCCGCTGTCCGGGTTCCAGCAGGTGGGGATCACCGTGTACCACAAGGCGGACGCCACCACCGTGCGGGAGGCCGTGGAAGGGATCATCGCCGGCACGTGCCGTGAGTTCGACCAGCAGCACACCTGCGGCGGCCACGAGGGTGGCTGCGGCCACCATCACGAGGATCCCTTCGAGGGGTACGTGACGGTGGAGGGTCCCGTGGAGAAGGACCGGGTGGTGCGCTTCTCCTACGAGCTGTTCGCCTCCGACGAGCTCGTGGACACCGCCGAGGACATCCGCTATCTGCAGGGCGAGAGCCAGATCATCCCCGGCCTGGAGCAGGCCATCGAGGGGCACGTGGCCGGAGACAGCTTCGAGGTCACCTTGACCCCCGAGCAGGGCTATGGCGACCGCGACGAGTCGAAGACCGTCGAGGTGGCCATCGAGCGGCTGCCCCCCGGGCTCAAGGCCGGCGACACGGTGCAGGCCCAGTCGCCCGACGGGCGAGCCATGCCCCTGACCGTGCTGTCGATGAGCGACACCAGCGCCACGCTGGACACCAACCACCCGCTGGCGGGCAAGACGATCCACTTCAAGGTCAAGGTGCTCGAGGTCCTGACCAGCCCGAAGTAGATGCGACCCACGCCACATCTGGTGGTGCTCCTGCTGGTGCTGGTGAGCCTCACGGCCGCCGCCGCGCCGCCGCCCACCTTCCGCGAATCCGAATGGCAGGCGGTCCAGGGCCGCTGGCGCTTCGAGCCCGACGGGCAGCTGACCTGCGCTGGCGAGACTCGCAGCTCGCTGATCTATCGCCGGGACACGGTGGCTCGCGACCTGGATCTGAGCGTCGACGTGATGTTCCTCGGCCCCGAATCCTCGGCCGGGCTGGTGTTCCGTTCGGTGGGTCGCAGCTTCTACCGCGACACCACGTTCTACCAGTTCGAGTGGTACACCGCCGGTCACCACCACGGTCGTCGACTGTCGCTGATGGTCAAGAACCCACGGTGGAAACAGATCGTCTCGCCGGTGCTGCGCGATGCGCCGTTCAACCGCTGGATCCGCTTCCGCGTTCGAGTCGAGGACGAGCGCATCCAGTGCTTCATCGACAACGAGCGCGTGTTCCAGCGGCGTGACCGCACCTACCGGCGGGCGGGCCGGCTGGGGCTGCACGTGTTCCAGCCACACCGGGTTCAGTTCCGCGCCCCGCGGCTGGAGATCCTCAACCCCGGACCCGCGTCTACTCGCACCAGGTGACGGTGATCCGCGCGGGGTGCGAGGCGTAGCCCGTCAGCTTGAAGTTGGGTGTCCCCACCTCGCCGGTGGAGGCGACGAACAGCGCATCGAGCGCCTGGGTCACCGGCGGGTGGATGCGACCGCCTACGACGGCGCGCCGGGTTTTGACGCCGCGCCTCCGCCCGACACCAAGCCCGTGACCTCCGAGCTGCTGCTGTACGACGGCAAGGACTACTTCCCCGAGTCCTGCGCCGACCAGGTGGCCTTCAGCGGTACGGGCGAGTTCCTGGGGAAGAAGCTCGTGGTCTCCGCCGGGTGGAAGAACGCGAACGTTCTGCTGGTCTTCGCCCACCCGGAGCGCTTCCTGATCCGCACCGTGCTGCGCGGCCCGTCGGGGTGCAATGTCATCACGTACAACGTGACCGGCTCCTGCTGGAACCTGTGGCCCGACTACCAGAACATGCAGTACCGCGTGACCATCGTGATGCTGGCCAAGGGCGACACCTTCTCGGGGTGGAGCGACTACCCCTGAGCAACTACCCCTGATCGCCTGCGGCAGGTTTCTTGTGCTTGTGACGATCCCGGGGTAACTGTGGGGTCTGGTGTTGTACCTCAAGCGGGGGACTGCAAGGGAGATCCGGATGAACGAGCGCCGCAAGGACCGCAGCCGCTTCAAGGACGTGGCTCTTCAGACCTGGCTCGATGCCGTCGCCCAGCGGCAGAAGATCGACGGCATCGTCGTGGCCGACGCCATCGGCCTGCTGGTGGCCGGCGGCCTGGACCTGCCGCTGGCCGAGGAGATGGCGGCCACCGCGGCCCGCCGAACGTTGCCGGGCGACAAGGAGGTGACCTTCGTCGACGCCGCCGAGCGCAGCACCGTGATCCGGAGCCTGACCTGGAACGACGAGCTGCTCTACGTCAGCGCCCGGGGCGACCTGACGCGGGGGCGCGCCGCCATCGAGGAGGCCATCTCCGGCATCGATCGCATCCTCAACAAGCCCTGACTCACCGCTTCTTCCTTGTCGGGGTCTTCCTGGCCGGGGTCTTCCTGGCCGGGGTCTTCCTGGCCCGGGTCTTCCTGGCCGGGGTCTTCTTGGCCGGGGCCTTCTTCTTGGCCGGGGCCTGGGATGCCTGCCCCCCCTGGCGCTCGAGCTGGCTGAACACCGTCTCGGAGATGATCTGCAGCGCCGCGCCCCGAGCGATGAGCTTCTCGGCCGCGAGCAGCTTACTCCCCCTGTCCCCGGCCCCGAACAGCGGTGAGCCCTCGTCCCCCACCACCAGGTAATCCAGGTCGCGGGTCACCGAGCTCCCGTTCACTCCTCCCAGCAGCTCCACCTGCTTCTGCGCCTGCGCCCGCGTCAGCCGCTTGAGCTTCCCGGTGAAGACGAAGGACTTGCCCACGGTGGCCAGCGCCGCCGCCTGCGCCACCTGCTCCTGGTTCAGCGGCGTGTCGAGATCGTCGCGCCGCACCACCACGCCGTCGTCCCCGGCCATCCACAGCACCCCCTGCGGACTGGCCCAGATGGCCCACAGGTGGTTCGTGGTGCCGCTGGGCTCGCCGCTCCACGTCTTGCCCCGGTTGGCGGAGATCAGGATCTGTCCGCTGCCGGTGACCGCGTACAGCCGACCGTCATTGCCGATGGTCATGTCCTCGATGTCGCCCCCGGCCTTGACCGGGCGGCGGGTCCAGTGTTCGCCGCCATCGGAGGAAGTGAGCACGACGCCCCGGTCCCCGATGACCACGAGCTCCTGGCGGTCGAAGGCCCGGATCCGACACAGCGGCGAGGTCACGCCGCTGTCCAGCCGGCGCCACTTCCCGCCCCCGTCGTCACTGCGCAGGATCACCCCCTGGTGGCCCACGGCGAACAGCAGCTCGTCGTCCACCACATCGATGTGCAGCAAGTACAGCGGCGCCGGGACCTTGGTCGCGGACCAGCTCTTGCCCTCGTCGGTGGAGCGCAGGATCTCGCCCGTGCCGGCGACGAGCAGCGTCCCACCCGGCGTGCGCACCACATTGAACAGGTAGTGTTTGCCACCGCCCTTGACCGAGCTCCAGCTCTTGCCGCCGTTGGTCGAGCGCACGATCCGGCCCGGTTGACCGGTGGCGATGATCAGCTGCTCCGAGAGCATGCGCAGCCCGAACAGCTGACCCTGGACCCGCTTCACCTGTTCGAACGCCCCACCATCCCGGCTGCGGAAAATCCCGCCGTCCATGCTGGTGGCGAACACCATCTGGCCCACGCCGGCGATGATGTTCAGCTTGCCGAGGCCGGTGTACTGCACCGGCGCCACGGCTTGCACTGCCGTCAACGTGAACATCCCGCCGCAGCCGCGGCACAGCAGTTGATCCTCCTCCAGCCGCTCACTGTCGGCGGCGAGGTACTTGAGATCGGTCCCCCGACACTCGGGGCAGCGCCTGGCTCCGGTGAGCACCCGCAGCCGCTCGGTGAGCTGCTCGTCGCAGATCAGCAGCCGGTAGTCCTCGATCCCTTGACCCTGGAGGTAGGCCTCGAGCCGATCCAGATCCTCGCCCTGGATCGGCAGCCGGAAGGCCGCCGTCTCGCCGTCGCAGAACCACAGCACCTCGTCCGCCCTGGCATGCGGGTGGCCCGCGGTGGCCTACGGCGGGGGGACCTTCCAGCTCTCCAGCGACGCCCCGCTCTCCGCCTGGCCGAAGAACGCCTGCAGCGCCTCCCGCACCGACCGTCCGGCGTCTCCCGCGGGCAGACGGATCCGCGCCGCCACCGTGGGCCACTCGCCCTGCTCGTCCTCGAGCCGGCCGCCCACCGCGTTGAGGTACGGTGTGAGCGCCTCGAACCCGCCGCAGTAGGTGTGGTACAGCACCACCGTGCTCCGGGCCACGCCCACGGTGGGCTCGTCGCCGGTCAGCCCTTCGTCGCCCCAGTAGACGAAGCTGTCCCACTCGAAGCCGTGCTTCGCGGCCAGCGTCCGCTGGGCCTCGCTCACCCGCTCGGGATCGAACTCCTCGGCGCTGTCGATCTCCTCGGCGTGCTGCCGCAGGAAGACCCGCAGCTCGCCGGCCACGGTGCGCGCGACCTCGGCGCTCTCGAATCGCGCCACCAGCCGATAGTGGCTGCTGTTGTTGCTGGAGAACGACTGCCACTCGTGGACCCTCATGGCTGCTCCTGTGAGTTGTCCGCGCCCCGACCGCAGCCCCGGCGGGCGGCGGGCGTCCTGTGCGGACGGTGGTCGTGATAGATGGATTCGATCTGATCCAGATCGTCGAAGGGCACGCTTTGGTGGTGGAACGAGCACCCGCCGATCCGAGGTGACGGACAGGAAGCTGTCCCCCGCGCCGCAGTCAGCCTCGTCGAACAGCTGCGGCAGCCCTGCCAGTCGACGGCCCCAGCAGACGTCGACCTTGAACTGCAGCGCCGGACCGAATCGCCGGCGCAGGCGCTGGACGCTGGCCGCGAGCTGCACGCACTGCCCGGGCGACAGGTGCATCGACGGGTCGTCCCCCTTGTACGACAGCAGCAGGATGTCCCGCACCCCCAGCCAGTACCAGCGGTGAACGTCGAGCTCCAGCGTACGCAGGCGGCGTGGCGTGGCCAGCACGTTGAGCCCAAAGCGCGCCCGCTCCCGCCCGAGGAGCGCCATGCGATCCAGCGGAGCCTGATCCTCGTACACCGAGAGCTGGATCTGTCCGTAGTGCCCGGCGATGGCGCGCAGCAGCCCGGCCGTGAGCAGCACTCCGTTGGTGGTGAAGCTGGGGCACAGCGGGGTCTCGGTCCAGATCCGGCGCAGCAGCTCGTCG
>Ga0210044_10005061_pt1 | contig 17996 bp, 15 predicted proteins | sample CryGey13umfilter_2_FD_183959 | JGI IMG/M metagenome (GOLD analysis project Ga0210044, IMG submission 183959) | Groundwater microbial communities from aquifer in Utah, USA - Crystal Geyser 4/9/14 3 um filter (SPAdes) (version 2) | ecosystem: Environmental > Aquatic > Deep subsurface >... | reverse complement strand
GATTTTGGCTCCGGGGAAAGTGGGATTCGTGGTTCCCATCCAATGGCGTCCAGGGCCTGCTCGGCTTTGGCTCTACGCACTTGGAACCATCCCTGAATATCGTTGCAGTCCTTGTGGTTCCCGAAGCGGAACCAATCTTCGTTGGAGCCAATCCAGTCGGCAAAGCTCGTGAGTCCTGATAACAGCATGAAGTCAGGGCCGGAAAGTTTTTGTTTCACAGGAATTTTGTCGGGCTTGAAAACCTCCAGCAATGACTCCAACAGGTCGCGGCGCGCTTCAGTCCAATTCTCTTTCCCCATGGCACGCCTATCGCCCATGAGGTGCTCGAGGGTATTCGGAGAAGCGCGGCTCCCGTGATGGCACCCCACTGCATCGGCCATCAACTCCGCCAATTCACTTGGCCAACCCTTTTCCTGCAACATTTCTGTCAGGGCAATCTGACTTACGAAGGCATGGTTGATCTCGGTATTTGGACTCCGTCCAGAATCCATCCCGGTCAAATTCTCCCACTTGCACTGAAATCCCGGGCAGGCTTTTCCCAGATCATGACAGGCGATGACGAGCAAAAGCCACGCGCGGGCATCCTCCCACTCCATTCCCAGAATTGCCGCCATCCTTTTGCGCGTCGATTCCGGTTCACGCGCCAAGATGGCATCCGCACTGGCAGCTACGTCCAGCAGGTGGAGAATGAGGGGATGCCACCCTGCGTCCCCGCTCTGGGCCGTTTTCGCCCAGAGTCTTGTCAATACGTTATCCATTTTTTTTCATTTCCCCTCCATCGCCAGCCAGATGGCAGCGACCATGCGGGCATCGTCGAGAGCGCGGTGAGTTTGTTTCCCGCGTCGGGGGACACGATCCGGATTTCCTACGGAAATCCAGTCATGTCCCCCTTGCAATCCTATATCATGTTCCTGCCGCATCAAGCCTCCCTCCCCGTTTATACCGTTCGTTCCTATAATATGCCGATAGACGGTCTCCAGTTTGTGATTCCTCAGGTGTGGGAAGCGGTTCCGGCTCATTTCGAGGGTGCAGATGTGCCGCTGGGAAAATCTTATCCCCAGCAGTTCGTATTCGCGGCGGAGGAAAGCAAGATCAAACTGTGCGTTATGCGCCACGAGGATGCTGTCCCGGATGAAGGCGTCTAACGCCGGGAAGACTTCCTCCGGCGTCGGACGCCCGATGAGCATCTCATCGGTAATGCCGTGAATCTGCGACGCACTAAAGGGAATCGCTCTTGGCGCCTGAATCAGGGTGCTGAATTCATCCATCAAGTCACCGCCTTCTATGGCAACCGCGCCGATCTCAATGACCCTGTCGCCTTTCCAGGGCGAGAGACCGGTCGTTTCCACGTCCAAGACAACATATCTTTCCTGCCGGTTTACTGATCCTATCATACCACCCCCGACATATAGCGTCCTATGTGCGATATTTTTTTGTCAGAGGTAATTGCAAAACTATTTGTCATCCCCGAATGCCTCTATCCCCGATAAAAGCATTCGGGGACGGATATGGTTTTTCAAGCAGTTAGAACCAGATTCCCGCTTAAACAATGCGGGAATGACAACCTCTTTATACTTTTGCAATTGCCTCGTCATTTTTTTAATTTCTTTTTTGACCTTATCCCTCAGCCACTCCGGTTCCAGCACCTCCACCTCTGATCCGTGCCGGAGAATTTCCATCATAATTTCGGTTTCATGAGACACTCTGTGAAAATCACGCCAGTCTTTACGCATCCGACAAAAAGCAACCAGATGCCAGGCGCCCATGTAATTCACCAGATGGTGCGGTTCCACCGTTCTGGATGTGGTCCGGTTGCCGGCAGGCGAGTAGTAATTTTTGACATGCAACCGGCAGCGGAAGAATTCGATGGAACGCTGGGCCGTTTTGACGGAGCATTCAAATTGCCGGGCAAGGTTTGACGCATTGGGAAAGGTATTTCTTTTCGCCTCGGCGTCAAACCAGGAAAACCGCTCCAGAAAAAGTTGCTCTCCCATAATGCCTCCCTCCGATCCAAGCATTATACTTACGGTGACGCGTTACAATAGATGTTCCGTGATTTCGTCAAATATATATTTGAATTCAGGTGTATGAAACGGAACAGTATGACCGTCGGATAAATGTTTATGATCCCGGCATTCCAATTCAGGTTTGTGCCCTGCGTTGTCGTACCTGAAGATCAGGTTGCCGTCTCTGTTCTGATAATGAAAGGAATAAGACAGTTTCTCGACGCCATAGCGAAGATCCAGGTATTCCGTAAAGTAAAGAGTGGACTCGTTAATGAAATCGATTCTGCCCCGTATTATGCCAACCTTTTCAGTTCTAAAATCGTTTCTTATGTCAGAGGCAAGTATCAGGTTAGCTATGGAATACTTCTTGATAATGGATAGGATGTGGTCAAGATATTCACGAAGCAGCATACTCAATGTCCTTGAGATGATTCAGGTCTTCCATAATGCGCTCCCTGATCTTCAACTCACCTGCCCATTGAATATATCCTTCGTCAGCATTTTTCATATCCTCGGCTGCATAATTCCGGAGAAAATGATCCGATGATATGTTGTATTCCCTTTCAAACTTTTCGATATGCCTGTTTGTCTTTTCCAGACCAATTTCCATCCGCTTGATTTCCGAAGAAATCGCCGTCTTGATCACAGCAGCAACCCTCTCCCGTGCTTCCGACTGTATGTGCAATCGCGTCATGAATGTTTCCTCCTTAAAGCGGTATTCAGTTCATGCCCTTTCAAAAAGCCCATGTATTTTATCGAATTATCCTTAATACTACCTTCATTGTCAATAAATATCCGGAATATGGATTCCCCAATGGAGGAAATCAGCTCCAGATTGGTCTTGTCTTCCGGGGACACGAAACGGATTGCTTCGCAATCCTATATCATGTCCCCGATATCATGTCCCCCTGTTTCAGAAACTTCAATTGGGAAATAACTGAAATTTACGGGCGCCTTCAGAGGCCGTTGCGCCTGCGACGGTCAATCTGTTTCAGGTATTCGGCGAAGAGCGCGGCATTTGCCTCCTTCATCTCCCGGCGGACTTCCGCAAATTCGATTCCTTTGAACATCCTGAGAAACGGCTCGTTGTCGCACAGGACAATGCCTCTGAGAAACAGCTTGGCAGCATGGGAAAGCGAGGGGGTCTGCAGGGCGGTTTTCTTCAGTTCGAAATACCCGTCGGTAAAGGTCTTGAATTCTTCTAAAATCCGGATCTGCTTCGGCCTGAAAAGCCCCTGGACATAGGCGTAAGCGGGGAGCCATTCACAGGCGAGCGATGGATCACAGTCATATTCCTCCGGCAGCCGCTCCAGGAGATCCTTCAGTTGGTCATCCCGGAGATGGTTCCAGTCGAGGACGACCGGATCAATCAGGCAGGCTTCGAAATAGACCTGACGGGCAACCTCCCGGTTGCCCCGCATCAGGTAGGCGTCGCCCAGATAGCCATAGATCACCGCATTGTCCGGCGTCGCAATCAGGCATGCCTGAAGGGAGCGGATCGCCCGATCGTATTCCCCGGTCTGGAGATACGCATAGCCGACGGGAATCCCGTCGGCAAGGAAGGCGCTGTCCGCCAGACGACTCTCTCCGATTGCGGCGACGATCTTGTGAAAGAATGGGCGCCGGAGTTCATCGTCGTTCGGGCTGCCGGGGCCAAGTGAACGGCAGAATGCCCCGAAAGAGCGCCATAATTGGAAGAGATACGGAGGACGGTCGGGACCGGACGGCGGCGCGGCGGATAACCCCTCTCTAAGGAAAGAGGCAATTTTGAACTTCCTTTCCACGTCTTCGCCGCCACGATAGAGATCCCTGTAGCGTTTCAGCGACTCCAGGGCGTCGTCGAGGCATAGCGCCTTGAGGGCCGTTGCGGCATCGTTGATCAACATATATTCATCTTCGAAAAGTGGGATCTGTTCCATTTTTAAGGAGATCCTTAATTCCCTGTGGAGTTGTCTTGTTATGAAGAGCGCAAGCCAACCAACCGTGAACCGTGAACCTGACAACATGAGCAGTTACGGGAATTTAATGGCCGGCCTACCTGCTTCTGGTAACACCCACCCTGTCGCAATAGATTGATACAGGGCAAGTGCCGCAGAACGGGGAGATTGGACGGCAGATATTCCTCCCGAAGGCTACCATCAGGGTATTATACAGGGACCAGTATTCAAGGGGCAGCTTCTCCCGGAGGGCGTATTCCGTTTGTTCAGGGGTTTTAGTCCTCACATAACCGAGGCGGTTTGATATCCGATGAACGTGTGTATCCACACATATCCCCTCTTTCCTGTATCCCAGTGTAACAACGAGATTGGCTGTCTTTCTCCCCACGCCTTTGAGGCTTTGCAACTCGTCAACGGTATCGGGGACCTGGGAGTTAAAACGACCGATCAATTCCCTGCAGATGTGGAGAATTGTCTTTGCCTTGTTTCTGTAGAAACCGACGGGATAGATCGCCCTGATGATCTTTTCCTCGGAAAGTTCCAACATCTCCTCCGGGGTGGAGGCGAGGGTGAAGAGCCTCTCCGTAGCCGCCGCGGTGACTTCGTCCTTGGTTCTCAGGCTGAGGATGGTAGAGATAAGGATGGGAAAAGGTCCCCGATGTTCCTCTGCCATAGAAGAAACAAAGGGAATCTCCCGCATTGCTTTCTTAAGGAGATGAACGACATCTGCGATGTTCTGATCATCCATTAGATCGTTATCCAAATACCCTGTGGAAAATAAAGTCCACATGAGAGAGGAAATTTTCCACCCTGAACACAGAGGCGAGGTCTTCCGTATTCAGGTAAGACATAACTTCCCCATCATCTGAGAGCAACTGTTTGAAGGCGATACCTTCCTGCCATGATTTCATGGCGTTTCTCTGGACAACGGCATAAGCATTCTCCCGTGTCATGCCTTTATCTATCAGCCTCAGGAGCACCATCTGGGAAAAGATCAGCCCTCTGGTCATATTGAGGTTGGCAAGCATCCTCTCCGGATAGACAAGGAGACGGTCCGCCATTCCTGCGAAACGGGTCAGCATGAAATCGAGAAGGATGGTGGCGTCAGGGGCAATGACCCTTTCCACGGAAGAGTGGCTGATGTCTCTCTCATGCCAGAGGGCCACATCTTCCATGGACGCCAGCGCATACGATCTCATCAGGCGCGCCAGGCCGGACAGGTTTTCCGAGAGGACGGGATTCCGTTTATGGGGCATGGCCGATGATCCCTTCTGGCCGGGAGAGAAGAATTCTTCCGCCTCTCGGACCTCAGTCCTCTGCAGCAGCCTGATCTCCTGGGAAAACTTGTCGAGTGAGGAGGCAATGATGGCTAAAGTGGAAAAAAACTCGGCATGACGGTCTCTCTGGATGATCTGGGATGAGACAGGCGCAGGTTTAAGCCCCAATTTGTGACATACGTATTCTTCCACATAGGGATCAACAAAGGAGAAGGTGCCCACCGCTCCGGAAATCTTCCCGTAACTGATCGTCTCCTTTGCCCTCACCATCCTTTCCCGGTTCCTCACCATTTCCTGGTACCAGAGGGCCATTTTCAGACCGAAGGTGATCGGTTCCGCATGAATTCCGTGAGACCTTCCGATCATCAGGGTATCCTTATAGGCAAATGCCTTTTTCTTCAGGACGGCCAGCAGTTGATCTATATCTCCAATAAGTATCGTAGAGGCATCCCTTAAGAGAAAGGCCAGCGATGTATCAAGAATATCCGAAGAGGTGAGCCCAATATGGATGAAGCGACCATCCTCTCCCACCCTTTCCGTGACTGAGGTTAAAAAGGCGATGACATCGTGTTTGGTTGTCTTTTCGATCTCATCAATTCTTGCCACATCAAAGGCGGCCTTTGCTTTGATATTTTTTAAAGACTCCTCCGGTATCTTACCCTTTTCGGCCATTGCCTCACAGGCAAAAATCTCAATGTCGAGCCATTTCTGATATCTGTTTTTAGGCATCCAGAGGGAACTCATTTCTTCTCTTGCATATCTGGGGATCAATTTTCCCTTCCTCCTCTTCCCTTAATCTTTTTTATTTCATGCCGGAATCCGACAATCTTACAAATATAAAACCCCTCTTTTTCAACTCTCCTACTGCCTCGATGATACCTTCTGCTGTCTCACTTTCCGGGTGGTTCATATGACATATTATGACGTCGCCCGGCTCTGCCCTTAATAAGGCATTCCTGACCTGCTCCTGCGAATAGGAGGCCCCGGCATCCCCAAGGATGCTGAATCCGGCAATCTGATAGCCCATCTCTGCAGCTACTTCCACTGCTACCTCATCGTAATACGCTGTCCCGGACCTGTAATACAGAGGCTTCCTCCCCGTCAAAGACGCTATCTTCCTCGCCCCCTTCTCTATCTCATCCACGACTTCCCCTACGCTGGAAGTACCGTTTATTCCATATATGGATCTACCGTTTACAGAACAGGGTTTGTGTGCAAATCCGTGATTTTCAATTTCAAAAAGGCTATTGGTTGCTAATACCTTGAATTCTCTCGGGTACTTGTCTATCCATCTTGCGTTTATGAAAAGTGTCGCCGGGATGTTTTCTCTTATAAGGTAGTCCATCAACCGGGAATCGTAACCATCGTTCTTGGAGCCACAGGCATCGAGGGTAAGCGCGATGACCTTTTTCGTCGAATTCAGTTTGGTTTTAACCCCTGGTACTGTCTCACCCCACTGCCGGGGAACCCTGTCTTTAAAACGCAAGATGATGGTTTCTTTAAATTTTTCGTAATCTCCACCTGTTTCCTGACACTGTCCCGTGGGGCCACAGCCTGCCATCACCGCTAATAATACAAGGGGCATAAAAAAACTGGATTTAACGCTCATAACTTTAACTCCTGAATAGGTTGGAAAATCTATCAAAAAAAACGAAAGAAGTCATCAAAAAACACCTGGAGGGACGCGCTCCGTCGCGTCCGTTCCCCATCGTGGCCACGGTAGGGGCATCAGGATAAACCTCATGGGAGAACCTGCGGAAAAGAGTTGACAGCATCGCTCAAAATAACGAAAATCTTCAAAAACGAAAAAGGTGACACACCATGTACTTACTAGATTTAGGAGTATTAATTGCGCTGACAATACTGATCGTTTTAATTGTAACGCTTCTATGGAGGGGGCATCCCGGAGATGTATCGGCAAGACTTGAATCTTCTATCAAGGAACAATTTCTTGCGTTTCAATCCGGCATACACAGGGAATTAAACTCAACACGGGAGGAGGTCGTTCGTTCCAAGGACCTCATTTCAGAACACACTGTAAAGACAATTGATACCATCAAGGATATGGGTGCAACCATACACAGGATTATTCAGCAGCAGGAAGAGGCCCAGAAGTTGGGGCAATCACTCAAGGATATCCTGCAGGCCCCTAAGCTCCGTGGTAGTTACGGTGAAGCCATATTAGAAGAAATGTTGGAAAGAGTGCTCCCCAAAGGTATCTGGGAACGGCAATATATGATTGACGGGCGAGAGCAAGTGGATGCGGTTGTCAAGTTTAAAAAAATAGTCATCCCCATAGATGCAAAATTTCCCCGGGACGATTATCAAAGGTATCTCGAGGCATCCTCTCCCGAAGAAAAGGCAAGGCATTGGAAAAGCCATGAAAATGCTGTAAAAACACAGATTAAAAACATCAGCACCAAGTATGTAAGGCCGGAAAAGGGAACATCGGAATTTGCTCTCATGTTTATCCCCTCAGAGGCAGTCTATTACGAAACAATAGCAGAAAAAAACCATCTGGGCGAACCGGCAAAGATATACGAATATGCCCAGGAAAACAGGGTTATCCCCGTTAGCCCTAACACATTTTATGCATTTTTACAGGTAATAATTCTCGGCGTAAGAAATATAGAAATCATTAAAAGTGTAAAAAAGTTACAGGAGGGACTTATAAGCATTCAGAATTCCTTTGAAAAATTCTACAGAAAATACGAAGAGATCGGCAAACATATCGAGAAGGCCCATGATGCCTATCGCATTGGCAATAGTCACATTGAAACATATAAGCATCGGTTGGATAGTACGCTCAGGTTGGAAGAATTCCGTGAGGACGGCGATGCTTTACCGACAAAGAACGTGACAGATGATTAATACCAATTCTAAATCAAAGCGCTATCTTTGTTAGCAGCGTCGTCGGCTTCCTCAACGTATGTATAATACGTCTCGTCGCCTCCTCCTTGCCGCCTCGATATCATCTTTGATTTAGAATTGGTATAAGTGTCCCCGAAGAGGAAAAAACGTCGGTGAAGATGGTGGAGATGAGGGGGATCGAACCCCTGACCTCGGCATTGCGAACGCCGCGCTCTCCCAGCTGAGCTACATCCCCGACATGAGAGCTTTGAATAATTGCCAATTCTGTCATTTCGACCGCAGGGAGAAATCTTTAACGGTGCATAATCCCTAAGATTTCTCGTCGCTGACGCTCCTCGAAATGACAAAATTCAAAGGTCTTGACATTATACTTTCAGATTCAGGAGGGGGTTTAGAAATCACTTTTTAGATACATATATTATCCGATTAGCATCTGTCAAGAGATTTAGACCGTTTGAAATACGGGAACAACACTGAATGGTAAAATTCTCTATCATCATACCTCCCCATTATCAATAAGATTTTTTCGTTAATAATGATGGACTCGTAAAAAGTCGAAAAATGACCGTAACCGTCATTCCGGCGAAAGCCGGAATCCAGAAATATCGAATAGTTACAGAATGCCTGGACACCGGTTTTCACCGGTGTGACGACTTTTTACGAGTCCATCAATAATAACAATTTGAAATGTGCGGGACGGGCGGCAAACTCAACTTTATTTGTACAATATGACTTACATGTGATAAGTCTAAAGTTCAGCGTCGTGAAGACACGGGTCTTTTATTAACGGGCGGATAAAAAAACTTTATTCAATTTCAACCCTCGACTTATGACTTACGACTTATGACTTACGACTTATGACTTACGACTTATGACTTACGATTTAAGGAGCCTCTATGTTTGTTCTGGAAAATTTTATTATCGCGCTGGCCAGGATCCTCGATATGGGACTAACCCTTTACATGTGGATCATTATCTTCCGGGCAGTTATCTCCTGGGTGAATCCCGATCCCTATAACCCGATCGTGATGTTTCTCCACCGGATAACGGAACCGGTTATGGCTCCCGTACGGAGATGGCTCCCCCTGAGGAATATCGGGATTGATCTCTCACCTATAATCGTCATTTTAGCGATTGTATTCTTACAGAATTTTCTCATCAGGAGCCTGGTGCAGTTTGCCCCTTACTTCAGATAGGGGAAAAATATTTCTGGTGCTTGAGCGGCCGTGATCTACATTGATGAAACGGAAAATGGCGTTACCTTCCGTATTCGCGTCTTGCCATGTTCATCAAGATGTGAAGTGGCGGGCATTCAGGACGATGCATTGAAAATCAGGATCACCGCGCCGCCACGGGAGGGACAGGCGAATGCGGAGTGCATCAGATTTCTTTCCGGCATCCTTGGCGTCAAAAAAACACAGGTAACCATCATCAGAGGCCACAAATCAAAAAGGAAAACGGTTGCCGTCACCGGCCTGAAAAGCAAAGATATTGAGGCCATTATTCCTCCCCTACCTGATACTCAGGTCAAAATTGCGTCATCTCGTTAAAATGGAAAAGGGAAAAAACAGCGAAAACTCAAAAGTCGCCAGGGCAGCCGGGGTGGTGGGCTCAGCTACCATGGCAAGCAGGGTATTTGGCTTCCTCAGGGACATGGTGGTAGCCGGTTTCTTCGGCGCCGGCATGGCAACAGACGCCTTTTTTGTCGCCTTCCGGATACCAAATCTTTTGAGACGTCTCCTTGCCGAAGGTTCTCTGACGGTATCCTTTGTGCCCGTTTTTACGGAATACCTAAAAAAAAAGTCGCAAGAAGAGGCCTTCGAACTGGCCAATGTCGCCTTTACCGCCCTTTCCATCGTCCTGGTAGTTGTCTCCCTACTTGGTGTCCTCCTTTCTCCGCTGATCGTTGCCATTATGGCGCCCGGTTTTACGAAAGTTCCGGCCCAGTATGACCTCGCCGTGTTCCTTACCCGCATGATGTTTCCCTATATCTTTTTCATCTCTCTCGTAGCCCTATGTATGGGCATTCTGAATTCCCTGCGGCATTTCGCCGCACCCGCCCTGTCGCCCGTCGTCCTTAATATTGCCATGATCCTGGCCGCTCTTTCACTGCGGGGATTATTCAGGGAACCGATCTTCGCCCTTGCCATTGGGGTTATGGTGGGAGGCATTCTTCAACTTGCCATGCAATGGCCCTTCCTGGTCAAAATGGGACTCAGGATAAGACCAAATTTCAAGTTCAGACACCCCGGAATCAGGCAGATAGGGATTCTTCTGATCCCCACATTCATAGGGTCAGCGGTTTACCAACTCAATGTCTTCATCGGGACGATACTGGCCTCTCTCCTTCCCAAGGGCAGTGTATCCTACCTTTACTATGCCGACAGGATTGTTGAACTCCCCCTGGGAGTCTTTGCCATTTCCGTTGGCACGGCGGTACTGCCCAGTTTTTCAGAGCAGGTCTCAACGAAAGATTTTGAAAACCTAAAAAAGACCATCTCCTTCTCTCTGAGGCTGATCTCTTTTATCTCCATCCCGGCGGCGACTGCCTTGCTTGCCCTTAATGTCCCCATCATTTCCGTTCTTTTTCAGAGGGGGGCATTTGATGCAAAGTCAACTGTACTTACCGCCCATGCCCTCTTTTACTATGCCGTCGGTCTCTGGGCTTTTTCCGTCATCCGGGTAATTGATGCGGTCTTTTTCTCCATCCAGGACAGGAAATCTCCCTTGAAGGCTGCCTTTGTGGCCCTCTTTGTAAACGTTATTTTCAGTATTATCCTGATGTTTCCTTTAAAGCATGGCGGGCTGGCCTTAGCCACATCAATCGCCTCTGCCGCCAATGTTGCCATGTTGGCGGTGATCTTGAGAAGAAAGATAGGGGCATTTTTAGACCGGGAATTCTATCGTTCCCTCTTCAAGGTCTCCCTGTCATCCCTTGCGATGTGGACAGCGATAATGCTGGTTAACTATATTTTCCCCTGGAAGATCGAGGGACCGTTCAGGGAAAGGCTCCTGTACCTCATAGCATGCATCGCCGTGGGAACGGCCGTATTTTTCATCTCCTCTCTGATGATTAAGAGTCCGGAGATGAAGATGGTAGGCGATGTGGTAAAGAGGAAAATAGGATTAAAACAGTAACTACTCAGGTCGCCACCAAGGCACAAAGACACAAAGGTTATTTATAAATTTCAGCTCACTATCTGACAACTTTGATAATTAAAATTATCAGGAAGGTATTATATAGTTGTCCTTTTAAAGAGATAATAAGAATAATACTTTAATTTTAGTGCCTTGGTGTCTTAGTGGCTGAATAGTTACTTAAAACATTGACTTCAAAGGGTTAAAGTGGTAGTGTCATGTCAATTAAGAAACGTCATTTCGACCGCAGGGAGAAATCTAAGATTTCTCAGTCGTAAAGACTCCTTCGAAATGACAGAGTATCGTTGACATGACAGGAGGGAAAAGTTCATCTATCTGTGATGGAACCTCGAAAAGAGCGGTCAAACCATGCTTGATATAAAATATCTGAGACAGAATGCAGACTTTGTTCGAAAAAAAATGGAAGAGCGGGGTCAGGGTATAGAGCTGGAGAAATTCCTTAGCCTGGATGCGAAAAGAAGAGATATCCTCCAGGAGGTAGAAACCCTGCGAATGGAGAGAAATGCTGTCTCCAGGGAGATCGGCGAAAAGAAGAAGCGTCAGGGGGATGCCTCTGTACTGATCGTCAGGATGGGAGAGGTTTCCGCCCGGATTAAGGAACTTGATGAGTTACTGAAAAAGACCGAGGATGATCTACACGATATACTCCTGATCATTCCCAACATCCCTCACGAATCGGTTGTCTGCGGGAAAAGCTCTGAGGACAATCCCGTGGTAAGAATATGGGGGGAAAAACCACAGTTCGATTTCCCGCCGAGACCTCACTGGGAAATCGGAGAAAACCTGAACATCCTGGACTTTGTCAGGGGCGCAAAGATCGCGGGGGCGCGATTTACCCTTTATCGGGGGATGGGAGCCATGCTGGAGCGGGCTCTTATTAACTTCATGCTCGATCTCCACATTTTCGAGCATCATTATACCGAGGTACTGACACCTTTCATGGCAAATAAGGAGAGTATGACGGGAACGGGACAGCTCCCCAAATTTGCCGATGATCTGTTTAAGATAGAAAAGTCTGATTACTATCTCATCCCCACGGCGGAGGTGTCCGTCACCAATATCCATCGGGAGGAGATCCTGAATGAGGAGGACCTTCCCCTCTGCTATGTGGCTTATTCCCCCTGTTTCCGCTCAGAGGCCGGCTCCTACGGGAAGGACACGAGGGGATTGATCAGGCAGCACCAGTTCAACAAGGTCGAGATGGTTAAGTTTACGGCGCCGGAAAGCTCTTACGATGAGCTGGAAAAATTGACGGCCAATGCCGAGGAAGTTTTACAAAGGCTGAATATCCACTACCGAACGGTGAGTCTCTGTACGGCAGAGATCGGATTCTCTTCCGCTAAAACTTATGATCTGGAGGTGTGGCTGCCCGGTCAGGATACCTATCGAGAAATATCGTCATGCAGTAATTTTGAAGATTTTCAAGCCCGAAGGGCCTCTATCCGGTTTCGGCGCACCGGAGGCGGCAGAACAAAATTTGTGCATACCCTGAACGGTTCCGGGCTGGCAATAGGCAGAACCGTGGTAGCTATCCTGGAAAACTACCAGCAGGCCGACGGAAGTGTGGTTATCCCGGAGGTCTTAAGACCATATATGAAAGTTGACAGGATTGTACCGGAAAGATAAAATAGGTAGCTCGGAGGGATGGCCGAGCGGTCTATGGCGGCGGTCTTGAAAACCGTTGACCGAAAGGTTCGCGGGTTCGAATCCTGCTCCCTCCGCTTATTTCTTAACTATTCAGGTTCAAAGTTCCGGGGTTCACGGTTCACGGTTAGAAAACAATGGACATAGACCACTATGAAGATAAGGCAACTAACTGTGAACTGTGAACTGTGAACCTGACGACCTGAGTAGTTACATTTCTTTTCTCTAAACTGATTGCGGTTCATCATGCATAGGCAATTAAAAAACCCAAAACTTTACTTAATGCTAATCAGCGATATCGTTCTTTTTGCGATTGCCCATGTTTTGTCTTATCTTTTCCGCTTTGAATTCAGATTAAATCCGCCAGAAATTCATCAGATTAAAATTGTGCTGTTGTGGCTCATACCCCTAAAAGTTCTAATTTTCTGGCGCCTTGGGCTTTACAGCGGCATGTGGCGCTACACCAGTGTAAAAGACTTCTGGCGTCTGGCGTGGGCGTCTGCCGCTTCGATGCTTTTGAGTCTGGCCATTATTCTCGTTTTTTACAGATTTCAGGGATTTTCGCGTGCTGTCTTTCTTATGGATGGCGCATTTACATTCCTACTTACGGGTACGCTCAGGGTAGCCGTTCGGTCCTATTTTGCGTTGCAAAATGAGTTGACGGAGAAAGAGCCCATGGGGGGAAGTTATGGTAAGAGTAAACGAGTGCTTATCATCGGCGCCGGGGATGCGGGCGAGAAAATCCTTCGGGAAATCTTTGATAACAGGCAATTACGCTATGAAGTGGTGGGATTTGTTGATGACGCCCCCCGAAAGATACACCGTACCATTCATGGGATACCGGTTCTTGGTCTTATTAAAGACATAGCAAAGATTGTCGCCTCAGAAGATATTGACGAGGCGCTCATTGCGATCCCTTCGGCTACCGGGGAGCAGATGAAACGCATCGTCGGTGCTTGCAAGGAAACCGGCGTTTCTTACAAAACCCTGCCCGGTATCGGTGAATTAATTGACGGCAGGGTAAGTGTAAAAGCTTTAAGAGATGTAAGTTTTCAGGATTTGTTGGGTCGTCCTCCTGTAAGTCTCGATATTTCAGGAATCAGGAAACATGTAGAGGGCAAAACAATTCTGGTTACAGGCTGTGGAGGTTCAATAGGGGGGGAATTATGCCGTCAATTAGTCCGTTTTCAACCACGCTCTCTTGTCCTATTTGATGCCTGTGAGGCCAATCTTTTCCATATTCATATGGAGCTCCAACACGAATTTTATTTCCAAAACTGCCGGGCAATACTCGGGCATGTACAAAATGAACCATTAATGGATGAGGTATTTCAGAAATACCATCCTGAGATTGTTTTTCATGCGGCGGCCTATAAGCACGTGCCGATGTTAGAGAAGAATCCATGGGAAGCTGTTTTCAATAATGTTAAAGGCAGCAAGGTGGCTATGGAAAAGGCCATAAAACATGGTGTTGAACGTTTTGTGCTCGTTTCTACCGACAAGGCTGTTCGTCCCACGGGCGTGATGGGAGCAAGCAAGAGATTGGCCGAGCTTCTTTTGCAATCATTAGAGGGAAACGGGACGAGTTTTATGGCCGTGCGATTTGGTAATGTGGTAGGGTCATCAGGATCCGTTGTTCCTTTGTTCCGGCGCCAGATTGAACAGGGCGGACCTGTTACGGTAACCCATCCCGAAGTGACCCGATATTTTATGACCATACAAGAGGCTGCCCAGTTGATTGTCCAGGCCGGGGCGATGGGAAATGGCGGTGAGGTTTTCATTCTGGAAATGGGCACCCCCGTTAAGATTGTAGAAATGGCCAGAGACCTTATCCGGCTTTCCGGAAAGGACCCTGACCGCAATATCAAAATTGTATTCACAGGGCTTCGGGAAGGAGAAAAGCTCTATGAGGAACTTATTACGGTGGGTGAGGGGATCGTGGCCACAAGTCATGAGAAAATCATGGTTCTTCGTCCCAACGAAACCGCCAATGGCTTTGCAACACCTTTGGAATTAAAAGCATGGCTGGACGAAAAACTCGATCCTTTGTACGAGGCGGCAATGCGTTTTGACGCACAGACGATAAAAAAGGTGTTGGGAGAAATACTACCTGAATATACACCCCAGGAAGCAGAGAGTGTGCTTTAGTAGAAAGAGGCATGAAGGCCTCTTTTTTGTAACTATTCAGCCACCAAGGCACAAAGACCCAAAGAGAAGATGGATATAAATTGAATAACGGAGTTTTCTCATTAATTTCAATGTGCCATGCATTAAAAAGGCTATTATAAAGAATTAATCCTATAATCTTGGTGCCTTTGTGCCTTTGTGGCAAGATACCTGAGTAGTTACTCTTTTTTTACAATAACGCCTTTCTGTATTCATTGATGAGCAACTGCCTGCCGACCCCGTGATCAATAAAGTCCCAGGGCAGGATTTCGTCAATACCCTTTTGACGATAAACATAAAAATCCGGATTCACATTGACCTCTTTAAATGCCTGCGACCAGTTGCCGTGATGCCTGTGGACCGAAAAAAGAATCCTGCCCACCAGTCTGTCGCCGAGGGAAAGCAGGGCCTGAATGTAGCTCCATTTTGGGAGATCATGTGCCACCTTGATCGCTCCCTCCCTGCCGAGGGCGCTGACGATCCTTCTCATCTTTCTTCTTACAGTATTGATATCTTCAAGGGGTTGCCATTGGAAAGGCGTTGCCGGTTTAGGGATGAACTGATTGATGCTGAGGGTAATGCGTTTGAACCGCCTTCTCCCGGCAGAATAGCTAATGGCATGGTGCTTGATCTTTTTGGCCAGATGGATGACGGCCTCGATATCCTCGTCCGTTTCGGTCGGCAGTCCCACCATAAAGTAAAGCCTGATATTGGTAATACCATATTCTATGAGTAGTTCCACGGCATTAAAAATATGGTCGGTTGTAATTCCCTTGTGGATCACATCTCTCAATCGCTGGGTACCCGCTTCCGGGGCCAGGGATACAGTTTCCACTCCGGTTTCCTTAAGTAAGGCAACGATCTCGTGGTTTAGTCTGTCCAATCTCAGGGACCCGACGGCCACCTCACCTCCTTGCTCCAGGACAGACCGGCAAAGAGAGGGCAGATCGGGATGATCTGATACGGCCGTGCCGAGCAAACCAACCTTCTTTTGTTTCTCAATCCCCCGTGAAAACGAAGGTTTAAGGGTGCTTACATCTCTGAATCTTGCCGGCCTGCACACAAATCCCGCTGCGCAGAAACGACAACCACGCCGGCAGCCCCTGCTCACCTCCGTAAGGAACATCCCTCCAAATTCTGCATCGGGGGTGGTGATTCCTTGCTCGGTCGTAAAGGTGTTGATGTCCGTAATCCATCTTTTCTCTATCTTCTTGGGGAATGAGGGATCGACAGGTTCGATGCTTTCTATAAGGTGATCTGTTCTGTAAGTTACCCGGTAACATTTCGGCACGTAGGCTCCCCTGATCTCTTTTTGCACGTGGAAAAGGACCTTCTCCCGCGGCAGACCACAACGGCGGGATGCCTCAAAGGTATGGAGAAACTCGGGAAGGACCTCTTCCCCTTCGCCCAGTAAAAAAAGGTCAAAAATATCGGTTAGAGGTTCAGGATTCAGGGTGACGGATATGCCTCCCCCGATAACGAACGGTTCTGTTTCTTTTCTCTGCCCGGCATCGAGGGTAACTCTTCCCATATCCAGGATCTTCAATATGTTGGGGTAGTCGTTTTCAAAAGAGAGGGAAAAGGCGATGATGTCAAAGTCGGCAAGAGGTCTTTGCGACTCTAAACTGAAAAGGGGGGCCGATCTTAGGGCGAATTCTGTTTCGAGGACGGGATCAGGAAGGAAAACCCGTTCACAGAGAAAGGAGGGATAACGGTTCAAAAGGGCATAGATGGTCTGGAAACCGAGGTTGGACATCCCCGCGCGATATAAATTCGGCCAGGCAAGACAAACTGTTAAGGCATTTCCCCAAACCTTTTTGGGGTATCCATCTTCACGAGCTAAGAGATCATGGTATTTTTTTTTAAGTACCCGGGACATATTTTTTTAGAATCTCTTTCATCTTTTCGATTATAATAATATTCTGCTCACGTCTCTTCACGGCTATCCGAAGGTAACGGTTCCCAAGGCCATGGAAGGTACTGCAATCTCTTACAAGTATTCCCTCTTTAGCCAGACGGTCTCTGATCTCTGTAGAGTTTAAACCGATCCGGTTGGCTATATGGACGAGGATAAAGTTGGCCGCACTCTCATAGGTCTTCAAACCCAGGATTTCATCCAATGCATTTCTCAAAAACTCCCTTTCAGTTGTTACATATTTCCTTGTATTCTTTATATAATCCCCATCGAAAAGGGCCTTTGCCGCTGCCCTCTGTCCCAGGGAGCTGACCGTCCAGGGTGGTTTATTCTCCTTGATCTTTGCGATACACGACGCCCCGGCCATTACATAACCTATCCGAAGCCCTGGAATACCAAAAAACTTGGTCATGGATCTAAGGACGATGAGATTGGGAAACCTGAAAATCTCCTTCTTGAGCGATTCATCCTCCATAAAATCTATAAAGGCTTCATCAATTACAGCAAGTATGTTTGCTTCTTGGGCGTATGCTATAACCCTACAAAGCTCATCCTTCGGGGTAAGGACGCCTGTCGGGTTTGCCGGATTACAGAGGTAGAAGATGTCAAATTTCTCTCTCATTCGTGAACAGAGACAATCAATACTGACAGAAAAATCGGACTCGGCCTGGAAATACGAAATCTCAGAACCGGCAATCCTGAGCCCCATCTCATATTCACTGAAAGCAGGAGTAACGATTAAGGCCTTTCTGGGTTTGAATACGATGGGTATCCAGTAGATAAATTCCGTCGAACCGTTCCCCACGAGGATGTTGTCACGACCGATCCCATGATATTCCGACAACCCTGAGATGAGATCAAAGGAATCGTCATCGGGATAGTTCAAGACGGAATTCACTTCCTTTACTATCGTTTCCCGCACTGCGGGCGGATAGCCCAGGGGGTTTATGTTGGCGCTGAAATCAATAATCCTGTCCTCATCGATCCCGCATCTTCTGGAAACCTCACTGATATTGCCGCC
>Ga0210044_10005060_pt1 | contig 18004 bp, 14 predicted proteins | sample CryGey13umfilter_2_FD_183959 | JGI IMG/M metagenome (GOLD analysis project Ga0210044, IMG submission 183959) | Groundwater microbial communities from aquifer in Utah, USA - Crystal Geyser 4/9/14 3 um filter (SPAdes) (version 2) | ecosystem: Environmental > Aquatic > Deep subsurface >... | reverse complement strand
CGTGCAGGCACAAGGCAAACCGATCATCCATTCTTGCGCTTTTGGAACGGCAAAAGACCACGATATCCAAGGGTTAGACGCGCTTTTGCACGGCAAAGAAAAGGCCGTTTTCGGGGATAGCGCCTAGAAATATATCGAAAAGCCATTTCCTATCTTTATCGTTACGATATCGAACATTGGGTCGAAAGCTTTTTGCATGAGCTCTCTGAAACAAGACGAAGCCAGCCATACGAAAATTATCGCTCTGGAGAAAATGTACTTCATCAAAATAATTTTTAAAAATTCTGGAACCGGCTCAAAAGCAATTTGTCAGTTACGGCATACCCTTCAGGATTCGTCTTAATTGTGCCTGACGACAGGAGCCTTTGTGACAGATTTAAATAGCAGTGCCAATGCAGGAAATATAAAGGGTGGCGCGTATGGCAAGCAATATGGATTCATCACGATTGATGAATTAGACGGATATAGAAAACTCCGGAATAGAAGGCTTTATTTCTTTGAATTCCACTGCACATTATAAAGGTCAAAACGGCGATCCTTGAGATTTTGTACAGTTCCGGCGTGGCGGCTGGTGAGGAGATGTTCGGGTTGCAGGTCAGCAAAGGCAATTGTTTCGGTGTTGGCCGTGCAGATGGCTGCAATGCCATCACGGGCAAACGGAAAATCGCAAGGCGTGAGGATACAGCTTTCCGCGTAATTAATGTCCATATTCTCGACATCGGGAATATTCCCCACGGTGCCGGACATGATGACATAGCACTGGTTTTGTACGGCAATGGCCTGGGAGCAGTATCGTACACGTAAATACCCCTGACGCTCATCCGTGCAGAAGGGAACGAAAATCATCAAAGCGCCCTGATCCGCCAGATGGCGCGCTGTTTCGGGAAACTCCGTATCATAGCAGATCAGAACACCAATAGGGCCGCAATCCGTCTGGATTGTCTGGAGTTTATCGCCGCCTTTGATATTCCACCAAAAACGCTCGGTGGGCGTGGGATGTAATTTTTCCTGCGAGTGCGTTTCACCGTTGCGCAGAAAAATATAGGAAACATTGTGAATATAGCCATCCTGCATTTTTGTCGGGTGTGAACCGCCAATGATGTTGATGTTATAGGAAATGGCCATTTTCTGCATAAAATCCGTATAACGTTCGGTATAATTGGTTAAATGGTCAATGGATTCTTCGGGACGCATTTTCTGTGTCGTGGCAGAGAGGAGGGCAAACGTCACCATCTCTGGAAAAACAACAAAATCTGCGCCGTAATCAGAGGCGATATCAATAAAATATTCGAGCTGCTTCTGGAACTGCTCTTCCGAGTCGACTTTGCGCATCTGGAACTGAACCGTGGCCACACGAACGGACTCCGGAAGCCGTCCCCGCTTTCTCTTTTCTTTTGTGACAAGATCGGCTGTTTTTGGATTTTTCCAGAGCATATGGGTGGCATAACCTTGCGAATCTTTGTCTGAAGCCAGATAGTTTTCGAGGATACCGAGAGGTTCAAATCCGTTAGAAAGATGGAAATAGATGGCCTGATCCCTTAATTGCCGCGCTTGTACCTGTGCAAGGTAGTCTTCAGGACTGTTTACTTTGTCTTTTCTTTTCCGGTAACCCGGCATCCGCCCGCCAAAAACAATGCCTTTGAGTTTAAGATCCTGACAGAGTTTTTTACGGTACTGATAGAGGCGGCTTCCAATCCGGATTCCCCGGTAATCCGGATCAACGCATACTTCCATCCCGTAAAGATAATCACCATCGGGATCATGACGGGAGGCGTAGCCGTTGCCTGTGATCTCTTTCCATGTATGGGGGTTCAGACAAATATCGCCACTAATGATAAAAGTGGCGCAATAGCCGACAACGTGCCCTTCATATTCGACAAGAAACTGCCCCTCAGGGAAATTTGTAATCTGTCCGCGCAACATCTCTGCCGTGAAAGGCGCATCTGGATAGATTTTTACATTTAAGGCCCATAGGGCGGGCACATCGGCAAGCGTTGCCTGCCTGACAAACAAGGTTGCTTTTGTTTTTTTGAGCGTATTTTTTTTGTCATGGGATGTTATTTTTTAGAAGTTCTATGAATATAAAAAGATAGGCTGTTTCTTTTAAATTTTCTATAGGGCTTTTGGCTTTATGCAGTATAAAATTATATTTTTTGATTTTATGTTATAATCAAATAGATATTAAAGTGTATTTTACATAGGGAATTAGCGTTTTCTTTAGCATTTTCCGGTATTTTTTATTTAGGGAACCTCCTTGTTCGTATAGTAACAGCAGATTAGAAGTAACAGCAGATTAGAAGTATGAAACAGAATAATGACAAAAATGATATCCCGGGAAAGGACTCTTCAGGCGCTATGCAGGAAGTATTTATGCTTGAGGAAGAGGATGATCGTATGCAACAGGGATCAGAAAATATAAAAGAGGTTATAGATCAGGCTCCAAAAAGTAAGAATGGAAGAGAGCTGGTTTCCACAGAATCATCTTTTCTTCAAAAAGTCAAAAAGGGTGATGGTTCTGGCCGGATTGGAGATCGTCTTGTTTCCCGGGGAATTATTTCAGAAGATCAGTTGAATGTAGCGCTTCAGGAAAAGAAAGTCACAGGAAAACTGTTAGGAGAAGTGCTTGTTGATCTTGGTTTTATTGATGATGAGACATTATCAGCGTTTCTTGCGGAGAGCTCCGGCTTTGAAATTTTTGATCCCAAACATACGATTTTCGATGGTGCAGCTTTGGGACTGATCGAGAAACAGGTTGCCCTGAAATATCATATTCTTCCAGTTTCTATTGATGGTTATGAGGCGACCGTCGCAATGTCGGATCCTTATGACGTGGTTGCTATGGATACGCTACGTCTCTATTTGCCAAAAAATGTTACTGTGAAGCCCATTGTAACGACACCAGCTGTTCTTTCGGAGGCGATTGATGCTGCTTATGGTTATGCAAGTTCTATCAATGATATAATGAAAGAACTTGAAGAAGGAAAAATAAAAGTTTCCGATATTACCACTTTGAGCGAAGAGGAGTCTTACTCTCATCCGATTGTACGACTTGTCAATGCTTTGGTATTTGATGCGGTTAAAATGGGTGTGTCTGACCTGCATTTTGAGCCGGAAGAAAATTTTATCCGGTTGCGCTATCGTAAAGATGGTGTTCTGTTTACAGCACAAACCTTGCACAAGCAGCACTGGAGCCCTATTTCGCAACGTATCAAAATTATATCCAGAATGAATATTGCCGATAAGCTTGCGCCGCAAGACGGACGTTTTCATATGAATGTTGGCGGTCGTATGGCTGACTTCCGGGTATCCTCGCTGCCGACGGTGCATGGCGAGAATATCGTGCTTCGTGTTCTGGATCAGAGCCAGAGTATCATGCCGCTCGAGAAGCTGGGGTTCAGCGAATCCAATCTGGAAAAAATTCGCAGGGCGCAGTCCCGGCCTGAAGGGATTATCATTGTGACAGGTCCAACCGGTAGCGGTAAGACGACTTCTTTGTATTCAATGCTTAATGAGATTAATGATGTGGAAGTAAATATTCAGACATTGGAAGATCCGGTAGAGTATTCTTTGGGTATGATTCGCCAAACCCACGTTCGCGAAGGTGTTCTTGAGTTTGCCGATGGTATCAAGGCAATGTTGCGTCAGGATCCCGATATTATTTTTATCGGGGAAATCCGTGACGGGGAAACGGCAAATATGGCGCTTAAGGCGGCGATGACAGGACATCAGGTTTATACAACGCTTCATACGAATGATTCGTTTGGCGCCATTCCGCGTCTTCTGGATCTGGATTTAAAGCCGGGGATGATTGCTGGCGCGATTATTGCTGTGTTTGCCCAGCGTCTGGTGCGTAAAGTTTGTGTGGATTGCCGTCTGGCTTATAAACCGGACGAAAAAGAATGTAAAATTCTGGGCGTTGATCATAAAGAACCTCCTGAAATATTCAAGGCAAGGCAGGGTGGGTGTCAGATGTGCGCCGGTCAAGGGTATAAGGGCAGGGTTGCTGTGGTCGAGATTCTCGAGTTTGACGAGGATATTGATGAAGTAATTGCCGATAATGGTACAAAAGCGGAAGTAAAAACAGTGGCGGTAGAAAAAGGCTTCAAAAATATGAAAGATGATGGCATTCTAAAAATACTTGATGGGATGACTACAATTGAGGCTCTGTCCAGAGTCGTTGATATTAATAAATAATAAGACTGTTATTTCTTGTCCAAATTTTTCTGGAGGGCATTATCGAACGTTATAAATATAGAGCGATTAATCATAAGGGACGCCCCGTTCGCGGCGTTATTGCCGCGATAAACGAGATTGATCTGCATAATCAGTTGCAGAGCGGTGGTCTTGAGCTGCTTCAGTGTGCTCTTTTACAAAAGAAAAAAGGAATTCTGGGTAATCTGAATCCTGGAAAAAGGATCAAGATTCGTGATCTGATCCAGCTTTTTATGCATATGGAGCAGATGCAGAGTGCCGGCGTCCCGTTACTTGATACCCTTGGTGATATCCGTGATACGACAGAGCATGACCAGCTCCGTGATATGATGTCGGAAATTTTTCGGGATGTGTCTGACGGGAGCTCTTTATCCGAAGCGATGGCGCGCCATCCTAAAACATTCAATAATCTTTATATCTCTCTTATTGGCTCGGGTGAGGAGACGGGGGATCTGACGTCTTCGTACAGGCAGCTGGTCAAATATCTGAAGTGGGTTGACCAGATGCAGGCCAAGGTGCGTAAGGCAACACGTTATCCGATTGTGGTCACTGTTGTTGTTTTAATTACAATTACAATTATGATGACGGTTGTTGTTCCCCAGATTGTCGGTTTTTTAAGAAACCTGGATCAGGATATCCCGTGGTATACAACGGCCCTTATGTCGACCTCCGATTTCTTTGTCGAATATTGGTGGGCCATTTTAATTTCGCCGGTTTTCCTGTTTATTATTTACAAAGCCCTTCGATCTTCTTCAGAGGAAATAGCCTATCGTTTTGATTTATGGACTTTGAACATGCCCGTATTTGGCACTCTGATCAGAAAAATCAATATCGCACGTTTCGCGCAGACATTTGGAGCCTTATTTGCCAGTGGTATTGATGTGCTTCGTGGTCTTGAGGCTGCCCGCAAAACGGTAAATAATCTTGCAATCATTGACGCATTGGAAGGCGTGCAGGAACAGGTTCATGCCGGTAGTCCTCTTTCCGAGGCGTTCAATGCATCGGGAGAGTTTCCGAGTATGGTTATACGAATGCTAAAGGTTGGGGAAGAGTCCGGAAATCTTACTGTTGTGCTGGATCAGGTTGCAGAATTCTATACAAATGATGTTGATGAGGCCATTCAAGGGCTTATTGCGATGATTGAGCCTTTCCTTACCGTCTTTCTTGGTGGTATGATAATGTGGATAGCTGTGGCAGTCTTTGGCCCCATTTATTCCAGTTTTGAAAATATTGACTTTTAGGGCGACCGTCCAGATGCCTATACCGTTTCTTACACCTGTCCGAACTGTTCTCCTTATTGGGGATGAGGCGCTTTATATTTATAAGGTTACTCATAATGCAACAAAATTTGTCGATAGTGTCCCCTGGCAGGTCGATGAATTCGAGGAGACTGTTGTTGATTTTATTCGCAAGGATTGCGGGGGAAAGCCCGTTCTGATTCTCAATGATATGACGGATCAGCATTTCAAGGGTGGTCAGCGTATGCCGAAAGTTGGCGCCATGGATCAGGGGAATATGGTTAAAAGGAAGCTGCAGGTTGCCTTTCCGAACTATCCTATTCGCGGTGCTTTACCTGTCAAAGGAAAAGATGGAAAAAGTATAAAAGGAAAAGGAATCAAGCAGGCAGGGGGGCTTTTTCTTTTTGCCGCTGTCCCGCTTTCGGAGCCCGTTGTAAAAACGATGGAGGCTGTCAGGCTTTCCATGGTGTCTATTGCCGGATTTGTCCTGCTTCCTGTGGAAGCATCGGATATGGTCAAGGCATTGTCTGAAAAAATTGCCGGACGTGCCAGGCGTGCGGCTAAATGGGTTATTTTTATAGGGCAGCACCAGAGCGGCGCTTTGCGGCAGGTGATTACGCGTGACGGCCAGCTTGCCATGACCAGAATGACACCTGTCTTTGATACAGAATCCGATCCCGAGAGCTGGGCGCAAGAGGTCAATCAGGAGTTCAAAGCCACAATCAGTTATCTGTCCCGTTTCGGTTATACGCCGGAAGATGGTACAGATGTTGTGGTGGTCGCAGGAAGCGAAGCGGGAAGTGCGCTTGAAAAGCTCATTAGTGTCCCGTGTGATTTTAAATCATTTACGGTTCCGGAGGCGGCGCGTCTTTTAGGGATGTCTGTTGGATTGCAAGCGGAGCCTCGTTATGCCGAACCATTGCATGTCGCATGGGCAGGAAGAAAATCCAAATTCATTCTGCCTATGGAATCTGTCGATATTACAAAGGTTCATAAGCCCCGGCAGGCTGTTGCGGCAGCTATGTTTCTTTTGATTCTGGGCGGCGGGTTTCTGGCGTGGCAGTTGCTGGGGAAAACGCAGGAAATGATGATGGTCAAAGAGGGTTTGGCTAACCAGCGTGTTGTTCTGTCCCAGGCCGAATTTGAATATGAAGAAGAAGTCAAGAAGATGGCGCTGATAGGTTTTGATGTGAATTTGATTCGGTCTACGATAAAGACATATGAGGAGTTTGAGGGGGATAGTATACAAGTATTGCCGTTTTTTAAAAAAATCGGGGAGACGCTTGGAAATGATCTTCGACTCGATTCTTTTGCTGTTGCCCAGATTTACGATAGCGGAAAACCTTCACAAAGACATGATGGTAAAGTTTTAGAGAAGAGAGCGGCAAAACTTGAAGCCGAGCTACAGCTTAGTTTTCCATCGACCATTCAACCTGAATCGGGGATGACCGAGATTACTAATCTTGCCAGCCGTTTAAAGGAGGCGCTACCTGATTATGATGTTGTTATAACAAGACAGGTGGCTCGCCCTGAATATGATCAGAATATCAAGGGTGTGGCTGGCAGATCAGCGCAGGAGATTGCCTCTGAAGAGGACTATATTGCAAAGCTTCTGGTCAGGGGGCCTAAATAATGTTGCAGGTTCTTGGGATTAAACGGGTTCTTATTCTGGTTGCGCTGGTTTCTTTAAATGCTGCGATGGCGTCTGCTAATTATCTTTATATGATACCGCAAAATACAATTCTGGAACGTGATCTGCGTGCTGTGAAATCTGAAATATCCGGGAAGCGTATGGAGTCCGAACGTTTGCGTACCGAGTTTATGCAGATTCAAGAACAAAAAACCTATTTCGAGGCGATTCGGGATTCCGGTTTTATGAGTGTGCAGAACAGATTGGTTGCCCGGCGGCGTATCATGGATATCCAGCAATATACAAATGTTCTGCGAGCGACTTATAGTATAGACTCAGCACAAGTCATCAATAATGAAGATATAAAAAATGTAAAGCATGTTCTTCTTCGTAGTCCGATTACAGTTGAGATTGATGCACTGGATGATCTTGATTTTTACAATTTTATTTATTGGATGGAAAATGCTTTTTCAGGACATATATCGGCAACGAATATAAAAATAAGACGTCTTCTGGATATTAATGAAGCCTCGTTACGGGCAATTGGCTCCGGCGCCCCTGCAGCTTTGATAAGCGGAAGGGTTGATTTTATCTGGCAAACGATGGTTCCTGAATCCGATATTCAATTTTCGGAAGAATTTGGATCCGGAGGATGAGGGGAATGCGTATATTTGAAATAAAAAAAGCCTTTCTTCTGGTGACGGTTATCTTTTTGTTATTCTTTTCCGGTGTTTCTTCCATGGCGCAGGATGTGCCTCCTGATTTGAATGTGAATGAAGATAATTTAAGCGGTACAACGGCTGTTGGTATGGATAAAACCGAGAATGGTTCTCTTGATCCCAATCTTTATGTCGGGTTACAAGAGGCATTCCAGAGTCATATGAAGTTGAAAATACCGCCAGTGCAACCTGATGAATTAAAGACGATTTTCTTTACTTTGTGGCAGCATAAGCTACTGACTGAAGCCAAGCAATGGGTGCATTCGCGTCCTCTTGATGCGGGAGAAATAGAAGCAAGCCAGCAGGAAGGCAATCGTCCGCGCGGAATTCGTGAGCTTAGTCTTGGGGGTATTCTGTTTGCAACAGGAGAACACTGGATTGTCTGGCTCAATGGCCAGCGTGTGACTCCCGATGCTGTTCCCAAAGAGGTCATGGATATTCATGTGCGTAAGGATTATGTTGAGCTGAAATGGTTTGATTCCTATTCAAACCTGATTTATCCCATTCGTCTGAGACCGCATCAGCGTTTTAATCTTGATTCACGAATTTTTCTACCTGGTGCCCCATCATGATTTTAAATAAATGAATATACCGGTTTTACAAGTAACGGAAGTTGGTGTCTCTTATGGTCGTACCCCTGTCATAGAAGGGTTTGACTTAAATATTTTCAAGGGAGAAACATTTGGCCTTATCGGATTGAATGGTGTCGGAAAAACAACGATTATTAAGGCAATTTTAGGGCTTCGTGATGTTAATTGCGGCGCCATAATGATTGATGGACGGGAGTGTAATCAGGCAGAAAGTAGGAAAAAAATTTCTTTTTTACCGGAGCGTTTTGATCCCCCATGGTTTTTAAGTGGTCTTGAGTTTTTATATTTTTCTATGCGGTTATATGGCGTAAGTCCTGGACGGGCGGAAATTTATGAACAGTCGGAGAGACTTTCCCTTGACCCCCGCGTTCTTAAAAATCGTGTGCAGACTTATTCAAAAGGAATGAGGCAGAAGCTGGGAATACTGGCAACATTACTAACGGAATGTCCTTTGCTGGTTCTTGATGAGCCTATGAGCGGTCTTGATCCCAAGGCGCGGATGCAGGTGAAGGATATGTTGGCGGAGATTAAAAAGAAGAACCGGACAATTCTTCTTTGTTCGCATATTCTTGCCGATATGGGCGAGATCTGTGACAGATTGGGTGTTTTGAGTCAGGGACGGCTTATTTTCACAGGGACTCCGGAGGAATTGAAGAGAATTGGTGGAAATGATAATATTGAACGCGCTTTTTTGAGTGTTATAGAAAAATGAGGGCATTTAAATGTGGTTTACCTTGCTTTTTTTCAAGAAAAGATTCACGCGCCCCAAGTTTTTTTGATAGATTTATCAGCAAGTAAAAGTTTTTTATAATAGACGCTTTCGCGTTTTTCAGTTCAAATAGGGATTTCAGAACAATGGTTTCAGATAAAAAGGATGATAGCGGTTTTGAACTGGAAGATGACGATATTCTGAATCAGGATATGGAAGATGATGTCCCCTTGCATGAGGGTCTGTCTCCCAATGATAGGGTGGAAAATGCGCAAATATCTGCAGATTCTGGTGTTGATATGGATGACAGCTATGACGGTGATCTGGATATTGATATGATTGATGACGAGGAAATGGATTTTTCAAAAGAGGGCGATGACACGGTCTTTGGACAAACATCTTCTCTAAAGAAAGTGGTTTTGCCGGCTCTTGCTGTTGTTATTGCGCTGGGTATTGGTGGTTTTATTGTTATGAATCCCCAAATTTTAGGGGGCCGCTCCACTGCCTTACCACAGCCCGAGGTTCCTTATATTGCTCAGCCCGTGCAGGCGGAGTCTGATGCCGATTTTGATCCCTTTGCCAGTGGGGAAGAACAGGTGGCTTTTCCGGATATTACAGAGACAGAAGAATTTGATGTTTCTAGCTCTGCTCCGGAAGCCCTGCCTGACCCAATGTTTGATGAGTCGTTGCCCCAGCCAATCGTAAACCAGAACGAGACCCCTCGGGTTCCCGATAGTGAAGCAGGTATCGATGGCCTCACCGAAGACATTGCGCCGCCGCTTGCTGAAGTAACCGAACTGCTTGAAGTGACAGGAGACGTTGCGGCTGTGCCGGAAGCGCCGGGTATGGAGCCTCTGCAAGAAGAGCAGGAAATGGCCTTTTCGGAATCCATTGAGGAGTCTGTTCATTCGGAGCATCCGGATGTCGTTGATGATCCTGTGGCACCACTGTCAACAGAATTGACTCCGATGGAAGAGGAACCTCCTGTTATTTTTGGAGAAGAGAGCAGCTCTGTTGCCTTTGATGAATCTCAAGCTGAAGTACAGAGCGTTTCTGATGTTGTTCCGCCTGCGATGCCTGTTCAGAATAAAATTGTTGATGCTCCGGCACCTGATAGACAGGAAATACAAAATTTAAATCCTGTTTCCGAGACGGTAATATCATCGCCGCAGCCCTCTTCTTCAGTGATCGCGCCAGCATCCAATAGTTTTTATGACGGCAGGATTCCAACGGGCGCCATGGTTGATGTCGGCCCCCGTAAAGTTGATCCTGAACTTGAACCGGCTTCGCAGTTTGTGATTGTTAAAAAATCACATGAGGCCTTTGATATGGAATCAATGCTGGTGTCGGCAAACAGGGCATTAAAGCTAAAGCGTTATGATTCTGCACTTGAAATGTTTAACCAGCTTTACTCAAAAAACCAGCGTGATCAGCGTATTTTGATGGGGCGTGCTATTGCACAGCAAAACTCTGGAATGATAGAATCTGCGATTAAAAGTTATGAAGAGATTTTTGATATTAATCCGAATAATGCAGATGCAATGCTGAATATGCTGGGGTTACTACGCCAGCAATATCCTTCGGTGGCATTACGTCGTTTGCTGGATCTTTATAGAAAACACCCCGGTAATGCTGGAGTTGCAGCACAAATTGGCGTGACGCAAGCCGATTTGGGAAATAATGAAGAGGCTTTCCGGTATCTGGGAATGGCGGCTAGTCAGGAGCCTCAAAATGCCCTGCATATGTTTAACATGGCGATTATTGCAGACCGGACAGGAGATACCAAAGGCGCTATTGGGTATTACGAGCGGGCGCTTGAACTTGATGCGATTTATTCAAGCGGGCGCAGCATTCCACGAGACACTATCTATAACCGTCTTGCGACATTGCGTCGCCGTTGAGTCTCGCTTTTGGAGAAATTGGCATTATCTGCTTTCTGGGGCTCGTTCTGGGAAGTTTTGCGACAGCGCTTTTTTGGCGGTTGCCCCGTCATATTCCATGGGCTTCTGTTTTTCAAAACACTGAAGAGAAGGACAGAAGAGCTTTAACAAGATCTTTTTGTCCCGCTTGCCATGAAACGCTTCGTTACTATGATCTTGTCCCAGTTTTTTCATGGCTTTTTTTAAAAGGAAAATGCCGTTATTGTCGCCGGAAAACGGGAATTCACTATCCTTTAATCGAGCTGGCAACCTTGTTTGCCTGTCTTGGTGTATATTTTTCCTGGGGGTTCACAGTTCCGGCATTTATTATTATGGCCGCCCTCCCGTTTTTGATCGCTCTTTTTGTGATTGATCTTGAGCATATGATTTTGTCGAATCAGGCTGTTTTTATGGCGGCTGTTTTTGCTATTATTTTTATTTTATATCAATGGGTTGTTTGTGATTCTGATTGCAATCTAGCGCAGACGGTTTCTTTAAAACTAGCGGGAGGTGTGGTTTTTCCTGCTCTGGTCTGGTTAATAGGGCGTGTTACAGAATTCTTTTTTAAAAAAGAGATGCTTGGTCTGGGAGATATCAAATTTTTTGCAGTCGCGGGATTATGGCTTGGACTGTCTTATTTACCATTTTATCTGATCTGTTCTGGTGCACTTGGTCTTCTTATGGGTAGTGTGTATCGCTTTTTGTATAAAAAAGAGCAGTTTCCCTTTGGTCCTGCACTCATCGCAACGCTTTATATCGGGATAGTGTTACAAGGACTGGAAATTGTACCTTTAATGGGAGTACAATAGGTTTTTGTCTATCTTTTATTACCATTTTGATTGATAGGGAACTTTTGTACTGAATAATCAGTGTTTGTTTACTTTCTATTTGTACTTTTAGGTTAAAAATAAGAACAGAAGCAATTTTCTATCGGGGGAGGTTTTCTTGGATATCACACAGTTACTGGCCTTTACAATTCAGAATAATGCATCGGACTTGCATTTGAGCCCCAAGAATCCGCCTATTATCAGAACGCATGGTGATTTGAAACGCGTGAAATCGGAGCCATTGCAAAGTGATGATATCCGTTCGATGATTTATTCTGTCATGACCGAGGATCAACGCTCGGAGTTTGAACGTGATCTTGAGCTTGATTTTGCCATTGCGCTGGGGGATAAAGCGCGTTTTCGTGTGAATGCCTATACAACAAGGACGGGAACAGCTGCCGTCTTCAGAAGTATTCCGTCTTTGATTCCAACGATGGAAGAGCTGGAGTTGCCGCCCATTATGCGCCGCTTTGCCGAACTTGAAAAAGGCCTTGTTCTTGTGACAGGCCCCACAGGCAGCGGGAAATCAACATCACTGGCGTCTATGATTAACCATATCAATGAAAATCTTTCCAAACATATTGTGACAATCGAGGATCCTGTCGAGTTTTTTCATACTTCGAAAAACTGTCTTGTCAATCACAGGGAGATTGGAACGGATACGAAATCATTTGCCAAGGCGTTGCGTAGCTCCCTGCGGGAGGATCCTGATGTTATTCTTGTCGGCGAGATGCGGGATTACGAAACAATTTCACTTGCCTTGACAGCGGCTGAAACAGGACACCTTGTGTTTGCGACTCTGCACTCGAATTCGGCATCAAAAACAATCGACCGTATTATTGACGTTTTTCCTACAGGAGATAAGGAGATGGTGCGTGCCATGCTGGCAAGCTCGTTACAGGGGGTTGTCGCGCAAACGCTATTGCGCCGCACCGGGGGGGGCGGACGGGTTGGCGCTTATGAGGTTCTGGTGGGAACGAATGCTGTTCGTAATCTGATTCGCGAGAATCAGGTTGCGCAGCTTTACTCTATGATCCAGACAGGGTCACGTTACGGGATGGTCACCATGGAAGATGCGATTAATGCCCTTGTTGAAGAGGAGATGATTTCCAAAGAAGAGGGTCGTCGTGCTTTGCTCACAAGTACGGATGATGAGGCTGACGAGCATGATGAGGATATTGCTTCTGCGGCTCTTGGCGGGGGGCGTATGGAAGTTGACGGAAGAGGGAAGAAGAAACTAAAGGCGATACATCGTCCTTCTGCAGAGCAGGGAGATGTCAATGATAATGAGGGATATTCATTTTGAGCACGCCAGTTATTCTTGAATATTTTACAGCAATGGGCGAAAAAAACGCGAGCGATTTGTATCTTACCGTCGGTTTTCCGCCGACGTTGCGTATTGAAGGCGCTTTGGAAGCCGTGAGCCCTGATCCTCTGACGAGTGATAATATTAACGAAATTATTTCTTCTGTTCTGACAAGTCGCCAGCGCCGTGAATTTGAAACACAAATGGAGCTGAACACGTCTCTTGATGTCGGGCAGTATGGACGTTTTCGTGTGAATGTTTTAAGGCAGCGGCAACACTCTGCTCTTGTCTTACGCCGTATTATCTCGACGATTCCCAATTTCGAGCAGTTGCGTTTGCCCAAACTGCTGGAAGGTCTTGCGCTTGAGAAAAGAGGATTGATTCTGGTAACGGGGATGACGGGCTCTGGTAAATCGACCACTCTGGCATCAATGATTGATTATCGTAATAGAAATGAGCAAGGCCATATTATTACGATTGAGGATCCTATTGAGTATTTTCACGAGCATAAAAAATCGGTGATCACGCAGCGAGAAGTCGGCGTTGATACAGAATCATATTCTGTTGCCCTGAAAAATGCTTTGCGCCAGCGTCCGGACACCATTCTTGTGGGAGAAATTCGAGACCGCGAGGTAATGGAGCAGGCGTTGATTGCCGCAGAAACAGGGCATTTGTGTCTTGCAACATTGCATACAACCAATGCGTATCAGTCTATCGAGCGTGTGGTGAATTTGTTTTCCGAGGAATATCAAAACCAGGTGCGGCTTAATCTGGCAATGAATTTGAAGGCTATTATTTCACAAAGGCTTGTTCCCAGTCTAAAGGGGGGGATGACGGTTGTGATTGAGGTGATGTTAAATCAGGGTTTGGTTAAGGAATTGATTCATAAGGGAGATATTGGAAAAATCAAGGATGTTATGGAGCAGAATAATCAATTGGGTATGTGTACGTTTGACCAGTCACTGGAGCGTGCCTACAGGGATGGTTTTATTAATGAAGCGACTGCACTGACCTATGCCGATCAGGCCGGAGATCTCAAAATCAGGATCCAGCAGATCAATCTTGGCGAATCAAGCGGAAAAGAACTTTTGAGAGAAATGGATACTTCGCTGCTTTCAATATCGGACTGATTCCTCAAAAAGCATGGAAAAACCATGATAATAAAGATTGTAAGATACTTTTAACTCTATTGTGTAAGATTTTTTTTTGTTATAATTTTCTGGTTACAATGGAATCCATCTTCTTTCTCTATAAGACTTCAACCCACCTAACGGGATAAAAACATGTTTAATCTATATAAGTTTTCCGGTGCAGCGCGTGTTTCTTTTGTTATGCTGTGCCTAGCGACATCAAGTTTTGCCTTGATGGGGTGCGATATGACGCAGAATCAGTTAAAAACAGATAGAGCGGCGAATCTGGAGAATCAAGATTATCGTGATGGGTTAGCCTCGCGGATGGCTCTGGAGGAGGCACAGGATACAGCAGAGCTGGATCATGGCATACCGTCGTTACAGTCCTATGTTGCGCAACCCTCGGAAAATCTGAGATCAATGCCGCTGGTGTCTATTTCTGTGAATCAGACGGTTCCTTTAAGGGATGTTATTTTTGAACTGGCCAAGCAGGTTGATTACGATGTGGAGCTTGATCCGCGCATCAGCGGTTCGATTATTTTTACGGCGCGTGAGAAACCTTTTGACGAGGTTATCAGAAGAATTGCGGAAATTTCGGGGCTGCGCTATAGTTTTGATAGCAATGATGTTCTGCGGGTCGAGCTGGATACGCCTTTCAGCAAAACCTATAAAGTCGATTATTTGAATTATACCAGAAATAATAACAGTTCTGTCCGTAATGATATTGCTGTTGTGACCGGCTCTGGAACCAATACAGGCTCGGGTTTTGAGGCAACAGGGGAAAGTAAGTCTGATTTCTGGGGAGAAATGACAGCCAATCTCCAGCAGATTCTGGGTGTGATGCCGGGTGGGGGCAATCTGAAAACGGGTGTTGATCCGCAAATTACAGCGGCGGAACAAAATCCGGCGCCCGTTATGCCAGCGATGGTCGGTGGTGAGACAGCAGCGGGAGAAGGTCAGCCTACCGTACAGGTTCAGGCACCGCAGGCGGTGTTACAAGTGAGTTCTCTTCCAACAGTAAATGATCAAAATCAGGAGGATCGTGAAGCGCGGGATAAAGATCAGGCCAGCTTTTCTATTAACAAGCAGGCCGGCATGATTTCTGTTTTTGCAACAGAGAGGCAGCATAAAGAAGTGGCAGAGTATCTGGAGCAGATCAAGCGTTCTACGTCAGCTCAGGTATTGGTTGAAGCCAAGATTCTTGAAGTATCACTTAGAGATGAATATAGTACCGGCATTAACTGGAGCGAGATTTCAGTCACAGGAAAAAGCGCCTTACAATTGCTGTTCCCGCAACAGGCCTTTCTGGATGGCACAGCAACAGGGGGTGTTGGGACAACTATGACAATCGGCGGCAATGATGTGAATGCCGTCATTAATGCTCTGTCACAATTCGGAACAGTCCGGGCCTTGGCGAGTCCCCGGCTGACTGTTTTAAATAATCAGTCGGCTGTTTTGAATGTCGCGCAGAATCTTGTCTACTTTGAAGTTGATATTGAAACAACCACAGCAGATAATGTTGTCACGGTGACTCTTGATAGCGAAATCCGTAATGTTCCTGAAGGCGTGATCATTAATGTGCTTCCTTCTATTAATATGCTTGACCAGACGATCTCTATGGCAGTTCGTCCGACTGTAACAAATGTTGATGAGTTTGCGTTTGATCCGGCAGTTGATATTCAGGCCGCAACAGCCGGATTTGGGCCGGGAACAAATAATAGCGTCAGAAGCCCTGTGCCTATTGTACAGGTTCAGGAGTTTGATTCTGTTATCAATATGAACTCCGGTCAGGCTGTTGTTCTGGGTGGTTTGATGCAGGACAGGCATCGGACAAATGAACAGGGCGTTCCTGTCCTTTCTGATATTCCGTTTATCGGAAATGCCTTTAAAAACCATGTTGACGAGATCACTAAAACAGAGCTGATTGTTTTCCTGAAAGCGACGATTATGGATGGTACAAATGTTCACAACACAGATCGTGATTTGTATAAGATGTATTCGCAGGATCGTCGCCCGCTTGGCCTTTAATGTGATGGTATCATTTTAAAAGGCAGGTATAAGATAATGTTTTCATGCTCGGTGGTGAAATATGTTTTAACTGCGGCCTTGCGGGATCGTCTTATTATGGCCTTGGCGCTGCTATTGGTTGTTGGCGCAAGTCTTTCTATCTTCCTTGGCTCTGCGGCTATAAGCGAACCGGATCAATTTGCTGTTGTTTTTGCTGCTGGCGGACTCCGTCTTGCCGGGGCAATGGGGTTGATTCTTTTTATAGTCTTTTATTTAAGGCGTTCCTTTGAGTCGCGTGATGTTGATTTTCTTCTGTCCCGTCCGATCAGCCGGACGTCTTTTCTTATTTCCCACTCGGTGGCTTTTGCCATTCTAGCGATGATTGTCGCATTTTGTGTTTTTGTGACTGTTTGTGCCATCTCCCCGCATAATATAGAAAGCGGCCATTGGCTATGGGCTTTCAGTATTCTGGCGGAATATATAATGATTGCGAATGTCTCCCTGTTTTTTGCGATGGTGCTTCCGAATGCGGCTGCGGGAACGCTGGCAGTGTTCGGGCTTTATCTTCTGGCGCGCATGATGGGTCAGATACTGGGTATTATTGAATCAGGCATTCCGGGTGCAAGTCTTCATATTCTTGGAACGATTATGCATGGGATCTCGTTAATTATACCGCGTTTTGATTTGATGGGACAGACATCATGGCTTGTGTATGGGGAGGGAGATATCACGTACACCTTTATTTTAATTCAGGGCATTGCTTTTTCGGCTCTTGCTTTGCTGGCGGCCTTAACCGATCTGACGAGAAAACAGTTTTAATGCGCCGGAAATATTTTATTTTTGTGCTGTGTTTTTTAGCTTTCATTTGTCATGCCGGATTTTCGATATCAAATCGTTCCTTAAAAGCTTCATGGAAAAATGTTCCTCCCGTTCCATCCGAAGCGGGTGCTGTTGCCATGGCAGCGGGTGACAGGGAGCTCGCCTACCGGATGATCGGGAGTATGATGCAGAATCTGGGTGATTCCGGCGGAAATATAACTTCGCTTGGAGCCTATAATTTTGAAAGACTTGGGCAATGGTTTTTTCTGGAAGATAAAATGGACTGGCGTTCGGATTATATTCCCTTGCTTGCGGCCTATTATTTCGGAGGGACAGAAAATCCGGGGCAGCTTGATCCGGTTATAGATTATCTGGCGATGGTAGGGCAAAGGCCGTATGGAGAAAAATGGCGCTGGCTGGCACACGCTGCTTATCTGGCACGGTTCAAGCAGAGTGATCTGGAGAAAGCGATGGGGCTGGCTTATATTCTGGCTGGTATGAATATTGCCGGATTACCAATCTGGGCAAGCCAGATGCCGGCTTTGATTGCCGGGGCAAAAGGGGATAAAGAGACAGCGCTGGCTTTGATGATGAGTGTTCTTCAGGATAAAAGCCGCACGCTTGATCCGACAGAAGTTAATTTTATGATAGATTATATCTGTACTCGCCTTCTTGATAAATCAGAAGCAGGGCAGAATCCGTTTTGCAATATACAAAAATAAGAACTCTGAATGTCCTTTTCATTGTTTATAGAAATATTTGGTTATAATATATAGAACCCTCTGCAAAAGACTGTAAAAATCCTGTAGAATCATTTCATGCAAACGAGCATGAGGTACAAAATGAAAATGAAGAAGTTACGCGTCGAGAGATTTCTCGGCGAGATGGATCGCGTGGT
>Ga0210044_10005058_pt1 | contig 18005 bp, 17 predicted proteins | sample CryGey13umfilter_2_FD_183959 | JGI IMG/M metagenome (GOLD analysis project Ga0210044, IMG submission 183959) | Groundwater microbial communities from aquifer in Utah, USA - Crystal Geyser 4/9/14 3 um filter (SPAdes) (version 2) | ecosystem: Environmental > Aquatic > Deep subsurface >... | reverse complement strand
TTCAGGGCGCGGGGAGTCCCGAATCCGGCTCCCTGACCTCAACCTGACGAACCGCCCGGTGCGGACCCGCATGCCGGTGGTGGGGGAGGGGAGGCCGAGCGATTGCCCGGCCCCCCAATCCCGATTAAAAAAACGAAGGAGATTCGGTGTTTGCAATCATGGGGAAAACTCAAAGAAGCCGGCCATGGGGCGGGGGCAGGGTGTAGATCGAGCGTCCGTGGCGCTCCCTGGCTGACCCAGGCGGGTCACTCCCCGAATCCCAGCTTCCTTTTCAATTCGACGAACCCCGCTGCCCCGGTTTTCCGGATGGGTAGCGGGGTTTTCATGGGCCACGGTCTGTAGGTCTCTGCGGAATGGGGGGATGCCCAGTCACCTACGGGAATTTACTTGTTCTTCTTTTCCTTTTTTATTTTTCGTTTTTCCTTGGGAGTATGCTGGGCGGTTTTCTGCTGTTCCTTCTTGCCCTTATCTTTGCTTCCCTTGTCACCCATGTCTGTTCCTCCTTGCCTGATAAAGCGTTACCGATCTGCCTATACCGATAGTACCACATCCAGAGTAGCGGCCTGCCCCTTTTCCGACCTGACCGCCGGACTCAGTAGGTCAATCCCGCCAGGTAGTTCGGCGCGCTGAGCGTGACAGCCCGGTCCGACTCGGAGAGATCCACCGTGAAGAACGCGTCGTGGCACTTGTTGTCGGTCTCCAGCTTGGCTCCATCACAGACGAGGCGGAAGGATGCGTTGTCGAGCCTCAGCACCTTGTAGAGTTCCGTGACCCGCGCCCAGTCATCTTCCCGGCCGGAAATCACGTCGACCATGATCGTCCAGTCGGTCGTGCCGCGGAACCAGCCGTGGCAGTTCACCCTGAGCGTCTGCTCCTTCTGGAAGACCAGCTCGAACGAGATCATCTGGAAGAGGTACGACTTCTTGTCCAGTCTGACAAAGACCGCCTGCTCGGGGATGGCCTGGTCCGGCGCCTCGGGTTCCTTGATCTCGATCAGATCCGCCAGCGCGACGTTGGCCAGCGCCCGGATGGAGTCATCTTCGAGCTTGAAGCCGAGGTTCTGCCGGACGAGCCTGACGCTTTTATCGTCCACTTTCACGGGACCGGGTTTGGGTTTCTGTTCGGCCCCGACGGGCTGCGCAAGCACGGATGAGGCCAGCAGGCAAATGATCAGTGTGCGGATCTTCATCGGAAAATCCTTTCGAAGAGTGGGACGTTACCGAGAGCATCATGAAAACCGGAAAACATGATCCCAATACACTTGATATAGCTCAATCAAAATGGACCTGGCCGCCTATTTCCGACGTCTCGAAGGTGCGACAAGTGGATAGTTGTCCCTCCTTCGTTTTGGATAACCCTGCCTCAAAATGATGGACAACGCCAACCGCCGCGCCACCTAACATCTACGCCGGCAGTCGGTTAGTTCGTGCACGATAGTGGCTATCGGGCTGTGTGGCCACGTCTCGCTAATGCCGGGCAATTCCCCCCCCCGGGGATGGGGTCCTATGGGGCCACCGGCTTCAGGGAGACAAGGAGCAAATGATGGTTTGCCAAAAATCGGAGGAAGTTCATGAGGAAAACATTGGGGACGATCATGGTCTTGATCGTGCTGGCGCTCGGCATGACAGCGTGCGGGGACAAGACGCCGTCCGAGAATGCCAGGGCCGCAGGCGAAGCCGTTGGCGATGCAGCAAAGACAACCGGTGATATCGTCAGCGACGCAGCAACAACCACCGGCGATGCCGTCGGCGACGCCGTGCAGGCTACGGGGGAGTTCCTGAATCAGCCGAAGGAAGCGGACGTCAAGATCGCCCAGGAGAGGCTCGCTGGGATCGAGCAGAACTGGCGGACCTTGCTGGCTAAGGCCGCGCCGACCACCGACAAGGCGAAGGTTGAACTCCAGGACGCTGACAAGCAAATGGCCGAGACCCTCGCCACGGCCAAAGCGAAACTTGCAGAAGCCAAATACGCCAACGACAAGGATTGGCGGCAGAACGTCAAGCCCGCGCTCGACGCCGCTCTGCAGAAGTCACAGAAACTCTATGAGGATGTCAACGCCCTGTTCGGTGGCCAATAATCAGCACGGGGCCGCGCCAGGATTGGCCGACGACATCTGTCGAGTCAGACCTGCGTATTCCCGGGAAACTCTCGGGATCCCGGGACAATCGACACCAGACGATAGCTGCCGCGCCGATCGATGGCGACCCGCGTCTGACGCCCGCCCGCATCGGCCCCCAGCAGGTCGGCCAGCTCGCGCCCGCGGAATCCGACCCGCACGCTGACTCGGCCATCGTGCCAGGAGACATCGTGCAGCCCGAACGGGCGCAGGGCGGCGAGCCCGGCCAAGGCGAGGCGGGAGCGGTGCGGTTCGCAAAGGATCCAGACGGGGATCTCGGCGATGGCACGGCCGAGACGGGCAAGATCGGTATCGGTGAACTGATGCAACAGGAAGTTGGCGATCAGGACGTCCGGTTTCTGTTCGAACTCGTGGTCGAGCAGGTCATGGCGACGCCAGGCCCAGGTGTCCGGCCAGTCCGCGGGCCGCGTGTGGCTCCGGTCCAGGCCGGTGTAGCGGCAGCGTTGCAGGTCCGGCAGACGACCCCGCAGGTAGCGGCCCAGTTCACCGTCGCCGGCACCGACCTCGAGGATGTGGTCGCCCTGGACGAACCACTTCTCGACCATGGACGCGATCCATGACGAGGTGCCCATGATGCGGTTGATTCTCCGCAGGTCACGGCGGTTGGCGACAGCGGCCGGGTGGTCGGGCGGGAGCGAGTCGAGGATCTCGGGCCGGACGACGCGATTCTTCACGGCCCTTCGTCCCTTCGCTTCAGCTCGGCGAGCAGATCGTCGCGAAAGCCTGCGCCGGGTGCCACGAAGCTGCCCAGCAGGGCCCGTCGATGCGCCGGACCGACGTCGACCTGATCGATGACGACCTCGCCGTCCCGCCGCGTGAAGACGGTCCGCAGCGTGTCGTCCATGATCGCGTACGTGAACCGATCGCCCGATGCGATCCCTCGCTCGTGGAGCGGGGCCAGCCAGCGGGGCAGGCCCGTCGAGACCTTGGCGTAACCCGCCTCGTCGAGCAATCCCGCCTGAACGGCTCGCTGCATGTCCTCGGTGACGCCGGCGAGGAACCGGTCGAGACCCACGTCGCGCTGGAAGACGAGCCGGGCCCAGGCGTCGCGGCTGTCGGCGACCGCCGCATCCAGCGAGCCGGTGCCGGCAGCGAGATGCCGCCGGACATCAACCGTCGTTGCGGGGCCCAGCCACAGCTCCAGCGTGACGACGTCCACCTTGAAGACCGTCTTTTCCAGCAGCACGGCCGCCACGAGCGACGGCGCGACCTCGGGGCGCGCGGGCTCGCCGCCCGGAAGCCCGTTTCCGATCGCGGTCTTGCCGAGCGGATGGGCGATGGCCAGGATGGCGAGGGCGAAGCCGGCTGCCAGGTTCCAGTTCATGGACACAATATAGGGGGATCGCAGGGGCTCCGGGTAATTCGCGACAATCGCCCATTTTGGGTTATGATGAAACCGGTCGGATACCTCCCCGAATCAGGCAGGAAATCACACAGGAGAAACGGCATGAGCCCCGCGCATGATATTGACCAGTTGAGCATTACCACCCTCCGCACCCTGGCGATCGACGCGATCCAGAAGGCGAATTCCGGTCATCCCGGAACACCCATGGATGCCGCCCCGTTCGCCTACACCTTGTGGCAGGAATTCCTGAAGTATGATCCGGCCGAACCGGATTGGTTCAACCGCGACCGGTTCGTGCTGTCCGCCGGACACGCCTCCATGCTCCTTTACGGCCTGATTCATCTGGCGGGAGTCAAGGCCGCGGTGCCGGCCTACGGCGACAGGGTCGGCGGTCCCGCCGTCACCCTCGACGACCTCAAGGCGTTCCGCCAGCTGCACAGCCGCTGCCCGGGACATCCCGAATACGGCTGGACCTCCGGCGTCGAGGCGACCACGGGTCCCCTGGGGCAAGGTGTCGCCATGAGCGTGGGCATGGCCATAACCCAGCGCTACCTGGCGGCCCGCTACAACCGCCCGGGTTTCGACCTGGTCGACTTCGATGTCTACGCGCTGGCGGGCGACGGCTGCATGATGGAAGGAATCAGCAGCGAGGCGGCCTCGTTGGCCGGCCACCTCCGGCTCGGCAATCTGTGTTGGATCTACGACCGCAATCAGGTGACGATCGAGGGACACACCGACCTTGCCTTCACCGAGGATGTGGGAGCCCGCTTTTTGGCCTACGGCTGGAAGACGGTCCACTTGAACGACGCCAACGACCTGGAGCAGATCAAGCAGGCCCTGCGGGAGGCCCGGGAGACGACCGATCGGCCGACGCTGATCATCAGCGACAGTCACATCGGCTATGGTTCCCCCAACAAACACGACACCGCCTCCGCGCACGGCGAACCCCTGGGCGAGGAAGAGGTGCGGCTGACCAAGGAATTCTACGGCTGGGATCCGGACGCCGAGTTCCTGGTGCCTCCCGAGGTCAGGGAGAATTTCCAGGCCCGGATGGGTCGGCGCGGCCAGGCGGCCAAGGCCGAATGGGACACCCTGTTCGACGCATATCGCGGGGAATATCCCGAACTGGGTGCGGAGTTCCAGACGCTGCTGGACGGGGAACTGCCCGGCGGGTGGGAGAAGGACCTTCCGGTCTTCGCGCCCAGCCCGAAGGGACAGGCTTCGCGCAACGCGTCCGGCGCCGTGCTCAATGCTTTGGCGCCCCGCATACCCTGGCTGATCGGCGGCTCGGCCGACCTGGCGCCCTCCACCAAGACCATGCTGGAATTCGACGGTGCGGGGACCTTCCAGACCGAGAATCATTCCGGCCGCAACTTTCATTTCGGCGTGCGCGAACAGGCCATGGTCGCCGTCGCCAACGGGATGGCGCTGTCGCGGGTGCGCCCGTTCGTCGCCGGGTTCTTCATCTTCACCGATTATTGCCGCGCCGCCATGCGCCTCAGCGCGCTGATGGAACTGCCGGTCCTCTTCGTTTGGACCCACGATTCCATCGGGGTCGGGGAAGACGGGCCGACCCACCAGCCCGTCGAACATCTGGCCTCGTTCCGGGCCATGCCGGGCATGCGGGTCATCCGCCCGGCCGACGCCAACGAAGTGACCGAGGCCTACCGGTTAGCGCTGAAGCACCGGGACAAGCCGACCTGCCTGGTCCTCTCACGGCAGGCCCTGCCCACCCTCGACCGCGCCCGCTACGGCGCGGCGGCAGGGATTGCCAAAGGGGCCTATATTGTGGCCGAAGAGGCCGCCGGACCGCCGGAAATCATCCTCATCGGCACCGGCAGCGAGGTGTCCCTCTGTGTGGCCGCCTACGAAAAACTGACCCAAGAAGGGGTCAAGGCACGGGTGGTGAGCATGCCCTCCTGGGACCTGTTCGAGTCGCAGGATCAGGCGTACCGGGACCGGGTCCTGCCGCCCCAGGTCACCGCGCGCGTATCCGTCGAGATGGGGGTCACTCTCGGCTGGGAGCGATATGTTGGGCGGACCGGCGCCATGCTGGGGATGCACGGTTTCGGCGCCTCGGCCCCCGGCCAGGCCCTGCAGGATTTCTTTGGTTTCACCGAGGAACACGTGATGGAAGCCGCCCGGGCCCAGTTGAAGCTCGCCGGCAAGCGGGAGGGGTCGTGATGCAAATCGGGATGATCGGTCTGGGAAGAATGGGCGCGAACATGGTCCGGCGTCTGGTGGGGCAGGGGCATGAGTGCGTCGTCTACGACCACGACGCCGAGGCCGTGAAGAAGCTGGCTGACGAGGGCGCCCGGGGGTTCACCGAGCTCGCCGAGTTCGTGGCCGGATTGGCCGCCCCGAGGGCGGTCTGGCTCATGGTTCCGGCCGCCGTCGTGGATTCGGTGCTGGATGATCTGGCCGGACGCCTGGCCCCAGGCGATATCGTGATCGACGGGGGCAATTCCTATTACATCGACGACATCCGCCGCGCCGCCGAGCTGGCGGCCAAGGGAATCAACTACCTGGATGTGGGCACCAGCGGCGGCGTCTGGGGCCTGGAGCGAGGCTATTGCATGATGATCGGGGGCGCGCAGGAGTCGGTGCGGCACCTCGACCCCATATTCAAATCGCTGGCGCCGGGAATCGGTGATATTGCGCGTACGCCGGGCCGGGAAAAGGGCAGCGGAACCGCGGAAGAGGGCTACCTGCACTGCGGGGCCAGCGGTGCCGGCCATTTCGTCAAGATGGTCCACAACGGTATCGAATACGGCCTGATGGCCGCCTACGCGGAGGGTTTGAACATCCTCAAGCACGCGGACGTGGGCAAGCAGGGGCGCGAGGCCAACGCGGAAACCGCCCCCCTGCGCAATCCCGCGGCCCACCAGTACGATCTGAACCTGGCGGATGTGGCGGAGGTGTGGCGGCGCGGCAGCGTGATCGCGTCATGGTTGCTGGACTTGACCGCCATCGCGCTGAAGGACGACCCGCAGCTCGAGAATTTTTCCGGCCGGGTATCGGACTCCGGCGAGGGGCGTTGGACGCTTGTGGCCGCCATCGAACAGGGGACGCCCGCGCCGGTCCTGAGTTCGGCGCTCTATGAGCGATTCAGCTCGCGCGACGAGGGCGACTTCGCCAACAAGCTGCTCTCGGCGATGCGCTTCCAGTTCGGCGGCCACCACGAATTGAAGGACAATTAATGCCGGCGGTCGCCGCCTCTGCATGCGGCCGACCGCCACGGACGACAAACCAGGGACGCGGAAATGAGTAGGATCGATTCGGATGCGTTCGTGTTCTTCGGGGCTACGGGCGATCTCGCGTACAAGAAGATCTTTCCCGCGCTGCAGGCCATGGCCCATTGCGGAAGCCTGACCGTACCGGTCATCGGGGTAGCGCGGGGCGAGGGCGGAATCGAACAATTGCGCGAGCGGGCCCACGCGAGCATAGCGGAGAAGGGTCCCGTGGATGAGGAAGCCTTCGCCAGGTTGATGTCACTGCTGCAGTACGTCAACGGCGACTACAACGACCCCGACACCTTTCGGCGCTTGCGCCAGAAGCTCGGCGCCGCCCAGCATCCACTGCACTACCTGGCCATTCCTCCCGGCCTGTTCGGTGAAGTGGTCGGCCACCTCGGCGATTCGGGTTGCGCGGCCGGTGGCCGGGTCGTGAACGAAAAGCCCTTCGGCCGCGATCTGTCCGGGGCCAAGGAGCTGAACGAGAAGCTGCACACGGTGTTTTCCGAGGATTCCATCTTCCGTATCGACCACTTTCTGGGCAAGAGCGCGGTGCAGAACATCCTGCACTTCCGCTTCGCCAACACCTTCCTGGAACCGATCTGGAACCGCAACTACGTGGAAAGCGTCCAGATCACCATGGCCGAAAGTTTCGGCGTGCAGGGTCGCGGCAAGCTTTACGAAGAGGTCGGGGCCATCCGTGACGTGCTGCAAAACCACCTGCTTCAGGTGGTGGCCTATCTGGCCATGGAACCGTCGGTGTTGAAGTACTCCGAGGGGATCCGCGACGAAACGGCCAAGGTGCTGCGGGCCATCGAACCGCTCGATCCGCATAGCCTGGTCCGCGGCCAATTCCAGGGATACCGTGACGAGCCGGGGGTGGACCCGGATTCGGATGTGGAAACCTTCGCGGCCGTGCGACTGAATGTCGACTCCTGGCGCTGGGCGGGTGTCCCCTTCCTGATCCGCACCGGCAAGCATCTTCCGGTCACGGTGACCGAGGTGCAGGTGACGCTCAAGCGGCCGCCGATCGCCAACCTGGGCCTCGGCAAGGGCAACCGGATCCGCTTTCGGCTCACGACGCCCATCCTGCTCGGACTCGAAGCAAGGGTAAAGGCCGGAGGCGAGGGAACCGCTTCCCAGATACAGGAACTCCTCGCCGAATATCATCCCGACGCGGCCGCCCTCGGCGATTACGAACGGCTGCTCACCGATGCGATGCGGGGGGATGCCATGTTGTTCGCCCGGCAGGATGCGGTGGAACTCTCGTGGGCCATCGTCGACCCCATCCTGGGCGCCGTCGCGCCGATCCACACCTATGAGCAGGGTTCCTGGGGCCCCGCCGCCGCCGCGGATATTGCGGCGTCCGTGGGTGGCTGGCATCAGCCGGGCAGCGCCGCAAAAGTTTGTCCATAAGGGCGCTGGTGGTCACCGCGAACGAACGGTAACTCCGGAAACGGAAAGGGAAGACAATGACCCGAACGACGGACGCGCTTCATCAGCTGGGGCAGAGCCTCTGGCTCGACAACATCACCCGCGATCTCCTCGACAGCGGCACCCTGAGGCGGTACATCGACGAACTGTCGGTGACCGGATTGACGTCGAATCCCTCCATTTTCGATAAGGCCATCAGGAACGCATCCTACGACCAGGCCATCACCACGAAGGTCAAGGAGGGCAAGGGCGGCGAGGATCTCTTCTATGAACTGGCGATCGAGGACCTGAGGCGGGCAGCCGACCTGTTTCGCCCCGTTCATGACCGCACCAACGGGGTCGACGGCTGGGTCTCCCTGGAGGTCACGCCCACGCTGGCCTACGATACGGAAGCCACCCTGGCCGCGACCAAGAAACTGCACGCGCAGGCCGACCGGCCCAACCTCTTCATCAAGATTCCCGGTACCCGCGAGGGTCGACCGGCCATCGAAGAGGCGATTTTTGCCGGGGTACCCGTCAACGTGACGCTGCTGTTTTCCCGGGAGGATTATCTGGGCGCCGCCGAAGCATACCTGCGGGGAATCGAGCGGCGGCTTGAGGCCGGCCTGAATCCGCGGGTGGAATCGGTGGCTTCCCTGTTCATCAGCCGCTGGGACGTGGCGGCCCAGGAGAAGCTCCCGGAGGAACTCCACAATCGTCTCGGTATCGCGGTGGCCCAGCAGGCCTACCGGGCCTATCGGGATCTCCTCGATTCCGACCGCTGGCACCGTTTGGCCAACTGGGGGGCCATGCCCCAGCGTATCCTGTGGGCCAGCACGGGCACCAAGGACCCCGCGGCATCGGACTTCCTCTACGTTGCGGCGATGGCGTCCCCGCACACGGTCAACACGATTCCCGAAAAGACGCTGCTGGCCTTTGCCGAACACGGCGTGCTGAACGGAATCGTCTCCGCGGGCGGCGGCGACGCCGACGAGGTGATCTTCCGGATCGAGCGTTCGGGGGTTGATGTGGAGGCTCTGGGCCGGCAGTTGCAGAAGGACGGGGCTGCCGCGTTCGTCAAGTCCTGGCAGGACATGATGGGTGTCCTGGAAACCAAGATCAAGGCCGGCAAGTAGACCGGTAAATCAAGGAGCTGATCCCGTGGCGCGAACCGGAATCGTCACCCATAGCCCGGCATGGCGGGCGCTGGCCGAGCACTACCAGAAGATGAAGGATGTGCACCTGCGGACGCTGTTCGCCGAGGATGCCGGGCGGGGGGATCGTTTCACCGTCGAAGCGGACGGGTTGATCCTCGACTATGCCAAGAACCGCATCACCGACGTGACGCTGCAACTGCTGCTGGACCTGGCCCGGGAGAGCGGTCTGGCCGAACGCCGGGACGCCATGTTCCGCGGGGACAAGATCAACCTGACCGAGGACCGGTCCGTGCTGCACGTGGCCCTGCGTGCGCCACGCGATCAGCGGATCATGGTCGACGGTCGCGACGTCGTGTCCGCTGTCCATGCGGTTCTGGACCGGATGTCCGCTTTTGCCGAACAGATCCGCAGCGGAGATTGGCGGGGGTACACCGGTCAACGGGTGCGGAACGTCGTCAATATCGGCATCGGCGGCTCCGACCTCGGACCGGTGATGGCGTACGAGGCCCTGCGCCACTACGCTTCCCCCGACCGGACCTTCCGTTTCGTCTCCAACGTCGACGGCACCGATTTCACCGAGGCGGTCCGGGGTCTGGACCCGGCCGAAACCCTGTTCATCATTTCCTCCAAGACCTTTACAACCCTCGAAACCATGACCAACGCGCATTCGGCCCGGCAGTGGTCGTTGGCCTCGCTGCGGGATGAGGCGGCGATCGCCCGTCATTTCGTGGCGGTCTCGACCAACACGGCGGGTGTCGGCAATTTCGGCATCGACACGGACAACATGTTCGGCTTCTGGGACTGGGTGGGTGGCCGCTATTCGCTGGATTCGGCCATCGGTCTGTCCACGATGATCGCGGTGGGGCCCGAGCACTTCCGGGACATGCTGGCGGGTTTCCACACCATGGACGAGCATTTTTGCACCGCGCCGCTGGAGAAGAACCTGCCGGTGCTGATGGGCCTGCTGGCCCTGTGGTACAACGATTTCTTCGGAGCCCAGACCATCGCGGTGCTGCCCTACGATCAGTATCTCAAGCGCTTTCCCGCCTATCTGCAGCAGCTGACCATGGAAAGCAACGGCAAGCACGTGACGCTCGACGGGGAGGCCATCGAGGATTACCAGACCGGGCCGATCATCTGGGGCGAGCCGGGCACCAACGGGCAGCACTCGTTCTACCAGCTGATCCACCAGGGCACGAAGCTGATCCCCTGTGACTTCATCGGGTTCGCCCATTCCCTGAACCCGCTGGGGGACCACCACGACATTCTCATGTCCAACGTTTTCGCCCAGGCCGAGGCGCTGGCCTTCGGCAAGACCGCTGCTCAGGTGAAAGCCGAGGGCACTCCCGACTGGCTCGTGCCGCACCGCTCGTTCGCCGGCAACCGGCCGAGCAACGTGTTGCTGGCCGAGCGGTTGACGCCGCGGGTGCTCGGACAGCTGGTGGCCCTGTATGAACACAGTGTTTTTACCCAGGGTGTGATCTGGAACATCGATTCATTCGATCAGTGGGGGGTGGAACTGGGCAAGGTCCTGGCCAAACAGATCATTCCCGAGCTGGAAAGCGAAGCCGGCCCGGAGTTGAAGCATGACAGTTCCACCAACGCATTGATCCGGCGATACCGGAAAATGAGGGGCCGGACGACGCGCTGAAGTTCCAGGAGGGCGGTCTCGGCATCGCCGCGGCCATGGAGCAGTTCGTCCTCCCCCCGGCCTGAACCTGGAGTGGAAAATGCCGAATATTACCGTTTTTCCGGACCCCGATGCGTTTGTTCACGGCGCGGCCGAATTCGTTTGCGGGCTGGCCCAGGCGGCGCTTGCGGAATCAGGTCGCTTCGCTGTCGCTCTCGCCGGCGGCGGCACGCCTCGTCCCGTATACGCCCTGCTGGCCACGCCCGCGTTTGCCGACCGGATCGCGTGGGACAAGGTGCATGTCTTTTTCGGCGACGAGCGCTGCGTGCCGCCCGATGACGAACGCAGCAATTTTCGCATGGCGCGGGAAGCCCTGTTCGATCACGTGCCGTTGCCTCCGGCCAATGTTCACCGTATCGGCGGCGAAGACGACCCGGCCCAGGCCGCCCGGGCCTACGAGCAGGACATGAAGCTCTTATTCCGGACGCAGGCCCCCCCGGCTTTCGATTTGATCTGTTTGGGCCTGGGCGAGGACGGACACACGGCATCGCTGTTTCCCGGCACGGCGGGTTTACGCGAACAGGAACGCTGGGTGGTATCGCAGTATGTGAAAACGATGAAGACCTGGCGGGTGACGGTTACCCCGGTGCTGATCAATGCCGCCCGCAACGTGGTCTTCATGGTCAAGGGTTCGGGCAAGGCCGAGATTCTCAAACGAGTCCTGGCCGGACCCTACGAACCGGATGTGCTGCCGGCGCAACTCGTCCGGCCGACAAGCGGCCGGACGAGTTGGCTGGTGGATGCGGCGGCCGGCGCTGCGGTGCGTTAGAGCGTGACGCGTCGTAGGCGCAGTGCGTTGGAAATGACCGACACGGAACTGAACGTCATCGCCCCCGCTGCGATCATCGGGCTCAATAGCAGGCCGAAGACGGGGTACAGCACGCCGGCGGCGACCGGCACACCGACGATGTTGTAGACCAGGGCGAAAAAGAGGTTCTGACGGATATTGCGCATCGTCGCCCGGGACAGCCTGCGGGCCTTGGCGATGCCGCGCAGGTCGCCTTTTACCAACGTGATCCCGGCGCTCTCCATGGCGACGTCGGTTCCGGTGCCCATTGCAATGCCGACCTCAGCCTGGGCCAAGGCCGGGGCGTCGTTGACTCCGTCGCCGGCCATGGCTACGCGGCGGCCCTGCTCTTGCAGTTGCCTGACGATCTCACTCTTCTGTTCCGGTAAGACCTCGGCTTCGACCCGATCCAGGCCCAGTTTGCCGGCCACGGCTTCGGCGGTGGTGCGGTTGTCGCCGGTGAGCATCACGATCTCGATACCCTCGGCCCGGAGCAGTTCGACCGCCTCGGCGGTCGATTCCTTGATGGGATCGGCGACCCCCAACAGTCCGATCAACTTGCCGTCGGCGGCCAGGAACATCACGGTCTGGCCTTCGCCACGCATCTCCTCAGCCCGCGCCGCGAGAGCGTCCACATCGACACCGGCGTCTTCCATGAGTTTGCGATTGCCCAACTGGGCCGACCGGCCGTCGACTTTTCCGCTGACGCCTTTCCCGGTAACCGAGTTGAAGTCCTGCGCGGGCGCCGATTCGACGCCACGCTCCTTTGCGCCCGAGACGATGGCCTCGGCAAGGGGATGCTCGCTTCCGCGCTCAAGGGCCGCGGCCAGGCGTAGCAGGTCCGCCTCGTCGCCCCCTTCCATGGTTTCCATCTGGACCAGGCGCGGCTTGCCTTCGGTCAGGGTGCCGGTCTTGTCGACCACGAGGGTGTCGATCTTCTCGAGCACCTCCAACGCCTCGGCATCGCGGATAAGCACACCGGCCTGGGCGCCTCGGCCCACGCCGACCATGATCGATATCGGAGTCGCCAGACCCAGCGCGCAGGGGCAGGCGATGATCAGCACGGCGACCGCGTTGACAATGGCGTAGGCCATGGCAGGTTCCGGGCCCACAAGCGCCCAGATGATGAAGGTGATGACCGATGAGGCGATCACCGCCGGCACAAAATATCCCGCGACCACGTCGGCGATACGCTGAATCGGCGCGCGGCTGCGTTGGGCAGCGCCCACCATTGCGACGATCCGCGCCAGCAACGTCTCGCTGCCGACCTTGCGGGCCTCCATGACGAAGCTTCCGGTGGCGTTGACCGTCGCTCCGATGACGGTGTCCCCGGTTTCCTTGGCCACGGGGATGGGCTCGCCGGTGATCATCGACTCATCCACGTTGCTGTGGCCTTCGACCACCTCGCCGTCGACGGGCACTTTCTCACCCGGGCGGACCCGCAGACGGTCGCCGATGACGACCTGCTCCAGCGGAACATCCTCTTCGGTACCGCCGGGTCGGATCACCCGCGCCGTCTTGGCCGCCAGGCCGAGTAGCGCCTTGATCGCCGTACCGGTGCGACGTCTGGCCCGCAGTTCGAGCACCTGCCCAAGCAACACCAGGGCAGTGATCACCGCCGCCGCCTCGAAGTAGACGGCCACGCCACCATTGTGATGGAAGGAGGCGGGGAAGATGCCGGGAACGATGGTGGCGACGATGCTGTAGCCCCAGGCCGAGGCCACACCGATGCCGATGAGGGTGAACATGTTGAGGTTGCGAGTGACCAGGGACCGCCAACCGCGCTCCAGCAGCGGCCAGCCGCACCACAGGACCACGGGAGTGCTCAGGGCGAATTCCACCCACGGTTGGACGCGCTCGGACAGCAGGCGCAAGCCGACCATCGGCGCCATTGCCAGGATCAGCAGGGGGAAAGACAGAGCGGCCCCAGCCCAGAAGCGGCGGGTCATGTCGCGCAGTTCGGTGTCTTCCTCGTCCCCCTCGGCCGATGGAACCAGGGGCTCGAGTGCCATGCCGCACTTGGGGCAGGCTCCGGGACCTTCCTGGATGATTTCGGGGTGCATCGGGCAGGTGTACTTCACGTGCTTTCCGTTGTCGGGAGAATCCGCAGGCGCGCCCTTCGCGGTCGGGGCCGACTCTCCCAGATAAGCCGATGGGTTGCCCTGGAATTTCTGGAGGCAGGATCCAGAACAGAGCCGGTAGTTGCGGCCCTCATGCTCGTGGCTGTAGGGGCTGTCCGGCGATGTTTCCATTCCGCAGACTGGGTCCTTCAGGACGATATTTTCTGTAGGCGAAGACGCATCGGAACCACAGCAGGCTCCTGCGTTCGTGTCATGTGTTGTCACATGGTCTCTCATGACATCTATCCTTCCTATCTGCCGACGTTCTTCTCGAAGATCTTCACGAGCTCTTCGATCTTCGCGGCGCGTTCATTCTGGTCGTCCGTGCCGAAAGCACCCACGACGCAGGTCTGGATATGCGATTCGAGCAGGATCTTGCTGACCTTGCCCAGAGCGGCCCGGACCGCGGCGATCTGCATCAAGACGTCCACGCAGTAGCGGTCCGTATCGACCATCCGCTGGATCCCGGACACTTGGCCGGCAATGCGGCCAAGGCGCGCCTCGACGTTTACCTTCTTCTCTTGGTCCATCATCGACTTCTCCGTTCGTGACATATACCTATACCCAGGTAGGGGTATAAAAGTCAAGGTTGGGGAGATGTCAAGAGAGGGCGCGACAGGTGCCGGAATCTGCCCACTGCTGCTAAACGGTAAAGTCGGCGGACTTGTTGTATACTTGTACCTTGCCGCGCTTCCCCAGGCTTCGCAGGGTCCTCATTTTCTCGAGATCTTCTTCATTCTGGAGCGACCGCCAGTCGCAGGCCTCTTCCGCCGGGCAATCGTCAGGATCTCACCCGGGTATCCACCCGTTCCCATTTCTCTCGAATCTCGCAGGCCACCTGAACGAGATCCGGGTTGGCGATCGCCTGCATTGACGCGATCGGATCAATGGCCGAGACCTCGACTTCCATGTCGCCCAGGCACACGTCGGATCGCTAATGATTGTGTCCGGGTTCGTTCTCCTCCGCGTCTTCCGCCATTGCACGATATTGGTCGGGCGTCATGGTCGGGAGCCGTTTGACAAATGCCGTGAGGTCCCAGAGTTTCTCGTCGTCATGCGTCGGTCCGAAGGCCGGCATGCCCGTCATTTTGATGCCGTACTTGAGGATCCAAAAGATTTCTTGCGGCGAAAGATCCGATACGCTGGCGGCTAGATCAGGTGGCGGCGGATTCAACCCCTCGCCAATCTCGCTCTTTTCCATACCCGGGGCTCCGTGACAGGCCACGCACATCATTTGGTAGTGCTCGAAACCCTCGCCGAGATCCGGATCGTTGAAAGCCGGGCTCAATTCGATGTCCGACGCATGATGTCGAACCGAGTTTTCCATCATCGTCGAAAGTACCGACTCCGTCATGGCCTGGTGGGGCTTCGTTGCCGCCACGTTGTATGCGCCGGTCTTGACAACCACGATACCGACCAGTGTAGCGACCCCGACAACGGCGACGAGCGTCAGGGCGATGGTTTTGAGCGTCCCGGGTTTCATGGCGAGTTCCTCTCTGCGCAGCCGCGGGTCGCGGTGCGCTATAGCGTGATGCGCCGTAGGCGAAGTGCGATCATGACGACAAAAACGGAGTTAAACGTCATCGCCGCCGCGGCGATCCCCGCCGTTCGAGACGGGTGTCCATGGTGTTCGATTTCAGTAGTCGTTTCGGTACGACCTTCCGCATCGATATCCACCATATTGCCATTCCCTTCCTGCGGCTCAGATCTCTCGCGTCATAGCCTCAGGTTTACGACTGCAGTCAAGCCTCGTCCCGGACTTCCGGTGTTCGTCCCGTGCGAATAGAGTGCGAGAAGACTGACCCATCGGCTAATGGAGGTGCCGAGTCCCGCAGACCATTCCCCGTAGTCCGGGATTCCATCTACGATCGGGCTGGCAGTGACGAACGAAGCGACCGGGTAGACCGGGAGATTACGGCGGTGCCAGCTTGCCGAAAAGGCGACCGAGAACTGGCTGTTGTAGTTCACGCCGACAGGATCACCCGGATTCAGGTAGCCCAACTCAGCAAAGACAAAGAAGTCACCGATGCGGTTGGTCCCGAGGAGGCTGAAACCCCAGTCGAATCTCCCGCTACTCACCGGCGTGGGTGTGTCGCCCAGAGGAATTGCGCCCTTGATCTGCACCCATCCACGGGTCGAGGCCTTGGTCCCGTAAGAACTCCAGAGGTTGCGGCCGAGAGTGAGATTGAGAGTTCCGACGCCCGAATCCGAGTCCAGCCCGCTTCCGCTATCCGGTTGCCATTGCCACCAGTTCAAGGCTCCGCGCCAACGCCAATGGCGGCCAGATGCCCCCAGGGCCGTATAGCCGACCGTGGTTTCGCTAGCGACACTGTCTCCGCTTCCCTGGCGGTAAAGGCTCACGGACTGGGAGGCCTGGATCGGAGCGCTGTGTGCCGGATGGGCCAGCAGACACAGCGCCACAATCATGAGGCCCGGAGGCATTCCGGATAACATCACCCGCCAAGCACAATGGGATTTTCGAGAACTCAATGACCGTGCCCTTCATGTTCGCTTGCCGAAGTCTGGTCCGTGCCGCTATGCATGCCGTGCATGGTCGACATCACATTCCGGGATGCCTCCAACATCTGGTCCATGTTGGACATCATGTCCTGCATGTCCGACTGGTGCCCTTCCATCGAGGGGTCGTTGCTTTCCAGGTAGTTGAGCATGTTCTTCAGCATCGAGTCCATGTAGGGCATCATTTTCTCCATCCCGCCAGACATGTCCTGCATCCAGGAGGAGAACCGGTCATCGGTCATTTGCCCGTGGTGCACCGCGGGTTCCTGGGACATCTCGTCCTGGAACTGGTGCATCTGCTGCATCATCTGCGACATCTGATCCATCATGGTGTCCAAATGCTCAATCATGCCCGAGTGATCCGCCATCATATGGCCCCCGTGCATGTCCCCTGGATTGCCGTTGTGGTCGCCCATGCCTCCGTGCTGGGCCAGGACGGGAGCCGCCACCAGGAGCACAGAGGCGACCATCGTGTTGAGCATCATCTTCTTCATGACTCACTCCTTCTCGTATGCCAGGATTAATTGCCGGACGGTGTGGTCTCTGGCTGCGCCACAAAATTCCCACAACGAAGCATCCGCGACCCGTAATACGGATTCGAAATCTGGTCACCGGTCTGCAGCCAGTGTCTCTTGGCCATCGGGCAATAGGCGACCTTCAGGCCGTCAACCAGGACCAGGTCGCCCGATTCCACGAGGGCGTCGCTGAGTTCGCCGAACGCGCGGCGGGCCTGCTCCAGATTCGTCGCCTTGGCCAGTTGGTCTGTCGCGGCGGCGGCGGCGGAAGCGGAACCATGGTCGGATGGATCGCCCTGGTTGTCCTTTTCCTTCAGGGCCGCTCCGGCGAGATTCTTGAGAGCAGCGGCGTGTTCGGACACCTGATCGAGGGAATCGCCGGCCAGGGCGGTTTGGATGGCGAGATAGTGGGTGATCAGATCGGATGTGACGGCCTGATTGTCGTGGTTGTCGTTGCTCGCGGAGGCCATAGCCGTTCCCACGATCAGGGACACACCGACAAACAGGATTCCTCTTCCCAGTCGTTTCCCGTTCATTTTCGACTCCTTTACCAAGCGGGTTCGCGTGATCGGTTTACGGTCTGATCAAAGCATTTGCCGTGCCGCGAGATAAAGTGTTGTTAAAAAGGAAGTTACAATTCTATGGCGTTGGGTTTTGGAGAATATTCTCCAATAAACCACGCGCCTCTGAAGAATATTCAGAACCGGCGCCGCTGATGCTGGAACGGAAGAGAGAGCCGGATCGCCAAGGGTGGATCCATTGATTGGGCCACGCGTTTCCGGCACTCCTGCAATATCAGGTCAAAGTTCCCGATCCATGCGCATATCCGCGCGGTGGCAACCGCTGCTCCTCGTTGGAGCCAACGAGACGGTGACCGAGAAAGTGCGCTCCTTGATGTCCTGGTAGTTGTTGTTGCCGCTGATCTCGTCGAAGGCGTCGTCGAGGATGTCGCCCAGCGGGCGATCGGAGAGTGTCCTAAAGTTAGTTGAAAGTTGAAGCGGCCTCCGGCCTCTGGTAAAACTTTGAGTAGCAAAAACTTAAAGCACCAGAGACCAAAGGAGGCCACCAATGGCCAGATTGCCACATATCGT
>Ga0210044_10005057_pt1 | contig 18007 bp, 21 predicted proteins | sample CryGey13umfilter_2_FD_183959 | JGI IMG/M metagenome (GOLD analysis project Ga0210044, IMG submission 183959) | Groundwater microbial communities from aquifer in Utah, USA - Crystal Geyser 4/9/14 3 um filter (SPAdes) (version 2) | ecosystem: Environmental > Aquatic > Deep subsurface >... | reverse complement strand
AACTCGAGGTTCTCCACAGGACCGTCTTCATACTGGAGCGCATTCATGGGCGCAGAGAAAGCGACGCTGAACACCGATTGGTTGAGTGCTTGTGGCGGATGTCACGTGGCTCTGGTCGACCTGCACGAGAAGATCCTCGACGTCATCGGCGCGGTGAACATCCAACACTGCCCTGTCCTGACCGACATCAAGGGCTACCCTAAAGCCGACATCGGTATCCTCACTGGCGCCGTCCGAAACGAACACGATCGTCACGCCGCCGAAGCCATGCGTGCGTCCTGCGACGTCGTCATCGCCTTTGGGACGTGCGCGGTCTACGGCGGGCTCACGGGGGCGTCGCTCGCCCACTGTCGAGAGGAGATCCTCGACCGAGTCTACGTCAACAACAAGACGACGCTGACCCACGAGGCGCCCACCTCCCAGGTCGCGCTTCTCGAGAAGCTCGTCACGCCCATCGACGAGGTCATCGACGTCGACCTCTATCTCCCTGGCTGTCCCCCACACGCCTCGTTCATCTTCGAGGCGCTCTCCTCCCTGCTCGAGAAACGACCGCCCGAGGCGTCGGACCGCTCTGTCTGTGCACGCTGCCGGCGCAAGATGGTGAAGACCGACGTCAGCGCCATCAAGGCCAATCACGAAGGGATGCCCGACGCAGAGACCTGCTTCCTGAGCCAGGGCTACGTCTGCCTCGGCTCGGTGACCCTCGATCGCTGCCACAGCGCTTGCACCAACCAAGGAATTCCCTGCACCGGCTGCGCCGGTCCAACTCTCCAGGTGCTCACCGAGCCAACCCACGATCTGCGCACCGAGGTCAGTGAGAGAATGTCCAAGCTCACCGCGATCCCCTATGCAGACCTAATGGCTGCCATGGAGCGGGCCGCAAAGACCCACTACGCCTACGCGATGGCGACGAAAATGATTGGCGATAAGCCAACGTTCCTGATCAATAAATGGATTGAAGATGTGGAGGCCGAGGATGAGTCGAACGATCACCATTGATCCGTTAACACGAATCGAAGGCCATGCCCGCGTCGTGCTGGACATGGGAGATGACGGCGAGATCAAGGGCGGCGGCATCATCGTCAACGAACTGCGCGGCTTCGAGCGCATTCTCGTCGGAATGGAAGCCGACCGTATGCCACAAATCACCGCCAGAATCTGTGGTGTGTGCCCGTCCGCTCACCACCTCGCCGCCGTGAAGGCGCTCGACGCTGCCGCAGGCGTAGAACCGCCGCCAGCCGCGAAGCTCCTCCGCGAGCTGCTCTACATGGGGCACTTCATCCACTCCCACACCCTCTCCCTCTTCGTCCTCACTGGGCCAGACCTACTCTTTGGCATCGACGGCGCCCCTGCAAACCAGAACATCGTCGGGATGGCCGCAGCGCAACCCGAGATCACGAAGATGGCGCTGCGCCTCCGCACCGTCGGTCAGAAGATCAACGAAGAGGTCGGAGGTCGAGGCATTCACCCTGTGACCGCGCTCGTCGGCGGCATGTCCTTCCGCCTCGACGACGCCCGCCGCGCCAAACTCCGCGCCATGGCTGGCGAGTGCCTCGACCTCGTCAAGAAGCTCGCTCCCGTCGCCAAGCAACTCCTCACCACCCAAATCGATGCCAACTCCCATTTGCTCTCCGACTTCGTGGTCTCCGCTTGGAACATGGGGGTCGTGGCCAGCGGCAAGGTCAACTTCTACGACGGGCCAGTCCGGGTCACAGACGAACAAGGAGACACGCAGGTCGAGTTCAGGGCCCCAGACTACAACAAGTACATCGTCGAGCGGGCTCTCGACTGGTCGTACATGAAGCAGGTGTTCTTCGAGCACGGCGGCAAAGAGCACCTCTACCGTGTCGGAACCCTCGCTCGCATCAACGTCGCCGACGGCATGGAGACCCCGCTGGCTCAAGCCGAGCTCGAGACCTTCCGAGCGGCCTTCGGGCGCACCTCCCACGTCACGATCCTGCAGATCTACGCCCGACTCATCGAGCTGATTTACGCCTGTGAGAAAGCCAAGGTCCTCATCGACGATCCCGCAATCCTGGGCGAGACCCGCGTCCCAGTGAAGTTCAAGGGCGGCTCGGGCGTAGGATACGTCGAAGCCCCGCGAGGCACGCTCTACCACGACTACACCGTCGACGAGCGAGGGATCATCAGGGCCGCCAACCTCATCGTCGCCACCCAACAGAACTACGTGGCGATCAACACCTCGATTCTGCAGGCCGCCAGACGCGCCGTGCACAAGGGGAGCGACGAGGCGCTCCTCAACACGATTGAGTACACCATCCGCTGCTATGATCCGTGCCTCTCATGCGCGACGCACGCGGTTGGACAGATGGACATCGAAATCGAGCTGCGGCATGGGAGCAACCTCATTCGCTCGTTCGGCAGGGGACACTGACCATGTTAGAGATAAAAATTCATGACGAATCCTGCCGCGGCTGTGAGCTGTGTGTCGATGTTTGTCCGACAGACGTCCTGGCCTTCGACAAGGTCGCCCACAAAGCAACAATTCAAAACGTGGGCGACTGCATCGCCTGCCTCAGCTGCGCGTTCATCTGCCCCTCTGGAGCCATCACCCACTCGAACATTCATCACGTGAAGAATTTCTACCGTGACCTGGACTTCTGTCGACGCGTAGAGAGGTTTTTATGAAACCGCGAACCGAACTGGACGTCTCCAGTGAAGATCATCAGAAGGCGTTCACCGAGACCAGCTTCCTTCTCGAGATCTTGACCAAAACCATTGGCAACGTCGTCGGACGTTCCGCGCCCTCATTGGGGGTCAACGCGGGTCGACAGATGGCCAAGCGCATGCCGATCTATCTGAAAGACCCAGAGCTCCCAGAGGTGCTCGCGGCAATCGCGAACCAAATGAAGGCCGGCTTCGAGATCGAGTACGTCTGCGACGAGACGGGCGCTGAGCTCTCCATCAATCGCTGCGCGATTCGCGAAGTCTGCCAGAACCGAGGCCTCGCCTTGGGCGAGCAGACTTGCACCATGTTCCACTACTACCTCGCCGGTATCGCCGCCGAGCTGCACGGCTGCGCCACACGGCCCGGCGACGCCGCCGTCGGCGAGGAATGCAAGTTCCGCCTGACCTCCGGGCGCCGCTTGCGATGAGCTCGCCGACGGCGCTGAGCAAGCCTGTTCTCGTGGTCTGCATCGGAAACGCGCTCATCGCCGACGATGGAGTCGGCGTCGCGATCTTCGAACGACTCTCTGCCCTCGCCCTCCCCGCTCACGTCGAAGTGAAGCGAGTCGGGGTCGCGGGCCTCGCGCTCCTGGACGAAATGAACGGAGAGGACACCTTGATCGTCGTGGACGCTGTGCGTTTGGGGGCAGCCCCGGGGACGATTCATGTCCTGGAGTGGGACGAGCTCCCAGAAAGGGAGGGCCGCCCCGTCAGCGTGCACGGGATCGGCGTTCAGCAGGTCGTCGAGCTGGGCCGTTGCCTCTATCCAGAGCGTACGCCTAGACACGTCGTCTTGGTCGGCGTCGAGGGGACCTGTTTCAATCGCCTCGGCGAAGGGCTCTCAGCTGAAGTCGAGGAGGCCGTCGAGGGCGCCAAGAACGCCGTCCTCGACTGCGCCAGGCGCTCCGCTGGATAACGCCGAGACAGACCAAACCTGGCGATCACCCCAAGGGAGCTCTTAGGAACAAGGAAATTCAGTGCACGAAGTCTCACTTGCCATCGAGATCGTTCGGACCATCGTCGATGCTGCGACCGCAAACGGCGCACTTCGAGTAGAGTCGGCCGAGATCGAGCTCGGCGACCTCACCTGCGTCGATCCAGAAACCCTTCGCTTCGCGTTCGAGGTCGCTCGAAAAGACACGGTCGCCGCCAACTGTGTGCTCCACATCCACCCCGTTGCGCTCGTCGTGCGGTGCGCAGCCTGCGGATTCGAAGGCGCGCAAAGCCGCGAAGAGTTATTCTGCCCCGACTGCGAGCAAAGCAGTCTGAGCATTCTCAAAGGGCGCGAGCTCCGCGTGCTCTCAATCGAGGTCGAGGACCTACAAGATGCATGAAATTTCTATAGAGTCCGACATCTTGGCCTCGAACGAGATGTGCGCACAGCACAACCGGCAGCACTTCATCGAGCACGGCGTCTACGTGCTCAACCTCATGAGCGGCCCAGGAGCTGGCAAGACCACGCTGCTCGAACGCACCATCGACATGATGAAGGACCGGTTTCGCATCGCGGTGATCGAGGGGGACGTTCAGACCCACGCCGACGCCGACCGGATCGCCGCGCACGGGGTCCCAGCCGTGCAGATCAACACCGGCGGAGCCTGTCACCTAGACGCGCGCCTCATCGAGAACGTGATGCCGCGCTTCGATCTCGACGCGCTCGACCTGCTCATCATCGAGAACGTCGGGAACTTGGTGTGCCCCGCGGAGTTCGACCTCGGCGAGCACGACAAGGTCATGCTCCTCTCGGTCACCGAGGGCGCAGACAAGCCGCTGAAATATCCCGTGATGTTCCACGTGGCCAAAGCCCTGCTGCTGACCAAGGTCGACCTGCTGCCGTACGTCGACTTCGACGTTCAGAGCGCGCTCAGAGACGCACGGGTGCTCAATCTCGACCTCCAGGTCTTCCAGCTCTCGAGCCGGGCGCAGACCGGGTTCGAGGCATGGTGCGAGTGGCTCGAAGGCCGTATCAAACGCGTGAAGTCGTTGGTTCGTGCGTAGTTAGCAGATTCTCGGCAAGATCTCGCCCGTCGCCATCCTCAGGCTGCGTAAGCCACCAAACTCCGAGCGCAGCTCACAGCCAGGACGTCCGGGCACGACGTGGCCAATCTTTACCGCCTCTTCCCCATAGGGGTGAGAGCGCAAGCGGCGCAGCACCTCGTCCGCCGAGCCTTCGGGCACGCAGACCAGGGCTTTGCCTTCGTTGGCGACGTAGAGCGGGTCGATACCCAACAGCTCACAAGCCGTTCGAACCGCACGGCGCACGGGGATGGCCGCCTCCTCGAGGCTGATGCGCACCGCAGAGGCGTTCGCCACCTCGAGCAAGCTCTGCACTGCGCCTCCACGCGTTGGGTCTCGTAACACGTGCACGTCGTCGCCCAGATCGCGCAGCAGATCCAGGAGTCCGCACAGTGGCGCCACGTCGCTCGTGAGCTCTCCTTCAAACCCCAGCCCCTCTCGCTTGACCATCACCGCCATCCCGTGGTCCCCCAGCGTGCCGGTGCACAGGACCGCGTCGCCGACCACCGCGCGGTGGGGCATCGGACGGAAGTGGGCGTCGAGCCGACCCAGTCCAGACGTGGTGATGAACAAGCCATCACAAGCTCCTCGAGGAACCACCTTGGTGTCCCCCGCGACGATCTCGACCCCGGCCTCCTTGGCGGTCTCCGCCATCGAGGCGACGATCGCGTCGAGCTCTTGCAGCGCAAATCCCTCTTCGATGATGAACGCTGCGGTGATCCCAAGAACCCGCGCGCCGACCATCGTCAGGTCGTTCACCGTGCCAGCGATGGACAGCCGACCGATGTCCCCACCGGGAAACTGCCGAGGGGTCACGACGTAGCTGTCCGTCGTCAGGGCCAGGTCGCCGATGACCGCGCTGTCGGCGAGCTGCGACAGGGTCGCGCTCTGAAAGCGCGGCAAAAAGTGATTGGAGATCAGGTCCGAGCTGAGTCGTCCCCCCGCCCCGTGCCCCATGAGGATCATCGCCAGTCCCCTTCGGAGTAGTGGTAACGCGCTGCGCAAGAGCCCTCGCTGCTCACCATGCAGGCGCCTCTGGGAGCGTCCGGGGTACACCGGGTGCCGAAGAGGCCGCACTCGAGAGGGTCAATCAGCCCTCGCAGGACCTCGCCACAGCGACACCCTTTGGGCTCGACGGCAGGCAATACCTCGACCTCGAAGCGCAGGGCGGCGTCGAATCGGGCGAGCTCCTCCCTCACCTTCAGTCCGCTGTTGGGCAGCATTCCGAGGCCGCGCCAGCGGCTGTCCGCGGGCTCGAAGACCTCGTCCACCATGGCTCTTGCCCTAGGATTTCCGCCCGCTTTGACGGCGTAGGGATAGCAGTTGTCCACCCTGGACTCGCCCGCCTCGACTTGCCGCACGAGCGCCTGTATCCCGCGCAGAATCTCGACCAACTCGAAGCCTGCGATGGCGCACGGAACCTTGAGCTCCCGCGCGATGGGCTCGAACACTTCGGGCCCCAGGACGATGCTCACGTGCCCAGGGCAGAGATAGCCGTCCAGACCCAGTTCGGGGGCGGTCGCCAGCGTTCGCATGGGCTCTGGTATGGTCTTGTTGGCGACCAAAATACTGAAGTTCTCGAGCCCTTCGGACCGGGCTCGCAGCACCGTTGCGGCGATGGTGGGGGTGGTCGTTTCGAAGCCGACACTCAAGAAAACTACCTCGGATTTAGGGCTCTCTCGCGCCAGATTGAGTGCGTCCGTAGGCGAGTAAACCACGCGGACGTCGGCGCCACTGGCCTTCGCGCCCTGCAGGCTAGGCGGCGCCTTGTCCTGACCCTTCGCCGCAGACCCAGGAACGCGGACCAGATCGCCGAACGTACAGAGCGTCAGTCCTGGGACTTTGGCCAGCGCCAAGGCGTGATCGATGTAGTCGACTGGCGTCACACAAACTGGACATCCAGGCCCCGAAATCAGACGGAGGTTGGCCGGAAGCAACGACCGCAGGCCGAAACGAGCCGCCGACATGGTGTGGGTCCCACAAACCTCCATGAAGGTCAGCGGGCGGCCCGACCAGCCCTGAAGCCCCTCCAGCAACTCACGCGTCTCCGCTTTCAGGTCCGCCACGATGCCTCCAGACGCTCCAAGATCGCCAGATTCTCCTCGGCCTCTTGTGCCGACATGAACTGAATTGCGTAGCCTGCGTGCACAATGACGTAGTCACCGACCGCCACACCATCAACCAGGGTCAAGCTCACCTCGAGTTCGACACCGGAAGACTGCACCTTTCCTCGGTCTGCGTGGACTTCCACCAGCCTCATCGGGACGGCTAGACACATCTCTTGCTCCTTTGGGACGGCCGCTCGGTCATTGCGCGCATCGAACTCGGCCTCACGGACTGTAGCACGAATTCAGGTTGAGAGGCGGACCGACGCAATCGCCGCTTGCCCCGCGGACAAACCCCCATCGCCAGCCGGCAGTCGACGAGGCCAGAACGCCTCGACGCCCCTGGCTTGCAGCTGGGTGCCCAGTCGCCGAGACAACAAACGGTTGACCATCGCGCCGCCCGACAGCACGACGACGTCGGCTCCCGCCGCACAGGCCACCTCGACAAACGCATCGGCCAGGCCGTTGTGGAAGCGGGCGGCCCGCAAAGAGACGTCGTCAGGATCTCGCAAGAGTTCCTGCACCATCTCACGGACCTCGATGACGCCTGCCTCGACAGGGAAACTGTAGGCCGAGGAGCAGCGCTCATCGGCGACGCGCTCGAGGGCCATGGCTGCTTCGCCCTCGAAGGTTTGGCGCCGCGGCGCCACGCCGAGCAAGGCGGCGACCCCGTCAAAGAGCCGCCCGACGCTGCTGGTCAGCGGGGAAACCAGGCGCAGGGCGGTGATCGCTGCGAGCTCCTCGTCGAAGAAGCGCCAATGCTCGGGGCCAAGGCCAGCCGCGAGCAGCAACGACGTCGCCATGCGAAACGGCTCCAGCGCCGCGCGGTCTCCCCCAGGTTGCGCGATGGGACGCAAATGGCCAACCCTCTCCACCCGCTCATAACCCCCGACCAGCACCTCTCCGCCCCAGATGGTGCCGTCCTCGCCGAAGCCGAGGCCATCGAGCACGATCCCCGCAACCCGGCGATCGAGACCCAATCCGTGCTCGACCATGACCGAGGCCAGGTGCGCATGATGATGTTGAACCCGCACGATGGGCAGCTCTGCGAAGCGCTCCTGTGCCACATGAGTCGAGAACAGGTCCGGATGCAGGTCGACGGCCACAGCCTCGGGTTCGACCTGCCCAAAGCGCAGCATCCGCTCGATTTCGTCCAGGTAGGCGTCCTCGGCCGCCGGATTGTCCAGGTCTCCGAGGTGCCGCCCCACTGCCAGCTCCCCACGGCACAAGGTCGCTAGTGTGACCTTGAGATGAGCGCCGAGAGCCAAGATGCTGCGGTTGGGGAGCATCTCGGCGCGCAGAGCGCTCGGGACGAAGCCGCGGGCGCGGCGAATGAGACTCGGGCCGCTCTCGCTCCACCTCAGCACGCTGTCGTCGCAGCCGACGCGGATCTCCCGGTTGTGAAGCAGCACGGCGTCGGCACCGAGCTCGAGCGCAGCGACCCGATTCTCGGTGGCGATGGGTTCGGCGCTGCGGTTCCCGGAGGTCATGACCAAAGCGTCCAGCGTCCCCTCCAGCAACATCGAGTGCAACGGCGTGTAAGGCAACATCAGTCCGATGTCATTGGAGACGGGGGCGAGGCCTGGGTCGACGCCTGCGGCTTTGGGTACGAGGACGATGGGCGCCGCCGAGCTCGCTAACGACTGGATGGCGCTCGGGTCGAGCTGCCCAAATCCGCGCGCCACCTCGAGATTGGCCACCATGACGGCGAGCCCTTTGGTCGGCCGGTGTTTGCGCTGTCGCAGGCGAGCGATGGCGTCTGGGTTGCGGGCGTCGACGGCGAGGTGGAACCCGCCCAGTCCCTTGACCGCCAGGATGCCGCCGCTCTCGAGTACCCGTTGGGCGGCTTGCAGCGCGTGTTCGGTGTGCCGAAGCCAGTCACCAGGCGCGAGCTTTGGGGGCTCGAGGGCCGAGGCGTCGTTGAGCCGTGCGGCCTCCACGCACCATATCGCCGGGCCACATTCAGGGCAGGCGATCGGCTGGGCGTGGTATCGGCGATTCAAAGGGTCGTCGTACTCGCTCCGACAGTTCGCACACATCGGAAACACCGCCATGGTCGTCTTCGGACGGTCGTAAGGCAACGCGGAGGTGATGGTGTAGCGGGGCCCGCAGTGGGTGCAGTTGATGAAGGGATAGCGGTAGCGCCGATCTTCTGGGTCTCTGAGCTCTGCCAGGCAGGCGGCGCAGGTGGCGAGGTCGGGGGCGAGGGACAGTCGTCGTCCAACAGCCTCGGAGCTGGGGGCGATCACGAAGGCGCGAGCTTGGTGATCGAGGGGCATGGCCTCGACGTCGAGCCTCTCGACGTCCCCTGGATGGGGAGCTCTACACGCAGGCGGGCGACAAATCGCTCGAGGGCGGACGTTGGCCCCTGGATCTCCAGGCTCGCGCCGAGGCCCTCGTTGGACACCTCTCCGAGCAGGGCCTCGTCGTGGGCGAGTCGATAGACGAACGGCCGGAAACCCACTCCCTGCACGGTTCCGCTCGCCAGCACCCTCCAGCGCTCGATGGGGTCGGTCACTATTGCAGTCCGCCGCTGGCCATGAGGAGGGCGGGGTCGATCCCCAGCGAGCGCAGTGAGCGATCCCAGACCTCTTCCCGGGGCCACTCGAAGACCATCTCGGCGGTCGCGGGAGCGTTGATCCAGGCACCGGAGGCCATCTCGGATTCGAGTTGTCCGGCACCCCAGCCGGCGCAACCGACGCCGAGCCAGAGCGGTGAGACCTTCGTCACGCACAACCTGGTCAGCGCCTCGGGGCTGTTGGAGGTGACCAACCCTTGTCCAGCCGTGATGGAGTCGTCGAAGAGGTTCTCGTCGTCGTGCACCATCCACAGGCCATCTGGATTGACGGGCCCTCCCTTGAGGAGGGGAGCGTTGGGAGTCCCGGGCCAGTCGAGCCCGAACATCGTCGTGATGTCGGCGGCCAGATAGGGCGTCTGGTGATTGATCACGAGACCTAGAGCGCCTTCGGAGGTGTGCAGGAACATCAACACGACCGAGCGCTCGAAGTGGGGGTCTTTGAGCTGTGGCACAGAGATCAACACGCCCGGTGCAGCACAGAAGGTCTCTACGATGTTACCCATGACTCACTCTTTCGGGACGAAGCGAAACCCGTGTGAACGCAACGTTCGCGTTCACGTCCAGACAGTGTGCTCGACCATAGCAGCCAAGCTGGATGCCAGCCAGACTCGGATTGAATCGTCGCACAACCTGTCGTTTTCTTTTGTTTATCTCGTATCTAGCTCGGCACGGCCCACTGTTCTTGGTCAAACGGGAGCATGCCCTGCCTCGCCGAACGAGGAGGTGGCTGAGGGCGACCAATGGGGGCCGACGGCGCGAAGGTGAACAGGTCGGAACCCTCTCGGGTCGCCAAGAAGGCGTTGGTCGCGCTTCCCTCGAGGGCGCCCTTGGCCGACTCCAAGGCGATGCTCTGCTCGTTGTTCTCCTCGCTGAGGTGGGCGAGGACGACGGCTTCGAGCCGTGGCCCCATGACGTCTTTGATGAGCTTGCGGGTCTGTTGATTGGAGAGATGCCCGCGAGTGGAGGCAATGCGCCGCTTGAGCCGAGCGGGATAGGGCCCATTCTTGAGCATCTTGAGATCGTGGTTCGACTCGACGACGAGCGCCTGCAGATCGAAGAGGGAGTGGCGTACGTCCGAGTTGGTCTGGCCTAGGTCGGTGACCACACCGATGGCCGAGGCGCTCGACTCGAAGCGGAAACCCACCGGCTCATTCGAGTCGTGAGAGATCTCGAACGGTGTGACGGTGACCGGACCCAGCCCGAAGGACCAACCTCCTTGGATGACCTGCAGTCCCAACGAGCCGCCCAAACGGTTCCGACAGGCACGGGCCGTGCCTCGGGTCGCGAAGGCCAAGGCGCGGGGCGCTCTGGCGAGGAGGGTCTCGAGTCCGCGAATGTGGTCGATGTGCTCGTGCGTAACGAAGATGGCGTCGAGCTCTGCGACGTCCACACCGATTTCCGAGAGCCCCAACATGATCCGCCTGGCCGAGATGCCAGCGTCCACCAGCAGCTTCACGCCGGCGATCTCCACATAGGTCGAGTTGCCTGACGAGCCGCTCGCCAGCACCTTCAGCACCATGTCGCGTGAGGCGCTCATCCGATCCCCATCCATGGTTTGCCGCTCCGAACGTTCATCTAGACTGTATTGCTTCGTTTGCCCACGACCACTCGGCGATCGCTATGCCCTTTGACGGGCCACGGGTTCCACTGCTGACCGTTCATCCCTGCTCCTGTGGTCTGAACGTCTGCGCAGTATAACCAACATACGGGGATTGTCACGGGTCACGAGTCGAGCGCCCTACTTTGAAGCGCGTTTGCGGTGATAGTCCAGAGTTTTCGCGACGAGCCCTTCGGCTCTGGCGTCAACCACCGCAGTGTTTTGCTCCAAATGTCTACTGGGGATAGGCGATACGATTCGCGATCTGATTCTACACTGCTCTACGTATGCGACCGACAGCAACTTTGGTGTCGAAACAATACTTTCCAAAGGAGATGACCAATGTTGGATAGACGAGAGTTCTTCAAATCGTTGGCCATGGGGGCAAGCGCGGTGGTTCTGTTGCCTCAGCTGGTGGCCTGTGGAAGCAAGGCGGTGAACGCCGACCCGACGGCTGGCGCCGACCCCTTGGCGATCCCGACCCGACCGCCGGCCGACTGGGATCCCATAGCGTTCAACAAAGCACGCGGCAATGCTGGCGCGATCCCCGAATCCTATCTGCCCTCGATCAACGGTCCAGATGGCGACACCCAGCACCTCGGCAAGCATCTGCCTTACATCGTCCCGGTGGAGGCCGGCCAGATGCCCCAAGGCATGTTGGCGATCATGTGGGGCGACCCCGCAAAGGGTTATGCCAAGCACCCCAACGCGCCCAAGAGCGAGGAGAATCCCACGGGACATTGGTACAACTCGATCAAAATCCGCAAAGCCGTGGATGGAGACGCCGAGGAGCAGGAGAGCGCCTACGCCGATTGGCCTGGGACGGGCGAGCAGTTCGTGGTGTTCGGCGGCGGCGACCTCAGCGAAGACAGCGGCAAGAACACCATCTACATCGTCGGCCTGCCCAGCGACGTCAGTCCTGGCGACACCGTGCGCATCCACGCCCACTGCCTGACGCACGGCGAATACGTAGATTTCATCCAGGTCTGAGCCACACGAGAGCGTGAAGAGCGGGGCAGCGTGCCGCTGCCCCACCGTGGCGCATGGTGCATCAGTTCGCTCGCGCTCTTTTCTTGTTGGCTCGCTTCTCCTGCAGAGTGACCAGGATGAGCACCGCAAACCAGGCGAAGATCCCCAGCGACGGGAAGACGACGATGGCGACCGCCCCCGACCGAACGCCCGCGTAGACTGTGAAGAAGAGAACGCTCGCCAAGCAGCCGACGCTGCCCGCGCCAAAAGGCCCGAGCTTGGTCCAGCGCTTCAGCATTGCCTGCAGCGCCATGCTGAGTATGACCATCAGCACGAACGAGGCGAGGAGGATCAGGGGGACGATGTAGAGGCTGCTCACCAGTTCTCCGTAGGTCGTTGCTGGAAGGGAGTGTAGCGATACTCTCCCGTGCGGTCGACGCAGTACGCGAAAGCGGTGCCCGACGGCTCAGCCGGGGGTGAGGTGTCGCAACACTTCGGTCATGCCGATCATCCCGACGAGCTGACCGACCTCGTCGAGCACGTAGATCTGGTTGACGTCGTTCTCGAAGAGGGCATTGACCACGACCTGCGCCGGGGAGTCGAGGGAGACCTTCTGGATGTCGGCAGACATGAAGTCGGCGGCGGTGTGCTCGTGGACGCAGTTCTGGGCGCACTCGATGAGGGCGAGGTCGTCGAGGTCGACACCGGGCGCGAACCAGACCCGATCTTCGTCGCTGACGACTTGTCGCCCACAGCTTCTCTCGAAGCGCAACACGTCGATGCGGCTCAGGACGCCGACCAGCTGCCCATTGGCGTCCGCCACGGGAGCGAAGTGAAGCCCTTCCTCGATGAGAAAGGCGGTGCACGCATCGATGGTGGTCTCGCGCCGCAGAGTGCTGCCGAGCGGGACCATCATCTCCCGCGCGGTCTTCGCCTCGAGAGTCAGCATCGCTGAGCGCACGCGTTCTTGGGTTTTGCTCTTTGTCGGTGCCATTGCAGCAGCCCAGCGACGAAGCGGGTGACGTTGGGGTGGCGCAATTCAGCAATATCCGTGCCCGAGCTGCTACGATGGACCTGTCATGGCTCGATCTCTTTTGGCGGGCTGCCCCTGTGGACCTCGTAGCCCTTGAGTCCGTAGCGCTCGAGTCTGCGGTAGAGTGTCGCAAGTGACAGTCCCAATTCTTCCGCCGCCTTCTCGCGGTTTCCTCGACAGAGCCTAAGCAGGGTCGCGATGTGGGCACGCTCGAAGCGCTCGACCGCCCCCTTGAGCTCCCAACCCAGCTCCTCCGAGTCCGTGATGTCGGTGGGCAGCCGGTCCAGGTCGACCATGCCATCATCGGCGAGAATCAGCGCCCTTTCCAATACATTGGATAGCTCTCGGACATTTCCTCTCCATGGGTGTCGGCAGAGCGCACGCACCGCAGCCGCCGATACGACCGGTACCGGTACACCCTTACGTTTTGCGTGGCGCTCCACGAGTTCTTGAATCAACTCAGGGATGTCCTCCGGCCGGTCGTTGAGCGGCGGAAGGTGAATCAGAATCACGTTGAGCCGGAAGAACAAGTCCTCGCGGAAAGTCCCATCGGCCATGGATTTCTGCAGGTCTCGGTGGGTCGCCGCGACGACGCGTGCCTGGAAAGGCACCGCCCGATCGCTGCCCAGAGGCTGCACCTCCTTGGCCTCCAGGGCCCGCAACAGTTGGGCTTGGACCGCGATCGGCAGCTCCCCCACCTCGTCGAGAAAGACCATCCCTTTCCCAGCCGCGCGCAAGAGGCCTTCTCGCCGGCGTTCCGCCCCCGTGAAGGCGCCCTTTTCGTGCCCGAAAAGCTCGCTGGCAACCATGTTCTCGGGGACCGCGGCGAGGTTGATGGCGAGGAACGGCTCTTCGGAGGCCGGCGAGAGCCGGTGCACGGCGCGCGCGACCACCTCCTTGCCAGTTCCCGTCTCTCCCGTGACCAGCACAGTAGCGTTGGTTCGCGCCGCGCGCTCGACCCACTGAAGGACCTCCTTCATCGCCGGCGAGGTCGTAACCAACTCGGTGGAGTCGCGCTGCTGTTGCACCGCTCGGCGCAGTCGAGCGTTCTCGATCAGCAGCCTTCGGTGCGACAGCAGGTTCTCGATCTTGCGCTGAACATCCTCGAGCATCAGCGGCTTGAGAAGGTAGTCGTGAGCCCCGATGCGCAGGGCATTGACGGCAGAGTCGATGGAGGCGAAGGCGGTCACGAGCAGCAAGCCGAGGGCGGAGTCGCGCTTGCGCGCTCGCCGAATCACCTCGAGCCCATCGATGCCGGGCAGCCGCAGGTCGGTGACGAGCACGCTGTAGTCGTTGACCTCCAGCATGGACATGGCCTCCTCGCCCGAACCGACTGCATCCAGCGTGTAGCCGTTGCGCCGCAGGTATTCCACGAGGGCGTCCCGTTGGATCGGCTCGTCCTCGACGAGCAGCAATCTCTCTTTGTGCATGGGTTTCCTGTCTTCTCGCTGGGGAACGCTCGACGATCGCGCGAAGGGACACGAGGGGGATCGAAGCGAGCCACCTCTGTTTCCGAGGAACGCGCGAAAATCTGACCGCTCAGAAGTCGCTTCGAGCCGGTAGGTCGACGATGAATCTCGCTCCACGCGGGAGGTTGGGGGTAAATTTCAGCTCCCCCCCCTGTGATCGAATCAGCTGACGAGACAGCGCGAGCCCGAGCCCTGAGCCTTTGGGCTTCGAGGTCGCGAAGAGCCTGAACATCGTAGCCTCGTTGGCAACCCCTGGCCCGTCATCGGAGACCTCGATCCGCAGCCCGCCCTCTTCGAGGCTGGACGCTTCGAGCGCGATGGAGCCAGGCCCCGTACCGATGGCCTCGATGGCGTTCTTGATGAGGTTTTCGACGACTCGCCTCAAGGTCTCCTCTTCGCCCTCGAAGCTCTCAAGCTCCGCGGCGATCGAGGGATGCAAGACGATGCCGTGCGAATGCGCCACTGGGCCCCAGAGCGCCGCGACCGAGTCCACGAAATCGGCCGCTTGAATCCGCCGAATCTCGACCCGCTGCTGGTTGCGCGAGAAGGTCAACAGGCCACGAACCTGGACCTCGAGTCGACGGGCCTCGGCGAGGATCTTTTCGGCGGAGTCGAGGTAGAGTTGCCCGCCAGTCTCGAGCTCCCGTCGCGCCGTGTCCCGGATCAGTTGGGCATGCACCGACAGTCCGGCAAGCGGGTTGCCTAGATCGTGCACGAGCTGCGCGATCAGGGCTGCAAAATCGGCCAATCGCTCGCGATCGTTGGCCAACCTTTGATAGGCGTGAGCGGATTCCTCGGCGTTCAGGCGCTCGCTGATGTCCTGTCCGACACAGAGCACGCCTTTGAACTCGTCGTGGCTCTCTAGCGCCGTCATGCACCACTCGATGGCCCGCGGTTTGGCGTCGCTGTTCGGGATCTGGAAGACCTCGCCACGGAGCTGAAGCCCACTCATCGCCCGCCCGACGTCCCGATGGAATCGCTCCTGCTCCTGGGGGGCCAGGAAGGTCTTGGCCCAGGGTTGCCCGCGCGTCTCCTCCAAGGTTCGGCCCGTCAGACCCTCGAAGTAGCGGTTGAACTGGACCGTCCGGCCCTCACTGTCGAGCACGAGCACGATCGTCGGCGCCGTATCGACCAGGCGAGTGGCAAAGTCTCGCTCCTGGCGGAGCTGCGCCTCGAGCTCACGAATTCGAGTCAAGTCCCTCGCGATTCCGGTGAAGTACTTGCCGCTCTCCAAGCTGGTCTCCGACACCGAGAGCTCGATCGGGAAGGTCTCGCCGTTCTTACGTCTGCCGGTCACTGGGCGCGTGTTGTCGATGGCGATGCGCACCCCAGTCTGGTAGTAGCGGTGCAGGTGCGCGTCATGGTCACCGAAGCTGTTCGGGACCAGGATCGAGATGTTCTGGCCCAGCACCTCTTCGGCCCCGTATCCAAACATCTCCTCAGCACAGCGGTTGAACATGCGGATGAGGCCCCGCGCGTCGATGATGATGATGGCGTCTTTCGCGTGGGTGAGCACAGAGCGCCAAAGCACGCTCTCCAACTCATGACCCAGCTCCGGCTCCGCCGAAGCGCTCGGACGTCGCTCGCTTCCCGGCACGGCGCTCGCTCGAAGCGAGTGAGCTGGAGTGCCAGCGCTCGCGATCGGCCTCTTCGAATGTGGGTTCATCGCTTTCGCTCGAAGCAGAAAGGAAGCGCAGTCTCAAAGCTCTGCGTGGCCGGCCATTTTGGCTCACGATGCGCCACGGTCAGCGGCCAGTTCGCCGGCTGCCCTCGACACTCACGCGGTCTTCTGGGGGGACGGGCAGCCTTGGGCGATCACCGACGGCGAGCGCAGAAAACCAAAGACGAAACGACTTGTAACGCTCATCGTCTTGTGCTGCAACGTCTTCTTTCGGGATCGCCCATAGGCCGCAGCGGGCTCGCCTCGAGACCGCACTCTCCCACGCCTTCTTTCAGCATTGACAGCCGAACACGGGGCCACTCGCAAGAGTGCGAAATTGTCGGGCCTCGCCAGCCGTCCCAAAACCTTCCGTGAGGACCCGTGAGATATAAAGTGGTTGAGGTGAGTCTGGTCGTCGACGACGTCATCGAAGGCGAGCTCAACAAGTGGTGCAACCAAGGCTGGCAGTTCGACGACATTCGCTTCGTCAGCCAAGACGGCGTGCGGCGACCGACGTTCGCGTTTCTCTTCTTCACCCACGACGGCGAGCCCACCACCGCAGACGCAGAGCCCATCCAGGTGCCGCCCGTCGAGCGGACGGACGGCAACGAAGACTCAGAGGCCTGAACCTACTCTGCCAGCCAAGCGGCGACGTCTGCGGCGTAGTAGGTCAAGATCAGGTCGGCCCCCGCTCGCTTGATGCAGAGCAGCGTCTCGAGCACCAGGCGGCGCTCGTCGATCCAGCCGTTCGCGGCCGCCGCCTTGATCATCGCGTACTCACCCGAGACGTGGTAGGCGGCGAAGGGCTGGTGGAAACGCTCCCGGCCCATGGCCAGGATGTCCAAGTAGGGTAAGGCGGGTTTGACCATGAGGATGTCGGCGCCCTCCATGTCGTCCAGCGTCATCTCGTAGATGGCCTCGCGGCTATTGGCGGGATCCATCTGGTAGGCCTGCCGATCGCCAAACTGAGGAGCCGAATCGGCGGCATCCCTGAAGGGCCCGTAGTACGCCGAGGCGAACTTCGCCGAGTAGGCCATGATCGGGATGTTGGTGTAGCCGGCATCGTCGAGAATCTCGCGAATGTGGTCCACCCGGCCATCCATCATGTCGCTGGGCGCAACCATGTCGGCGCCCGCCACCACGTGGCTCAGCGCGGTCTTCCCCAGCATCTCCAAGGAGAGGTCGTTGACCACTTCGCCCTTCTCATCGACGTGACCGCAGTGCCCATGCGAGGTGTACTCACACATGCAGACGTCGGTGATGACGTACATCTCGGGGACCGCGGCCTTCACGGCCTTGATGGCCTGCTGAATGATCCCGTCCTCGGCAAAGGCGCCGCTGCCCTGAGGGTCTTTGTCGCTCGGCAGCCCGAACAGAATGATCGCCGGGACACCCAAGGCGTACAGCTTCCGCACTTCCTCGACGAGCGTGTCGCAAGAAAGCTGGAATTGGCCTGGCATCGAGCGGATCGGGTTGCGGATGCCCTCACCCTCCATCACGAAGTAAGGCTGAATCAGGTCGTCGACCCGCAGATGCGTCTGGCGGACCATGCGGCGGATCGTTGGGTTGGCGCGCAGTCTTCGGGGTCTCTCTTCGGGAAACGGCATCTCTCACTCCTAGGGCACAGGTTTCTTGTGGGTCAAGCCTCGGCGGCCGCCTGCAACAGCGTGGTCTTGTGGTGTTCCGCGATCGCGGCGACCAGCTCCTCGATCGTGCTGTTCTTCGGGAGCACCTCGACGTTTACCCCCGCCGCTCTCACGACGTTGGCGGTCACTGGGCCGATGCAGGCCACCTTCCAACCTGCAATCGCCGACACCCCGTCGATCAAGGCGAAGAAGCTCTTGGCCGCGGATCCCGACGCAAAGGTCAGGTACCCCGCCGGGTTGCGCGCG
>Ga0210044_10005055_pt1 | contig 18010 bp, 22 predicted proteins | sample CryGey13umfilter_2_FD_183959 | JGI IMG/M metagenome (GOLD analysis project Ga0210044, IMG submission 183959) | Groundwater microbial communities from aquifer in Utah, USA - Crystal Geyser 4/9/14 3 um filter (SPAdes) (version 2) | ecosystem: Environmental > Aquatic > Deep subsurface >... | reverse complement strand
CGCCTCCCAGCTTCACATAGCTTGTTACCTCCCTATGCGTGGGATTTGGTGCTGGACTGGTGGCTAACCTTTGCCCAGACCAGACTTGCACTGGTAAGAACTAATAAGCTTGCTCGGCGCACTCATGTGTTAGCCCTCCTGCTCGTCCTTGTATGCCCTGGTTGCCTTTCTGCTGGGAATAATCGTTTTCAAAAAAACGTAGTCCTTTTCAACAACATGAGGAACAAGATAAATGTAGTCTTCTACAATGACGAAGTATATTCTTTGCCCGGGGTAGTTCTCCTGGTCGGGATGATCTGCAAGTTTCCATACATCACCTTGAGATAGATGAAAGACTATTTTCTCGAATGAGATATTTCTTTCTCGTTTTAACCACTCATTCTTTTGCGGGTCCCATTCATATCTCATATTTGAATTGTACATCATTTGTGTGTACAGATCAAGTTCGTGTCAATTCAGTTTCGATGAGGATAACGGTGAGCTGACCGGCGGTGGCGCGAGCTTGCTGCCCGCCTTACAATTATTGAACTGTAAGTTATATTTTGTAGAAATTCTAAACCTGTAAATATTTTTTGTCAATCAGAATTTGACGGAATGTTAGTAACACATCTTTTGTAACTGCTCAGGCACAAAGTGGCAAAGGTACATAGGCACAAAGCAGATCAGTGTCGTTTCGTTGTTTTTTCCTTCTTTGTGCCTTTGGTACTCTGTGCCTTTGCGCCTGCCTGAATAGTCAACATCTTTTAACCAAATGGGGGAAAGAGTAAGGATAGTTGCTGAACTGGCCACAGGCTACCGCCTTGTTAAATAATCGTTGACTAAATTTTAAATATTTAATAGAATTACAACATATCTGGAATTAGAATACTCATATAGTGAGCGGGCATAGCTCAGTTGGTAGAGTACAAGCTTCCCAAGCTTGGTGTCGCGGGTTCGAATCCCGTTGCCCGCTCCACTTTTAATCAAAGAGGAAACCTAATAGGCTATGGGTTCATTTCTTAAATCAAACATTTTTTTCTTGCAACTTATGGAATTTTGCGTTATTTTTTAAATGTCAATTTATTAAAGTTCACTAAAAGTGGGCTTAAAGCCCACTTTTTTATTATAAAAGGGGTTTTAGTGTAACCCCAACCCCCAAATGAGCAACAATGTCTGCTGATATTCTGGAATCTGTAAGGAAGATAGTAGAGCCGATTGTTATATCTGAGGGCATGGAACTTGTGCACATTGAGTACAGGAGAGAAAGAAGGGGGTGGGTTTTAAGGCTTTATATCGATAAAGAGGGAGGAGTAACAATAGATGATTGTTCTAATATTAGCGGACAGACAAGTCATCTGGTGGATATAGACGAGCTGATTCCACATTCCTATGTGTTGGAGGTTTCTTCTCCTGGGCTCGGCAGACCATTGAAAAGAAAAGAGGATTTTGTAAAACATAAAGACAGACTGGTTAGGTTTAAAGTAGACGATCCAATAAGTAGATGGAAGCATTTCAAAGGTAGGCTTTTGGATTATAAAGATGGGGTGGTAAAAATTAAGGTTGGAGATGAAATTATCAATTTGCCTTTCGATAAGATATCGGAAGCCAATTTAATATACAAGTTCTAATCGTAACTACTCAGGTAGGCACAAAGGCACAGAGCACCAAAGGCACAAAGTCGAGAGATATGGAGAGAATGAGTTGTTTAAGTTCCTATAAGATGTTTACAAAGCGGTACTTGTCCGCCAGAGGCGGGCTGCATTCCGATCGTATTCCTTCAACTTTGTGCCTATGTGCCTTTGCCTCTTTGTGCCTGAATAGTTACTTCTAATCCATACTTAAATGACCCAAAATAAGGGAGATTAAAAAGTGATTTCGGATCTGACCCGTTTGATTGATGAAGTTGGAAAAAGCAAGGGGATTAACAGGGGAATACTTATAGAAGCTTTGGAATCTGCTATGTTGACAGCAGCCAAAAAGAGATTTGGTCCCTATCAAGACATTGAAGCCAATTTTAATGAGGAACTGGGTGAAGTTGAACTGTTTGAATTTAAAACTGTAGTGAATGAGGTTAAAGACCTACGTGTAGAAATATCTTTTGAAGAAGCTGTTGAACTGGATCCTGGAGTTGAGATTGGTGATAGCCTTGGTATAAAAATGGATGTAGGTACATTTGGCAGGATATCGGCTCAAACTGCTAAGCAGGTTATAATCCAAAAGGTTAGGGATGCCGAGAGAGAGAATGTTTATAACGACTACAAAGGTCGTAAGGGGGAACTGGTTAATGGTATTATCCATCGTATTGACAGAAACAACATAATTGTTAACTTGGGAAGAGCAGAAGCTATCCTTCCACCCCATGAGCAGGTGTCAAAAGAGGTCTATACTCAGGGGAACCGAATTAAAGCCTATATCTTGGACATTCTCAAGTCTTCCAAGGGGCCACAGATCATTCTTTCGAGGACCCACCCAGGATTGCTTATAGGGCTATTTGGGGTTGAAGTTCCAGAGATTTCTGAGCAAATTGTGAAGATTAAAGGCGCTGTGAGGGAACCGGGTAGCAGAGCCAAAATAGCGGTTTACTCGGGGGATTTGGACGTTGATCCAGTCGGTGCTTGCGTAGGTATGAAGGGTTCTCGAGTACGAAGTGTTGTACAAGAATTGCATGGAGAGAAGATAGATATAGTTCCATGGAGTGATGATCCAGCTAAATTTGTATGTAATGCTTTGTCTCCTGCAGAGATTTCTGAAGTGATAATTGATGATGTAGCGAGGACAATGGAGGTCATTGTTGCCGATGATCAGTTATCTTTGGCTATTGGGAAGAAAGGACAAAATGTACGTTTGGCTGCCAGACTTACAGGGTGGAAGATAGATATCAAGAGTGAATCAAAAGTTGCTGGAATTTCAGAAGATATACATAAGTCTCTTATTGATATTCCTGGAATAGGCTATTCTACAGCAGGTGCTTTATTTAATAGGGGGTTTTTTTCAGCATATGACATTTTTAGTGCAAGTATTGAGGAGCTTACCAAGGTAGAGGGTATAGGTGAGAAAAAAGCCGATAGACTTAAAAAAACCGCTGAAGAATACTTGAAACAAAAGGAATTAGAAAAAAGTGGTGAGGTCTCGACAAAAGATATGTCGGTAGCAAGCGGAGAGGAAGATGAGGCAAAGTAGAACTATATTCCTTTTGGGGGGATAGAATGGTTAGAGTGTATGAGTTGGCTCAAGAATTGGGGATGACAAACAATGAATTCATTGATGAACTCGCAAAGCTGGGCATAGAGGCTAAGAGCCACATGAGTTCTATTGAGGAAGAAAAAGTTGAGGTGATTAAAAATCGTCTTACTGGAGTTAAAGCTCAGGAACTTATTGAAAAGAGGGTAAAGCCTACGGTTATTCGGAGAAGAATGAAGAAGATAGAACCAGACATTGAAACGTTAGATGCCGAGGCTAGGAAAGCTGAATTACCAAAGGTTGAAGAACCTTTGCCGCAAGTGGCTCCTCCTTCAACTGCACCAGAAGAAATTGTCGAAAAAAGGGAAGAACTTATCGAAGGAAAAGCGATTGAACCAGGAAAAGTGGTACCTGAACCCGTTAGTATTGAAACCGAGCTTCCCATGAGGAAGAAGGATTTAAAAAGACTTGCGGAAATAGAAGAGGATGAAGATCAGGCGAGGGTAAAACCTGGTAAAAAAGTGACAAAGAGAGAGGCTGAAGACCCAATAAAGTTAAAGCCCTCCAGAAGGAAGGTAATTTATAAGAAGAAGGAAGACCGTACAACGAAGGATTTATATGAAAAGGAAGATGTTCTTGAACCTTCTAGGGGCACAGCGGTAAAGAAAGGACCACCTAAGCGGATAAAGAAGAAGACAGAGATTACTATTCCAAAGGCAATTAAGAGAAAGATAAGGATATTGGAAACTATTACGGTTAATGAACTGGCTAAGAAGATGGGAATTAAGGTGGGTAATGTGATAAAGAAGTTGTTGGACTTGGGAGTTGTTGCAACGATTAATCAACCTTTGGATATTGACACCGCCTCCTTAATTGCCAGTGAGTTTTCTTACTCTGTTGAAAGTATACCAATAGATGAAGATATTTTGGAAAAAGAGGAAGATGCCCTTGAGGAATTAGTGCATAGGCCGCCTGTGGTTACTGTAATGGGGCACGTAGACCATGGGAAAACCTCTCTTTTAGACGCTATACGTGAGACTAATGTCATAGGCAAAGAAGCAGGCGGTATTACACAGCATATAGGAGCCTATCACGTAAGTCTCCCAAAAGGTGACATAGTATTTTTAGATACCCCGGGCCACGAAGCCTTTACAGCGATGCGGGCTAGGGGGGCGCAAGTTACCGATATTGTAGTTCTGGTAGTGGCGGCGGATGATGGTGTGATGCCTCAGACAGTTGAGGCTATAAACCATGCAAAGGCTGCTGGTGTGACATTGATGGTGGCAATTAATAAAATTGATAAACCCAATGCAGACATTGAGAGAGTGAAGAGAAGCCTCATGGAATATGGACTTGTCCCAGAAGAGTTGGGGGGAGACACTGTCTTTGTGGAGGTTTCTGCTAAGAAAAAGCAGGGTATAAATGACATCCTGGAGCTTATCCTATTACAGGCTGAACTATTAGAATTAAAGGCCAATCCTAACAAGGCAGCCAAGGGAGTTGTGATTGAGGCGAAACTGGATAAAGGTAGGGGCCCGGTAGCTACTGTACTTATTAAAGAAGGCACCTTAAAGGTCAGTGATCCCTTTGTAGTTGGAGTAAAATTTGGGAAGATAAGGGCGCTGATTAACGAAAATGGAGAAAAGGTAACACAAGTGGGGCCAGCTATGCCCATAGAAATTATCGGACTTTCTGGAGTGCCCGAGGCAGGGGACAGCTTTATTGTAGTTGATGACGAGAAGAAAACAAGACAGGTTGCATTGTTCAGACAGCAAAAGAAAAGGGAGTCTGAACTTGTTAAAACGAGCAAAATTGCATTGGAGAACCTTTATGATAAGATTCAAGAGGGGTATGTAAAAGAACTGAATATAATTGTCAAGGCAGATGTACAGGGTTCGATCGAGGCTCTTCTGAAGGCATTAAATGAACTGAGTACTGATGCTATAAAGTTACATGGTATTCATGCCTCCGTTGGCGGTATAGTAGAGTCTGATGTGATGTTAGCCTCTGCTTCAAATGCAATAATCATTGGTTTTAATGTTAAATCAGATACAAAGGTTCAGCAAATTGCTGAACAAGAAAAGGTGAGTATCAGGTTTTATAGTATTATATATGATGTAGTATCCGATATGAAGAAAGCCATGGAGGGCTTATTAGAGCCAACCCTGGAGGAGAAGACATTAGGAAGGGCAGAGGTAAGAAGCACATTTACTATATCCAGGACTGGGACTATAGCCGGTAGTTTTGTTCTAAATGGAAAGATTGTAAAGGGTGAGCATGCTCGTTTATTACGGGATGATGTAGTAATTCACGATGGAAAGATATATTCATTAAAGAGATTTAAGGACGATGTAAAAGAGGTTGAATCTGGTTATGAATGCGGGATAGGAATAGAAAATTTTAATGATTTGGAGGTAGACGATATTATTGAATCATATACTTATGAAAAGGTTTTAGCAACCCTGTGATTTGAGACTAAACATGGGCTCATAATTACTCAGGTAGATAGACTGAAGGTGGAAGACTGTTAGGGCACTTTAGCCTTCAGCCTAAACACCTGAGTAGTTACTACGCAAGAAGATGGTTATCGGTGTTTGCCGTTTGGATATTATGATACACGACAACTCTTCCCTGAAAGGGAAGCGCCAGGCTTTAAAACGGGTCATTGATAGGGTTAAACAGAAGTTCAATGTATCCATAGCAGAGGTAGGGGAGAACGATAAGTGGCAAAGAGCGCAGGTGGGTTTTTGTGTGGTGGGTAATGATAAAAGATATGTCAATTCTTCTTTAGACAAGATAGCTAACTTTATCAATGACCTGAGAGTTGTGGATCTACTCAACTCAGAGATAGAGATACTGGATTTTTAATATAACCCTAACACTGGGGATTTTTAATGGATTACAAAAGGGCTGATAGGGTTTCTGACCTCCTTAGAGAAGAAATCGCTCAAATCTTATTAAAAGACATTAAAGATCCAAGGATTGGTTTTGTGACAATTACTGACGTTGAAGTTACTGATGACCTTCGTCAGGCAAGGGTATTCTTCAGTATGGTTGAGAGTGATAGAGAACTGGAAAAGACTACAAAGGGGCTAAATAGCGCATCCGGTTATATTAAAAAGAAATTGGGAAAGAGGTTGAGAATGCGTTATATCCCAGATATTGTCTTTAAATTTGATAGTTCATTAAGGTATGGAAGCCATATTGATAGTATCCTTGAAGGCTTAAAAAGGACCGTCTCTGACTGATGAAATGGAAGCGAAAATAGTCGAAGAGATAAAGAGGAACAAAGCCTTCCTGATTGCCTCCCATATTAATCCAGAAGGTGATGCCATAGGTTCAGCCCTCGCCCTGGCAATTTCCTTAAAGAATATTGGCAAAGAGGTAACGGTTTTTAATCAGGACCCCATCCCTCGGAATCTCCAATTTCTGCCTATGAGTGCGGAGATTATTCATGAGATAGACGGGTCTCTTAGTTTTGATGCCGCTTTTGTTTTAGACTGTGGCGGCCTTGATAGGGTAGGGAAGGAAATTGAGAAGATAAGAAAAATAATAAACATAGATCACCATATAACTAATAGTAGATTTGGTGATATAAGATTGGTTGATTCACAATCCAGCTCCACTGCAGAACTCATATATGCTGTTTTAAAGGATATTCCCATTGAGGTTACATATGAGATTGCTCTTAACATCTATACTGCCATATTAACAGATACCGGTGCCTTTTGCAATCCTAATACAACTGAGAGGGCTTTTCATATTGCGAGTGAGATGGTTAGAATAGGGGTCAATCCGTCTAACGTTGCTGAAAAGATTTATCAAGAAATGCCTGTTTCTAGGCTTAAATTACTGGGGCTGGTGTTGAATACATTGGAGATTTTAGGCAATGGAAGGATAGCTTCCGTGGTGGCAACGCTTTCAATGTTAAAAAAAACAGGGGCTACTCCAGAACTCACAGAAGATATAGTAACCTACCCTAGATCCATTTTGGGTGTAAAAGTGGCAGTCTTGTTCAGGGAGGTATCCAAGAATTATTATAAGGTTAGCTTTCGATCCAACAAAGATGTTGATGTTGCTGATATTGCAAGGGAATTCAGCGGAGGTGGGCATCCTAATGCTTCGGGTGGGAATGTCGGAGGCAGTCTATTAGAGGTAAAGGGGAAGGTTTTTGAGGCTATTAGTAGAAGGTTAGTCTAGGTATTTTTTAATGAATGGTATATTAATTATTGATAAACCATCTGGGGTTACTTCTCATGATGTTGTAAAGAGGGTGAAAAGGTTACTTAAGGTTCATAAAGCAGGGCATACAGGCACCTTGGACCCTCTGGCTACTGGTGTTCTTCCTATTTGCATAAATGAAGCGACCAAGATAGTTCAATTTCTAATAAACGATGACAAGGAATACGAAGCAGATTTAAAGCTGGGTGTAGAAACAGACACCCAGGATCTGTTTGGTAGAGTAATTAGAGAGTCTTGTCAGATTCCTGGGGATCATAATAAGATAATTGATACCTTTATAAGCTTCGAAGGTAATATTAAGCAAAAGCCACCAGTGTTTTCAGCCTTAAAGTATCAAGGGACCCCCCTTTACAAATTGGCAAGAAGAGGTATATACGTTGATACTCCAGAGAGGGAGATACACATCTTCAAAATTAATGTTACCAAGATTGACCTTCCCTATGTTTCATTTAATGTGTCCTGTTCTAAAGGTACTTATATTAGAACATTATGTGCTGATATTGGCAAGAGATTGGGTTGTGGTGCCCACCTAGTTGGGCTGAGAAGGATAAGAAGTGGTAGCTTTTATATCAAAGATTCTCATTCTCTAGATGAGTTAGAAGTCCTGTTGAAAAATGGGGCAGTAAAAGACAAAGTAATACCATTAGATAAAGCCTTAAATAACTTGCCTCAAATAAAGGTAAATGACGATCTGGCAAGAAGGGCTAGGCATGGTAAACAGATTATAGTCGACGATGTGAAAGACATTTGTCTATTCCATATTAAAACAGGAGAAAGACTAAGGATTACTTCTTTAAAAGACGATCTAATCGCCGTAGGCGAGTCTTTGATAACTTCCCCATTAACTGATAAGAAAGATGGGTGGGATATGATTTGTAAATTGATTCGAGTTTTTAACACTTAGCCATACATCAAGATCGTTCTTTACAAAGAAGGGCATATATGATAAAGATCGGTTAGACAATTTCTTGGAAAGGAGTATTAAAGGTAATGTTAGATACTCAGAAAAAGGAAGAATTGATAGGAAAACACAGAGTTCACGATAAAGATACTGGATCACCGGAAGTCCAGATTGCCCTGTTGAGTGAGCGGATAAATTATCTCACGGAGCATTTTAAGGTACACAAGAAGGACCATCATTCACGCCGTGGGTTAATGAAACTCGTAGGCCAAAGAAGGCGATTGTTGGATTACCTGAAAAGAAAAGATACTGATCGGTATCGAAGTATTATTGGGAAACTTGGTATAAGAAAATGAGGCTCTTTATAATTATAGTTGGGTCCATTATTAAAGGATTTGGGGTCTGACCTCAAATCCGTAAAGGAGATATGATTGGAAATGATAGAAAAAGTCAGTGTAGATGTAAATGGAAGATCCCTCTCTATTGAAACGGGAAAATTAGCAAAGCAGGCAAATGGATCAGTGCTTGTAACGTATGGAGAGACAGTAGTATTGGTAACCGCTGTAGCAGATAAAAAGGTTAGAGAGGGAGTTGACTTTCTGCCATTAACAGTGGATTATCAAGAGATGAATTATGCCGCCGGCAAAATCCCTGGTGGCTTTTTCAAACGTGAAGGTCGTGCCAGTGAAAAGGAAATACTTACTTCAAGGTTTATCGATAGACCTGTCCGACCTCTCTTTCCAGACGGGTATTTCTATGAAACCCAGATTATTGCAACGGTCTTATCTGTAGATCAAGAGAATGAATCAGATACCCTGGCAATGATTGGTGCTTCTGCTGCTTTGGAGATTTCTGATATTCCTTTTGCAGGTCCCTTAGTAGGGGTAAGGATAGGCCGGATCGATGGTGAGCTTATCTGTAATCCAACAAATTCACAGTTAAAGGAAAGTGATCTTGATCTTCTTGTAGCAGGCACCCGAGATGCGGTGGTTATGGTGGAAGGTGGAGCGAATATGCTTCCCGAGGATGTTATGTTGGAGGCTATATGGTATGGACACGAATCCATGCAGCCAATCCTCACAATTCAGGAAGAATTAAAAAGAATTGCAGGAAAACCGAAGAGGGAGATTGTAAGTAAGGTAATAGAACCTGAGTTCAAGAAGAAGATTGAGAATATAGCTCGTGAAAAGCTCAGTGATGCGATAAGGATACCTGCGAAGCTTGAGAGATACCAGATGTTTGATGAGATCAAACATCTGACTATAGAGGAACTGATACCGGAATACGAGGGAAGAGAAGAAGAGATAAAGGAGCATATTGAGGAGTTAAAGAAGAGACTGGTTCGAGAGATGTATGTCTCGGAGAAAAAACGGATCGATGGCAGGGGCTTTAATGATATAAGACCGATTACCTGTGAGGTTGGGGTCTTACCGAGAACCCATGGTTCTGCAGTGTTTACAAGAGGTGAAACTCAGGTATTGGCAACTACAACCCTGGGGACATCAACGGATGAAAAGAAGATAGAATCCATCTTTGGAGACAGCTACAAGTCCTTTCTGCTCCATTATAATTTTCCGCCTTACTCCGTTGGAGAGGTTAAGTTTCTGAGAGGCCCCGGCAGAAGAGAGATCGGGCATGGCGCTTTGGCCGAGAGGGCAATTGCAAGGGTTTTGCCTTCGAATGAAGATTTTCCATATACAATCAGGATTGTTTCCGATGTTTTAGAGTCAAACGGTTCTTCTTCTATGGCTACCGTTTGTGGAGGAATTCTTTCCCTTATGGACGCCGGAGTTCCCATAAAAACCAGTGTTGCTGGGATAGCCATGGGTTTGATGAAAGAAGATGAAGATTTTATTGTATTGTCAGATATCTTGGGAGATGAAGACCATATAGGCGATATGGACTTTAAAGTTACCGGTACTCAGGATGGTATTACAGCCCTTCAGATGGATATAAAGATTAAAGGGGTTACTAAAGATATACTCGAAAAGGCCCTTTATCAAGCTAAAGAGGGCCGACTCTATATATTAGATAAGATGAAGGCCACAATTTCTGAGCCCAGAGAGTCTTTATCCATCTATGCCCCAAGGATTATTACTATGGAGATTAATCCTGATAAGATTCGAGATGTAATCGGTCCTGGTGGGAAGGTTATCAGAAATATAGTTGAGAAAACAGGGGCAAAGATAGACATTGATGACTCAGGGAAGATAAATATAGCATCAGTTGACAGCAAAGCTGGTGATAAGGCAATTGAGATGATTAAAGAGATATGCCAAGAGGTTCAGATCGAAGAGATTTATAAGGGAAAGGTTAAGAAGATCATGAACTTTGGGGCATTTGTTGAGATTCTTCCTGGAGTCGATGGTTTGGTACATATATCTCAGTTATCAACAGAGCGGGTCAAGGATGTAAGGGATGTGCTTAATGAGGGTGATGAAGTCTTAGTTAAGGTTCTCGGTATCGATGAAGCCGGAAGAATCAAACTCAGTCGCAAAGAAGCGTTGGGAATGAGTCTTAAAGAGTAATGGATTGAAAGGTTCTTTGAATTAGAGAACAGGACAAGATGTATCAAAAGACTACCTTAGACAATGGGGTTAGGATAGTAACTGAAGAGATACCGTACGTTAATTCCGTTTCTATTGGTGTTTGGGTTGTCCTTGGGTCCCGTGACGAAAAGAGAAATGAAAATGGTATATCCCATTTTATTGAACACATGCTCTTTAAAGGGACCAAAAAGAGGACAGCAATGCAGATTGCAAAAGAGATAGACTCTGTTGGTGGCATATTAAATGCCTGTACCAGTAAGGAATATACGAGTTTTTATGCAAAGGTATTGACTAAAGACCTTCCTCTTGCCATAGACCTCCTCTCCGATATCCTTCTTAATTCCACCTTTAATCCCAAAGAGATTGATAAAGAAAAACAGGTAATACTCCAGGAAATCTGCATGGTAGAAGATACTCCAGAGGAGCATATCCAGGAACTATTTAACAGGGTATTTTTTCGTGAACATCCCTTAGGTTATCCAGTCCTTGGAGAGCCAGAAACCGTTGGTACTATAGATAGAGCCAAGATAATCGAATTTTTCAAAGAATACTATACCTCCAACAGAATAATCATCTCAGTTTGTGGAAATCTTAAGCATGACGAAGTTGTTAGAAAGATCGAGGATGACTTTGGTAGCCTGCCGAAAGAGGATGGATATGCAGCCAAAGATTTACCAAATCCAATTTCTCAAGTCTTAATTCGAGAAAAAGAACTTGAACAAACTCATGTCTGTCTTGGAAGCAAGGGGCCTTCACAAACTCATCCCCTAAGATATGCAAGCTTATATCCTGAATGCTGTGCTGGGTGGAGGGATGAGTTCACGTTTATTTCAAGAAATAAGGGAAAAAAGAGGGTTAGTTTATTCCGTGTATTCTTATATGTCAGCATATTTCGATACGGGTCTATTCACAATATATGCTGGTACTGACGGAGATACCTTAAAGAAGGTAATTGAATTGGTTATAAAAGAACTCAGGAGGCTTAAGATCAATGCCCTGAAAAAAGGGCAACTCCAAATGGCAAAAGAACAACTTAAAGGAAATCTGATACTTGCATGCGAGAATATCGATAACAGGATGGGCAGGTTGGCCAAAAGTGAGATCTATTTCGGGAAATTTATTACCGTAGATGAGATAATCGATGGTATCGAAAAGGTGGCTAAAGAGGAAGTTATACAGTTGGCAGAGGAGATCTTTAATAAGGACTACCTCTCACTGGCCGTTCTTGGGCATGTAAAAGAGAAGAATTTTACAAAGGGTTTATTGGAGGTTTAACATTTTACCTTCCTCTTGATTCAGCCTTCCATAACAATTGTCCTTTGATGTTGTATGGTTTTCCCCTCAAATTGAGTGTATAAAATGCTTTTTCTCTCCCCCTGGATACGGTGTTACAATCCCCCTTTTTGTCATTTCGAGCATAGCGAGAAATCTTAATAGTTAGTAATATTAAGACCTTCAAGGATAGATATTGCTGGGCGAAGAGGGGTTTATAGACAAGTTCAAGGAGCATTTATTTGACAAAGAGAAGATACAAGAGATACCGAGGGCACAGCGATATGTGAGGAGGCCCGGCTTGTCCGAGCTATTTTCCAAAGGAGAGAAAGCAGCCAAACGAAACAGTAACGTATATGCTGCCCATGTTAAATATGGATATACTCTGAAAGAGATTGCTGATCATTTAGGGATACACTATACTACGGTTAGCAAAGCTGTGAAGGGTTCTGAAGAAAAATGATATTTCAAGAATTAGCATTGTCTTTTTGCGAGTAATCGACACCAACATGTTTAGATTCATCATAGATCCAATCTTTCATTCTTTTCCTTTGCGGTTTGAACTAAGGTGTATGCTTCAGTAACGAAAAGCTAAGCCGCCGCGCCAGTGGCTTTGATGAAAACCGCCGAACGTTCCCGCGGTCGGCTTGAGTGGCTGGTTGGGCTATCTTTTTTATCCGATATCAATGGCTAACCACTTGTCTCCACTCTACATTTCTAATAATTAAGTATCCTGTCCCCGGAACTCCCTGTCCCCGGAACTCCTCCCCGGAACTCCGCCCCCGGCTTTGCAACTGCCATATTAATAAAAATTCCCTGTATAGGATCAAATCTTCCACTAAGACATGGCATAAGAAAAAAACCCCAAGTTTATTGGTGCATTGATGACTTCCTGTATAGAAAAGGATTCATCTTCTTTATATATTTTCTTTCCTGCGGTATAAGCATCTGCCATAGTATCGAAAAATGCCACAACCTCACCATCATGCATCAGTGCCAACTTACCAGAATGGCTTTTAATAAGGTCGGGCAACTTTTCTTGGAAAACTTTATAATTTGTTTCTATTTGTTCCCTAGTTGGCTCGGCCATTATAACACCTCCTTTTAGGATGTAATTTACATTGTCGCCATTTTTTAAAAAAAGTCAAGTTTTTTTAATATACACGTAAGGAGTTGTTTAGGATATAATGCGGCAGTTGAGCAGTGCCCCGGAGGGGCAATCTGTCTCGAACTCCTGGTTCTCCCCGCAGCGGAGCGGAGGGGAGGTTCAGGAGTTCGCTGCTCAACTGCCGCATTCTCCCCGAGCGGAGCGAGGGGAGAACGAAGAAATCAGCCGGAGCGCAGCGATCGGCTGGATTGCTTTTGTTAGCGCCGCTTTTATTAAGCCGTCCACCACACAGTATTCTGCAATGAGCCTTCTCGCCCGCGCAGATCGTCATTGATCTCTTTGGTTTCCGCTGAGTCAGCTAAAGATTCAACATCACCTGCCTTTGCAACACGGTGGAGTGGGACCGCCGTTTCGTGGGATAATAATTCATAGAGCTTTGCTCTCAGCCAAGCGACATTTCTCGCGTTTATTCTATGCCCATGTCTGCGGTTAACAGCTTCTGCAATTGTCCCGTATGTGGCGATTTGACCACTCGGAATTATAGTAATCATTTGAGCAACGTGCCATTGCCACTCCGCAGGGCTATTTCTTAGTTCTGTCTCAATGCCATTAAGTTCTTCTTCCATTTTGGTTGTTCTCCCTATAATAGCTCTTACGATCAGGCCGACAACAATATTACTTTAGACCGGCCACTTCAACATACACTTTTCCGTCTTCGGTAAATTGTGCAGTGTAAGTGATAGTGTGGGTTTTACCATTTGAAAAAACCAAATCCGCGCCACAACCGCACTTCTTGATGTCATCACGTTTAGAGTTGACCCTGATATTTGCGAGACTGATGTTTGCCGTTGCGATCTGTTTGTCAACAGCCGACATAAGTTCACGCGCTTTCTCATAACCCGGACTGTCCTTGAGTTTACCGAAATCATCATATGTACCGCGGAGTACGCCAAAAGCGTCCCTGACTCCATACTCGATCTTACCGGCTTCAAAGAGTTGATTTCTTAATTCGCCTGCTGAAATATCCAATACCAGTTTTATTACAGATTCGTCAGTACATGAAGGAGCGCCAGATTTGGTACAACCGGCACATAATAATAAAGCTAAAAACAAAGCCGAAATTACCACAAGTGTCCTCATATTTGTTCCTCCTTTCAAATGTTTCTTTTCCATATTGCGCAAATTAAGATCGTAGAACCATTTTGCAGTGGATACTACTGCTAATTTTTTTGCATCTTCATTCCTCGTTGTTCATTATCGCTAATGCGGGGCTGAGCCATGACCCGTAGGGTCATTGGTTTCGTGCCCCTGGTTCTCCCGCAGCGTAGCGGAGGGATGGGGCACATGGCTCAGCCCCGCGTTCTCCCTGAGCGAAGCGAAGGGAGAACGCGGGGCATGAGTGGTTGAGGAAAGCGCCAGCTTTTCTCAATCCATCTCCATGCCCTTGTTGGCCTATTCCAGCGACTTTCTGGCTGACTTAACTTCGTAAAGGGCTTGATCTTCACAGACTTGCAGTTGACCTGAACTGTCAGCTGCCATTTTTTCAAATATCAATTCCGTATTAAAAAAAAGATTGCTGCTCTCTTTTTTCAAGTATCGCGCGGCCATTCGACAATATTCGGGTTCAATATCGATTCCTATGCTGTTTCTTCCATATCTCAGGGCCGCTATCATGGTTGTGCCGGTACCACAGAACGGGTCAAGAACTGTGTCCTCGTGGAAGGAAAACATTCTGATCAAACGAGTTGCAAGCTCCAGAGGAAATGGCGCGGGATGAGTTCTGGTTGATGCACCGGTGATATTCCATATCTGTTGAAACCAGATATTAAAATCCTTTTTTTCGATTTTACTCAATTTTCTTTGATCTTCAGTTGGTTTACGATAGCCCCCGGGCTTTCTTTCCATTAAGATAAATTCCATATCATTCTTTATGATTGCATTCGGTTCATACGGCTTACCTAAAAATTTTGACCCGTTTTCGACTTCAAAACTTGCATTCGAGATTTTATGCCAAATAATGGGATTAAGGTTATCAAAGCCAATTTTTCTGCATAAAACACAGATATCCGCGTGCAAAGGGAAAACAAGGTGGCGTCCAAATCTTCTCCTCGAAACACATACATCACCGACAACACAAACTAACCTGCCACCCGGAACCAATACCCGAAAAACCTCTTTCCAAACTTTTTCAAGCTCCCTTAAAAAAGACTCATAATCATCGACATGGCCCAATTGGTCTGGATTCTCATTATAGCGTTTTAAATTCCAATATGGAGGTGAGGTAACAACGAGATGTATAGATTCATCCTCTAAGAACGTCAGATCTCTTGCATCCCCGTTAATTAGCCTCTGATAAGTCTTCTGTTTCATGCTTTTCATGCAAAAGCTCCAACGTGAGATGCGATAGACTTGAGAAAAATTGTAGATGAGAGATCATTTGCAGGTTCTCGATATGTGCCTTCAAGACCTGTCTCGCTTTCGGAGGTTATGAACGATGCCGATGAATAATGCCGTTCGAGAACAAGCTTACGGCAAAAGAGTTCGTATCTTTTCATATAGGATGCTCCAACAAATTCTGGAAAGACTTTGAAATGTGGTTCTTTGACTTTGACTGGGCGAACAGAGGCTTTACAATCCTCGAGCATGAAAAAATATCCGAGAAAGGGCTGAACTCCACCATTGAAGGCCCCCTCCCGATAAGCTGTCCAAAGATCAAGAGCGCTGCCCATAGCTTCTTCTGTCCGATTATTGAAATTGTTGCCGAAAGAGGGGCCAACCTGTGATTTTGCTTCAATTGCTGCAACCAAATGTCCGCTCTTGACTACAACCAAATCCCATTCCTTGGTCGGTCGAAAAAATCCAGGCAATTCAAGACGCTTTTTTCTGAAGACATATTTCTCGTCAAGCCCGGCATCGACCACTATGTCTGTGAAAAGGCGGATAAAACCATCCATTTGGGCACCGCCGGTCACTGCACTCCGCAACCCGGCATCAGAAACCCCTTTATTTTTCTGCTTTTCCACTTGGGCTTTACGAGTCTGCCAGTAATGGGTAACTGCTTCCGAAATGCGATTTTCCAAATTACCGATTATCTCTGTCATGGCTCCATCCGCTTTAGACTAATTTTTCAGGCCAATGCGGCAGTTGAGCAGTGCCCCGGAGGGGCAATCTGTCTCGAACTCCTGGTTCTCCCCGCAGCGGAGCGGAGGGGAGGTTCAGGAGTTCGCTGCTCAACTGCCGCATTCTCCCCGAGCGGAGCGAGGGGAGAACGACTTAAATCAGCGGCGGGGCTACGACCTTTGCTAAAATCGCGCCACGCTTATTCCCCGTCCGCTGGATTTGCTTGTTGGAGGTTTCTTTTCTTTTCAAATTGCAGCTGCATAGCTTCCTGAACCCTCTTGCGTACACCATCCACGGCCTTCTGCCGTGATAAACGGCTATGTGAACCCATGCCGACTTCAACAGATAATGCGATAATATCTTCATCCTTGAATTCGTTCACTTTTGCTGCAAAAGCACTATCGCCACCATTTCTGGTTCGATCAGCCAGATCTTCAAAAATGGCCTGTAGCTCCTGGGGAGTTTTTGAGGAACGTGTTCTTTCTGATTGTCTTTTTTCTTTTGGCTGTTTCTGCTTTGGTGGATAATTCGGGAATGCGGCTTTCAAGCGGCGTTCAATACGACCAAGTGCAGAAGAAGTTGCTTGTAAGTCTCGTCTAAGGAGGTTGATCTCTTCTGCAACACGCTTCAATTCATCTGTTGGTTCTGTAAATTCGTTATTCATATAAAAAATCCGTTATTCCTTTCCAAAGGTTTTTAAAATCACTGACAAACTCGGCTGGCACACCCCCTGAAGTAACTGCTCTTTTAATAGCCACTCTATCATAAATCGGTGCATCAAGGCATTTCACATTCAGCCCGGCTCTAGACGCAGCTTGAGAACAAACCCTTTGGACTTGGCTCCAATAAAATTGTGATTCCTTTGTCATGCTCCCCGCATAAGGTTTTGCCTTGTTCATAAAGACAGCAATCTTTGGTATCGGAAAAGGCTCGATACGTAGCTGTAATGTATTGAGAATCAGGGGAACGCCTTTCACTGCATAGAAATCTGGGTTGACAGGAATCAAAATCAAGTCGCAGACAGAAAGAATCGAATAGGAAAGAAGCGTAAAAGACGGAGGACAGTCAAAAAGAGCATAGTCATAATCTGGAACATTCTTTGACCAAGTAATTTTCCCGAGAATGTCCCGAATGAATCCTTGCATCTTCTCCCGATCAAACACATCCAGCTCAAGCCAATAGAGGTCTTCCACTGATGGGACAAAGTGATACCTATCTGTGATTTTATAAATGAAATCGTAACCTATACCAAAATCGAACCCATTTTTACCGGTGTAGGCTTCGATAGCCTTGAAAATAGTTTTACCTTTCTTTTCGGAGCGATCAGACCAATCGCTGAACTTGCGATATAGACTCCCGTCTTCATTAAGAGTTATCGCCTGAGTGAGAGACATTTGAGCGTCTAGATCAAAAAGAAGAACATTCGAGTTCCCATAGGTCGAGATGAGGTCACCCAAACACCATGTGACGGTTGTCTTCCCAACGCCGCCCTTAAAGTTAATCGTTGCTATTGTTTTTGGTGGTTTTTTTCATGTCGAGTAGACATCTTTTCAACCTCCTTTGTTGGTTGTTAATGCCCCTCACAGAACCGTGCTTGAGGTTTGCCCTCACACGGCTCTTCAGGAACACATCCTCAATGCGAGGATAGAGTATATGTCA
>Ga0210044_10005054_pt1 | contig 18011 bp, 13 predicted proteins | sample CryGey13umfilter_2_FD_183959 | JGI IMG/M metagenome (GOLD analysis project Ga0210044, IMG submission 183959) | Groundwater microbial communities from aquifer in Utah, USA - Crystal Geyser 4/9/14 3 um filter (SPAdes) (version 2) | ecosystem: Environmental > Aquatic > Deep subsurface >... | reverse complement strand
AATCATTGAGGGAGCAGAAATGATTCATAATGATTTTGCTCAAAAATTCATTATGGCTTTGGTGGTGAACTGGAAAGAACTTGTTGAAATCGGCAGCTGGAAGGGCTGTCAGGAAAAAGGGATATTAAAAGAAGTTGGCCGAAATTATATTCTCCAAGACGGTGACGTCATTGAAGTAAAACATAATTAAAACGCCGAAAAAATATGTATTTTTCTATTTTAATTGCCGGATTTACCGGCGGAATAGTAAGAGGATTAGTGGGTTTTATTAAACATCAGTTTGCTTATAAAAACGTCCCATTCAAACTCCCTTATTTTTTCAGTATGGCTTTTCTTTCAGGAATTATCGGTCTTTTGGCAGTGGCAGCGGTTAAAGAAGTTGGCTTTACTTTTGCCGAAAGTTTTAACCCGGCTTTAGGTTTTATTATCGGTTATGCCGGCGGAGACTTTATTGAAAACATTTATAAAATCATTATTAAGAAATCCTCCCTCTATCCAGAAGAGGCATCAAAATGACTCTTATAGATTCTTTAATTGAACAAGGATGGTTGAAAACTCCAAGGATTATTGAGGCCTTCAGAAAAATAAAAAGAGTAGATTTTTTGCCTAAGGATATGAAGGATTTGGCAGAAGTAAACGGGGCATTGTCAATTGGTTATGGCCAGACAATTTCTCAACCTTTAGTGGTTGCTTTTATGTTGGAGCTTCTTCAACCTAAGCCAGGAGATAAAATTTTAGATATTGGCTCCGGTTCCGGATGGACGAGTGCTCTCCTTGCTCACATTGTGAGCGGCGGAGAGCTAAATGAAAAGTTAAAAATGAAAAATGAAAAATTGAGTGGAAAAATAATTGCGATTGACATTGTACCAGAGTTAGTAGAATTTGGCAGAAAAAATATTGCTAAATATAACTTTTTAGAGAAGGGAATTGCAGAGTTTATTTGTATTAATGGTTCAAAAGGATATAAAAAAGAAGCGCCCTTCGATAAAATTCTATGCTCGGCTGAAGCGAGAGAAGTTCCTCAGGCCTGGAAAGACCAACTGAAGATAGGAGGTAGAATAGTCACTCCTATTGGTTCTTCAATCTGGCTTTTTATAAAAAAATCTTCTCAGCAATTTCAAGAAAAAGAGTATCCCGGTTTTGTCTTCGTTCCATTGATTAATAAAGATTAAATCTCGATTTTTTGGTAAAATGAGATAATAACTAAATAATAAAAATTATGCTCAATAGAAAAATATCTACCCCAATAGCTATAAGTGTTATCCTTATTCTTGCCGTTGTAGTAGGAATAATTGATTATTGGCAATATATAAAAATCCGAGACTTTGAGTTTGAAATGACAGAATCAAAAATTCCTGAGAAGGAAAAGAAGGAAGATGAAATTGTTAATTGGCAAGTTTACCGTAACGAAGAATATGGATTTGAGTTTAAATATCCCGATGATTGGGTTTATTTTGAAGAAGAAGAGAAACATGAGGAACTGCTGAATAAATTTGGCTGGGTATATTATGTAAACCTAAGACCAAAAGATAAAAAATATTCCTATGAGGGAACTGAAGAATACCCCGTTAATATTAGAATATTAGATAAATTAGATAAATTTGACGATAATTTTAGAAATAGTTATAGCCAAGAAGAAAAAATTGATTTCGCTATAAACAATATTATTCCTGCCACTAAATTTATTACAAAAATGGGGAAAGATACTGCTTGGGAACTTACAGTAACCGAGGAATCCAATAATCTGGGTTATTATTTTGAGTTTTTTAATCCTATTTACGTTTTATCTGATGGCGCTGAAGAAAATTATCTTTTGGAGGTTTTTGACAAGATACTTTCTACTTTTAGATTTCTAGACTCAGAGGAGATTGTCGAAGTGGAAGAGTTGTGTTTTAAAGGTGAATTGGAAGGACCAATCGTAAAAGAAATTACAGATGACTCTTTGCCTAAATTAATTATTCGAGTCCTCATAGAAGAAGCTAAGAACTATGGAGTTCTTAAGAAGGAGAAAATTTGTGCAGCACAATGCTATCTCATAAGTGGTGAGAAAATCCAATTAAATGAAGATGAAATTCCAGAATATATTATTTTCCCTAAAGGTTTTTATACAGATAACAAGTTCACCAGTGTTAGGGGTGCTAGCGGTAATGGCCCTATTTATATAATCGGATTCATACAGGGAAAATGGAAGTTAATTGGAAATTTTGGAGGAAGTTGGGTAAAGCCAATGAAAAGTCGCCGCACAAAAGGATATCTTAATTTAGTTACTCACTGGCATATGTCAGCTAAGGAAGGAGAGATTTCTGAGTATGCCTGGGATGGTGAAATGTATAAATTGATAAAGACCACTGAATATAGCCCAGAGGCCCTAATCCCTGATGAATACCAAGAATTATATGAATAATCAGAATCAAGATTCAGCAGTAAAGAAAACTTTGATTTTTGTTAGTATACTTGAATTTTTTCTTTTGATAGTGCTGTTTTTTGAATTTAGAAAAGCGATTCCTATTAATCAACTTCTTCCTATAAGTCTATTGTTCGGTTTGTTTATTTTGGTTATGTTCCCAGTTATTCTATATAAAAGACGACAATTTATTTCTCGGTACCGAAATAAATATATAAAAATATTTTTTATTATTAGTATTACATTAATAACAATAAATGTAATTTGGGCTTTTATCGAGAAAAATGGGATGTCTTTTTCTGATTATTTTATTAATATAGGCCTTGGGTCAGTCTTGATTTTTTATTTAGTTGAACGAGCTAAAAAGACAAAAAACAACTAGATCTTAACTTTTTAATAAAAGTATGAAAATTATTAAAGAAACTTCAAATTTAATGATTCTTAAAGATTGGCAAATAGTAACTTTTTTTATAGGCGCATTTTTTTGTTTACTTGGTGTTTATCTTCTTTTTTCTTCAGGTTTGGTAAAAGATAGACCACTATCATCATTGCCGTCAATTCTTTTCTTTTTGGTGGGAGTGTTTAAAATTTTCAGGGCCAAAACTACTACAGTTTCTCTTAATAAAGGTATAAATAAATTGTCTCTTGAACGAAAAACAATAATAAACCGAAAAAAGGAAGAATATAAATTAGATGAAATTAAGCAAGTAGAACTCCAAGAGCAAGTATCTAGTTATAGAAGCGGAACTGATCCTTATTGGGCAAGAAGGCAAAGATACTCTTATAGTCTTGTATTTGTTCTAAACAATGACCAAACAATTTCTCTGCCAAGCAGTGGTAAAATAGCGGTTATGGGAAGACAGATAGGCAATAGTGAAGAACAAATCGGTAAGAAAATATCCGAATTCTTAAATATTCCTTTCAAAAATATTAGGCCTCCTACATTAGACGAATCAATATCTGCACTAAAAGAAGTAGTGAGAGAAGAAATGCAAAAAAGGTCGAAACAATAATACAAATTTATGATTAAATGATATAATTATGAGATTTCAAACAAAAAAACTAAATTCAGGTTTAGTAAAAATCTGGATAATTGCTATTATAATAATTCTTGCCGTAGTAATTGGTGGAGAAATTTATTTGTGGCAAAAAACATCCACTGAAAAAGAACCTTCTATGGAAGGAGAGGCAGGGCCTGCTGAAGAATCCCAGGAATTTGTTGTAGATTGCGGACATGCAGGTCCGGAATCTTCTGAAGAAGAAGTTAATGTTATGGAAAATTGTATAAAAGAGAAATTTAAGGAGTGTAAACCAGCAAAAATTACTTTTACCATAGACTTGGGACCATTAGGAGGTGAAACAAGTTATTATTATGAAATTATTGGCCCGATTGATAATTTATGTGAAGTAAAATCGAAATTTCTTAAAAATATCAATCCTGACTGGGTTGGTAAAGAAATGATTTGTCAATACGATAACAGTAAAGATTTCGAAACCGCTGCTCAAGACGCTATGGAAAACATGAGTATGAGTAAATGTAGAGGAGATTTATATGAATTAATGATAACGGTACCGATAGAAGCCAAAAAGGGAGAGAAATTTACAGCTTTAGCTTTAGAAAAACCGGAGGAGGGAAGCGGCTATGAATGGAAAATGGATTACGACTCTGATTATGTTCAATTTATCGGAGAGCCTAAAGGCATCAAATCAACTACTCACATTATGTATGAATTTCTTGCTCTAAAGATTGGAAAGACTAAAATCAAATTTTCCTTACAATCAAAAAGTGGTGAAATAATAGAGGAAGCAATAAGTGAAGTAATAATTAAATGAGGGTGGATATTAATAAGATTATTTAAAAATATGAAAATACTTTTCTGCGGAAGTTTTAAATTTCTTGATGAGATGAAAAAATATGGTTTTATGACCGATTAATGGATTGCGATGCAATGATTGTTTTTGACAAAGATGGCTATGTTGGGCTATCGGCGGCAGCGATAAATTTATGAAAATAAATTTTCATAATCAAGGGCAAAGTTTAATTGGAATAATTATTATTTTAGTCGTGGTCGGCTTAATAAGTGGTGGTTTGTATTATTATTACCTTCAAAAACAAATACCAGAAGTATCTGAAATTCCTGAAAAACCAAAAGAAGAGGTCGTTCCCTCTGAAGAAATTGCTCCCCCAGAAGAAGTTGTTCCACCAAAAGAAGAAATTCCAACTGAAGAAGTAAAGCCTGAAATCACCTGTCAAAACGAGTGTTCGCCGACTGGCTCAAAAAAATGCTCAAATGATGGATATCAGATTTGCGGAAATTATGATGCTGATAATTGTTTGGAGTGGAGCACAATAACTGATTGTCCTGTATGTCAATACTGTCAGGGAGCCACCTCTGGTAGCTGTGTTAACAGGCCTAACAATACCCAGGATACCACCAGTCCGAATACCTGTTCTGCTACCTGCAAGAAATGCTTTGGTGGGGCATGCGTTAATCAAGCGAGTGGTGAAAATTTATTTAGTCAATGTACTGGGGCTTATAGCTGTTCTGGATTTGTAACCAGGTTGAGAAATATGTGTAACGGCTCTGGTGCCTGTGCTAATATAGATGTTGCTGCCTCTGACTGCTCTGGTACCTGTAGTAGTTATTGCTCTGGTGGCAGCTGTATTAGCACTAATACAGGAGCTGGCACCTGTACTGTGGCTACTGATGTTAGAGTAGCCAGCGGAGGAGACGGTCATTGCGCCAGCGGTAATTGCGTAGCTGATTATGCCTGCGATGATTCAGTTACCTTTATTTACAAAGGCAGTTCCGTTACCTACGGGATAGTGGAGAGTCGGGGTGAGTGCTGGATGGACCGCAATCTTGGAGCTTCCCGGGTAGCCACGGCCTACAATGATTCTTTGGCTTACGGCGATCTTTTCCAATGGGGAAGATTGGATGACGGCCATCAAACTCGCTACAGCGGAATAACTACCACTCTTTCCAATACTGATCTCCCCGGACACAGTAATTTTATTTACGGTATGGGTACTCCTTTTGATTGGAGATCGCCTCAAAACGATAATTTGTGGCAAGGGGTTTCGGGTACAAACAATCCCTGTCCTTCCGGCTGGCGAATACCCACAGAGATAGAATGGGAAACTGAGCGGTTAAGCTGGAGTTCTAATGATTATAACGGAGCTTTTGCTAGTCTCCTAAAGTTAACTGTAGGCGGACGCCGGGAACACAGGTTTGCCTTGCATGAATTTGTAGACGTCTTCGGTTACTACCGGAGCAGTACGGTGTCTGGTATGTACGCCCGCACCTTGAGCTTCAACGACAATCTTGCCTACATGGGCAACCGCTCCCGGGCAGTCGGCTTCTCAGTTCGCTGTATCAAGGACTGATCCGAAAAAATGGGGGAAAATAGTGTCAACTCTATTTTTAATAAAAAGTTGAAAAATTAATTGAGAAATAAAATTTATTAGTTAAAAGACAAAATTATGAAATTTCAAACAAAAAAACTAAATTCAGGTTTAGTAAAAATCTGGATGATTGCTATTATAATAATTCTTGCCGTAGTAATTGGTGGAGGAATTTATTGGTGGAATAAAATATCTACTCCTATCGGAGAATTAGAAACTAAATTAGAGTTGGATATTAGGATGCCAGAATCCATTAAAGTCGGCGAAGTCCTAAAGGGAGAATATCTGATGAAATATAATGGTGAACCTTTTAAAGGGATTGTTTTATATAGTTATTCAAGAGAAGGGTTTGAAGACAAAACAGCATATGGTAAAACTGCTGGACTAATAAAAACAGGTGATTTTGATTCATTCCCATCGGCTCTTAGGATGGGCTTGATTGCTTTTAGGATGGATGAAACAGGATTTATAGCTGGTGGGGATTCTTTTGAAGACCCTGGTGAATATACTTTTACGATGTCGGTATTTAAATGTTCAGACATTGGGCTTGATGAAGAAGAATGTTCAGCACGTACTCCTGAGGAATTTATTTTAAATTTTGAACCCCTTAATTCTGTATCTAAGACTATTACAGTAGTAGGTGAAAGTGTTTCTAAAGAAGCAACTACACCTACAGAAAAAACAGTATTAGATTGCGATGTCAAAGACCCTAAATATGGCGAATGTACTTCTAAGTTCCTAAATTTATTTGAAGAAAATCTTAGGTTATGTAAACCATCAAAAGGAACTACGCCGATAGGTTGGGAGCCAGCTGTAGGTATAATCAGGGGTTATGAAATTTTGGGTGTGCAGAATAATCTATGTGTAATAAACTTTTGGTTTTTAGATACAAGAGATATTTTTCCAGAAATGGAAAATATTCCAGATACTTTATTAAATAAACAAATGACTTGTAAATATAGTACCTCAGAAAGAACTATTGAAAAAGTTGCTGCAACAGATAATTGTACAGGCCCTCTCTATGATGAAATAAATAGGTTTTTTGGAGAAGAATAATCTATTTAATAATGCCGCTTTTGTCATTTTGCCTTGCGTGCCTGAATAAACATTGGGAGCTTAGCTAAGCACAAATGGGACTTTGGTGAAAAGAATAATTCAAAGTACAATTTTGTGGAAAAGGGGATTGTAGAATTTATTTGTTCTGACGGCTCCAAGGGTTATGAAAAAGAAGCGCCGTTTGATAAAATTTTAGTATCAGCTACCGCAATTAGAATCTCTGATTCTTGGAAAAAACAGTTAAAAGTTGGAGGAAGAATAGTCACTCCGATTGGTTCTTCAATCTGGCTTTTTGTAAAAAAATCTTCTCAGCAATTTCAAGAAAAAGAATATCCCGGTTTTGTCTTTGTCCCCCTCGTTGAAAAATAATGAGAAAGATGAAAAAATTTTTTGGAGTTTTAATACTTTTCTGCCTTTTTATTCTAATAATTTTCATTTACCAAGGGATTTATTTTCCTGAAAGTTTTAAATGGGAAAGGGAAAAATTATTTTTGATTGAGCGTGGTGAAAATCTTTTCCAAATTGCCGAAAATTTGGAAAAAGAAGGCTTAATCAAAAATAAATTTTTATTTGACCTTTATATATTTATAAAAGGAGCTCAAAGAAAACTCCAGGCCGGAGAATATTTTTTGAGTCCATCAGAAAGCATAGATAGAATCGCCGAAAAGATTATTTCAGGAGATATTACAAAAATAGTAGTAACGATACCCGAAGGGTGGACTCAAAAACAAATTGAAGAAAGGATTGGGTTAAAATTACCCGGTGAAAATTTAGAAGGATTTTTATTTCCGGATACCTATCAATTTCCGTTAAGAGTTAGCGGGGAAGAGGTCGTTAAGAAAATGCGAGATAATTTTGATAAAAAACTCGCCCCGTACCGAAATGAAATTTCTGGTGCGGGGTTAACTATCTCAGAAATAATTACTATGGCTTCTTTGTTAGAAAAAGAAGTGAAGACAAAAGAAGATAAAGAAATTGTTTCGGGAATTTTATGGAAAAGATTGGAAAATAATGTTCCCTTACAAGTAGATGCGACAATAACTTATATTCTTAGATATAAAACAACAAACCCCGAAGGAGTCGCTCCGCGACCCTACGGGGCAAGAATTTCAAAAGAAGACCTTCAAATTGATTCTCCTTACAATACTTATAAATATTTAGGTCTGCCGCTTGGGCCTATTTGTAATCCCGGGCTTGACAGTATTTTGGCGGCTATGTATCCTGAAGATAGTGGATTCTGGTATTATCTATCACCTTGGGATGATGAGGGGACAATATTTAGTGAAACTTTAGAAAAACACAATATTGCTAAGGAAAAGTATCTGAGGTAAGATTAAATAATGACAAATAGAATTAAAAAATTCTTAAAACCGAGAAATTTCATCTTTCTAATCTTATTGATAGGAATGCTCTTTCTCGGCTTTTATTTTTGGCAAGGAAGAGTACCTAAAATTCCTCTCTATACTCAAACCTATCGCTTAGTTCCAGAGAAAATTTCCCAATCAGCAGCAATTAAAATTAATCTGCCACCGAGTATTGATAAAGTTTTTGCTCAAAAAAATATTAAATTTGAACCTGAAATAAAGGGAAAGTGGCTGAGTGAAGGCAAAAATGCTTTTAGCAAAATTTTCAATTTCGTTTTGGCAGCATCATTGACTGAAAACTCTAACCTTCTTTTTTTTAAACCCGATGAAAAGTTAAAATTGAATCGTTATTATTCAGTTGAATTGACTCTGCTCGATGGTGGTTTAGTTAAGAGTGATTTTCTGGCAGTTGAAGATCCGGAAATTGTTGCCGTTTTTCCAAAAGAGAATTCAGAGACTCCGGAAGATACTGAAATTACTATAATTTTTAATCGGCCAATGGTACCTTTAACTACTCTTGGTTATTTGGAAGAAAAAGATGTTCCAGTAGAGATTACTCCTTACACCGAAGGAAGATTTAAGTGGATTACTACCAGAAATTTACAGTTTATTCCTAAAGAAAGATTAATAAGGTCTTCGCATTATAAAGTAAAAATAAAATCAGGTTTGGTTTCAATGGATAATTTAGAGGTTAAAGGAGCAGAAACCGAATTTATTACGAGAAAACTAAGGTATCTTAACTTAACTCAAGGCGAGACCGTTTACAATCAACCCATTTCTATTTATTTTAATCAGTCGGTAGATTTGGAAAGAACAAAAAGAGAAATAACTTTAAGAAATAACACCACCGGAAAAGAAATACCTTTTATTGCTGAATATGCTCCTGAGACAGGTAAAGAATTAAGCAGAAGGGGATACGAGGAAAAGAAAATTTGGAGCTTTGGGGGTATAGATATTAATAACTTAATTGCTAGAATATCTAACCAGTTTGGAATTAAATGGCCTTCTGGTCAAGATCAGGCAGGAGCCGAAGATCTAAATCAATCAGTAATCCAAATTTATAATAAAGAAGATCGATTTGGCAGACAAAAACTTTGGGATTTTGAAAATAGTTATTCTTTAAGAATTAATAAAGCCTATCCTACTGAGGGAGATATTATCTTAGATGAAAGCCGAGTTGCTAATATCTATGTACCCAGCATTATTAAAGAGATTACAGCTGAGTCAGAAAGAACTGAATATGCCACCTCCGATTTTTTTGATCCCCAGGGTAAACTCTGGGTTAATTTTTATGAAGAGATCGACTTAAATAAAAGCAAAATAGTAGCCCAAAAATTAAGGGATATTGGATACGGAGAGAAATGTAAAGATGAAGAGCTAAAAATTTCTAAAGATGTAGAATGTAAAAAAATTCCAGACAAAGAAAGAATTTATATGACCTTTCAAAGTGAAGAGATTGGTTTGGGAGAAAGGCTGGAGATTAACTTTGAAAGGATTGTTAATAATAATGGATTAACTATCAATAAAGAGTCGATTAGAAAATATATTGTTTCTTATCCTGAATTTGAAATTTTAAAAACTTCCCCGGGTAATAACGCGGGTGGCGCAAGTCTTACCGAGTTTATTTTTTGTAGTAATTCTCCGATTTCTGCTCCAGCCAAAGAAGACTACAGAGATTATTTTAAGGCAAATTTAGATTATGAGATAACTTCTTGGGGAAATTCATATAGGATTGATCGTTGGTATTCGGGGACTGTGTGTGGGGTAGGCGAATTTCGTACTAATATCTGGTATGGATTAATGCCTTCGGCTGATTATTCTTTGGAATTTAAATTAGAAGATGTTTTTGGCCAAAAACTTAGCCATTCTCTTAAATTTACTACTGGCCAAATGCCCAGTTATTATTTGAATTTTTATCATTTCCAAAGACCTTATAATGTTACTTCGCCACAAAAAACCAGATTGACCTACGCGGCAACAAATATGGAGTATGTAAATATAGAAATTTGTAAGTTGGAAGCCTTAGATTTTCTTTATTATCTTGAGCAAGAGCCTGAATATTATGATTCTCCTAGCAGCATAGTTAATTGTCAAAAAATAGTTAGGGACTACATTGAATTGCCGGAAAGATACTGGGTTAAAAATTATTTTAAAGTAGATATTCAAGATTATTTTAAAGAACCCATCGGCCATTATATTTTAACTTTTTATCACCCAAATTATATAGAAAGATGGGGCGAGAAACGCAGAATTTATGAGAGGAGTTATTTGACCGTTACCAATCTCGCTGTGGCCGAGAAAAGAATTCTGCCTCAATACGCAACTTATGGAACAGAGGAACCACTTACGGCTGAACATCTAAGCCAGCTTAATAATCTTTATTGGGTAACTGATCTTTCGAATTTAGAACCAGTTTCTGGAGCTTCAATAGATCTTTACAAAAAAAGTCCAGGCGAATCTTTCCGGTTAATTTCTGCTGGTTCTTATACTACCGATAATCAGGGTCTTGCCTGGACCCAAGTAATCCACGACTTAAAAGGGGCAATTATTAGCAAAGGTGGAGACAGCACCGTTATTCCTAGTCAAGAGAGCAAATTGGAATGGGTTAGTTCGGCATTTTCGGCTTCAAAAATCTATCTCTATACTGATAAACCAATTTATCGACCCAGTCAAGAAGTTTTTATTAAAGGCATTTACAGGATAGGTTATGATGGAAGTTATGAAATTTACCGGGATAAAAAGGTTAATTTAAAGGTTTTCAATTCTAAAAATGATGAAATTTTTAATAAAGATTTGGAGGTCAATGATTTTGGTACTTTTGAGGCAAAACTTATTTTAGATAGAGGAGCTCCTTTGGGTATGTATCGAATCTGTGCAAAAGAATTTAGTTGCGCCTATTTCGATGTTCAAGAATATGTTCCGGCTCCCTTTGAGGTAAAAGTCAAAACCGATAAAGAGGAGTATCTTTCTAAAGACGAAGTTCATTTAGAAGTGGAAGCTAATTATTATTTCGGGGTACCTTTAGAGGGTGGGGAGGTAACCTACACGATTTCGAGCCAAGATTATTATTTTGATCGCTATTCCGATGGATACTTTAATTTCGGAACTCGATGGTATTATTGGCCTCCTCATCCTTATGGAGAAAAGTTTATTTTAAGAGGGGGAACCTCTCTTGATATTCAGGGCAAGGCAAAAATTTCTCAGCTATTTGATTTCGAGAAATTATTTAAAAATAAAGAAGACAGAAAAAGTAAAATTATTGTTGTTGATGTAACAGTAAAAAATCCCCAGGGCCAGAGCATTTCTGCCCAGAAATCCTTTATTGTTCACGCTGGCGAATTTTATCTGGGATTGCGGGCCGATAAATCGTTTTTAGCTAAAAATGAAAAAACTAATCTCAGGGTAAAATCGGTTAATACGCAAGGCGAAGAAACCGAGGTAAGGAATGTTACCTTGAATCTATATAAAATAAACTGGATTTACAGTAAAAGATTGGGGGCCGACGGTGGTTATCATTACAAGTGGGAAGAGAAAAGAGAATTAGTTAAAGAATATAAATTTGATACCGACCAGAAGGGGAATTATATTCAAGAATTGAAAATCTCTGAGGAAGGAAGTTACGAAGTAGAAGCTACAGCCCAATCTCAAAGAAATAATTTAGTTTGGACCACCTACGATCTTTATGTTTATGGCGAAAGAGAAGTTAGTATTAGACCGACCACAGATACCAAATTAGAAATTGAGACCGAAAAAACTGATTTAAATGTGGGAGAAGAAGGAAAGATTATAATTAAGTCCCCTTATTCAAGAGCCAAAGCTTTAATCTCCATTGAGCGGGGCAAGGTTTTTGATTATCAAATTAAAGAAATTAAGGGTAATCTCTCAGAATACAGCTTCAGAATAAAAGAAGAATATCTGCCAAATGTTTATGTCTCAGTTCTTTTATTATCTGAAAAGCCGGAAATTAAATTTGGCAAAGTTGAATTTAAAATCAATACCGAGAGAAAAGAACTTGAGATAGAGGTTAAGCCCAATAAAAATTACTATTTACCCGGCGAACAAGTAATCTTAGACATATTAACTAAAGATTATCAGGGTAAACCGGTCCCGGCCGAAGTCTCGGTTGCAGTAGTTGATTTAAGTGTTTTGGCTTTGAAGGGTAATCCAAAGAAGAATCCCTTAATATTTTTCTACGCTGGCTTTCCTTTGACTGTTGCTACTTTCAGCAATATAAAAGATATTCTTGTAGAAGTTGAAATTCCCACTAAAGGAGGAGGAGGAGGGGTAGAAGAATTAGCCCGGAAAAAGAGGGGCATTTTTAAAGAAACTGCTTTTTGGCAGGCAGTAGTTAGAACCGATGAATCGGGCAAAGCTCAAGTTGAATTTACTTTGCCAGATAATCTGACTACCTGGCAGACAGAAACATTAGGCCTGACCAGAGATACTAAACTCGGAGTTGATTATCAAGAGTTTATTACCAGAAAAGAGTTAATGGTGGTACCATTGAAGCCTCGATTTGTGGTACCGGGAGATATTTTTTACATCGGAGCTAAGATATTTAATCAGAGTGAAAAAAAACAAAAATTAGAGGTAAAATTTGATAGCCAAACTCTAGCATTAAAAGACGACAAAGCTGAAAAAAAGATTACAATTGCTCGGGACAAAACTGATACTGTTTATTTCCAAGTCCAGGCCCTCAGCCAAATTGAAACCGGAGAACATATCTTTGTACTTTCGGCTAAAAACAAAGACTTAGAAGATACAGTGGAAATGTCCATTGATATTACCAGAAATAATACCTATGAGGTTACAGCCACCGCAAACTATACTTCAGATGAAATTAGCAGAGAATATGTTTTCCTCCCAGATAACGTAGTTAAAGACAAAGGCAATCTTTCTATAAAAAGTAGCGCTACTTTAGCCGTTTTTCTTTCCGATGCTCTGAATTACTTATTAAAATTTCCCTACGGCTGCTCAGAACAAATTGCCAGTAGATTAAATGCAATTGCCATTGTTCAAAGAGGCTTTAATTTGCCAAATCTAGCTGATAAATTTAAGTTAGAAAAGATTAAATATCAAGATAGAGAATATACTATAGAAGAAGTAGTCGAAATAGGATTAGCAGAACTTTATAATAATCAGCGAGGAGATGGAGGATTTTCTTACTGGAGGAGGGGAAAATCTGATTTTTACTTGACCTTACACATAGTAGATACACTCCATAATCTCTCTTTGGCTGGATTTGGAATCAATCAAAATAGTTTAAATCGGGCAGCCGGTTTTATCAACAGCGAGATAAGAAAAGGTAGATGGTCGTATGAAAGTGAAAATGAGTATAAAAACAGATTGATTTTAGCTTCCTATACTTTATTTAGATTGCCCAGTTTTGAGGGTGACTACTTTCTGAAACAAAAGATAACCCAAATAGTAAATGATGATTTATTTATTCGGGAACAAATAAGCAATGCCTCTTTGGCTTATTTAGCCAATTTATTAACCAGGGGGTTTGGTTCAAGTTTGAAAAATAAGATCTTTACAATTCTAGATAACAGAATTGATATTGATTCTCGTGGTGCCTTTTTGGAAACTGGCCAGAATATTATCTGGCGATATTACGAAACGCCAATTAAAAATACGGCGTTATACTTGAAAGCTTCAGTTGCTGATAGGAGAGAAAGCCCAATTTTAGATAAAGTTTTAAGATGGCTTTTAAATAATCGTAAAAAGGACGGTGCCTGGGGATCAACCAACAACACAATTACAGTGATTGATGCCTTTACTGATTTCTTGCAATGGAAAAGAGAGACTGAGTCAAATTTCACTTTAGAATTATTCATTAATGACAAAACCGAAGGCAGTTTCGATTTCAATCCAGAAACAATTTTAGACCAGTTCAGGAAAGAAGTTTCATTGGAAGATTTGGAATTTAATAAAAATAATGTCATTGAATTCTTAAAAACCAACCATAACCAACTTCCCAACAATCTTTATTATGACCTTTCTTTAAAGTATTATCTGTCAGTAGAACAAATTCCTCCCCGAGACGAAGGATTTAGTATTGTTAGAGAATTTTATAAATTGGATGACAAAGAAAATAAAAATCCTCTTTTGGAAGCCAAAGTTGGAGAAGTTTTAAGGGGTCATTTGCAAATTACTATACCCGCTACTAGAAATTTTGTGATGGTTGAAGATTATATTCCAGCTGGAATGGAAATCGTTAATTTAGAACTGGCTACTGAAGAAAAATCCTTAAGATTACAAGAAAGGGAGTTAGAGGGGAGAGATTTCCGGTCTGATTTTAAAGAAATTCGTGATGATCAACTTTTCTTGTTTAAAGAAAATCTTGGCCCAGGGGTGTACGAGTTTGATTATTATGTCAGAGCCTTAATTAGAGGTAAATTTACCCATTTACCAGCAGTAGTTTCAGAAATGTATTTCCCCGAAAACTTCGGCCGAACCAATGGGGGATATTTCGAGATTAAATAAAAGTTCAATATGCTGGATAAAAAACAACACTATCTTCAGATCGCCCTAAACAGCACCCTAAATGAGGCCCAGAGTATTGTCAGCTGCATTCCTCTGGATAAAAGAATTATTATTGAAGCTGGCACCCCTTTAATAAAGGCCTACGGAGCCAGGGGTATTAGAGCAATAAGATCTTACTGGGAAGGAAGAGTTTTTGGTTCGGGGGTAGGGCTTGAAACTTTTAAACTCTCTACGGAGGGCCCCTGGTGGTTAAATTTATTAACAAAATCCTTAGCGAAAAAGCAAGCAAATATCAAAAAAGAGAGTTTTGGAGAAAAAGAAGAGGTTGCTTTCACTCCCTACATTGTTGCTGACCTAAAGTGTATGGATAGGGGAGTAAGGGAGGTAGAGATTGCTAGGCAGGGAGGAGCTAATGCCGTCACGGCTTTGGGCCAGGCCCCGATTGAAACTCTGGACGCTTTTATTGAGAAATGCGAAGAATATGGTTTGGATGCCATGATTGATATGATGAATGTTGATTTTCCCTTAAATGTTTTACGCCAATTGAAAAAAATCCCTGAGGTTGTAATTTTACATCGAGGGGTAGACGAGGAAGCTTTTAATCCCGAAAAAGAGATTCCCTTCCACGAAATTCAGAGAATTAAGAGTGATTACGATATTATGATTGCTGTGGCTGGGGGAGATACTTTCGAAGAAGCCCGGCGGGCAATTTTTAACGATGCCGACATTGTGATAGTCTGGAAATCTTTCTACACAAGCTCAGTAGATACCGCCAAACTGGCCCAAGAATTCCTAAAAGAAATCAGATAATGAAACCCTACCAAAACAAAACCCCTCCGCAGACAAAGGGGTTTTTAAAAATTATCTTCCTATAATAGTTATTCTTTCTTTTTTCTGGCTTCAGATAGAGACTTCAAGCCTTCCAAGACTTCTACTGGTAGAGCAAAAATAACGGTTTTTGAAGGATCGGGCTGTAGTTTTTCTATAGTTCCCAAGGTTCTTAAAGATAGGCCGCCGGGCACAGCGCCTAAAATTTCTGCTGCTTTTTGGAGATTCTCAGCCGCCCTTACTTCCCCCTCGGCTTTAATAATAATGGCTCTTTTTTCTCTTTCGGTTTCGGCTTGAGCAGCCATTGCCCTTTTCATCCCGGCTGGTAACTCAATATCTTGCATTTTTATTGCCGTAACATCAATCCCCCAAGGATCGGTTTCTGTATCAACAACCTTTTTAATGTCCGTAGCGACTCTCTCTCTTTCAGTAAGCAAGGTGTCAAGCTCAACTCCGCCAACAATATCTCGCATTGCAGCCAAAGCATATTGAGAAGTCGCATAGGAATAATTTTCAACTTTTAAAACTGCGTCTTCTGCCCTTACTACCTTAAAGTAAACAACCGCGTTTATGCCGACTGGCACATTATCTTTGGTTATTGCTTCCTGGCGAGGTATATCAACGGTGGTAATCCTCAAGTCTACCTTCATCATTTTTTGGATACCGATTAAAATCCAGCGCAGGCCCGGGTTATAGGTTCCAGTATATTTCCCAAAAGTAAGAATTACACCTTTTTCATATTGATTAATAACTCGCAAGCCGCCTAATCCGAAAATAACAAATATAAAAATTAATATTCCCCAAAACCACATAATATAATCTTTAGAATTTTATTAAATTAGTGAATCGACCAGCTTCACCCCACTTTCTATTATACAAGTTCTCTTTTATAATACAAATGCAAGGTTTTATTTTAACATCTTCATTCATTTATATAAATAGTGACTATTTCCCGGAAGCCGTCAGCGCCCCCGGCTTTTATTTGATATCGGCCGGCCTTTTGGGGAATAAAAATATATTCTTGGCCTTCGCCCAAAAACTCTTCGTCGGCAAACCATTTTACAATTTTCTTGGCTTCCAAAATTATTTTAGTGTTTTCTTCTAAGAGAAAAACATCTCCGTCGTGGGGGTGTAAAATCAAAGTTAAATCTCGTTCTTTTAAGACATTTAGATAACTCTCGTAATTATCGCCCGGCAAGCCGTATTCAACAACCCCTTTTTCATAAAACTCCTTCAAAAGATCAAATTCAAAAGGAGTTTTTTTATTGTATTCTGAATTTAAAAGCACTTCCATGGTTTCTGCCCATATTCTACCTGCGCCAACCTGACCGGAAATTCCTTCCATTGGAGTGTTATCAGCATTTCCTAACCATACCCCAACCAAAAAATCAGGGGTATAGCCGATTACCCAGCTGTCATGAAAATCCCGTGAGGTTCCGGTTTTAAGTGCATAATTTTCCTGAAATAAATTGAAATCACTTTTTAATCCAAACTGCTCAATGCCTGTTTTTCGATCATTTAAAATTCTATTTATTAATTGAACGTATTCTGGATTGGCAATTTTTTTCTCTAAAGATAAATTTCCATCGCTTTGGCAAATTTTAAGCTCCCTTAAAATTCCGTCATTAGGGAAAATAGTGAAATACTTAGATAAGTCTAGTAAGCTCATTTCTAATACTCCTAGGGCTATTCCTAATTGATAATTATCTAAATCTTGAACAGATTCAAATTCTAAATCTTTTTCTAAAAAATTATAAAAACCTTCTAATCCAATATATTCTAAAACTTTTACCGTCGGAACATTTAAACTATTACTTAAAGCATAATGCAGACTTACTTCTCCTCGATATTTATAGTCAAAGTTTTTAGGATAAAAAGGAAAACCAATAGCTGTAATATATTTATACTCTCTATCATCTACTAAAGTATAGGGCCTTAAGTCCTTTTCAAACGCTTTAAGGTATATAAAGGGTTTGACAGTTGAGCCAATTGGCCGGGGTTTATTTAACATATTAATTTTATAACCTGTTTCAGAAGACTGAGGATCTGGGGAACCAATCAAAGCTAACAATTCATTTTCTGGTAGTTTAATCACTGCAACCGCTCCGTTTTTTGCATTTTTAGGTTTTAAATCTTCTATATTTCTTTTAACAATTTTTCTTATTTTTTCAGTAAGCTCTTTATCTAAAGTTACTTTCTGTATTAAAGATTCTTTGGGAAAAGTAAAAGCACTAAGTTCAAAATAGGTATCATTAAAATGAGAATATTCCTGAATATTTTCTTTTACAGCAAAAGGAGCAACTGTACCTAAGTCTTGGCCATTTAAACCCAATTTTTGAGCTAAAGATTGGGTAATTTTTTCATTTTCGGGATTAGCAGGGTTATTGTCAGAAGGACCACTGATTGTAGCTAGCAGTTGTAAAATTTGGCCATCACTTAATAAATTCGGCGATAGACCAAAATAAAG
>Ga0210044_10005051_pt1 | contig 18022 bp, 19 predicted proteins | sample CryGey13umfilter_2_FD_183959 | JGI IMG/M metagenome (GOLD analysis project Ga0210044, IMG submission 183959) | Groundwater microbial communities from aquifer in Utah, USA - Crystal Geyser 4/9/14 3 um filter (SPAdes) (version 2) | ecosystem: Environmental > Aquatic > Deep subsurface >... | reverse complement strand
GGGACATGAGAACGGGCTGCGACTGCGGGTCTATGGCGAGAACGGGTCGCTTAGGTGGTCGCAGGAGGAACCCAACACCCTGTGGCACGCCCCGCTGGGCGAGCCGCACCGCCGCCTCACCCGCAACGGCCCCGGCGCGCACCCGGCGGGAACCCGCGTCAGCCGCATCCCCGCCGGGCACCCGGAGGGCTATCTGGAGGGCTTCGCGACCCTCTACGCCGAGGCCGCCGCCGCGATCCGCGCCCGCCGCGCCGGGGCGGCTGTCCCGCCGGAGGTGACTTTTCCCGGCGTCGCGGAGGGCGTGGCGGGGGTGGCGTTCGTGGACGCCTGCGTGCGCTCGTCGCGCGACGGCGGGGTCTGGGTGGCGCTGTAGCGCCGTCTAGCCGCGCTGCGCCTCGTCCAGCCCGGTCGCCAGCGCCGCCCCGCAGGCGCACATCGCGGCGAAGGCGGCGAGCGCGGCCCAGGCGCCGAAGGCCGTCGCCACCGCCCCCATCGCGCCGCCCGCCAGCAGCACAAGGCCGATGGCGGTGTTGGAGAGCGCGGTGTTGAGCGCGCGGTCGCCGTCGGCGGACATGTCGGTGAGGTGCACCTTGCGCGCGCCGCGCACGCCCTCATGCGCCACTTGCAGCGCAAACACCGCCGCCGCGGCGCCAAACGCGCCGCCAAGCCCGCCGGTCAGCGCGCCCGACAACGCCGCCGCGCCGCACACCGCCGCCCCCAGCGCCCCGGTCGCGATCAGCGCCCGGCGGCTGGAGCGGTCGGAGAGCCGCCCCCAGACATAGCCCGACGCCACCGACGCCGCCGCCGAGGCCAGCAGCAGCGGCCCCAGCGCCGCCAGCGACCCCGACAGCATCACCAGATACGGCGGCGCCAGCGCCGTGCCGGTCAGCAGGGCGCGCACGACGATGAAGCGGCGCAACTGCGCGTCGTCGCGCAGCGCGGCGAGCAGCGCGCCATGGCCGATCCGCGCGCCATCCCCGGCGCCCTCCCCGTTCTGCGGCGTCTCGTGCAGCGTCAGAAACAGCGCCGCCGCCGCCAGCCACAGCGCGCCCGCCAGCGCGACGGCGGCGGCGACGACCGCCACGGTGGGCGCGATCCAGCCCAGCGTCAGCGCGGCGGCGAACAGCGCGGCGCCCGCCGCCCCCAGCGTCGCCGCCAGCCCCAGCGCCGCGCCGCGCGCGCCCTTCTCAACCGTGCGGGCCAGCGCGTCCTTGTGGCTGAGCGAGCCGAGCGCGCGGGCCAGCGACAGAACCGCGAGACAGCCCATTATCGCCCAGACCGCCGCCGCGCCGTCGAGCGCCAGCGCCGCGCCCGCGATCCCCAGCGCGGCCAGCCCCTGCGCCGCCGACGCCAGCGCCCACAGCCGCTTGCGCAGGCGGGCCGCCGCCACCATCGGCGCCAGCGGCAGTTGCGGCGCCAGCGCGCCGGCCTCGCGGATGGGAACCAGCAGCCCCAGCGCCCAGGCGGGCGCCCCCAGCGCGCCCAGCAGCCAGGCCAGCGCCAGCTTGGGGTTGATCAACCCGTCGGCGAGCTTGGTCGCCGCCAGCGCGGCGACATGGGTGAGGAAATCGCGCGCGGCGGCGGGCGGCGCCGGATCACGCCCCGACAGCGCCGCATAGGCGCGCTGAGCGGCGGTCATGGCGGCTATTGCTGCGGCGTGGCCAGCGGGTCGAGCGCCATGCGGCCGCCGTCCACCGCCAGGATCTGCCCGGTGATGAAGCTGGCGCGCGGCGAGGCGAGGTAGAGCGCCGCCTCCGCCGCCTCGTCAGCCTCGCCAATCCGCCCCATCGGCGTCGCGCGCACCAGCGCCTCGCGCAGGCCCTCGGTCTCGCGCAGCGCCGCCACCATCGCGCGCGTCATCACCGCGCCCAGCGCCACCGCGTTCACCCGCACCCCGCTGGGCGCCAGCGACACCGCCATCGACCGCGTGAGCTGCTCCAGCGCCGCGCAGGCGACCGAATAGGGGAAAAGCTGCGGCGTGGTGCGCTGCGCGGCGATGGAGGAGATGTTGACGATGGCGGCGCCAGGCGCATCAGCGGCGCCCGCGCGCGCCTCGATCATCCGGCGCGCGGCGGCCTGGCTGAGCAGGAACACCGAGCGGACGTTGGCGGCCCAGGCGCTGTCGAAGGTCTCGACATCCACCGCCATCGCGTCGCCCCGCACCGGCGTGAGGTTGGCGTTCACCAGAATGTCGATGCGCTCCAGCCGGTCGGTCGCCGACGCGATCAGATTGGCGATGCCCAGCTTCTCGCGCAGGTTGCAGCACCAGCGATGCACCTTGGCGCCGCTCTCGAGCAGCGCGTCGGCCTCGGCGTCGAGCGCGTCCTCGTCACGGTCGGTGAGCAGGATGGTCGCGCCCTCCTCGGCGAAGCGGCGCGCGATGGCCAACCCCACGCCGCCGCCCGCGCCGGTGACGATCGCGCTGCGCCCCTCCAACAATCCCGCCATGGCCTGCGTTCTCTCCCGCCGCGCTTCCCTGCCGGGGCCAACCTAAAGCCATCGCCCGCGCCGCGCCATGACCGATGTGCGCATGCAGCATTTTCGCCCTCGCGCGGCGGTCGCGCAGCGCCTATCTGTCACGTCGCCGCAACCCGAGGAGAGCGCGATGGAGATGCTGAGCGATCCGGCCGTCTGGGCCAGCTTCCTGACGCTGGTGGTGCTGGAGATCGTGCTGGGGGTGGACAACGTCATCTTCATCTCGATCGTCGCCAACCGCCTGCCGCCGGAGCAGCGCGGGCGTGCGATGCGGATCGGGCTGAGCGGCGCGCTGGTGCTGCGCATCGGGCTTCTGCTGTCGATCGCGTGGATCATCTCGCTGACCGCGCCGATCCTGTCGCTGGCGGGGTTCGATCTGTCATGGCGCGACATCATCCTGCTGATGGGCGGGCTGTTCCTGATCTACAAGGCGGTCTCCGAAATCCACGCCGAGGTGGAGGGGGAGGAGCACGCGGAGAAATCCGTGGGCGGCAAGGCGGTGTTCGCGGTGGTGCTGGGGCAGATCATGGTGCTGGACCTGGTGTTCTCGCTGGACAGCGTGATCACGGCGGTCGGCGTGGCCAACCATGTCGAGGTGATGATCGCGGCGGTGGTGATCGCGATCATCGTGATGATGGTCGCGGCCCAGCCCATCGCCGGCTTCGTGGCGCGCCACCCCTCCACCAAGATGCTGGCGCTGGCGTTTCTGGTGATGATCGGCATGGCGCTGATGGCCGACGGGCTGGGCTTTCACATCGACCGGGGCTTCATCTACGCCGCGATGGTGTTCGCCGGGTCGGTCGAGGCGCTGAACCTGGTGCGCGGGCGGCGGCGCAAGCCGCCGACGCTGGAGGAGACGCAGCTCTAGCGCGACGATTGCGGCGCCGATTCGGGGGCGATAGGCTTGCATCGCTGACCATGCAGACAGGCGCGGGCGCGTCCCGCCGCCGCAGGAGCGCCCGAGAAAATGACCGACCCCGACTATCTCGCCCGCCGCCCGGCCAATTTCCAGCCGCTGACGCCGCTGCAGTTCCTTGAGCGCGCCGCGCATGTGCATCCGGGCCGCGTCGCGGTGATCCATGGGCCGGGGCGCTGCGACTACGCGGCGCTCTACGCGCGGTCGCGGCGGCTGGCCTCGGCGCTCAAGGGCGCGGGGGTGCGGCCGGGCGAGACGGTGGCGACGCTCCTGTTCAACACGCCGCCGCAGCTTGAGGCGCATTACGGCGCCCCCATGGCGGGCGCGGTGCTGAACGCGCTCAACACAAGGCTCGACGCGGCGGGGATCGCCTTCATCCTCGATCATGGCGCAGCGAAGGCGCTGATCGTGGACGCGGAGTTGTCGCCGCTGGCGCAGGCGGCGCTGGCGCTGTGCAAGGCGAAGCCCGCGCTGGTGGAATACGCCGATCCCACCACCGACGCCGCCGCGACGCTGGCGGGCGCGACCGACTATGAGGCGTTTCTCGGAGGCGGCGACCCGGACTTCGCCTGGGCGCCGCCCGCCGACGAGTGGGACACCATCGCGCTCAACTACACCTCCGGCACCACCGGAGACCCCAAGGGCGTGCTCTACCACCATCGCGGCGCGGCCTTGCTGGCGACCGGCAACGTGGTGCACGCGGGCATGGCGCAGGGGGCGGTCTATCTGTGGACGCTGCCGATGTTTCACTGCAACGGCTGGTGCTTTCCCTGGACCGTCTCGATTGTCGCGGGAACCCATGTCTGCCTGCGGCAGGTGCGCGCGAAGGCGATGTACGACGCCATCGCCGAGCATGGCGTGACGCATCTGTGCGGCGCGCCCATCGTGATGAGCGCGCTGCTGAACGCGACGGACGCCGAGCGGCGCGCCTTCGCGCAGCGGGTGCAGTTCCTCACCGCCGCCGCCCCGCCGCCCGAGCCGGTGCTGGCGGGGATGGACGCGGCGGGCTTTGACGTGACGCATCTCTACGGGCTGACCGAGGTCTATGGCCCCGCCGTGGTCAACGAGTGGACGCCGGCATGGGACGCCCTGCCCGCGCCTGAGCGCGCGGCGAAGAAGGCGCGGCAGGGCGTGCGCTATGCGGCGCTTGAGGCGCTGGCGGTGCTCGACCCCGAGACGCTGGCGCCGGTTCCCGCCGACGGCGAGACCATCGGCGAGGTGATGTTTCGCGGCAACGTGGTGATGAAGGGCTATCACAAGAACCCTGCGGCGACCGAGGCGGCGCTGGCGGGCGGGTGGTTTCACTCCGGCGACCTGGGGGTGACGCACCCCGACGGCTATATCCAGCTCAAGGACCGCGCCAAGGACATCATCATCTCCGGCGGCGAGAACATCTCCTCGATCGAGGTCGAGGAGGCGCTCTACAAGCACCCCGCCGTCGCCTTCGCCGCCGTGGTCGCGAAACCGGATGAGAAATGGGGCGAGACGCCCTGCGCCTTTATCGAACTCAAGCCCGGCGCCGAGGCGACCGAGGCGGAGATCATCGCCTGGTGCCGCGACCGCATGGCCGCCTACAAGGCGCCGCGCGCGGTGGTGTTCTGCGAGGTGCCGAAAACCTCCACCGGCAAGATCCAGAAATTCGAGCTGCGACAACGCGCCAAGGCCCCTTGACCGCGGCGCGCATCGCACGACCTGTCGCCGCCCGGCGCATTCCCGCCGTGCGAGGAGCAGAGACGATGCGCGACTTTTCCGAAACCGACGCCGCAAAGCCGATCAGCGAACCCCGCGGCCGCGCCGCGCTGGGGCTGTCGCGCAACGGCATGTTCCACGACTGGGTGATCACGCCGATGAAGGGCCGCGCCGTCACCATCGCCGCGAAGGCGACATCGATCGCGCTGACGGTGTTCACCGGCGTCGTGCTGGTGGTTGCGGTCTATACCCTGCTGAGCTGAGGCGATGGGCGCGCTTGACCTCGCCGCGCCGCGCGCGATCTTTGCAGAAAGCCAGCAGGGAGGAATGCGCCATGACCGAGCCAGCGCAGGCGGCGCCGACGGCGAAAGCGGAGGATCCGCTCGCCGAACTGAACGCGCGGCGCGCCAAATACGGCGTGGCCTATGCGATCTTCGCGGAAGGCATGAGCGGCGACGGCATGAACCGCGCCGTTCTGGTGGCGAAAGTCGTGATCGGCGGGATCGCGGCCTATGCGCTGATCTCCGCCGTGCTGACCGGCGTCGGCGGCTGATCGCTCAGCCGCGCTCGCCTGGCGTATCGGCTGGCGGCGCATCGGCTGGCGGCGCATCATCGGGGGTCTGGTCTTCGGCGGGCACGGCGTAGTCGCCGCGAAACCACTTCGCCAGATCGACGTCGGCGCAGCGGCGCGAGCAGAACGGGCGGAACGCCTGCGCGCGCGGCTTGCCGCAGATCGGGCAGGCGGGCGTTTTTTCAGCCATCCAGCAGCTCCGACAGCGGGCGGCGCTCCCGCTTGCGGGAGATCTCGACATTGCCGAGCGGCGTCCAGCCCGCGACATGGGTCTCGACCGCGTCCTCGGCGAAGGCGCGTTTGAGCGCACTTTCAACGCCTTGTCGCGCGCCCTTCTTGATCGGGGCGAGGTCGAGCATCACCAGCCCGCCAAGGCCGCGCAGCCGCAACTGGCGCGGCAGTTCGGCGCAGGCGGCGATGTTGGCGTTCTGCGCCGCGCCTTTGGCGAAGTCGTCGCCGGTGTTGACGTCCACCGCGACCATGGCGCTGGTCGCCTCGACGGTCATCCAGGCGCCGCCGGGCAGATCGACGCGGGGGCGGCGCAGCGCCTCGACATGGTCCCAGACCCCCAGCCGCTCGAAGGGCTCGTGTTCGGTCTCGACCGCGTCCGGCGCCGGGTCGGCCCAGTCGCGCAAGGCCCGCGCCTCGGCGCCGGGCGCGGCCTCCAGCAGCAGCGGCGCAGCGCCGGTCGCGCGCGCCAGCGCGGCGGCCATCCGGGCGCGCAGGGCGGCGATTTCGGCGAGGATCTCGGCGTCGGGCGCGTCCGCAGCCGCCGAGCGCAGCACCAGGCCGACATCCTGAGCCGCGTCCGCCAGCGCCGCCGCGCCCAGAGCGGTCAGCCGCTCGCGCGCCGCGTGGCCCTTCACGCCGCGCGCGACATTGGCGCCGGGGGCGCCGGGGGTCAGCAGCGCGAGGCGGCCCTTGAAGATCACCCGGTCGTTCAGCGGCGCCGCCTTGCCCGGCTCCGCCCAGCGCGACACCTGAACCAGCGCCATCGCGCCGGGGCGCCGCTCCGCGCCGCGCAGCCAGCCGCTCTGGCCGCCCGGCAGGCTGAGAAACGCCGCGCCCATCTGCGGCGCGACGCGGTCCACCCGCGCCCAATACAGCGCCTCGGGCGCGGGGGCGGCGTCGCCGGGCCGGGGATCGACGAAAATATCCTCAAGCCTTCCGTCCACCACCAGCGCGGCGATGGCGCGGCCGTCGTCGCGGCGCTCGATGGCGATCACGCGGCCCTTCATGCGGGCGCTCCTTCGAAGGTGACGGGATAGCCCGCGCCGGTCAGCAGGTTGGCGGTCTCGGTCAGCGGCAGGCCGACGACGTTGGTGTAGCTGCCGGAGATCTCGGGGATGAAGGCGGCGAAGATGCCCTGAATGGCGTAGCCGCCCGCCTTGCCGCGCCACTCGCCCGAGCGCAGGTAGGCGGAAAGCTCCATGTCCGACAGGCGCTTGACCTTGACCTGCGTCTCGACGCGCCGCGTCCAGAGCCGCGCGCCCAGCCGCAGCGCGACGGCGGTGGTGACGCGGTGGCGCCGCCCGGACAAGAGCAGCAGGAACTGCGCCGCCTGCCCCGCGTCCGCAGGCTTGCCCAGAATGCGCGAGCCGACCGTGACGATGGTGTCGGCGCTCAGGATCAGCGCGGCGTCGTCGGCGATCGCCTGCGCCTTCTCAACCGCCATGCGCAGCGCGTAGAGGCGCGGCGTCTCGTCGCGGCGCGGGGTCTCGTCGATCTCGGCGGGGATCACGGCGTCGGGCGCAACCCCGATCTGCGCCAGCAGGGCGCGGCGCCGGGGCGAGGCCGAGCCGAGGATCAGGCGCAAGGCTACTTGAAGCGATAGGTGATGCGGCCCTTGGTGAGGTCGTAGGGCGTCATCTCCACCTGCACCTTGTCGCCGGCCAGCACGCGAATGCGGTTCTTGCGCATCTTGCCTGCGGTGTGGGCGATGATCTCGTGGCCGTTCTCAAGCTCCACCCGGAACGTGGCGTTGGGCAGCAACTCGACCACGGTGCCGGGGAACTCGAGGGTTTCTTCCTTGGCCATGGGTTTTCCGTAGCTTTCAGCGCGAAAACCCGCCGACGTCAGCGTCGGCGGGCGATGCTTGGGTTAATGGCGCCAAGGGCCCCGTTTGGCAAGCCGAGGGCCTCAGGCCAGCGCCGCCTTGGCGCGCTCGACCACCGCCGCAAACGCGGCGGGCTCGTGGATCGCGAGGTCGGACAGCACCTTGCGGTCAACCGCGACGCCCGACTTGGTGAGGCCGTCGATGAAGCGCGAGTAGTTCAGGTTCGCGTCGATCTCACGCACGGCGGCGTTGATGCGCTGGATCCACAGGGCGCGGAAGTTGCGCTTGCGCACCTTGCGGTCGCGCGTCGCGTATTCCTGCGCCTTGTCCACCGCCTGCTTGGCGACGCGATAGACGTTCTTGCGGCGGCCATAATAGCCCTTGGCCGCGTCGATGACCTTCTTGTGGCGCGCGTGGGCGGTGACGCCGCGTTTTACTCGGGACATGGGTCAGCCTCCTCTCAGCGGGCGTAGGGCATGAACAGCTTGACGATCTTCTCGTCAGGCGCGCTCAGCACGGTGGTGCCGCGGGCGTTGCGGATGAACTTGTTGCTCCGCTTGATCATGCCGTGGCGCTTGCCCGCCTGCGCCACTTTCACATGGCCGTTCGCGGTCATCTTGAAGCGCTTTTTTGCGCCTGACTTGGTCTTCATCTTGGGCATTTCGGTCTCCTTGCGTTCGAAGAACGGTTCTGACCCGCCGCGGCAGCCCATACCAGCCGGGCGGATCGTTGGAAGCAGCGCCTATACGCGCGCGGCGGGATCAGCGCAAGCGGCGCCGGGCCTGGCGCGCGCGGGGCTTGGCGCGCGCAGGCTTGGGGCTTGGCGCGCGCAAGCGCGATGGCGTAAGACCGCTGCGGCCTTTTCAATCGACGGAGCGCGCGGGCGATGAAATTCAGCATGAGCTGGCTGCGGGAGCATCTGGAGACGGACGCGCCGCTCGACGCGATCACCGACGCGCTGACCGATCTGGGGCTGGAGGTTGACGGCGTGGAGGACCCCGCCGCGCGCCTGGGCGGCTTCACCATCGCGCGCGTGATCGAGGCGAAGCAGCATCCCAACGCCGACAAGCTGCGGCTTTGCCGCGTCGAGGCGTGGCTGAACGGGCCGGAGCAGCCGTCGGAGGAGGTTCAGGTCGTCTGCGGCGCCCCAAACGCGCGCACCGGGCTGGTGGGCGTGTTCGCGCGGCCCGGCCTGCACATCCCCGGCACCGGCGTCGATCTCAAGCCCGGCGTGATCCGGGGCGAGGCGTCGAACGGGATGCTGTGCTCGGAGCGCGAGCTGGAGCTTTCCGACGCCCATGACGGCATCATCGAACTGCCCGCCGACGCGCCGCTGGGCGTGCGCTATATCGACTATGCCGGGATGAACGATCCGGTGATCGAGGTCGCGATCACCCCCAACCGCCCCGACGCGCTGGGCGTGGCGGGGATCGCGCGCGATCTGGCGGCGCGGGGGCTGGGGCGGCTGATCACGCCGCCGCCCGCGCCGGTGGCGGGCGCGTTCCCCTGCCCGGTTTTGGTGACGCTGGCGCCGGACGTGGCGGACCGGGCCTGTCCGCTGTTCGTCGGCCGGCTGATCCGGGGCGTGCGCAACGGGCCAAGCCCGGCGTGGGCGCAGCGGCGGCTGCGCGCCATCGGGCTGCGGCCGATCTCGGCGCTGGTCGATGTCACCAACCTGCTGACCTTCGATCGCGCGCGGCCGCTGCATGTGTTCGACGCGGCGAGGCTGCGCGGCGGCCTCACGGTGCGGCTGTCGCGCGGCGGCGAGACGCTGGCGGCGCTCGACGGCAAGACCTACGCCTTCGACGACGCGATGACGGTGATCTGCGACGAGACCGGGCCGGTCAGCATCGGCGGCGTGATGGGCGGCGCCAGCACCGGCTGCGACGAGACCACGACCGAGGTGTTCGTTGAGGCCGCGTATTTCGACCCGACCCGCACCGCCGCCACCGGGCGCGCGCTGAGGATCGTCTCGGACGCGCGCTATCGCTTCGAGCGCGGCATCGACCCGGCCAGCGCGCGCGACGGCATCGAGCTGGCGACGCGGCTGATCCTGGATTTCTGCGGCGGCGAGGCGTCGGAGGTGGTGGTCGCGGGCGCGGTTCCCGACACGACGCGCGCCTTTCGCCTGCGCCCGGAGCGGGTGCAGAGCCTCGTCGGCATGGCGATCCCGGCTGAGGCGCAGGTCGCCACGCTCACCGCGCTGGGCTTCACGGTCGCGCCCGACGGCGACGCCTTCAGCGTAACCCCGCCCAGCTGGCGCCCAGACGTGCGCGGCGAGGCGGATCTGGTCGAGGAAGTGGCGCGCGTCGCCTCGCTGACGCGGCTTCAGGCGCGTCCGCTTCCGGTCTCCGGCCCGCGCCCTGCGCTGTCGCCCGCGCTGACCCGCACGCGCGCGGTGCGGCGGCGGCTGGCGGCGGCGGGGCTGAACGAGTGCGTGACCTACTCCTTCGTCGCGCAGGCGGAGGCGGCGCTGTTTGGCGGCGGCGGCGCGGCGATGGCGCTGGAGAACCCGATCTCGTCGGAGATGTCGCACATGCGGCCCTCGCCGCTGCCCGCGCTGCTGGCCGCCGCGGCGCGCAATCAGGCGCGCGGCGCCGACGCGCTGGCGCTGTTCGAGGTCGGCGCCGCCTATGTCGGGGCGGAGCCGGGCGAGCAGCGCGACGTGGCGGCGGGCCTGCGCGCAGGCGCGACCGCCGGGCGCGAGTGGACCGGCGCGCGCCGGCCGGTGGACCTGTGGGACGCGCGCGCCGACGCCGAGGCCGCGCTTTCGGCCTGCGGCGTGACGGTCGAGCGGCTTCAGATCAGCCGCGCGACGCCGGACTGGCTGCATCCGGGGCGCAGCGGCGCGCTGATGCTGGGGCGCGAGATGCTGGCGGTGTTCGGCGAGCTGCACCCCGCCACGCTGGCGGCGATGGACGTCAAAGGCCCCGCCGTCGCCTTCGAGGTCTATCTGGAGGCGGCGCCGACGCCCAAGGCGCGCGGCGCCACGCGGCCCGCGCTGAACGCCCCGGCGCTGCAGGCGGTAGAGCGCGATTTCGCCTTCGTGGTGGATGCGCGGGTCGAGGCGGCGAGCATCCTGCGCGCGGCGCAGGGCGCGGAGAAAAAGCTGATCGCCGCCGTTGAGGTGTTCGACGTGTTCGACGGCGCACGCGCGGCGGCGCAGCTTGGGGCCGGGCAGCTTGGGGCGGGGCGCAAGTCGGTGGCGATCTCGGTGCGCCTGCAGCCGCAGGACCGCACCTTGACGGAGGACGAGATCGAGGCCGTCGGCGCGCGCGTCGTGGCCGCTGTGGTCAAGGCGACCGGCGGCGCGTTGCGGACATGACAAGATGTGAACCGGTTAACTTTGGCGAAAGTTTGACCACAGCCCGGCTGATTTACAGTTTTTAAGTCAAGCTTGCTTAAATTGTCCCCGACTCAGCCGGGGGATCGCTTGTCATGTTTTCCGATTTCGTTGAGGCGGAGATACGCAGCGTTGCGCAGGAACGCGGCATGGACGCCGCCGCCCTGCTGGCGGTGGCGGAGGTCGAGAGCGGCGGTCAGGCGCTGATCGAGGTCAACGGACGGCCCATGCCGCTGATCCTGTATGAATTCCATGTGTTTCACCGCCAGTTGCGCCCCGCCGCCCGCGCGGCGGCGGTGGGCGCCGGGCTGGCGGCGCCGCGCTGGGGGCAGCTGCCCTATCCCCGCACCCAGCGCGAGCGCTATGCGCTGCTGGAGCGCGCCAAGCTGATCGACAGCGAGGCGGCCCATGCGGCCTGTTCCTGGGGCGTGGGGCAGGTGCTGGGCGAGAACGCGCGCTGGCTCGACTATGAGAACGCGACCGCGCTGGCGCATGAGGCGATGTCGGGCGTCGCCGGGCAGGTGCGCCTGATGCTGCGCTTCATCGAGCGGCGCGGGCTGGCGGCGGCGCTGGCGCGGCGCGACTGGACGGCCTTCGCCCATGGCTACAACGGCCCGCTGCACGCGCGCCACGACTACGCCGGGCGGATGGCGCGGGCGCACGCGCGCTGGTCGGCGCAGCGGCCCGCGCGGCCCGGTCGTCCGCCGCTGGGCATCGGCGCGCGCGGCGCGCATGTGGTGGCGCTGCAACAGGCGCTGGCGCGGCTGGGCGCGCGCGTCATCGCCGACGGCGTGTTCGGCCGCGTCACCCAATCGGCGGTGCGCGCGTTTCAGGCCGAGCACGGCCTGGTGCGCGACGGCGTCGCAGGCCCGGCCACCTGGGCGCGGCTGAACGCCCTGCTGGCGCGGGACTTCGCCGCCGCCTGAGCCCCCTGCCCCCGCCCTCTGCCCCCGCCCGCTGCCTGCGCCCGCTGCCTGCGCCCGCTGCCTGCGCCCCTTGACCGCGCGCTTGCCAAGCCCGCTGCGGCGCCGCAAGTCATCGCGCAGGCGCCGCGCATGGGGGAAAACATGGCCTACTGGCTGTTCAAGTCCGAACCGGAGACCTGGGGCTGGGAGGCGCAGGTCGCGCGCGGCGCGGCGGGCGAGTCGTGGGACGGTGTGCGCAACTATCTCGCCCGCAACAACATGCGCGCCATGAAGCTGGGCGATCTGGGTTTCTTCTATCACTCGGTGAAGGAGAAGCGGATCGTCGGCGTGGTCGAGGTATGCCGCGAAATCCACCCCGACCCGAAAACCGACGATCCCCGCTGGGAATGCGTCGCCATCCGCGCCGTGGCGGCGATGCCGCAGCCGGTGACGCTGGAGCAGGTGAAGGCGGAGCCGAGGCTGGCGGAGATGGCGCTGGTGCGCACGTCGCGGCTGTCGGTGCAGCCGGTCACGCCCGAGGAATGGCGCATCGTCTGCGCGATGGGCGGCTACGACGGCCAGCGCCCCTGAGAGCGCCGGTCCCGTCAGCGCCCTCTGATCCGGGGGTCGAGCGCGTCGCGCAGGCCGTCGCCGATGAAGTTGACGCTCAGCACCGTCAGCGAGATCGCCAGCCCCGGCCAGATCACCCGCGCCGGCGTCAGCGTCATGAAGTCCTTGCCGTCGAACAGCAGCCGCCCCCAGGTCGGGAAATCCGGCGGAAAGCCCAGGCCCAGAAAGCTCAGCGCGCTTTCGGTGATGATCGCGTTGGCGACGCCGATGGTGGCGGAGACCATGATCGGCGACAGCACGTTGGGCAGCAGGTGGCGCGTGATGATGCGGTGCGGGCGGGCGCCGATGCTGCGCGCGGCCAGCACGAACTCGCGCTCCTTCAGCGCCAGCACCTCGCCGCGCACGATGCGCGCGGTCTGCATCCAGCTTGTGACGCCGATCACCACCACGATCAGCAGGAAGATACCCGCCTCCGGCCCGAAGGCGGTGCGCAGCGTATCGCGAAACAGCAGCAGGATCACCAGCAGCAGCGGCAAGAGCGGCAGCGCCAGGAACAGGTCGGTCAGCCGCATCAGCGGCCCGTCGAGCCAGCGCACATAGCCCGCCAGCACGCCGACCAGCGCGCCCAGCACCACCGAGATCGCCATCGCCGCGACCCCCACCGCCAGCGAGACGCGCCCGCCCGCCATCACCTGAGCCAGCATGTCGCGGCCGACGTTGTCGGTGCCGAACGGGTGCGCCCAGCTCATCGGCTGGTTGCGCGCGCGCATGTTGAGAAACTGCGGGTCCAGCGTGTGCAGGAACGGGCCGACCAACACCACCAGCGCGATCAGCGTGAACACCGCGACGCCGATCATCGCGCCGCGATGGGCGCGAAACTGCCGCCACACATCGCCCCACAGCGAGCGATGGGCGTGAAACGCCGGATCGGCGATGGCGGCGGCGGCGGTGGCGGCGGCGGCCTCAGTCATAGCGGATCCTCGGGTCGAGCATCCCGTAGAGAAGATCGGCGATCAGGTTGAACAGCACGATCAGCACCGCGAAGATGAAGGTCAGCGTCTGCACCAGCGGAATATCCGCGCTCTCGATGCCGACGATCAGCAACTGGCCGATGCCGTTCACGCGAAAGATCTGCTCGGTGATGATCGCGCCGCCAAAAATGGTCGGCACGCCCAGCGCGATCACGGTCACCACCGGGATCAGGCTGTTGCGCAGCACATGCACCAGCACCACGGTCCGCTCCCGCATCCCCTTGGCGCGGGCGGTGCGCACATAGTCCTGATTGAGGTTGTCGAGCATCGAGGCGCGCATGAAGCGGCTGATCTGGCTGGCGTTGGCCAGCGCCAGCACCATGGTCGGCATCAGCATCTGGCGCACCTGGAACACGAAGCTGTCCCAGTCGCGCACGACATGGGTGGTGTCGTAGATCGACGGCAGCCAGCCCAGCCAGACCGAAAACAGCATGATGAACAGCAGCCCGGTGAAGAAGGTCGGCACTGAAAAGCCCAGCATCGAGACGAAAGTGCCGATCTGGTCGAACAGCGAATATTGCCGGTAGGCCGAGATCACCCCGATCGGCACCGCGATCAGCACCGCGATCACATAGGACATGCCGACCACCCACAGCGTCTGCGGCAGCCGCGCCACGATCAGGTCCACCACCGGCGAGCGCGTGGCCCAGGACAGCACGCGCAGCCGGTTCTCGCTGTCGCCGATGGTCCAGCCGGTCCACTGCTCAAGGATGTTGAGCGGCTCGTTGATCATGAATTGTTGCAGCCACAGGGCGTAGCGCACCAGAAACGGCTCGCCCAGCCCCAGCGACAGCCGGATCTTCTCGCGCACCTCGGGCGGGATGGTCAGCGGCAGGTTGGCGGTGGGGTCGCTGGGCGCGAGGTCGAGCAGCGCGAAGATGATGAAGCTGATCACCAGCAGCGTCGGGATCGACACCAGCAGGCGGCGCAGCGCGAAACGGAGCATGGGCGGAGGGCTCCCTGCAAGGGATGGGCGGCCCCGCAGGGCCGCCCGCGCGTCAGCAAGACGGGGTCACTTCACCCGCCGCCAGTCGGCGATGTTCCACAACTCGCTGTCCCAGTCGGTCATCCGCACGCCGTCGAGGCTTTTGGCGTGGGCCGAGGTGCCGCCGCGATAGACCAGCGGCAGCACGACATAGTTCTCCATCAGCTTGTCGTTCATCGCCTTGGCCAGCCGCGCGCGGTCCTCCAGCTTGCCGGTGCGCGCCATCTCCGCCACCAGCGCGTCATAGGCGGGGTCGCAGAAACGGTCGATGTTCTGGCCCTGCCATTGGGTCGCCGGGGTCGGAATGTCGGCGCAGCGCCATTGCGCCATATAGGCCTCCGGGTCCACGCCCGAGAAGTTGTTGGTGAACATCTGCACGTCTGCGTAGAACTTCTGAAAGGTGTCCGGGCTGGCCGGGTCGCCGCCGAAGAACACGCTGCCTGAGATGTTGCGCAGCTCGCTCTCCACGCCGATCTCGGCCCACCACTGCTTGATCAGCGCCTGAAACGACTGGCGCACCGAGTTGGTGGAGGTCTGGAACAGCAGCGACAGGCGCTGTCCGTCCTTCACGCGCACGCCGTCGGGGCCGGGAACCCAGCCGGCATTGTCGAGCAGCGCCCTGGCGCCCTCGATGTCCTGCGCGAGGCAGGCGTCGTTGGCGGTGGAGACGTAGATATCCGGCCCCGGCAGGATGTTGCAGGTGGGCTTGCCGGTGCGCGCATAGCCAACCTCGGTCAGCACCTCGCGGTCGATCGCCAGCGACAGCGCCTTGCGCACCGAAAAGTCGCTCAGGATCGGGTGCTTGTTGGCGCCGTCCGCCACCTGCACCGAGCGCAGGTCAGGCCCCAGCGCCGAGGACGGGTTGGACAGGTTGACATGGATGCGCTCGACCGAAGTGGCGAAGGCCACCTTCACCACGCCCTTGCCCGCCGTCTCCATCTGGCCCAGCACTTCCGGCTCGATCTGGAGGTTCCAGGCGTAGTCGAACTCGCCGGTCTCCAGCACCGAGCGCGCGGCGGAGGCCGCGTCGCCGCCGCCCTTGAACAGCACGCTCTGGAAGTGCGGCTTGTCCGGCTCGCGGTAATTGGGGTTGGCCTCCAGCACGATCACGTCGTTGGCGCGGAAGTCCTTTACCACGAACGGCCCGGTGCCGATCGGGCCGAAGTTGGCCTCGGTGCATTCCGGCGCGCGGGCGCCGAGGCAGTTCTCGAACTGCTTCTTCTGGATGATCGGCGACTCGGCGCCCACCAGCGCGGTGTAGGGGAACGGTTTTGGCCCCTTGAAGGTGATCTTCAGCGTCAGCGGATCGGGCGCCTCCATGCTCTCGACGTCGGCGAAATAGCTCGACTGCGCGCAGCCGCCGTCGGGCGCCGTGCAGTAACGCCAGGTGAAGATCGCGTCCTCGGCGGTGAAATCCGTGCCGTCTGACCATGTGACGCCCGGCTTCAGCCGCCAGGTGATCGAGGTCAGGTCCGGCGACACGCCGCCGTTGCTCACCGTGGGGATCTCGGTGACGAGACGGGGCACGATGGCGCCGCCGTCGTCGTAGCTGGCGAGCGGCTCGATCACCATCGAGGCGGCCTCGACCTCCTTGGTCCCGCCCGACAGGAACGGGTTCATGGTCGAGACCGCCTGCCAGTAGATGATGTTGAGCTGACCGTCGGCGCCACGCTCCGCCATCGCGGCGGGGGCGAGCAGCGAAACCGCCGCGCTGGCGGCGAGAATCCGTCTGGTTCGTGTCATCGCGTTCTCCCTGTCTGGCGTCGGCGCGCCGTCCGCGCGGTTCATGCGCCGCGCCCAATGCGGCATGGTTAAGCCGAATTCGCGCAGGGGGAAGCGGTTTCTGGCGCCTGGGCCGCCTCTGCCCATCGACGCGGCGCCCCTGGCGGGACATGCCCGGCGCCTGGGCGCGCGCCGTGTCGCGTGGCCGCGCGCCGTTGCGGTGTTGCATCCCCGCAGCAGCGCGCGACGCCATCGCGCGCCGTCACATTTGCTTGATCGAGGTCAAATCGCCGCCCCGCGCAGTGGTTCAGACAGTTCTCTGGACGCGCGCCACAGACGCCGCGCGCCGACTGCAAGCACGAGGGACCGATCATGAAGACACTGTTTTGCGCGGGCGCTGCGCTGTGCCTGCTGGCGGCGGGTCAGGCGGCGGCGCAGGAGCCCTGGTATGCGGCGAAATCCGATGGCGACTGGCTGGTGCGCCTGCGCGGCATCGCGGTGGTTCCCGACGAGAGCCTGACGCTCGATCAGATCGCGGGCGCCGACGCGGACGTGGACACCGCCTACATGCCCGAGCTCGACATCAGCTATTTCTTCACGCCGAACCTGGCGCTGGAGCTGATCCTCGCCACCACGCCGCATGACGTGGCGGGACGCGGATCGCTGAACGGCGCCAACCTGGGCGACGTGTGGCTGCTGCCGCCGACGCTGACCGCGCAATATCACGTCACGCAGCTTGGCGCGTGGACCGGCAACCCCGCCCTCGGCAAGATCAAGCCGTATTTCGGCGCCGGGATCAACTACACGATCTTCTACAACACCGACAGCGGCCAGTTCGACAAGATCGACTACGACGACACCTTCGGCTGGGCGCTTCAGGCGGGCGTGGACATCACGTTGCAGGAAGGGCTCTATCTCAACTTCGACGTCAAGAAGCTGTGGCTGGAGACCGACGTGACCGTGACCTCGGGCGCGACGCGGCTGACCGGCGAGGTGACGCTTGACCCGTGGATCTTCGGCGTGGGCGTCGGCTACCGCTTCTGACCGGCGCTCTACCGGGAGGTGGCGCGCCGCAGCGCCACCCCGTCTTCGCGCTGGTTCACTCCGCCGCCACCGCCTCCCCCACGCCCTTCACCCGGCAGGCGGAGAACTTGAACTCCGGGATCTTGCCGTAGGGGTCGAGCTGCGGGTTGGTGAGCACGTTGGCCGCCGCCTCGACATAGGCGAAGGGCACGAACACCATGTCCTCCGCCACCGCCCGGTCGGCGCGCGCCATGATGGCGATGGCGCCGCGGCGGGTCTCGATGCGCAGCATCCCGCCGGGCTTGACCCCGAGCTTGCGCAGCGTAGCGGGGTGCAGCGAGGCGTTGGCCTCCGGCTCCAGCGCGTCCAGCGCGCTGGCGCGCCGCGTCATCGAGCCGGTGTGCCAGTGCTCCAGCTGGCGGCCGGTGATCAGGATGAACGGATAGTTGGCGTCGGGCGTCTCGGCGGGCGGCGTGACGCGGGCGGGCGTGAACCTGGCGCGGCCGGCGCGGCGCGGAAAGCCGTCGCCGAACACCACCGACTGCCCCGGATCGGTCGGTCCGAGGCACGGATACATCACCGCGTTCTCGTCCTCCAGCCGCTTCCAGGTGATGTGGTGCAAGGACCGCATCGACATCTTCATCTCGGCGAACACCTCGCGCGGGTGGTCGTAGTCCCAGTCCAGCCCCAGCCCGTTGGCCATGGCGACGACGATGCGCCAGTCCTCGCGCGCCTC
>Ga0210044_10005050_pt1 | contig 18025 bp, 12 predicted proteins | sample CryGey13umfilter_2_FD_183959 | JGI IMG/M metagenome (GOLD analysis project Ga0210044, IMG submission 183959) | Groundwater microbial communities from aquifer in Utah, USA - Crystal Geyser 4/9/14 3 um filter (SPAdes) (version 2) | ecosystem: Environmental > Aquatic > Deep subsurface >... | reverse complement strand
TTACATTACTTTTGCGTAACATGAGATATTAATATTAATTTCTGGCATCTACACCCCACATTAATTTTTGACGTAATGTTGAAAAAAAATTATTATCAGAACACTGGAGAATTTTAATTGAGAAACTTGATTTTTTAATTGTTAATTCGGCAGATGAATCAATTGCTATTGAACGATGGTCGAGAGATATAAGACAATTTTCGGTACGACTTTGAATAGTAAGTTTTATAATGTAATTATCGGGAATAACCATTGGGCGGGCATTTAAGTTGTGAGGTGCTATTGGGCTAATAACAAAGCCATTAGCATCGGGTAATAAAATTGGGCCGCCAACACTTAACGAGTAGGCAGTTGAACCAGTTGAAGTAGAAACAATTAATCCATCGGCACGATAACAGTTCAGAAAATTTTCATTTAATAAGGCGTTTATTTCAATCATTGACGATGTATCTAACTTATGTACAGTTATATCGTTAAGTGCAAAATTAAAATCGGGAAATAAAGGTGACGGGCTTGTTAGTTCCAATAAATAACGGGATTCGATGTTATAATTTCCTTCAAAAATTGAATTTATTGAAGATTCTATTTCATTTTTCGAAATATTAGTTAAAAAGCCGAGCCGTCCACTATTAATTCCAACAATTGGTATGTTTAATGTTCTGACAATAGTTACAGCTTCAAGAAAAGTTCCATCGCCACCAACACAAATCATTAAATCAATATCGGGATTCAAATCGTAAAAACATGTATAAGTCCCATTTACATTAAGTATTTTTGAAAATTGAACATCAAAATTTTCTAAAAACGTTTTGTAAATATATATTTCTACTTTTTCTTCAATTAATTTATTGCATAAAATTAAAAAATACCCAAAAAATTCGGGTTTAATTTTATTACCAAAAAGAGCAATTTTTTTAATCATTTTTGTAAATTTAAAATGGAGCGTTAAAATGCAAAAATAAACCTTTTTCTCCAAATTTATTAAATGAATATTCGAACCGCAAAACAATATCGTAATATGTAACAAAGTCAATTCCAATACCGTAACCATACAATAATTCATTTGAATGAGGCATATTTATATTCAAATTATTTACTACATAGCCAGCATCAAAGTTGAAACTTGTATAAAATGCAAAATGAAATTTAGTAAATTTTTCGGCTTTTATTTTTTTAATATGCCAGGTGTGTGGTTTAATTAATTGGTATCTGAATGAATTGCTAGATAATACAAAACCATTTCCATCAATAACATAAAGTTCCATTCCTTTAGTAAAATTACTATATCCAAAAGCGTGTGAAAACAAGTAAGTATAATCTTTTAAATTTGAATATTCGGCTTGAGCGGCTGTAGAGAGAAAAAATCTTTCGGAAAGTTGAAAATATTTGCTTGCTTTTACATTAACTGTATAATAGTTAATTTCATCAGGCAAAATACCAAAACCTGTTTTCGACAAAAATATTGAAGTATAATATCCTTTTAAGGGATAATAATTCGAGTTTCTTTTGTCGCGTGTAAATGAGTATGACATAAACATAAATTGAGTTTTATTTTTGTTATCCCAGATGAATTGCGGATTTACTTTAAACAAAGTATCGGTAATAAAATAATTATTATATGCAATTTCTAAATTATGTTTATTATAAATTTCGGGACGATAAGTAAAACTTATTGTTGACGAAGAATTTTCATAATTGTAATTATCAGTATAAAAATAAACCGGACGGTTTTCGAAAGTTGAAAATGCAAGTTTCCGTTGCTTGTAATATAAAAATTTAACTTCAATTCCTAACTTTTGTTTTTTCCCAATTCCAGGAATAGAATATGCAAACCCATATTGCTCGCGAAATCCTCTTCTGAAAACAATTCGCAAAAGTTCATTTCTGCCTCTGAAATTTTGTTGAGCCAAAAAAAGTCCATAATTTATTTTATCAAAATCTCTGTCATAAAACCAAGAATTAAAATTCCTTGAAGCTTGTTCGAAAATAGGAATAGGCCACAAATACCATCTTTCAACTAATTTAATAGATATTTTTATTGAGTCATTTCTTGTTTCAAATGTATCAATATCGGCAAAATTAAAAAGAGAAGTGTTTAAAATATTTTCTTTTGCAATTCTTAATTGTTCAGTAATATTTTCAGATTTAAGTGTATCTCCAACTTTAAAAGGTAATTCGCGAAGAATAATTTTTGAATGAGTTTTTTTATTTCCCGAAAGAGCTATTTTACAAATCAGATAACTATCGGACTTATACGTTTGCGAAAAAGTAAAAATAGGTAACAAAAATAAAATTAAAAGACGCATTGTTCAGATGTTCAAAAAACGCATAAATTCGTCAAACCTATTTTGATATAAATTACTTAAATCGTTATCTTCCATAAACGAAGCTTGTACAATATAATTATACCTGTAAAAAGATTGTAAAATTCTTGATGCGTCGTTAGTATTTAGTTTAATTGTTACATTAATTTTCATTGAATTTTCGGAATCTGAAACATACAAACTTAATATTTTACAATTCTCACTTTCAACAATCTGCGATATTTCGGACAACGAATAATCATTAACATTTAACTCTAAAATAATTATTGCACCATGTTTATCAACGGCGGTTAATTTAGCAAAGCCCTGTAATAAATCATGCAAAGTTATAAGTCCCAGATATTCTTTCTTATTGTTAAGTACCGGAATAACGGTAAGTTTGTGTTGGGCAACCAACTCAATTACTTCGTAAATATGTTGTTCTTCGGTAACAAAAGGACTAAATAACGAAAGTTTATGGTTGCCAATTGGCTCATCGGGCATATTTAAGTCGTAAATATCGGTATCGGAAATTAATCCTAAAAACTCTTTGTTATTAACAATCGGCAAGTGCGATATTCTGAATATTTCCATCCAATTTAAAGCCTGAGCACCTGTGTCGGAGGTTTTTAAAGCTGGCACTACATCGGAAATTAAATTTTTTGCATTCATAATATTTTAATAATGTTTATAAATAACTTTGCAAAAAAAACCATGACAAAATTGAGTGTAAATGTAAATAAAATTGCAACAATACGAAATGCAAGAGGTGGTAATAATCCTGATGTATTAAAAGTTGCTTTAGATTGCGAAAATTTTGGAGCTCAGGGAATAACTGTTCATCCTCGTCCCGATGAACGTCACATAAGGAAAAGCGACGTATATTCACTAAAAAAAAATATTAAAACTGAATTTAATATTGAAGGATATCCAAGCAAAGATTTTATTAAAATGGTAATTGAAGTTAAGCCAGCTCAGGTTACTTTAGTTCCCGATTTACCAGATGCAATAACTTCAAATTCGGGTTGGGACACAAAAAAAAATAAAGAATTTTTAACTGAAATTATTTCTGAATTCCAAAAAAATGGAATAAGAACTTCAGTTTTTGTTGATACTAATTTGCAAAATATTGAATATGCAAAACTAATAAATACCGACAGGATAGAACTTTATACCGAACCCTACGCTGCAAATTATTTATTGAATAAAGAAGAAGCAATAAAACCATTTGTTATTGCTGCGAATTTAGCAAACAAACTCGGATTAGGATTAAACGCCGGACACGATTTAAGTTTGGTTAATTTAAAATATTTTGCAAACAATATACCCAATTTGCTTGAAGTATCTATTGGTCATGCACTTATTTGCGATGCTTTGTATTATGGATTAGAAAAAACTATAAAAATGTATTTGGGGGAGTTATAAAAAAGTTTAAAAAAGTTCAAAAATGTTTACCTCGTTGGATATTTGTTTTTATTTTCACTCCGTTGTTCAATGGGATTATCGTACGGGGTGAATTGTTCTATATTTAAAAAAGTTATTAAGTTATTTCAATGTTTTTTTTGTCTTAATACTTTGTACATAATACTTAATACATTGTTTCATTGTTAAATTGTTTCATTGTTTCATTGTTCTTTACGAAATACGAATTGTACGAATTTACGAATAAAATATTGTTCATTGTTAGAAAAAGTTTAAAGTTTAATTTTTCGAGTTTATGGTTCGTGAGCATACTTTGTCATTCATAGTCATTCAATAGTTATTCAATTGTTTCATTGTTAAATTGTCATTCAGTTGTCATTCAATAGTCATTCAATAGTCATTCAATAGTCATTCAATAGTCATTCAATAGTCATTCAATAGTCATTCAGTTGTCATTCAGTGGTCATTCATAGTCATTCAATAGTTATTCAATTGTTTCATTGTTAAATTGTCATTCAGTTGTCATTCAATAGTCATTCAGTGGTCATTCATAGTCATTCAGTTGTCATTCAATTGTTATATGTGAGCATACAATTGAGTGACCATTGTTTGACTATTGTGTGGCCATTGTGTTAATATTGTTCATTGTTTTTACGAAATACGAATTGTACGAATGTACGAATTTACAATGTATTTCTATCTATTTCTATCTATTTCTGTTTTTTAAAAAGTTCATTGTTCTATTGTTTAGCATTTACTGTTTATCGTTTTATGAAATTCGTCTAACGCTTGATAAAGCATAACCTGCGACCTGAAAATTTTATCTTTCTTTTTTACTTTCCTAAAATTATTCAACAATTTTTCGTCGAGTATCCTGGCTTTTGCATTTTCTTTAAAACTTATATCAAAAATTAACCTGATTTGCTGTTGAATTTGTTTACTATAAACGGGACAAACAACTTCAATCCGGCGGTCAATGTTACGTGTCATTAAATCGGCAGATGAAAGGAAATATTTTTCGTCGCCTCCATTGCAAAATATAAAAAAGCGGCTATGTTCTAAGTAATTATCAACAATTCCAATAGCTTCAATTTTAGATTCACTATCAATTTTCATTGAAAACATTCCTCTGATATTTAGTTTAATTTCGACACCGGCTTTTTCGGCTTTATAAAGCAGAGCAATGATTTCATTATCAACTAAATTATTTAATTTTAAATGAATATAAGCAGGAACACCTTTTTTAGCATTTTCTATTTCAGTAACAATAAGTTTGTTAAGTTTTTGTCTCGAATTAAAGGGCGAAACAAACAAATGATAGAACTGCTCTTTTTGATAAGTCCGGGTAAAAAATTCAAAAACTTTAATTACTTCTTTAGTTATTTTTCTATCGGCAGTCATTAGCATTGAGTCAATATATAGTTTTGCAGTTGACTCGTTAAAATTGCCTGTACCAACGCATGCAATATATTCATTATTTCTTCCTTCAGTTCTCTCAATAAGACATAATTTGGCATGAACTTTTAAACCAGGTACTCCATAAAGAACCTTTACACCCTCTTCGCGAAGTTCACTTCCGTACTTAATGTTAGCTTCTTCATCAAAACGGGCTTGCAGTTCGAGTAAAGCGGTTACGTGTTTACCATTACGCACTGCATTTATTAATGCACTAACAACATTTGAGTTATTAGCAAGACGATAAAGAGTAACTTTTATTGATTTTATTTTTGGGTCAATAGATGCTTCTCTAAGTAGATTAATGAAATAATTAAACGAATAATATGGAAAATAGAGTAAAATATCATTTTTTACAATACTTCGTATTATTGATTTTCCGGGTTCAATAAATGGATGTTGCAATGGAGAATATGAAATTTTTGATAGTTCTTTCATCCCAAAATCCGGAAGTGTTAGCAAATCTTTAAAATTATGATACCGCTCGCCTGAAATTATAGCGTCATCGTTTTGTAAATTCATTTTTTTCATTAAAAGTTTTAACAAATATGACGGCATATTTTCGTCGTAAATAAAACGAACAGGGTCGCCTTCTTTTCTTTTTTGCAAGCCACGTTCAACATTATTAATATAGCTTTCCGAAATATCGTCGGTAACATCAAGTTCGGCATCGCGGGTTACTTTTATAGTATATGCGTTAATCTCTTTAAAATTAAACATATAAAAAATATAAGGTAAGCCAAAGCGAATAATATCGTCAATAAATATCAAATATTTTTTATTATTAATTTCGGGTAAAATAACAAATCGTTGAAGAACATCAGATGGAATTTTTATAAGGGCATTTATATATCGCGATTTTTTTTCCTGTAATATAATGGTAACAGCGAGATAAACCATATCGTCTTCGAGTGGTGGAAATTCGTTTATTTGGTCAATCATTACGGGCATAATATGCTGGCGGAGTTTATTAAAAAAATACTCTTGTACAAATTGTTTATGTTTTTCGTTCAAATGCTGTTCGTTTACTAAAATAATATTATGTTTTGATAATTCGGAAAGTATTGAACGATATGTTTTTTCGAAAAAATACTGTTGGTCAATAACTGTTTCCTGAATTTTTTTAAGAATATTTGATGGCTCGTAACCTAATATTTTTTTTGCTTTAGAACCGAGCTGATTCAGGCGTTTTAAGGTCGCAACTCTTACTCTGAAAAATTCATCCAAATTATTAGAATAAATTCCAAGAAATTTTATTCGTTCGAATAATGGGTTCGAGTAGTCTGATGCTTCTTGCAAAACTCTTTCGTTAAATGAAAGCCAGCTTATTTCTTTGGGTATAATGTTATTTTTCATTTGTTTATATTTATTGGTTTAAGGTTTAGAGTTTTTAGTTTCAAGTTTCAGGTTTATGGTTTCGGGTTTCAGGTTTTTGGTTCCGAAGTTTCGGAACGGGTTTTTAGTTTTTAACAACCTCAAACCATAAACTATAAACCTCAAACCAACAACTAAAAACCATCTTTTCAATCTTTCCCGAAGCTTCGGGATTCCCAATCTTTTCAACCTTGTCTTCTCAATCTTTTAATTTATTTGGGTTAATAAAAAATTTAAGTTCTGAATTTAATTTATTTGCAAATTTCCAATTTTCTGACGATATTTCAAAATAAGCGACTGCACATTTTGGCATTGAATAAATTTCTCCATTGCTTAAATTATATGCAATTTCGGTTAGCATAGGGTTATGACCAAAGAGCCAGATATTATTTTCGTTGGAATATTTTGTTTCTAAAAATTCTAAAAACTGTTTTAGTGTAAAGTATTTATATAAAAAGGTATGAGTACAAATGTCAGCAGGTAATAAATTAAAAAAATTTGAAAATATTTCGGCGGTTTGAAATGCACGAGGCGCCTCACTCGAAACAAATTTTACATTTTTGGATGGTGGGAGCGGAATAGAGTTTGCAATTTTTTGTGCTTTATTTATTCCAGTATTTGTTAAAGTTCTTTCAAAATCATTAGAATATTCATCTTCTGCTTTTGAGTGCCGGACTAAAACAAGAGTTTTCATGTGTTTATATTTTTATTAGACGCTGATTTACCCTGTTAGATAATCAATCATTTTTTTGTTCGGTCTTTTATAAAAGCTATCTCACAGGGTGAACACTGATTTATTATGATTTTTTTATTGGTTTATGGTTTCATGTTTATGGTTTCATGTTTATGGTTTCATGTTTATGGTTTCATGTTTATGGTTTCATGTTTATGGTTTCATGTTTATGGTTTCGGGTTTACTGTTCACTGTTTACTGTTCACTGTTTACTGTTTACTGTTCACTGTTCACTGTTCACTGATTATAGTTCCAAAACTTAGGAACTTGTTTTGTAAACCTTAAACCCTAAACTTCAAACTTTCTTTTTTATGTTTTAAGTTTTTTCTTTTTAGCTGCTGGAAACAAAACATTATTCAAAATTAATCGGTATCCGGGAGAATTTGGGTACAAATTGAGATTTGTTGCTGGGTCGTAAACAAAGTGCTGATAATCTTCGGGGTCGTGCCCACCGTAAAAAGTCCATGTGCCTTTGCCAAACTCACCATGAATATAACGTGCTTCGTTTGCCGATTTATTTTCGCCCATTATTAAAACATTCGATTTTATAAAATCTTTATTATATGCAGTTGTTTGTCCCATAAATCCTTTAATCATATTATCGTGATTTTGGCAAAGCATTGAAGGAACAGGGTCCCATTTAGCCGAAAATTCAAATAAAGTAAAGTAGTCGTTTTCTTTAGGTATTTTGCGTGTTGTTGAAACATCAATATTTGAAAATTCGTATTCATAAGGATTTTTACTTATTGTAAAATCTTTAAAAGCTAATGTTTTACTAAAATCTAATTTCTTTTGTGCATTTGGGTTGGCAGGGTCACCATCAAAAGGTGAATCGCAAATGTCAACACCTTCGGCAGCAAGTGCTATATCGTATGAATCTGTTGCGGAACACATTGCAAACAAAAAGCCGCCGTTACTAACATATTCTTTTATTGATTTTGCAACAAATAATTTGAGTTCGGAAACTTTCGAGAACCCAAATTTTTTAGCTGTTTCTTCGTTTCGGGAAACATCATCTTTGTACCATTGTGTATTTTGATATGCTCCCCAAAATTTGCCAAATTGTCCGGTAAAATCTTCGTGATGCAAATGAAGCCAGTCATATTTTTTTAAATCGCCTCTGATAATTTCTTCATCATAAACAAGAACGTAAGGAATTTCGGCATAAGTAAGTACAAGCATAACAGCATCGTCCCAAGGAAGTTTATTCGGTGGTGCATAAACAGCAACTTTTGGTGCTTTTTCGAGTTTTATTGCATCCATATTTAATTCGGGAGTTGCAATTTCGCTAAGTATTTGTGATGCCTGTACATCTGCTAATATTTCATAAGAAACATTACGCACAACACATTCGTTTTGAATTTCTTTATGATTTTCGACAAGAAAACTACCACCACGATAATTTAATAACCATTGAACTTCCATTCCGTTTTGCAACATCCAATACGTGATTCCATAAGCTTTCAGATGATTTTTTTGATTTTCATCCATTGGAATTAAAATATAAGATGCACTTACTTTTACTGCAAAAAACTGTATAATAAAAAATATGAAAATACTTTTAAACATCAGATACATAAATATTTTACAAATATAACAAAAATCCCCGACCTTTAGGTCGAGGATTTTTATAATTAACAAATTTTAAATCTAAAATCATAAATTTTTTAAAAAGGTGTTTTGTTTTTATCTTCAAAAGAACGGTTACTTTCTAATTTAGATATATCTGAATTAGGTTTAGTGTTCATTTTTGAAGGCATTACAACGCTCTGCGATTGAATATCTAAATCTGATAGCGAACCAAAATTATCCCAGTCGGTAAACTTTGCTGTAGTATCAGTAAATTTAAGTTTCACATCGCAAACAGCTCCGTTACGGTGTTTTGCAATTATTATTTGTGCCAAACCATGTGTTGAAACATTATCGTCGTCGAAATCTATTCCTGCTTTTTCGGGACGATGTATAAAAATTACAATATCGGAATCTTGCTCAATAGCACCCGACTCGCGAAGGTCGGAAAGTTGTGGACGTTTAGTACCCGAACGTGTTTCGACAGAACGATTTAACTGCGATAACGCAATAATTGGAACATTAAGGTCTTTTGCCAATGCTTTTAACGAACGTGAAATTGTGCTAACTTCCTGTTCACGAGTTCCTTTGTTATCGCTTGGCGAACTCATTAATTGCAAATAATCAATAATAATTAGTTTTACATTATGTTGAGCAACTAAACGGCGGGCTTTAGAACGAAGTTCAAATATCGAAATTGCAGGAGTGTCATCAATAAAAATTTGGCAATTTTCGAGTGTTTTAATTTTTTTATCTAAAATTGTCCATTCATGAGGTTGCAATTTTCCGTTTCTTATAGAAGTTGAATCTATTTCAGTTTCGGCAACTATTAGTCTATTAACAAGTTGCACTGATGACATTTCGAGACTAAAAAATCCAACAGCTTGTTTATGCTCTACTGCAATATTGCGAGCCATTGAAAGAACAAAAGCAGTTTTACCCATACTTGGGCGGGCAGCAATAATGACTAAATCAGAGGGTTGCCAACCAGAAGTAATTCTGTCGATACTTGTAAATCCTGATGGAACACCACTTAAACCGTCTTCTCTTTGGCTTGCTTCTTTTAATCTGTCGATTGCTTCTCTTAAAACTTCATCAATTTGTCGGGTTTCGCGTTTAATGGTTCCATCGCTAAGCCCAAATATTTGATTCTGACTATAATCCAACAAATCATCAACATCTTCTTCGTCGTCGAAAGCTTTTCTTTCTATTTCGGTAGCAATACGAATTAACTCGCGCTGAATAAATTTTTGTGCAATAATACGTGCATGAAACTCTGCATGAGCTGCCGAAGCAACTCTTCCTGTAAGCTTTGTTAAATATAAAGCACCTCCTATTTCACTAAGTTTTTTTACTTTAACTAATTCATCCCTAACCGTTAAAATATCAATAGGTTTCATTTCTTTATATAACGATGAAATTGCTTCAAAAACAATTCTATTTATTTCGCTATAAAAATATTCGGGTTTTAAAACATTAAACGCATCATTTGCGGCATCTTTATCAATCATTATTGCACCAAGTATAGCTTCTTCAAGCTCTAATGCCTGTGGTGGAATTTTTCCCAAACTCGAATCAGTTAATACTTTGTTTTGAGTTTTATATTTTTTTTCGGTCATATCAATATTTTAATTTTCAAAATTAGGTATTGATTTTCAATTATTCTTTAAAAATAAAATTTGTTTTTTAACAATTAATTGTTTGAAATTGGTTAAAAAATTATGAACTTTATAGTTTTTAATTAAATATGAATTCTTTTTTAAAAAATACTTCTATTTTGGTTAATGTATTGTTTTTTACATTAATGCTAATAATTGTTGGTTGTAGAAAAGAAAAAAAGAATGCTCCACCAATTATTACAGTATCGTTACCACAAGCCGAAATCACGTTAAATGCTATTGATAGCGTTAGAGTAAAAACTTCAATTAACGATGATTTTGGTCCATTAACAATTTCAATTTACATCACCGATGCTCAAATGCAAGTACATACAGCGAAGCTTATAAGAACAACAACTGAAAATAAAATTGCTCTTGATGAGCTTTACTTCTTCTCTAACAAATATTTACAATCGGGAATTTATTGTTTGGTTGTAAACGCAAACGACGGTAAAAATAATGTTAATAACTTTATTAAAATACATATTTTAGAAATTCCTAAAATTTTACTTTCGGTTTATGTTGGAGTAAAAGATGGAACCGGAACAAGAATTTTTTGTAGCGATAGTTTGATGAATTTTAATGAGCTCGGGTTTATTTCTTCAAATATTATTAGCGGATGTATAAATAGTTACCCACAGCAAATATATTTTTTAACCGACGATGGAAGTTTTATTTGTTACTCGTTAAGTAATTTTCAGTTCGATTGGCAAAAAACAGGATTGTTTTTACCTGAACATTTAAAAAAAGGCGAAATAAAAGAATTTTCTTTTTTGACTTATGTTACCAATGGAAATGGATTTATTTATGGTTACGATAATACAGGTGCGGTTAGAAAATTATATGCTATCAATAATGGAGCTCCCTATAATTTTAATTTTATTGATAATTACTTATTGGCAAGTGTTGAGGATAACGGAACAAACAATAAATCGGTTCAGGCATATTTGCAATCGGGCGGATTATTAACAAAGTACATTACAAATTTTTTACCTCAAACAATATTGCCATATTCGAATAAAACAGCTATGGTATTTGCCCAAAACCAAAGCAATGTTGAATTATATACTTATAACTTTGAAATTAATTACTTGCATAGTTTTGGAAACCCTTATGTTGGAATTTTTCATTCTGCAATAGAAACACCCGATGAACAATATTTATTATCGGTTGGTAATGAAATAAATGTTATAGAAAAAATTTATGGTAACTCAACTCCCTATGCAATTGGCAAACGTGCCGACATATTAAAATTCGAAAGTTTATCGAATTTGTTATATGCAACTGACAGCAACATAATAACAATATACAATTACCCAACTTCTTCAATTAATTATTCTTATACCTTTAATAATAAAGTTTTATTTGTTGATTTTAGGTATAATAAATAAGTTTTGTCTCTATATTAACCTATACTTTTAATTATCATAATTTGAGTTTTTGTTTGGAGCATTGTGGTTACTCACCTATTATGTCGCAAGCGTTCGCATGTGACAGAAGGAAAATGAAATTTCGCCCAAGCGAACACTTGAGAGATTAGGAGTACTGATTGTTATTCTATTTTTTCAAAAATCATCTGGTTAGTATTAGTTAACCACCTTTTAAAATTATAGTAATAAGTGTCCATATATACAGAGTATTGGTTCCATATCAATAAATTATCCTTGGTAATTCCGGTAAATGCGGTTCCTGAAGTAGTTCTAAGTTTATTATAAATCAACAAATATCGTCCATTTAAAATTTTGTAATGTCTTGAAATCTTGCGTTGATACACTTTTGAATCTTTCGTTTTAACGTAAAGCTTTAATTTAGAATCAGTAAAATGAGCAAGTACATCATCGGAATCATCATTTTTAATTAGTTTACTTGTTCGATGAAATGTTGAATCTTTAAAACTTACAGAATCCTTATATTGAATTGTCCTACAACATTTTATTCTCCAAAGACCTATTATTTCATTAGAATTTTTTAATGAAATTGATGTATCTATTTGCACGAATGGTCTTGCAGATGGGAAACACCAATATTCTTGTTTTATTTCGTCCTTGGTTGACATTCCAATTTGATTGCTACTGACTTCCTGAGGTATATCATTAATCATTTTGTTAAAGTCAGGTAACCAATCATTAAAATTTAATCTTGGTGCAATTATCATATAGTCAATATTAGGACAATTATGATTTATAGGTTTATTGTTAACTTTTAAAGTCAAATCTTTTGGAGCTACGCAAGAAAATGCAATTATCAATATCAATAATAAAATAAAAATTAATCTCATAATACTAAAAAAAAACTATAATTCGGAGTTGTAATCAAATAGTATCCAACGGCAGTCTTTCCAATACCTGTTTTTAAAAATATTAATCAAATATAAAACAACTAAACGAGAATCAAAAAATATTTTTTTGAGTAATGCACAATTAATATTGATAATAAAAAGTATTATTAAGTCCTGTCTAAAAAGATTAAATTTCGTTTTTCAGCAATTTTTTGCTTTTAATCCCTATTGGGAATTTTATTTTCAACATTTTCCCTTTAGAACTTGTCCCGCATTTAATGTGGGAGTTTAGAGTAAAAAATATTAAAAATCTTTTAACAGAATGCTTTTTAAACCTGACTCATTAATTTTTCGAATACCTTTGAGCTTCAATAGATTTTTGATAGTAATAATTGGCTTTAACAGTATCGTTGTGAAATTTAAAATACTTGCTTAAACTTTCGCATCGTTTATAATTTTGTGGGTTTTTTTCAATTGCCTTTTCCCAATTTTTAATTGCATTAATTGTATCCTTTTTCGAAATATAATAATAACCTAATCCAATATATGGGACATCGGTAACAGAGTCATAAGCAAACATTTGTTCGCAAACTAACTTAGCACTATCGGGCTTATTTAATCTATAATAAGCAGCAATTAAATTATTCCAAACATCGGGATGAGCAGATTCGCTTTTAATAGTTTTTTTATAAAAAATAACTGCTCCTTCATCGTTTTTCATTAACTCATAACATTTTGCAATATTATAAGATATTTCGTAACTGTTTTTTTTTATTGAATCAGCTTTATTAAGATAAGTAATAGCAATATCGGGTTTATTATAAAAATTAATATAAATATTTGCTATGTTATTAAGTGCCTTGGGATTATCCGGAAATAATTTCAAAGAACGACTGTAATATGTTATAATACTATCTAATGATGGCTTTAGCTGAATAAATGTTTTATTTGAAAAATCTTCTGCCATAACCCTGTCCATTATTGTTTGGGCTAATATATCGTTTGCTTTAACAGAATTATCAAGATATGTAATATCGTTGCTGTATAAAGTATAGCAGTCTTTCCATGAAGTATTGCGGGCAATTGTTTTAATAGAATAAGCAAAAACAATAAATATAACAATATACCTAAACGTACTTGTAGCCGATTTTAATGAGTTTGAGTTAATATTTGTTTTAGAAATTTTAAAAATTAAAAATGTAAAAACAATTGCAAAACCAATAGAAGGTGCATATAGAAAACGTTCGGCAACAATTCCGTTAATTTCCATAAATAAGTTAGAAAATGGTAATATTCCTAAAAAATAAAACAATGTGCCGAATATAACAATTGATTTCTTGTTAAAATTTTTAATAACAAAAAATAAAATAACAACATGAAGTATTAAAGAAAAAATTACCAATAAATCAGTTATATGTACTTCGGGAATAGTAAACTGCCCGTAATAAAAAACCAAAGGATGTGGAATAAAAAGTAGTTTAATATTTATAAGCATTGCATAAGCCGAAAGTGATATTTTTGCAACTTTTGAATGGTCGAATCGGGTAGGGTTTTCGAACGATAAAAGCTCAACTTTATCTTGTGGGAAAAACCATGTTGGAAATTTATATAAAATATATGTTATAATTAACAATACAAATACAGAAACAATTACTCTAAAGTTATCTTTTAAAAAACGATTAATATTTTCAAACTTTACATACATAAACCAAAGCACCATTGGAATTATTAGTACAAAAGAAATTGCACTTTGTTTTGATAAATATCCCAAAATAAATAAACAAATTGCAAAAACTAAATAATACCACTTTTGCTTCTCTATAAAATTAATAAAATGCTGCAATGACAATAAACAAAATATAAGATAAAACAATTCTTCGCGATTTTTTAAACTTGCAACAACCTCAGTATGAATAGGATGGAAAAGCCAAATAAGTATTGTAATAAAAACAAAAACAGCACCTGTTTTTGGCAGAATTATTTTAATTAATAATTTTAATAAAATAATTGAAGTTAAAGCAAATAATAAAACATTAATAAAATGACTAACTCTTGGATTCAGTCCAAATATTTGATACTCAATAGCAAATACAGCTTTTGTAACAGGTCGGTACCCAAAACTCGAAACTTTATCGGTAAAATATTGAGTTGTAAATATTTCAGGAATTGCTTTAATTCCCTTTTGAACCTGCATGTTGTTTTTTATAACAAACTCATCATCTAGCGAATAGTTATTTAAAATAGAATTTCCGTAAATTGCAAAAACAGAAAAAAAAATAAAAATTCTCCATTTCTTAAAATCTTCAAAAAATGGAATATGATTAGTTTTTATATTTTTTTTACTCATTATAAATTTACAAACTTAATGCAAGGTTAAAAAAAATATTTTTATTTTTAATGTATTTATTTTTTTAATTGAATTTTTTATTTTATTTTTACGCTTAACGGGCAACCTTTTTGTATTTTAATTGTCTTATTAATAAAAAAATTATGAAATCTTCAATGCGTTTACTTAGTGTGCTTATATTCAGCACAATAGTTACATTAACTTTTGGTCAAAAATCTAATTGGTCAACAAGTTTTGCAAACCAAAAAGTTTTTATCGAAAATAAAGGGCAGTTTGATGGGCGAAACTGGCAAAAAAACTCAAAAATCGAATATGCAATTGATTACAATGGGTTTAATGCATTTTTTACACCTAATGGACTAACTTACCGCTTCGATAAAATAATTAAAAATCCTGACAAAAAATTAGAACATTCACATGAACCAAAAAGAATTAATATTAGCGAGTTAGTAAATATTAATTGGCTTAATTCTAACGAAAATGTGAGTATTACTACTGACGAAAAAATTGAACCATATTTTTCTTATGCTATTAAAAATCCTTTAACTAAAGAAGTCTATAACATTAATCACATTAAAGGATTTAATAAATTAATTTATAAAAATCTTTACAATAATGTTGATGTTGAATACGAAGCACAGTTTGAAAAAGGAATAAAATACACTCTGTTTGTACATTCAGGTGCCGATTTGTCGAAAGTTATGATGAAATACAATAAACGTCATACAAATATAAAATCTGAATTTATTACTTACTCTATTGATGAATCAGGGAATTTTAATATCAAAAGCTCTTTGGGCGAAATAACTGAATTAAAACCTTATGCATACTATAAAGATAACAAACAAGAAGTAAAAATTAAATTTCAATTCGAAAATGATATTTTATCCTTTGACATAGAAAATTACGACAATACAAGAGAATTAGTAATTGACCCCTGGGTAGTATCGCCTACTTTTAATTCTTCTACTGCTGTATGGGAAGTTGAAACCGACGGAATAGGTAATGTTTATGTGATTGGCGGGGAAACACCAATGAAACTTGAGAAATATAATAGTACGGGTACATGGCAATGGACATATACAACACTATGGGATACAGCAACTGTATAGCTTAGTACACTTGCTACTGACAATTCCGGAACTAGTTATATTACATCTGGAACAGCACCTGAAATGGAAAGAGTTGATAACGGTGGAAATATGGTATGGCATAATGATGGCGGCGGCGGAATTCTTGATGATGAAGAATTTTGGTCAATAACATTTAACTGTGATAAAACAAAACTTATTGTAGGCGGGACTACTTTAAATATGTTAGCATTTGAAGCGTATGCTACGATATTTGATATTGATATTAATAATGGAAATGTATTATCCTCTCAAAATCTTGCCTATACGGACTTGATGGGTTTTGGAGCTACCCCAGTTGAAGTCCGCTCAATTACAACATCAAAAAATGCTAAATCCATTTTTCTTACGCATAATGAGGTTGGAGCAATTAATCAGAATATTTCATCGTGCCCATTTGATAGTTCTGTTTATCAATTAGATAACGGACATCATTTTGCTTATAAATGTGAAAATTATTTACCCTTAGCTCAAAATGGGGGCGGTTTTAAAGCAATTGTTGCCAATAACCAGTTTTTCTATACTCATAGTGGAGCTCAAATTTATAAAAGAGCATTATCGGATGGTTCTTTAATAGATTCAACATTAATACCCGGAGGTGTAAACCAAACAGATATGTTTGGGAAAATTTATGTTAGTAATAGCGGGCTTGCCGTAGATAGCTGCGGAAATGTTTATGCAGGTTCATTTGACCGAGTAGTTAAATTTGATGCTGACTTAAATATTTTATCTGAGGTTAATGTAGGTTTTACAGTTTATGATGTAAGCGTTAATTCTAATGGTGAAGTAGTTGCTGTTGGAGCTCAATTTAACAACAGTTTTTCAAATAGAAATGGAAAAATTCAATCAATTGATATGAGTGCATGTCCACAATATTCTTTAGTTTGTTGTGATGCAACTGTTTGTAATGCTGGTCCGTTTTGCAATTCAGATACTTTAATAAATTTAATTCCTTCAATTGCTGGCGGAATGTGGACCGGGGCAGGTATAACTAATTCATCAGCAGGAACATTTAATCCTTCTGTTGCAGGTGCCGGAATTCATACAATTTTTTACACATTACCCTGCGGAACAGATTCTATATTAATCACAGTTAATTCAGTTGATAATTACACTATTACTACTTCAGGTGCTACAGCTACAGTAACAAATCTTACAGGTGCAAATTATCAATGGGTTGATTGCGATAATGGAAACTCAATAATTGCCGGTGAAACTGATACCAGTTATACTGCAACTGTTAATGGAAATTATGGGGTAATGATAAATCAAAATGGATGTATTTCAATTTCGTCTTGTGTTTTTATTGATGTTACAGAAATTGCCGGAAACAATAATGCTTTCGGTATAAAAATTTATCCTAATCCGACAAAAGGGATTTTAAATATTTATTTTAGTAGTGATTTAAATAACGTAAACATTGTAATAGAAAATACTATTGGACAAAAAGTTTACGAGTCTAAATCGAATCAAGTTAAAGGGACTGTATTATCAATAGATTTAGAAAAATATTCAAACGGTTTTTATTTTATTAAAATTAATAATAAAAATATGTATTTAAGATATAAAAGTAATTTACAAAAAGAATAGATTTAATTAGTACCAGCAAGATTAAAAAATATTTTTTATATTTACACTTTATTTATATTGCTAATGGGATAAATTTTAGCATTTTATTAAATACAAAAAGTTATAGAGTTATATGGTATAAAGGCATACGAAAGAGCAGGTTATACCCTATACCCTTTACCTGAAA
>Ga0210044_10005044_pt1 | contig 18044 bp, 14 predicted proteins | sample CryGey13umfilter_2_FD_183959 | JGI IMG/M metagenome (GOLD analysis project Ga0210044, IMG submission 183959) | Groundwater microbial communities from aquifer in Utah, USA - Crystal Geyser 4/9/14 3 um filter (SPAdes) (version 2) | ecosystem: Environmental > Aquatic > Deep subsurface >... | reverse complement strand
ATAATAAGTAGTGAGGTTATTTCTAATAAAAACTTTAGCTAAAGTTACACAGGGGCTTATCAACCTGTTTAGTTTGGGAACTGGTTATACCTGGCCGGGACATTTAGTCCTTAAACTCTTTCCGAATGTTTTAGCAGTACCTTCTTTGTTGCCAGCGCATGGGGTAGTGCTGGTCTCAGGCACCAACGGAAAAACAACTACTTCTAAATTAATAACGCATGTGTTGAGAAAACAGGGTTTTACAACGATTTCAAATGAGAGCGGATCCAACCTTGCAGCAGGAATTGTATCGGCACTATGTTTAAATAATAAATCTGATTACGGGGTTTTTGAGGTGGACGAGTTTGTATTGCCGTACGTTCTAAAATACGTAGCACCTGCGTATCTGGTTTTGTTAAATTTATCGCGTGATCAGCTTGATCGCTATGGCGAGACCGACACTATTCTTGACAGGTGGAAGGATGCTTTGGCACGATTTTTTGGAAGCACTACTTTAGTGCTGGATGCTACCCAACCGAAACTTTCCGATCTTCCGCAGGTATTTAAAGGGGTGTCCCTGTTTTTTAACGACGATACTACATTGTTGGAACATACTTTACTAAAAGGAGATTTTAATGCCAAGAATTTAAACGCAGCCTTGTTAGTGCTGACCGGGTTGGGTGTGCCCGAAGAAGCGGCTATTAAAGCACTTAGTGATTTCTCAGCGGCGTGGGGTCGCGGCGAAACCTTAGAAAAAAACGGAACGAGGTTTAGAATTCTTTTGACTAAAAATCCAACGAGTTTTAACAACAACTTGTCCGTGATAGCCGGGGACGAAAATTTACGCGGCAGTAGTTTGCTTTTTATTCTTAACGACAATATTCCGGATGGCAGAGATGTTTCGTGGATTTATGATATTGATACCAAATTGCTGGCAGCTCCTGTAGAAGGAAGATCCGTTTACGTGTCCGGGACGAGGGCCTTTGATATGGCCGTGCGTTTAAATTACGCCGGGATAACTGTGCCACGAGACAACGTTATCCCTAATTTAAACTCGATTTTAGAGAAAATGTATGGGCAGAGCATTTCTGCAAAGGTTTCGACGAGTACGGCTGCTGCGGAAGTCGTTGTTCTTCCAAACTACTCCGCAATGCTCGAGCTTAGAGAAAAACTGATTGGAAGAAAAATATTATGAACATGGTTTTAAACATAGGCTACCTTTACCCGGATTTGCTAAATTTGTACGGTGATAACGGAAACGTGGAGATTTTAGCCTATCGCGCCAGAAAGTACGAAATGGATGTTACCTTCACGAACATAGATCTGACAGGTGCTGTTGCTAGTGCGGATTTGGCCAAAGTAACCCTTTTGTTTATGGGAGGGGGGCCGGATTCGAGCCAGCGGGCAATTTATCAGGATCTTATAAAAAATAAGGCGGGGTTTTTACAAGATTACATTCTTGCGGGGAAGACCGGACTTTATATATGTGGCGCGTATCAAATGTTAGGGAAGTATTATAAAGACGCCGTCGGAAGTATTTTAAATGGGGTTGGTGTTTTCGATCTGTACACGGAACACTTTGGAAAAAGTAAACCCCGCTGCATCGGAAATACAAGTGCAACGTTGAATACAATGATTTTCCAAGATCCAGTATTTCCAAAAACACCTTTAGGTAACCAAATTGTAGGTTTTGAGAATCACGGCGGGCGGACATTTTTAGGAGAAAGTGCCGTTCCCTTAGCAAAAATCTCAAAAGGACATGGAAATAATTCCAAGGACGGTACCGAAGGGATAGTTTACAAAAATTCTTTTGGCACCTATTTCCACGGCCCATTTCTTTCTAAAAATCCGCATGTTGCGGACTACCTGATATTTAAGGCAACAGGAAGCACTGGTGATACAATTAAAAAGCTTCCTGTACTGGATGATTCGTTAATTTACGTTGCCCACACTGCCTCCCAAAAACTTAAACAATGAGCCAAAAGCCGCTATTTTCAAAAACGCTTTTTTATCTTCTACTGTTTATATTGCCGATAAATCTTGGATCGCACTACGTTGTTAAATCGGCGTATGTAAACGGCCTTTTGGTTGATTATCTGATACCGACTGTTTATATACAGGATATTGTTGCCTTTCTATTGTTAGTATGCTGGTTTCGCGAAGACAGAAAGAAACTAGCGGTACAATTTTCGGGTTTTTATCCACAGCTAATTTTGGTCTTTTTATTTGCAGCGTTTTTGTCGGTGCTTTTGGCTCCACGAACAATACCATCGTTATCCGCGTTTATACGACTCGCCCTATACTGTTTGGTTAGTATTTATACCAAAAGTTACTACAGCACCTATACCGATAAAAAGTTTCTGGTCAGAGCTTTCACGTTTTGGTTAATTTTCTTAGGGATGCTGGGAAGTATGCAGTATGCAAAGCAAGCTTCCGTATTTAACAACTACCTGTTTCTAGGGGAACAGCCTTACTCCAGTGCTACTCCCGGAGTGCTTAAAGAAAATGTTTTTAACATTCGAAAAATTCCCGCGTACGGTATTTTTAGACACCCAAACATTTTCGGAGGATTTATGGTTGTGGGTTTGGTCTGGGTCCTACACGAGTTGAAAAGAAATAGGAAACGTTCGGTAGTAAAGCGCGTTTCAGAATACGCCGCATTTTTTTTCGGAGTGTGTGGGCTGGTTGTGACGTTTAGTTATATTGCATGGGTTGCCGGAATTGTAGGAATGTTTCTACTGTTGTTAGAAGGGAGAGGCAGAAGGTTTGCGTATTGGGCAGGGTCGGGATTGGCGGTTTTGGTATTTTTAGCAGCGTTGAATTTAAACTATTGGAAACTCGGAGAGTACCTGACCGTACTTCCCTCGGTGTCTAAACGCGTGGAACTTTTAAAGGCCGGAAAAGATATCGTATTGTCGGAAAACCCGTTTTTCGGGGTTGGGATAAACAACCAGACGGTGGTGATAGAGAAGTTTTTAGTGCTCACAAACTACCTGCGGTTTGTTCAGCCTACGCACAACGTTTATGTGCTCTTGGCGGGAGAAATCGGGATTTTAGGTGTGGCATTGTACTGCGTTTTACTAGCTTATTCTGTGTATCGCGCCGTAAAACTTGACCGATTCATTGTTTTTGTAAGCCTTGTTCTAATTGTTTTGCTGTCGAGTTTTGACCACTACTTTTTTACTATTCACCAAACGTTGCTGTTGTTTTGGGTGACGCTGGGAATTGCAAACAGCTTGGGCAGAGGGTTAGACTAGTTGCACCTAACCTTATCCGACAAACCACTTGTCGGAGCCATTTTTATCTGTCTATAATTAAGTTAATGAAAAGTAAACTAGTTACTATCGCCATATTGTTAATTATTCCTTTTTTCTTAACTGCGTGCTCTCTTGCCGACCTGCCTCTGATAGGCAAAGGGTCTAAATCAAAGCCCGTTACCATCACAATGTGGGGACTTTGGGAAAACCCCGAGGTTATGAATACGCTGATTAGTAAGTACAAAGAAACTCACCCCAACGTAACGATTAATTATGACGACCGTTCTGTTGTAAAACTTGAGGATTACAAAGAGACTGTTTATACCCGTGCCGGCCAGGGAGATGCTCCGGATATTGTTGTGGTGCACAATTCGTGGATAAAAGGTTTAAAAGATACCCTTGCCCCCGCTTCTAAAGAGGTTTTTTCTCCCCAGACTTACTCCCAAAGATTTTACGGTGCTGCTACTACCAGTGCTGTTTTGGATGATAAAACCTATGCCTTACCACTTTCCTACGATGGTTTAGTTTTGGTTTACAACAAAAAACATTTTGAAGAGATTGATCAGAGAGACTCGCCTACCGCTTGGGAGGAGTTTAGACGTTTGGCGATTGCTTTAACTATTCGGGGGGAAGGTAGCAAAATTGTGCGCGCAGGTGCCGCCCTTGGTACCGGCAACAACGTCGACTTTTTCGGCGATATATTGGGACTCATGTTCGCGCAAGCAAAGGTCAACATACCCGAGGATTTAGACTCAAAGCCGGCGCAGGATGCCGTAACTTTTTACAGAAACTTTGCTGTGGAGGACCACGTTTGGGACGAGAGCATGCCCGAAGCTTCCACGGCTTTTGTAAGTGAGCGCGTCTCGATGATTTTTGTTCCTACCTGGAATTTGTTGGATATTCTGGCGGCACGCCCGGATTTAAGCCTAGGTGTTGCTCCTGTGCCGCAAGCGATTCCAAATGAGCCGGTTTCCTGGGCAAGTTTTTGGATGACTGCGGTTCCGTCCGGCAGCAAAAACAAAGATGCGGCGTGGGATTTCATCAAATTCTTATCCGAAAACGATCAACAACTACAACTATTTAGCGAAGCCAGCAAGAACCGTGTTTACGGGGCGGCCTACAGCGCAAAGGATTTAAAAGCACAGCTTGACGGGAACCAGTACTTAAAACCGCTTGTGTCACAGGCCGAGTTTGCGTCGTCAGGAAGGATCGCAAGTCGTTCCGGAAACAAATCCGCGCTCGAGGCTCTTAAAGATGTATTCACACAGCTTGAGATGGCAGGAAACTCCAAAAAGATCGATGCCCTGATGGCAGAGGCCAAAGAGAAAATAACTAATACAAAGTAGATTTGGACTGGATACTCCTAAAGTATGAACATCCTGGCGATTGAAACCTCTTGTGATGAAACTGCGTGCGCGGTTGTTAGTGATGGCGTGCACGAACTCGCTTCTGTTGTGGCCAGCTCAAAAGAGTTACACGAGGCTACGGGAGGTGTTGTGCCGGAAATTGCTGCACGCAAGCAGATAGAATTTGTAATTCCTGTTATAGAGCAAACGCTTAAAAAAATTTCCTCGAGCGTAAAAGAGGTAAAAAATAGTATAGACGCACTCGCTGTTACGACGGGCCCCGGACTTATCGGTTCGTTATTAGTAGGAGTTGAAGCAGCAAAAGCACTAAGTTTGGCGTGGGGTAAACCTATCGTTCCGGTTAACCACTTAATGGGACATATTTATGCCAATTTTGTGGAACGTGGCCCAAAAAAAGAAATAACTTTCCCATGTGCGGCACTTGTAATAAGCGGCGGACACACGGATCTGATTTTATTGCGGAGCCACGGGAATTTTGACTATATCGGCGGAACTTTAGATGACGCAGCGGGGGAGACTTACGATAAAACTGCGCGGTTACTAGGACTGACAAAATATTTGGGAGGTGCGGAACTTTCAAAACTTGCAGCAACTTGTGAAAAGAATCTAGCGCAAGGAAAACTACCAAGACCTATGTTGGATCAAGATAATTTCGATTTTTCTTTTTCGGGTTTGAAAACCGCGGCCAAGCGTTTAATAGAAAGTAACCGGTTTCCGGTAGATAGTGTGGCACGTGAGTTTGAAGAAGCGGTGGGAGATGTAGTAATAACAAAAACCATAAGAGCCGCCCAAAAATTTAACTGTAAACAAATATTAGTCGGGGGCGGGGTTTCGGCTAACCAGTATTTAAGGACGCGAATTACGGCCGAAGCTTTAGAAAAAAACGTTGAGGTTCTTGTCCCGCCTTTGGACTTGTGCACTGATAACGCGGTGTACATTGCTTCCGCCGCATTCTTTAATTACAATCCAAAACCTTTTAAACAAATTGTTGCCAATCCAAGTCTGGGCATTATGGACTTAGCTTAGTTAACAAACCAACCTAGGCTTGCTGTATTGGTTTTAGGAGCGAATCCAAAGCTACTAACTCACCAGTTTTTTCCGTGCGTTTTTTGAGTTCAATTTTATCGCCCGTTCTTTTGGAAACAACCGCCCGTAAGGGTATGCCGATTAAATCCGCGTCGGCAAATTTTTCACCGGCGGTCACATCCGTGCGTTCATCAAACAGCACCTCAACTCCGGCGCCGATTAATTTTTTGTAAGTGTTTTCTGCAAGCTCTTTTACTGCGGCGTCTTCCAAGTTAAGTCCTACCAAATGGATTTGAAAAGGAGCCACACTTTCCGGCCAAATAATTCCTTTATCATCGTGATGTATTTCGACAACTGCGGCTAAAGTTCTGCCCACACCTATTCCATAACAACCCATGTAGTACGGTTTTAACTGCCCATCTTTGTCGGTAAATTCTGCGCCTTTCATTTTGTGCGAGTAGTGGTAACCAAGCTGGAAAATATTTCCTACTTCTATCCCGCGCCCGGCGACAAGCTTTTTGCCTTTGTAGGTGTCGCCTTCTTTTGCCATGGTGATATCAGCTAATTTCTCGCAAGAAAAATCACGGCCATAATTTACGTTTCTTGAGTCGGTTTTGTCTTCTTTTTGTCCGCCGATGAAATTCTTCACGGCAGTTAAAGACACGTCTCCTATATATCGTGCGTCCCCGTGTCCCCAGGAGTGTACATATCCCGTTTTTGTTCCGAGTTTGTGTAGATCTTCGTCCGAAGCGTTTTCAAGCTGACCTGTGGCATCAAGCGCCTTTTCAAGTTTTGTTTTATTAACTTCTAAGTCACCCCGCAAAACGGCGATAATGATTTCTCCGGTTACGCGATGTTTATAAACGACATTTTTCAAAAAGTGTGACTTGGGAAGTTTGTAGTGTTTCTCGTTGTCTTCCATGGTGCAGACCCACTGCGGCTGTTCAAACGTTTCAAAGGGTTTTTCGGTTTCATCAGCGTTAACTTTGGTGCGCTCGAATTCGGCAACGTCGGTGTGCGCGCAATACGTGCCGTCTTCCGTGTAAAGATAGTGGCTTTCTCCAACCGGAGAATCAACTACATACTCGTGGCAATACTCCCCGCCGATATAGCCGTTATCCGCCAACACCCTTTTAGTAGATAGCCCCACTTTGTCGAAAATATTTTTGTAAGTAACAGCTATCTGCTCATACGACTTTTGAAACGCGGCTTCATCGACATCAAACGAGTATGCATCTTTCATAATAAATTCCCGAACGCGCAATAAACCGCCCCGGGCGCGTATCTCGTCCCTAAACTTAAGCGAAAACTGGTACAAGTTCATCGGTAGGTCTTTATACGAGAGCTTATATTTTCTAACCACGTCCACGAACATTTCTTCGGCCGTTCCTCCTAAGACAAACTCAACTTCGCGACGGTCGGCGATCTTCATTAATTCAAAACCCATCTCATTATTGCGATTGGTTTCTTTCCAAAGTTCAAACGGGTGAAGGACCGGAGTTAACATTTCTTGTGCACCGGTGGCGTCCATTTCACGTTTTATAACCTGCGTGATTTTTTGACTAACGCGCTGGCCTAATGGAAGCATAAAAAATCTTCCGGCTGTGCTTTCGCGGACAAATCCAGCTTTCACCAACAACGTGGCGTTTATTGAATCGTATTCTTTTGAACTTTTGCTTGTTTTTCCAAATAGCCGGGAGTAGCGCATAGGCTTAGATTAAGGTTTTTTGGCTGTGGTGTCAAAGATTTCCAGTAACCGGAGATGCCTAGATTTTTATAACCTCAACCGTCGCATCGTCATAGTGGGACCGTACGCCACCTTTTTGCTGCTCAAATTTTGCGGCACCCATTATGTTTGTCACTATAGTTTGAGCGTCTTTGTGTTTTAGACTAACGGTTATTTGTCTTAGTTGTTCCAAAGTCAGGTTTGCTTTACACCCGATAACACCGTCCGTGGCCAAAATCAGAATGTCGTTTTCTAATACGGTCTGAGAGATTACATGAATGCTATTTTTATCTCTTTTACCCAGTGCACCGCTGATTTTGTTGAGGCCGCGCTCCCAGAAATCTGCCAAAGGGAATTCCGTCTCAAGATTTTCCGCGCGTTTAACAAACTGTTTGTACTCGGCTCTTTGTGTTATTTTATAAACATCCCCTTTGTTTTGTGCGTTGCTAAGTTCTTGTTGAAGCCAGCGGAGTTCGTTTTCGGACATGTTGTATTTTTTTGCGAGTCCGTCAAGGATACTAATGTCGTCTTTGGTAAGTTGAAATATTTCGGTATCTCGTACCAAATAAACTCTCGAATCTCCGGTGCTGCCGATGATTGCCGTTGTCTTTTCAGCTTCTTTGTGTAGGTATATGGCGGCTGCAGTAGAGCGTACGTCGTTTTTCAGCCTTGCTACAGCTTCGTCGGCATGTTGCAGAGCATTTCGCATGGTTTCACCCGCGTCTGCTTTTGTACTAATAAGTCCTTTTTGTTTCTTTTCCTGAAAATATTTCGAGATAGTTTCTGAGGCAATTTGAGCTGCTTTTTCTCCACCCGGAGGATCGCTCACACCGTCAAATACTGCAAATAGCTCTATATCCGGCTCGTGTAAGACTACATCTTCACAGACGTTTTTATTTGGAGATTTTTCAACCTTTCCCGCGCTGTCCTTGTGTGCGGGTTTTTCAGGTGCGTTGCGAACTTCTTCGAGTTTTGTCAGCACAACCCGTACCCTGCTTTGTTCAGATGTTGGTGCGGCTACAAGTGTGGGGATTTCAATTGTTACCTGATCGCCAAGTTCAAGTGCGGATAATAGTATTGTTTTGGGGCTTTGGTCTAGCCGGAGCGGTTCGGTGTCGTGCGGGCGCAAGACAAACGTGCCGTGTGTCGAATTCAAATCTGTAAGTGTTATTTTGTTTCGATCTACACCTATGCCGAAGTGATCGCGGGACATTGTTTTACATTTTCCAACCGTCGGTGAATCCGGATCCATCGCTTCGATCGCGCGTCTGCCGATTGTGACGCGTCCCTGTCCGCAGAATTTTGCCAGGTGCTCTTTCAACAAAATCATTGTTTCAAAGTCTTTTTCGTCCCAAACGTCGATATCCGCTAACTCTATGTGAACGCCCACCCCCATGCCTTGTATTATTTCGGGTGTTGAAAGTTCAGCTTTTAAAACCTCGATATCAATGGTTTCGTTGGGATTAGTCATAAGTGTATTGTACCCCGTGATTGTTAAAAAAATGAAGACTCCGCAGACTAAAGTCCACGGTCTCTTCTTTCTTTGCGGGTGAAAGCTCGCGCTTTCATCCCCGGTCTAAAGCCCGGGGTCTTCCCACTGCAGAAATAAAACCCGACTAGTGTTTTAGTCGGGTTCGATTGAAGCTGCGTTGGGTCACTTCCCACACCGATGCTGGTGGACGTGGAATGCCACTTCGGCGGGTCCGCGAATCTTCCAACCCCAAACCGAAAGAATTTCTTGCCCCACAAACGCGAACTCAGGGGCATCTTCCGGCACGTCACACGTGGTTGTTACCTTGTAGTCGGTAACGTAAAAAACATGTGAGGTACCTTGGGCATCGGTGAAGGCGTATTTTAAAGCACGCCCTCGCGAGTCCCCTTTCCGTTCAAGATCTAGCAGGTGAGGGTCACCTTCACTGCTTTGCGCACGATAGACACGAAAGTCTTGTGTGCGGAAGCCCTTGAACACAGAGGCAAATGTTCCGAGAGACAGTGTCAGTAACACTAACACCACTAGTAACAACAACAGCATCTTCCTTTTCATAGTGCTCTCCTTGGGGGATGGTTTGCAATCGATGCCATGTAGTGTAGCACATCGAGGCAAAGATAACCCGGCTAAATGTTTTAGTCGGGTTTTTGGTTTTGAGTGCTGCGCATCGCGCAAGGCTGTTTTAGCAGGCGTTGAGCGTTCCTGCTTTAGAAGCATCGGCCTTCGGTGCTGTAGCAAGTGCCGCATTTCTACAACGATCTACAACAATGTTGCGAGCGAGTTTCGCAATTGCCAAAGCCAACATCCACGGAATTACGAGGAACATGAAATTTCCTATAGCTACCGCTGTGAAGTCGAACGACAGCATCGCGTACGGCCCGGCCAGCGTTGCTAACGCGTAATCACCTGACACCGTTGTACGTACAAGCGCGTCTTTGTACGGTTCTAATATGCCCGCTATTACCAGCATGAAGGCCGCTGTAGCCACCATACGTATGACGGCCCAGATGTTGTACCAGCCGGCTGTATAATCGAAAAAGCCGCGACCGTTTTTAGCGTTTGCCAGAGCAGTACCCATGACGATGCCGAGCAGGCACCCTAGAAGAACAATGTGCCGCACGAATGTCAGCGTCACTTTGGTTGCAGCTGCCGGGAATGTACATGCAAAGGCCAGCAATCCCGTGACAAAACAGTATTCAAGCACTTCCATAAAGGCAGGTGCTTCTTCGATTTTCCGAAAGATCGCGTTGACGCACAGGACCGTGACCATCAGATAGCCTGCAACGCCGCCCACGATCGCATATTGTGGTATCTCGCCGATTTCGATGTGGCGAAAAAGAGGGTAGATGAGCAGGCCGAAAACCACCGCCGCGAACATCAGCACGGTAGACCGAGCACTAGGTTCTTTTTGCATCTTTTTATCTCCATCTGTTGTGATTTTGGAATAGTGCCCTGTAGTATATCACTACCTGTAAACTTCGCAAATCTGATATGCTGTAAAATACGAGAGATCTTACCGGGCTTTCTGCTAAAGTATAGGTACGAAGCAAAGTATTTTGAAGAGCCCTCTGCCTTACTCGGCAGCCGGGCGATGAAAGAGACTTTGCGTAGTGACGAAAAGCGATTTGCGTAATCATATGGAACCAAAATTTGACCACAAAAAAATAGAACAACAAATAGCTCAAAAGTGGGAGTCCAAAGATTATTTTAAAGCGCAGCGCGATCCTGAGAAAAAACCATTCACTATAGTTTTACCTCCTCCCAACGCCTCAGGAAAAATGCACACCGGAAATGTGCTCATGATTGCCATAGAAGACCTATTAATTCGTTGGAAACGCATGCAAGGTTTTTCGGCACTTTGGGTTCCGGGAACAGACCACGCTGGGTTCGAAACTCAAATCACTTTTGAGCGCGAACTAAAAAAACAAGACAAATCCCGTTTTGATTTCGATCGAAACACTCTGTACCAAATGATTTGGGACTTTGTGCAAAAAAATCGTAGTGACATTGAAACGCAAATTAAGAAAATGGGTGCAAGTGTCGATTGGTCACGTTACACCTTTACCCTAGATGCGCACGTTACAAAAACCATCTATGCAACTTTTGCCAAAATGTATAAGGAAAAACTTATTTATCGTGACAACTACATGGTCAACTACTGTCCCAAATGCGGAACGACTTTTGCCGATTTAGAGATTGTTCATAAAGACAGAAAAGATCCGCTCTATTATATGAAGTACGGTCCGTTTACACTTGCGACCGTAAGGCCCGAAACAAAATTCGGTGACACGGCTGTCGCAGTACATCCTGACGATAAGAGATACAAAGAGTTTATAGGTAAAGAAATAGAAGTCGAGGGATTGAACGGCAAAATAACGCTGAAGGTGATCGCAGATTCGTATGTGGACCCTAAGTTTGGAACAGGTGTTGTGAAAATAACCCCGGCCCACGACAAGAACGACTATGAAATAGGGTTACGACATGGTCTTGAGGTGTGGCCCGTCATTGGTTTAGACGGACGCTTAAATACTCTTGCCGGTAAATACGCAGGGTTGTCTGTAATACAGGCTCGAAAAAAAGTCGTAGAAGACTTGAAAGAAAAGGGACTTCTTGTAAAAATCGACGACCAGTACGAACACGCTGTTGCTGTTTGTTACAAAGGCGAGCACGATATCGAACCAATGGTTTTGCCCAACTGGTTTATAAAAGTAGAACAGCTCAAAAAACCTGCGTACGATGTAGTAAAAGCCGGTAAGGTTTCTATCTATCCAAAGTGGAGAGCAACAACTTATTACCGCTGGATGGAAGAAATGCACGACTGGCCAATTTCAAGACAGGTTGTGTGGGGGATTAGAATTCCGGTTTGGTACGATGTTACAAAAAATCCAAATCTGCACGTGACGTTTTTAAACTCGCAGGCAGTGGCCGTTGAAGGAGTCGTTAGCGAATTACTAAAAACTTATTCGTTTGAAGAAATAGAAAAGGGCTTGCAATCTTTGGTGGCTCCAATCGGTGCTACACTGCATGTATCAAACACAAAACCCGGTGAAAAGTTTTTGCAGGAAACCGATACCTTTGATACATGGTTTTCATCGGGGCACTGGCCGCTTGTGACGCTGGGTTATCCGGATTCGGAAGATTTCAACTACTTCTACCCGACTTCGGTGATGGAAACTGGGTGGGAGATAATTAGGTTGTGGGTGTCGCGCATGATTATGTTCGGTATGTATCTAACTCGTGGCATCAAATCCGAAAAGAATTTTGAAGGCCAGGGAATCCCGCCATTTGATTTTGTTTACTTACACGGCTTGGTGCGTGCCCTGGACGGTAAAAAAATGAGCAAGAGTTTAGGAAATATTATTAACCCCGAAGAGTACCAGGAAATGTACGGAACCGATGCGTTGCGAATGGGGCTAATCGCTGGAACTGCTAACGGCAAAGATTTCGCGTTTCCGAAAGACAGAGTGATCGCTTATAGAAACTTTGGGAATAAAATTTGGAATATGGCGCGATTTAGCCTAATGATGTTGGATACGTTTAAACAAGAAACCGGAGCGGATTTGGAGTCGACAAATGTTATGGATCCGAAAGCTGTCAAAAAAGCGGGTGTGGTGTTGGGTGCCGCCGACAAAAAGATTTTGACCGATTTTAAAAAGTTGGTTGCGAGCGTTGATCGTAACCTTGAAAAATACCGCTTTGCCGATGCCGCCGAAAAGATTTACCAATTTATGTGGCACAGCTTAGCAGACATTTATATAGAGGACGTGAAGACTAGAACTGATGTTAGTACGCGGATTGCCGGGTTGAACGTTTTGTTAAGGATTTATTCCGATTGTTTGAAATTATTGCACCCTTTTATGCCTTTTGTGACCGAAGCTATTTGGCAGGAATTGGGTGCTGTCAAAGGTTCAATGGGCGAAGATTTGGCCAAAAGCAACTGGCCGAAGGTCAAGTAGCCTAGAGTTGACAAGCGTTATTGCAGAGTGTAAATTATCCTCACAATTCAATCGTTGATCTCATAGTCGTGTAACTGCAAAGCTCAAGGGCAATGCGAGGTTACTATTATTTGTTACCTAAAAAGGAGAGTAGATCGTAATTTTACAAAGCTTTTAGGTGGGGGGTTGTCTGGTTCTTCCCGTTATAACGAGCCGGACAGACCCTCATCTAAATACAAAACTGAGGCTTGCCCGTTTATCTTTATCCAAGGCTGGTAACACCGGCCTAACTTCATGTTTCACGAAAAAGGAGAAATAGGAATGAGTTCCTCAACCGTACGTTCACGAAGACCCCGTGGTGATCAGGTGTTCCTTCAGATCCCCAAAGGCCGCGCCGACCTGAGTGATATGCGGCTTCCCGGGCCCAACTTGCAAGTGATTGCCGACGAAGTGTCGCTTGATAGGATTGAGGCAATGATGGCCTCCGGCAACGTGCCCGATGCCTTGCGTGGATCGGACAGAGGGCTTAGGGCTGAGTTCAACCTCAAGTGGTGGCAGTCGATCGTTTATGGAGGTCCTGCTGGCATCGCGTACCTATTGGCGTCAACGAAGGCATGCCCGGCCGACGCCGCATCCGCCGTCATTCTCAAGTCCTGGTCCCCGGCTATGATTGCTGCCCGGGCCAAGGCAGACGGTAATTTCAACTGGGCCGGCTACACGAGTCGCGGCGCAACGCGCAACGGTTCAATCTCGGCTCTGGTCAACAGCCTTGTGCAACAGGGCGTGTTGATGGACGCTGTCAAAGCGCGCATCGCAGCGGGGGCAAATTTTGTTCCCAAAGCTACCTGGAGTAAGGGTGATCACATATTGCGCGTCGAAGGCGTTGGACCACTGTCCGGTGTTCTTCAGGTGCCCACCGATCAGCCCGTCCCGCAGCGCCTACTGCCGTACAAAGCCGTACTGGCGAATCTTGCGGCCGCTGCCAAAGTTTCGGTGGCTGACCTTAAGTTGATGGGCCTGAAGGACGTCCCCCCGCGCGAGAATGTTGCGGTGGACGAAGCTGTCCCCGACGCGCCACGCGAAACCTCCTCATCGAAGCCACGCCATGGGCGCAATCTGTTTGTGCAGTGGCGCAATGTCGGTAAGGGGAAAAATCGCGCGATTTTGGTTACACCAAACATGCTCGTATACGGAACGGCAGAAGCAGTTGCTGCGGCTATCGTTTTGTACAACGAGATGAACCTCGCGGCTGCTCCGATAACCGTGCCGTCCGCGCGTGAAACGCTACTGCACCTTGTCATCCGCTTTTTCTATGGATGGGAAGAGCACGTGTGGGCTCCCGCCAGCAGCATCAAGGCGCTGTTGGATCCGGCAGTGGTCGCGGAGAACGATGCTACAAGTCTCGTTCGTCCGCGGCTCACGTACGCCGTGGAGGTAAACCGCGTCCCCGGGCCTATTGTAGGCTTCGAGATGGAAGGAACCCCCGGACACCTGATCGCGTTCATTGATGCGGCCGAAAAAGCATTCTCGCCCGCACCCTTGGAATACGCCGGGGTCACGGTTATATACGATCCCAAGCGGGCGCGCGTGTTCATGAAGGTGGACGATCGGTTTGTCCCCGGGTCCGCGAGATCCGTGTTGGATGAGCTGCCTGCCGGTGTGGAGTGCACGATTTACAGCCTCCTGGCCTATTTTGCAGGCGTACCGACGTATTACCTGAAACGGATGCGTCCCGAAGCGACTCAGGCGTCGAATTCCGCGCCAGCCGTGATTGTTAACGAAGCAGTGGCGGCTGTCTGAAGCTACGAACCAAAGAAGCTCTGTGTTTAAACACAGCACAGAGCTTCTTTTCTAAATGCTGAGGTTAAACTTAACTTGCTATTCGCGCTTGGATAGCAGATTAAGCCTAAGCTCAAATAAAAAATAGCATAGGTAAAAATCTTAAATATCTCTTGAAAGGAGACTGTTTCATGTTAACCGCACTTTCGACCTCAAGCCTTTTGGCTACTTTGGCAATTCCCCCTGCGGCTGATCCCGTAGGCTGGCAATGGAGCGCATTTTTCTTTTTGCGCACCCTTGGAGCACTAGTCCTGTTGTGCATGACCCTGTTCGGCGACGACTTCGGTCTCGCGGGGAAATTTAGCATGACCAAGGCGTCCATTCGCTGGATCGCTTTTTTTCTGGCGCTGGGCCTAACCTCGTGGGCTTTTTTGGATGCCTCCGGGGCGAGCTTCCTCAAGCTGCTTGCCTCCTTGTGGAAACTGATTTTCGGCACCGATCTTCCCATTCCCGTGGCGTAACCCGTTTCAAGGAGTTTCGATGAAAGGACGACACCTAAAGAGATACTTGTTCTTGGCAGCTGTCGTCCTGTTACTTACAGGATGCTCTCTGCCGGACATTAATCTCCAAGATATCAATACAGCTTGGGTGAATGGCCTTGCAATATCGACCACACTCGAGTCTGTCAGTGCCGAACTGGCTGCCCGTTATTCAATAAGGGTGATAGTCGCACTGCTCTGGTTTGCATACGTTGTTCTCGAACTGCGTTCGAAACACCCGGATTGGGGACGACGTATCACGACTTCGGCGGTGGCAATGTTGATCATCGCTGATTTTCCGGTGCTAAAGTTGTTGCTGGGAGCGGCTTTGAAATCCCTCACGCCCACGGACTACAGTCCTTTGTGGATATTCGCTAAGCTCACGCTTGGGGACATATCGCAAGCAAACGGGATTGAACTGCTCCAAAAGTTGCCGCAAGTACTTGCCAACCCTAAGGCAGTCTTGGTGGTTTTTGGCATTACTGCGTGGCTGCCTCTACTGAGCCAATTGGTGGAATATGTCGTGATTTGGTCAACGGCGCTACTAGCTTTTGTGGCGCTTGTCACTAAGTCGGACAAGCCCTTTGGTGTGGCGTTCGGCGGTGCTGTAGGGTGGGTTTTGTTTCCTCTCATGCACTCCGGTGTGGTGAGCACGCTAGCCGCGTACAACACATCCACGTTTGCAAGTACAGGGCTGTTCTTCAGCTACACGGCAGCTACCTTGGGAGTGGCGATTCTTTGTTACGTCGTCGTTCCCCTAGCGATAGCTTGGTTTACACCACCTGACATTGGTGGTTACACAGCCGCTGCCCCTGCCGGTTTTGCCGGTGGGGCTTTAGCCGGTTCTTCTGCAGGCGGTAACTCTGCCAAGGCAGGTAACCCCAACAGCACTTCACAGGTGGCTGGTGGGCAAAAAACCAAGAAATCCAGGAGTGCTTCGCAACTTTTGGCGGCGCTTGCAGGTTATGGTGTAAGCACTGCAACCGATAAAACCACTCACCCACGAAGAGGTTCCGGTAATCGCGGTGGGAGTCGCAATAAATCCTCCCGCAGCGCCAGCACTCACAGCAGTACAGCGTCCAACGATGGTACCAGTGCTAACAGCTCTGTGCCTACTGGTGAAAAATCTAAAAGAAGTAGAACGGTTGCCCGTGGTACAAACTCCGCGCAAGCCGTGTCCCCCGTAGTTTCAAGCAGCGGTACGTTACTGCGGAGAACAGGTCAGCAAGCGGGTATTGCCGATGAAGAACGCGAAACCGGCGTTTACCAAAGATCCGTAAGCAACCCTAAGTGGCGCAGAAAGGTTATGCCTCCGCCCCCCGACGCTTTGCGAACCGACATGGGCGTGGAGGAAGATGGGAGTAAGTCATGAAACCATTTGTAGGAAAAACCAATCTCGCGGTACACGCGCTGTACCTCTGGTTTACTGATCCCGAAGCGCACCCGCCGCGACCGAAGGCGTTGGGAGTCGCAGCGTTGGTAATGATGGTTGCTGTGCCCGAGTGGTTTCCGTACATCATCGGGCCGGTGATTTTGCTGTTCCTTGTGGTCGCCCTTTTGAAGGTACTCGAAAACCGCGAATATCGCTCAAAAGTGCGAAAAGGGAGAGCAATTCCCGACGTACCCGTAAGATTTAGGACTGCAGTGGTCAGTAACCCGTTATCGAATCTGACCAAAAAGCAGGAGTAATCAATGGGCAGCACGATTTTTAAATCGAGCTGCCCATCTCCTCTAACTTAGCAACAGACTGCTGTAGTTTGCACTTAGCAAACCTGATGAGACTTTTAAATATCTAGTCGAAACAGCAAATGTACTTTGAAAAACAAATAACCGACGACGAAATTTTTAGTCGTGCACTTTGACGTTTTAAGCAGAACAATCTTTGCTTAAATCTTTTGAGTGCCCGACTAAAAACAGCACAAACAACAAAAGGAAATTAAACTCTCAAAACTGTGAGGTAAATATGATAAAGGCTTTGACTACTTTCGTTTCGCGTATGCAACAAGCAGGATTGCGGACATTGGTTTCTGCGATTCCGGCGGCCTTCGGAGACCCGTTTTTTTCAGGATCTGCAGGGCTAACCTCTGACGAGTTACTTGGTATTCGTGTAAGACCGGTGATTACCAACTCGTCTAAGAATTCTGGTTTCATGATCTTCGAACCGGTATGCGGCATTTGGGGACGGAGCGTGCTGCCCAGAGGTTTCAATGTGCAACGTGTTGTGGTTCACCACACAGCTCCTATAAACACACTTGACATGTCTCGAAGATTTCCCACCCGGGGTGAGCAGACGTTCACCATGCAAATCCGGGCCGTGCCCATTCCCTTTGGACTATTTGGGTCACGGTTACAACATCTTGGTTCCCGGTTGGGGGCTCACCCGGCGTATGCACGGTTCCTTGACTCCGTTTATGGATGGTCGTTTCCGGCTACGGACGCGGCATCGTTTGCGCGTGACCTTCTCATATGGGGTCCCAGGAGTGCGTTTGTTCCCCGAGTCGAAGGCGGACAGTCAGCTCAGTTAAGAGGGCGCATTGTTGGCTATTCGAACGGTGGATCGTCACTTGCCCCAATTGTGAAGGCCTCGTTGTTTAGAAGGCCGATTGGGGTTCAGATGCCGCATGTTCCGGCGGATGTGGACGATGTTCTTGATGCAGTGAGCTGGTCTCAGCGTGCCGTGCTCATTGAGCCTAATTTGGCAGTTGCTTATTTTATGGGCATGCCCAGTTGGGACCCTACCGCAATCGCAAGTTTGTTACAAACCCCAGTAGACATCTTCTTGACGCTACAAGCATCCCAAGGGTCGGACGAACTGTACTGCAGTTGCTGCATAGTACGGGCACATGTGCCCTTACAGAGCGCTGTGGACGCGGAGTTTGAGGTCGAAGAAATCCTTCCGGCTATTTTGGCGGACCTAAACCAGAACGGCGATTTTCGATTGTTGGAG
>Ga0210044_10005043_pt1 | contig 18045 bp, 13 predicted proteins | sample CryGey13umfilter_2_FD_183959 | JGI IMG/M metagenome (GOLD analysis project Ga0210044, IMG submission 183959) | Groundwater microbial communities from aquifer in Utah, USA - Crystal Geyser 4/9/14 3 um filter (SPAdes) (version 2) | ecosystem: Environmental > Aquatic > Deep subsurface >... | reverse complement strand
GCCGCCCCATGTTGGGATGGGGGTCTTGAGTTGTCTCCCTGTCCCCGACGACAATCCACCCACCCAGCAGGCTCCACCTCCACCTTAGCAGGACCCAATTTTGGTCCGAAGAATGGGGTCCACCTCACTCGACCATCGCCATTCGACTCCATCTCGACAATCTTAATCTCCCAAGTTCATCTCTGCCGCGATCCCTGAGTGCCCCACTGTCTCCAGCGCGAAGATGACCACATCCCCCCGACCTCCTTGGCAAGGTCCAGGTCATCCATCCACGCTCACAACAAACGCATCTTCATTGCCGCCGTGTGTGCCGCAATACGCCGCAATACGGATTGGCTCCGACCGGGAAATTGGCGGACTCAGTCGCCCCGGCAACATAGCAGCGACCTTCACCATCGCACCAAATGTCGTAACCCGCGTCCGCGCGGCAGCCAAGTCATTGCATCTGTCGTCGTCGTGGCCACCAATTACGTAGGTCCACAACAACTGGCTGGCATCTGGACTGAGCTTGGTGATGAAGAAATCATGGTGGCCGAAGTTGCCCCATTTCGATGGTGGGATCCAGCAGAGCGCGGGGGGTAGAGGGCAGAACTCGTTTGGGAACTCCAACATTCCGTCATGTGTCTCGCCGCTGACGAAGATGGCTCCGTTAGGCCCAATACGTATCCCATTGCCATGGTCGTAGTCCCACGTGCCGAGATACGTGCCGAAGGTGAAGAATGGGTCGATCACAAGCGGCAGGTCGCTTCGCAGCTCGTCGTGGATCTCGAATGCAATGGCATCCGGGGAAACCAGGACGTAGCTGCAGTCGACCGAGATCCTTTCGCCACGGGACTCCTGGTATGCGACGGGTGGTGGAAGGACAACGTCCCCCGTGGGAGTTGCGAGAATCAGGCTTCCATCCGCGTCCTTGGTCAGCTTGTCTGCGCCATGGAATCGGGCTCTGATAGGGCGATGGTCGGCACCGGGCGCCACCACGAAGTCGAACTCGAGGGCATGATGTCTGCCGTGGTACACCACATCGACGCCGCGATAGACCTGCCTGTATGTAACTTCGGAATAGGTCGGTGCTCTGGCGTTCAGCGCATCGCGGCCATTGCCTTTCCAGTAGTAGACTGAGCCGGGCAACGGCCGCCCTGCCTGTGGCGCGATTGGCATGTTGGAACCGGGGAACTCCATGGCCAGAGCGCCGGTTGTGGTGCTGTTTGCCAGGGGGTCGCGGGTGCGGGTGTCATTCGCCAACTTGTCCTACAGCAGGTTGGCCGCCACCTCGGCCAGCTCCGAGCGCTCGCCCTTGACCAGCGTGATGTGCCCCGCCAGGCCGTGCTCGCGGAAGCGCTGGACCACAGTGGTCAGGCCGTTGTTGGAGGAGTCGACGTACGGGTTGTCGATCTGGTACGGGTCGCCGGTGAGGACGATCTTCGTGTTGTCCCCCACCCGGGTGATGATCGTCTTCACCTCGTGCGGCGTGAGGTTCTGCGCCTCGTCGACGATCATGAACTGGTTGGGGATCGAGCGCCCGCGGATGTAGGTCAACGGCTCCACCGCCACCGAGCCCATCTCCAGGAACTCGCGGTAGCTTCGCTCCTTGTTGTTGGCCTTGGTCACGCCCATCAGAAACTCGAGGTTGTCGTAGATCGGCTGCATCCACGGGTTGAGCTTCTGCTCGATGTCCCCCGGCAGGAACCCCACGTCACGACCCAGCGGGAAGATCGGGCGGCTGACCAGCATCTTGAGGTAGCGCCGCTCCTCCACCACCTTCTGCAGCCCGGCCGCGATGGCCAGCAGGGTCTTCCCGGTCCCGGCCTTGCCCACCAGCGTCACCAGCTTGATGTCGTCCTGCAGCAGCAGATCCAGCGCGAAGTGCTGCTCCTTGTTGCGCGGGCGGATGCCCCACACACCCATCCCCATCTTCTGCAGGCTCATCAGCGTGTTGGTCGCCGCATCGAAGCGCCCCAGCGCGGTGTGGTCCGGATTGCCCTCGTCGCGCAGCAGCACGTACTGCTGCGCCGAGAGCCCCTGCGCCGCGATGGGCAGCCGGCCCTCGGTGTAGAACCGGTCCACGTCGGCTCCCGGCACCGTGGTCTCGGTCGTACCCATGTAGAGCTCCGAGATGTCCACCTGCTGCTCGGAGTAGTCCACCGCCTCCAGCCCCATGGCATCGGCGCGGATGCGGAGATTGACGTCCTTGGTGACGAAGATCACCGGATCCCCGCCGTCGCGTTTCTGCTCCTCCAGCGCACAGGACAGGATCAGATCGTCCGCGGTGGACTGGTGGCCCTTGGTCAGGGCCTTGGAGGTGAGCGCCACGCGGAGCAGGCCGCCGCTGGCGGTCTTGACCCCGTCGGCCAGATGACCGCCCACCACGCGAAACTGGTCGATGTAGCGCGAGACCAGGCGCGCGTTGCGCCCGCGCTCGGACAGCTCCCGCTTGAACTGGTCGATCTCCTCGATCACCTGGATCGGGACAATCACCTCGTTGTCGGTGAAATGCTCCAGCGCCAGGGGGTCATGAAGAAGCACATTGGTGTCGAGGACAAACCGTTTCTTCATGCTTCGCACTTGCCTTCTGCAGGTCCGAGTACTGGACCGTGCGGTTGCGCCCTCCCTCCTTCGCAGCGTAGAGCGCCTGGTCGGCCCGTTCAACGAGAAGTTGTTGCTCCTGTCCGTTCACCGGGTAGGTCGCGATCCCCAGCGACAAGGTCACCCTGAACGGTCCCTTCTCGGAAGACATCACCTGCGCCGCCACCTCCTGCCGCACGCGCTCGCACAACAACATCGCCCCCTGCCCCTCCGTCTCCTCCAGCACCATGGCGAACTCCTCGCCGCCGTAGCGCGCCACCAGATCCACCTTGCGCACCTGGTCGGCGAGCACGGCGGAGACGCGCCTCAACACGGCGTCGCCCACCGGATGGCCGTAGGTATCGTTCACCAGCTTGAACTTGTCGATGTCGGACAGCACCACCGACACCGGCTTGCCGTGGCGTTCCGCGCGATGCAGCATCTCCGACAGCTGCGCCTGGAACGTACGATGGTTGGGCAGGTTGGTCAGCCCGTCAGTGGTCGCCATCTCCTCCATCTTCTTGTACATCTTGGCGTTCTCGATGGACACCGCGATCTGGTTGCTGATCACCCCCAGCATCTCGCGCACCTTCTTGGTGTAGCTGCCCCGACGGCGCGCGGCCAGGACGAAGGTGCCGATGGCGGTATCCTGGACGATGAGCGGCAGCACCACCAGGGACTCCATCCCGCGCAGTCGCAGCTTGCGCGTGAAGACGACGGTGTCGCGCTCCCGGAAGTCGCCGCCCGCCGGCAGGTAGTGCCGGTTCTTCACCACCATCGAGACCAGGCCGGCGTTGCTCCTGAACTCCTGACCCTCGAACCGCTCGCGTCCCTCACCGTCCACGCGGCAGACCACGTGCCGCTTCTGCTCGCGATCCACCATCGTGATGCCGCAGAAGTCGAACTCCGCGATCTCGCGCGCCGCGCCGAAGGCGATGTCGTACACCTGACCCAGGGTCAGGACGCTGTTGAGCATGCTGCTGGCGCGATAGAACCGTTCGTGCTCGTACTTCGAGCGCTCCACCGCGGCGAACACCCGCTCCGACTGGATCGCCCGTAGCACCTGACCGCTGGCCTGCAGTATCAGCTGCTCCTCGGCCTCCGTGAACCGGCGGTCCTCACGCCGATCGGCGCACAGCACCCCACGCAGGTGGCCGTCCTCCAGCACCGGTACGCCGAGGAACGCCCCCACCTGCTCCGGCCCGGCGTAGTACGGGATGCCCCGGGCGCCCCGCGCCCCGCGCAGGTTCAGCAGCAGACGGCTGCTCACCACCCCGCCCAGCGCGCCGGCCTGAGCCGACAACGGCACCTCCCGCACCATGTTGCTGTCGGTGACCAGCTCCTTGATCCGCAGCTTCTGCCCGCTGGCGTCGAGCCACAGCAGGATGCAGGTCTGCAGGTCCAGCGACTTCTTCAGCAGCTCCAGCACGAAGAACATGCTGTGGTGGATCGCCTCCACCGCTCCCTGCGCGAGCTTGCACTCCATGGCCGCCCGATCGCGGGCCTCCCCCTCGGACGACAGCGCCGGGCTCACCAGACGGAAGTCCCGCGCCTCGTCCCGCATCGCCTGGATCTCGGCGGCCAGCTTCTGGTGGTGCTCGCGCCGCCGTCGCTGCACCTCGACCTGGAGGAAGATGATGTTGACCGTGGAGAACAGCAGGATGAAGGCCGCGCGCACGGCGAGCGGTTGCCACAGCTGCAGCTCCTGCGTGGCCAGGTGCAGCAGCACCTGGAACCCCAGCGCGGCCAGGGTCACCATCACCCCCACCGGCCGGTCGTTGAAGCCGACGAGGAACGCCAGCACGAGGTACACCAGGGTCTGAACCCATGACTCCGGTCCGCCGGCGACCTGGACCCCGACGTAGACCAGGGACAGCAGCAGGATCCCGATCTCGGCCCGATCCAGCCGCTGCACGAGGCCGGTCCGTGGGAGCCGCCACCCCAGGAGCGCGCGCATTCCCAGCAGCGCCGTGGCTCCCCCGAGGAGCGCCAGCTCCCGGGCGTGGTCCAGGTTCATCTGCAGCCGCTCGAAGGCGCCGGCCTGGAGCAGCACGCCGATGAGCGCGGCCAGCAGCAGGCCCAGGCGCTCGATCAGCAACCGGCGCAGGTGGTACAGAGATCTGATCGCCATTCTGCTCATGGTCACCGCTGGAACTGCAGCACGATGTCGGAGGGGCGAACCATCCCCAGCTCGTCCCGGGCCACCCGTTCGATGGTGCTGCGATCTTGCTTCAGGTGGCGAATCTGCTCCCGCAACACCTGGTTCTCGTGCTGCATCTGCTGGTTGGAATCCTGCATCTGCGTCAGATCCTGCTCCAGCCGCAGCGTCCGCCGCACCCCCACCGGCCCGTAGACCTCGTACGGCAGGTACCCGATGCACACCGCCAGGACACCAGCCAGCAGCATTCGGAGTATCCAGCGTCCAAGGGTCGAGACTCGCATCGGGTGGTTCGATTATATCGACGCGTCGGGAGCTGTCTAAAAATTGCGCGTCCGGGCCGCACGAACGCCGGGATCAGTGCCAAAACGCCCGGGGCTGGGAGCGAACGTCGTGGCCGCGCCGCGGCGGGGGGTGGCTACAGCGCGGGGATGTGCCGGTCCAGCACCCGTCCGATCCCCGGCATCGCCTGCTCCACGTGGTTCAGGCCCTTGGGCCGGAGCTTGTGGTACGCCTTGACCAGCGTCTTGTTACTGGAGCGGCCGGCGCGGCGGTCGGTGATGGTGAGCAGCGCCTCCGCCACCTCCGGCCCCCGGGCGGTGAGGTAGTCCGCCAGCGTGCCCACGTTCCCGTCCGCCTGGTAACGCTCGTAGAATGGCTGCATCGCGTCACCGAAGTCGTCCAGCAGGCTGTCCACCGAGTCCTCGAGGATCCGTGGTTTGATCGCCTTGACGATGGCGAAGGCGGCCTTCACCGCGGCGCCGGAGAAGCCGGTCTTGGACTTCACCTCGGCGTTGATCAGGTCGACGCAGTCCGGAATGAGCTTCTCCCGATGTGGTGTCTTGGTCAGCTCTCTCAGGTCCTTCACGTTCGCCTCCTTGTGCCAGCTTGGGACTCAGAAGAGAACCAGGTTTGGGCGCACCCGTCAACGCCCTGGAGCGCCGCCATACGGATCGATCAGTTCGCCCTCCACTTTCGGGGCTGGGACCGGGGCGGGGGCCGGCGCGGCCGTGCCCTTGCGGCGTGGTGCCACCCGGCGTCGCCGACGCGGGTGGACCGGGGACACAGACCTGTCGGGGGGGCTGACGTCGGCCGGCGCCGCGGCATCGACGACGATGGCGGTCGCCGCATCAGGCGGCCGATGAACGACCACCGCTGGTTGCGCGGGCGGGCGGACGGGTTCCTGCTGCAGCAGCACCACCCCCATGCCCCCGACGACGCCGACCAGCACCACGGCGGCGATGGCCACTCCTCTCCCCCTGCGGGACCGCACACGGAGCGTGGGAGTGGGCGCGTCGCCCGGGGCGTGGGAAACGGGAGTATGCGCGTCCGATGGCGACGCGACAGGCGGCTCGACTGACAACGGCTCCCCCAGCGCGTTGAATTGCCGCGCCAGCTGGTCCATGGACGCCGGTCGGTCGGCGGAATCCACCGCCATCGCTCCCAGCACCACCGCGTCCAGACCCGGGGGCAGATCGCGCACCACCGTGCTCGGCGCCGCGGGCGACCCGCTCAGCTGTTGCATCAGGACCTGCATCAGGTTGGCACCACGAAACGGCGGCACGCCGGTGAGCAACTGATAGGCCACGACGCCCACGGCATAGACGTCGGCGCGATGATCCACCGTGCCCCCGCGGATCTGCTCGGGGGCGATGAAGCCGGGGGTGCCGTAGACCACGCCGGCCGCCGTGAGCCGGGGCTGGTTCTGGTCGTGCAGCAGCTTGGCGATGCCGAAATCGACGATCTTGACCTGCTCCTGCCCGTCATCCCGAACCGTGAGGAACACGTTCTCCAGCTTCATGTCGCGATGCACGATGCCCCGCCCATGGGCCATGGCCAGGGCGTCACAGATCTGCAACAGCAGCGATCGTGCCCGGGGCCACGGCAGCGGTCCCTCCTTCACCACCCGGGCCAGATCGGTGCCTCGCAGCAGCTCCATCGCGATGAAGACGATGCCATCCGCCTCGCCGAAGTCGGTGATGCCCACGATATTGCGATGTCCCACACGAGCGGCGGCCCGTGCTTCGCGCAAGAAACGCTCGCGCTGGATCGGATCGGCGGCGAAGGCCGGGTGCAGCACCTTGAGCGCCACCGGCTTCTCGATCGTGATGTGCACCGCCTCGTAGACGCAACCCATTCCACCGTGGCCCAGCTTCCGCAGCACGCGGTAGCGCTGCCCCACCACCGTGCCCGGCGCCAGCTCCTCGTCGTCCGGGCTCACAGATGTCTGCGGTTCAGGGCCCGCCGCCGCGCCGGAAAGGGTTCGGGCGGCACCGTCGGAATCGCGGCTGAATCGGCCATCGGTCATGGGCGCGACCAGCTTACCATGCTCCGGTCCCGCCCAGCGCTGATCCGTGCCCTCCACGCTTTCTGCCGGGGGCAAGCCCTCGCCAATTCGGCCCGCCCGATGCTATCTTGGAGCGTCATGGCTCATACACCGGATGCGGATCCACACCCACCCGCCCCGTTGCCCCTGGCGCTCAGCCTGGTCAACGGTCGAGGACGGATCGCTCTGGCGCGACCCGTGACCTGCGGCGGCGTGCGGCTCGATGCGCTGCAGATGGAGATCCCCAGCATCCGGTTCCCGTTCGACCTCTCCGGCGGCAGCCAGCGCTTTCGCAACCGACGGTGCCAGCTGAGACAGGCCACGCTCCACATCACCCTGCCCACGATCCAGACCTGGCTCTCGCGGCAGGTGGGCGCGCTGGACAGCCTGCGGGGTGTGGTGTTGCAGCCCGAGGGCCAACAGCCAGCACAGGCGATCTGCATCACCGGCCGCGTGGTCACCGCCGAGCACTCGGCGCCGTTCCTGCTGCGTGGGCCGCTGCTGCCGGCAGGGGATCGGTTGCGGCTGCGGTTGCTCGACCTGTGGCTGTTCGGGCCGACGCTGATCCCGACGCCGCTGGTGCTGCGCCAGGCGCTCGAGGGCATGTGCTCCAACGAGCTCGTGCCGGGAGCGCGTGGTGCACAACGGCTGACCGCGCTGGACGGCTGCCATGACCTGCTGTTCGACCCCCTGGCGCTGGCCCTGGATGTCCTGCCGCTGCACGGCTGGCGCATCCCCTCGCGCAGCGGGATCCTGCTCCGGAGCATCCAGCTGTCGACGTCTGGACTGCGGCTCGAGTTTCTCGGTCCCGCCGAAGCACCGTCCGAGCAGACTTCGATCGCCGTCGCACCTCACCCGGCGCGCTGGAAGCTGGCGCTGGAACCCGACGAACAGCTGCAGCAGGCCGAGGAGCGCATCCCCGTCTCCATCGACGAGGCCCGGCGCATGTTCCACCAGGTGACGGATGCGCGCCTGTGGCCCCTGGTCCAGGAGCGGCTGCTCCAGTTCGCCTGCGCTCGTCCGGATCACGACGACGAGACGCTGGAGCTCGCCGCCAGCGCGCTGGCGCGGGACGCACAGTGCGTCCCGGCCCTGCTCGCGCGAGCCGCGGTGATGCTGCGTCAGGAGCGCCACGACGAGGCGGCCAGCGCCTATCGACGGGTGGCGCAGTCCTGCGCCCAGGTCAGCGACACCATGGGCGAGATCATGGCGTTGCTCGCGGCCGGACACAGCGTGATGGATCTGGACGCCCAGCGCGCCCGGCTCGACTTCGAGCGGGTGCTGGCCCTCGATCCCCACAGCACCACCGCCATCAACCAGCTCGCGCGACTGTATGCCGAGCTGGGGCAGTGGGAGCATCTGTCGCATCTTCGCCTGCGACAGCTGGAGCTGACGTCGACGCCCGAGCAGCGGCTCCATACCCACCTCGCGCTGGGAGAGGTCTATCGGGTCCACATGAACGACCCCGATCGGGCCCTTGATCAGTACCAGCGCGCGCTGGAGATCGACCCGGAGTGCGAACCCGCGATCCGCGGCCAGGCCGAGGCCTGCATCGATGCCGACCGCTTGGAGGACGCGATCGAGGTCCTCCGGCAGCTGAGCGCCACGCTGAGGCGACAGGGCGACGACGCCGCCGAGTCCACGGTCCACCTGCGTCTGGCGTCGCTGCACGAACACCTGCATCAGCCGCAGCTCGCGCTGACGGCGCTGCAGCGCGTGCTGGAGCTGCGCCCCGACGAGCCCCAGACCCTGCGACGGCTCGCCGTGCTTCACGAGCACATGGACCAGCCGCGTCAGGCGATCGAGATCCTGGAGCAAATCCAGCCCCAGGTACCCGAGGACCTTCGTCCCCCCGGATTGTTCCACCTCGCCGAGCTGTACCTCGCCGTGGGCGATGTGGAGGCGGCTCGGCGCACCACCGACAACCTGCTGGCGCTGGATCCGGCGCACGCCGGGGCTCACCAGCTACGGATCCTGCTGGCCGAGCAGCGGGGTGGCGACGCCGTGATGACCGCGCTGCATGACGCCCTGACCGCGGAGTCCGACCCCGCACGGCGCATGGAGCTGCAGGTTCGCCTGGCCCGACTCCACGCCGAGAAGGACGACGATGTGGATCAGGTCGTGGCCGCTCTGACCGATGCGGCAAAGCTGGGGCTCCCGGCCCAGCAGCTGGCGCTGCAATGGGACCAGATCATCGAGCTGCGCCGAACGCGCGACAAGCCGGCCGACCTCGCCCGGCTGGCCGAACGGGCGAGCGCCACGTTCATCGAGGCCGCGCCGCGCGCCAACAGGTACTTCGCGGCGGGACAGCTGTGGGAGCAGTGCACCCCCGACAGTTTGGACCACGCGATACGCTGCTACAGGGCCGCGCTGGGGGATCAGCCGCACCACGCACACAGCCTCGATGCGCTGGAGGCGATCTACACGCGCCAGGCCGACCACGACCAGCTGATCCAGATCCTGACGGTCAAGATCGAGGCCTCCCGTCCTTCGGTGCAGAAGGCGCTGCTGTGTCGCCTGGGGCACCTGCTGTCCGGCCTGGGTCGCGACGAGGACGCGCTGAAGGCTTGCGCCCGGGCGCTGACACTCGACGCCGACTTTACCCCGGCGCTGGTGTTTCTGGCGCGTGAGGCTCAGCAGACGGATCGGCAGGATGACGCCGAGCAGCTCTACCGCCGGCTGGCCGCCGTGCTGTCCCGCGGATCGACTGGCCTGCCGCAGGAACAGCGCACCGAGCTGCTGGTGGAGACGCACCTGGCGCTGGCCGCTCTGCACCGTCGACAGGGTCAGACCCGGGAGGAGGAGGGGCATCTGGAGATGGCCCTCTCCGTCAACCCCAGACAGGCCGAAGTACTGGAGCGTCTCGACGCCCTGCTCTCGGCGCAGCACCGCGACGCGGAGCTGGCGGAGGTGCTCAAGCGGCGGTGCGACGCGACCCGCGACCCGGCGCAGTTGATCGAGATCGAGCTTCGACGCGCACACCTGCTGGAGCAACTCCCGGGACGCAGCGAGGACGCGACGCGCGCATACCACGGCGTGATCCGCCTCGACCCGCTCAACGACGAGGCGCATCAGCGACTGTGCACCTTGCTCCGCGAGCTTCGTCGGCACGGGGAGCTGCTGGACCAGCTGACACGCCGCGCCGAGCTGCTGGAGCGATCGGCGGACAGCTCGCCGACCACGCGCCCGCTGTGGATCGAGGCATCTCATGTGGCGATCTCCCGGCTCTCCGACCCCACGCGAGGGGCGACGTATCTCGTACGCGCGCTGAGACATGCACCGTCGGATCCGGAGTTGATCGATGAGCTGTTGCAGCTCGGCGTCCCGCCTGGCGAGGAGCTGCCACCCGCCGCGCTGCTCGAGGCGGCGCACCATCAGCAACAGGCGGGGCGCACCGATTCCGCCGTGCGCGCGCTGCGTGCGGCCCTGCTGCTGGGTCCCCCGCGCACAGCGGAGCGCACGGCATCTGACCGCGCGCAGCGCGTCACCGTCGCTCGAGAGCTGGTCGGGATGCTGGATCGCCTGGGCCCCCCTTCCGATGAGCACCTGCTGGTGGAGGCGCTGCAGGTCCTGCACGAGGAGGACCCGACGCCCGCCGAGCGTTGGCGGCTGGGACGTCTGCTCGCGGGACAGGGAGCCCACGAGCAGGCCGTCGCCGTGCTACGAGATCTGCCCGTGGCGTTCGAGGAGGCTGAACCCCTGCTGCACGATTGCCTCCAGCGACTGGGGCGATACGAGGAGCTGGCCCAGGCGCTGGAGCACCATGCCGACACCGCGCTGCGCGCCAGACCCCAGCTGCGAGGGGGCATGTTGGTTCGAGCCGCGCGGGTGTGGGCCGAGCAGCTGGATCACTCCGACCGCGCGCTGCAGGCCTTGATGCGGGCCGCCGAGGTGGAGCCGCTGGAGTTGACGCTGGTCGACACCGCGGCGGAGCTGCTGCAGGGCTCGGACCCGCTGTTCGACCAGTTGATGGATCATCTGCTCCAGGACCAGCGACACACTCCCGCGATGCAGGCCAGGGTGCAGTGCCAGGCGGCGAGCGCCCTGCGCCGAACGGGGGCTCCCTGGTCCCGCGTCGCGCAGCGCCTGGAAGATGCGGTACAGCGCGATCCCGGCTGCCTGCTGGCGCTGGACGGGCTGGTGACGCTGTACAGCGAACGTGCCGACGACCAGCGTCTGGTGGACACCCTGCTTCAGATCTCACAGGTCGCCATGACGCCCACCGCCAGAGCGCAGGCGCTGGTACGGGCCGCCACCGTGGTGAGCGAGCGCCTGCGGCGACCCAAAGACGCACTGGAGCTGCTGCAAGCCGCCGCCGAGCTGCAGCCCACGGACGCCGATATCCTGTCACGTCAAGTGGAGCTGTTGTTGGTGCTGGGCCTGCTGGTGAAGGCCGAGAATCTGCTGGTCACGCTGGCGCACCTGGGCCACGAATCGGTCGAATCGCTCAACCGCGCCGTGGGGCTGGCCCACCTGCGAAGTGATCCGGAGAGCGAGGTCCGATACCTGCGCCAGCTGATCAAGCTCACGCCCCGTGACCGAAATGCCCTCACCAGGCTGTCCATCGCCATCGGCGCGAGGGGGGACTTCCAGGCCCAGGCCAGCGTCCTGGAGCAGCTGGCGTCTCAGGACGACGACGCACTGCTGGAGCTGGCCCAGCTGCGGGCAGGCCCGCTTCAGCAACTGCGCGGGGCGCACGACCTGCTCGAGCCGTTCCTCTCCCGCAATCCGGGTCACCCCGAGGCGCTGCAGCTGATGCTGGAGGTCTGCCAGCGACAGGGTCGCGCATCCGAGGCGCTGGAGTACCTGCACCAGGTTCGTGACGGTCAGTCGGCCCAGCCCCCTGGCGCCGATCTCTCCCGCGCCATCGCCCACCAGCTCGAAGCCACGGGGGACGACGCGGCTGCCGAGGACGCCTGGCGTCTGGCGCTTCAGGGCGCCCCGCAGGATCTGGAGCTGCTGCAGCACCTGGCGCATAACCTACGCCGACGACAGCGGTGGGACGAGCTGGTCGTGCTGCTGGAACAGCAGCTCACCCGGTTCCCCGAGGGCGGCGGCGAGCGTCCACCCGCCGAGATCCATCTGATGCTGGGTGAAACCCATCTGGAACGCGGCGACGTCCCGTCCGGCATCCGGCATCTGGAGCTGGCCTGCAAGCTGGCGCCTGACGGCCCGGCGGGCCGCCGCCTGCTGGAAGTCCAGCGCGGGCAGCAGGATCACGTCGCGGTGGCGCAGCTGCTGGAGGTCGCCGTCCAGCGAGCGACTCCCGACCGCCGCGGCCCGCTGCTCGAGGAGCTGGCCGAATTGCAGGAGCTGCACCTCAAGAACCTCCAGGCCGCGGCTCGTTCCTACCTCCTGGCCCATCGTGCACAGAGCGCGGCGCGTGATGCCGGCGACGGCTCACCGCATGGCGTCATCGATCTGGGGTGCGCGATCAAGGCCCAGGAGCTGTTCTTCCGCACCAACGAGCTGAAGGAGGCCCTGGCGCTGCTGGACGAACTGGTACCCCAGTGTCACGGCGCACAGCGTGGCGAGCTGCACGCCGCGCGGGCGCATATCCTCACGATCCAGGGACTGGTGGACGAGGCCGTCGCCGAGTACAACCGGGCGCTGCAGCTTCACCCGGACCACCACGCGGCCCGGGCCGAGCTTGGACGGCTGCTGTTCGAGCTCGGGCGGTACGACGCGGCGGTGCCACACCTGAAGGCCGCCGCGCCGAGGATGTCGCGGCCGAGCGAGCAGGAGAGCTGTCTGTTCCTGGCGCACCGCGCGATGGAGAAGCTGGGGCTGGAACAGGCATCCAGCGACGGCGATGGCACCCTGGCCCGAGCCGAACGCAAGGGCAGCGCGACCCGGGACATGTACCAGGCGCCAGCCCGAAAGCGACGTCCGACGCAAGCGGGCAACCAGCCACCGCCGGACAGCGTGGCCTACCCCCTGCTCTCCGACTACTCGGAGCGCACCCCCGCGATGAAACCGGACCAGTGGGCGGCTCTGGCCGAACGCTACCGCGCCGAGGCGGTTCACCGCACCAACCCCGATGAACGCACGCGGCTGCTGATTCGGGCGGCGCTGATCATGGAGGAGCACCTGGACCGGCCGCTGGAGGCCTACAAGGTCTACGAGGAGGCTGCCGCCACATCTCCCGACGACCAGACCGCCACGGAGGCCCTGGCCGACGCCGCCTACCGCAACCAGAACTGGCACCGCGCCCGGGAGCTCTACGACCGGCTGTGGATCGACGGCTCGGTGCTTCCGCGCCACGAGATCGCATACCGACGGGCGCTGGTGTACGAGACGCTGGGAGACGAGGTGACGGCTGACCTGTGCTACTCACAGGCCATCTCGATCAAGCTCGATCACCGGCCAGCGCTGGAAGGCAAGGCGCGGCTGGCGCTGGGCATGGACGACATCCCGGCAGCCATCGACGCGCTCGCGGGGCTGGCGCGGTTGATCTCGCTGGACGAGACCGAGGAGTTGACCACCACCCGGGCCAAGCTGGGGGAGCTCTACCTCAGGGCGCAGAACTACCCCGCCGCCCGCGAGTACCTGGAGTCGGCGCTGTCCCTGGACCCGAACCAGGCCAAGGTGATGCAGACGCTGCTCTCGGTGTATCAGCAGCTGGAACAATTCGAGGCCATGGCCGACCTGCTGGAGCGGCTGATCCGGGCCACCTCCAATCCGCTGGTGCGCGCCAGTCTGTTGCACTATCGGGCCGAGGTCCTGGGTGGAGAGCTGGGCAAGGAGGACGCGGCGGTGGACTGCCTGCTCAAGGCCTACGATCTGGCTCCGCACTACCCGCCGACCCTGTGGCGGCTGGTGGACTACTACTGGGAACGCGACGATCTGGTTTCGGTGCAGGAGATGGGCAAGAACCTGCGAGAGTCCACCAACCTCCTGGACGAGGAGCCCGATCTGCGGCACGTTCGCCTGGCCGCGGCGGCGGCCCTGGACAACGACCTCGAGTTCTCCGTGAACCTGCTCCGCGTGGCCCTGAAACACGGTGTGCTGATCCGCCCGACCCTCGTGGAGCTCGCTCGCGCCGTGCACAAGGGTCTGTCGCTGGAGTCGGTGGTGCAGCTGGTGCGCGAGGCCGATCCCGAGGGCCATCTGGCGCGGCAGGCGACGGCGCTCGGTGCGGAGCGACCCGACGTGCCCGAGCTGGCGCTGCTGGCCCAGCGGCTGTCCTGAGGCAGTCGGTCACATCTCGCGGCCCGCGCTACAGCCCCTCGATCCGCTTCCGGATCGCCGCGGCATCCGGCCCGTCGGGCCTCAGCCTCAGATAGCGCGAAAACGCCTCCCGGGCCATGGCCTTGCGGCCCTGCTTCTCGTACGCCAGGCCCAGCCCGCGGTAGGACAGGCTGTGGATCGGGTCGCGATTCAAGGCCTGGTTGAAGCCGAGGATCGCCGCGTTGATGTCTCCTTGCACCAACAGCCGCAGTCCGTCGGCGTACAGCTGCGACGCCGTCCGCGTGTCCGGCGCCGAGGCGTCGGCCCGCGAGACCGGCGGGCGAACGATCCGGTGGCCCGGATGCGGCGTGGCCGCAACATGTGACGGCGCCCGTGGAGCATCCAGTCCCGGTGCATCGGGCGGCGCATCGGGCCGGGGCAGGTCGGGCAGCGCCAGATCGGGTGGACTGGCGTCGGGGGCAGCGTCCGGGCGCGAGGCGACTTCACGCACCTCGGTCGGCCGCCGCAGCACCAGCATCACCACGGCTGTCACCAGCGCCAGACCGAAGACAACGAGCAGCACGTGCTGCAGCTGACGCCGGCTGTGACGCGCTCGCAGCCCCTTGAGGCTCTGGGTCTGCGACGGCAGGGGGCGCTGTGTCCGCGGCGGCACGGGCGGCAATCCCGAGGCCGTGGCCTCGTCCGCCTGCACCGGAGCGAAGGCCTGCTTGGCTCCAGACTCCGCGCCAGACGGCAACGGATAGGCCACCCGCCCCACCATCTGCCGCTCCCTCGGCGGGAGCGCGGGTGGCTCGCTCACCTCGAGGTCCCCCTCATCCAGCTCCAGCGTGGAGACCGGCTTGATCGGCGGGGGTGCGCTGACCTCGAGGTCCTTCTCGTCCAGCTCGAGCGTGATGACCGGCTTGATCGGCGACGCGCTGGCCTCGGAGTCCGTCGGCTTCGGGTCCTGCACCAGCGTGGCCACGGAGTGGATCGACTCCGACCCCTCGACCGCCGGGTCCGGTGGCTGCGTCCGGGCCAGGCCGGTCATGTCGAACAGGTGGTCCACCACCCGCTCGGCGGGGGCATCGTCCACCACCGAGCCGGGGGGATAGGCCTGCTCGGCGGACGCCCCGCAGCTCTCACAGCGCTCGGGCCGCTCCTGCGCCACGATGATCGCGGAGCATTGTTCGCACTGAAAGTGAGCCATGCTGCTGTGAGCATACAGTGGTTCTGGGCCCACCCCAAATTACCTGGTACCATCTGGCATGCGCCCTGTCCTGCCTCTGCTCACGGTGTTCGCCCTCACGGCGTGTGACGGCGGTGACAACCTGGGCCAGCCGCCGGTGGTAGTGCTGCACGCCCCGGCCTACTGCGACCTGGGGAGCGTGATCACGCTGGATGGCAGCGAGTCCACCGACCCCGACGACGACATCACGCTCTATCGCTTCGTCATCGCCGACGGGACGACCTCTCGCGAGGTGCTGGAGCCGACGGTGGACCACACCTGCCGCGTGGAGGGGCTGATCGGCGTCCTGCTCGAGGTTCAGGACGCCAGGGGCAACGTCGGGCAGGCGCAGGTCTCCATCGCCGTGCGCCCACCCTGACCGTCGCTTGACACAAGCCCCCTCTCCTCACAGCCTTGACCCATGCCCGCGCCACAGCCCGCCCCGCAGAAGCTCTGCATCAACTGCGACAACCGCCACGGCTGCCGCACCCCGGCTCCGCCCTGTCTGGTGATGGAACGTGACCCCGGGGAGGGCGGGCTGAGCGGCCGTCAGCTGATGGGCCAGCGGGGGCTGCTGGCCCGGTGCCGGCAATGCGGTCACTTCCGCCAGTGCTGGACGGAGGAGGCCTTTCGGCGGCTAATCCCCGGGCGCAAACCACCGCTTTGACAGCCCCGTCGGCGCGATGCTATACCAGTGCCCGCACTCAACCCGAGGAGTTCACGATGGCCGATCTTCGCACCAAATACATGGGAATAGAGCTCAAGAACCCCATCGTCGTGGGTGCCTGTTCCCTCTCCAAACAAATCGACACCATCCGGCAGATCGAAGCCGCTGGCGCCGGTGCCCTCGTGCTGAAGTCGCTGTTCCAGGAGCAGATCCAGCTGGAGCACGGCAAGCTCGAAGACGAGCTGTCCCAGTTCGAGGAGCTGTACGCCGAGGCCATCACCCTGTTCCCCAACGTGGAGCACGGCGGACCCAAGGAGCACCTGTACTGGGTGGCCGAGGCCAAGAAGGCCTGCTCCATCCCGCTCATCGCCAGCATCAACGCGGTCAGCGACGAGGCCTGGGGCGAGTACGCCGTGAAGCTGGCCGAGACCGGCGTGGATGGGCTCGAGCTCAACTTCTACTCCTTGCCGCTGGATCCAGAGATCAGCTCCAGCGAGATCGAGAAGCGGGAGCTGGAGATCTTCACCCAGATCCGCGCGGCGGTGAAGATCCCCATCGCGGTCAAGCTCCACCCGTTCTACACCAGCATGTTCCACGTCGCGACGGCCTTCGACCGGGCCGGCGCCAACGCCGTGATCCTGTTCAACCGGCTGTTCCAGCCCGACCTGAGCATCGAGCGCGCCGAGGAGTTCCCACGCCTGGTGTTGAGCGATTCCACCGACTCGTTCATCCCGCTGCGCTGGGCCGCGCTGCTGCACGGGCGGGTCAAGGCCGACATCATCAGCGCCACCGGGATCATGACCGGACGGGACGCGATCAAGATGATCATGGCCGGCGCCACCGCGGTGCAGGTCGTGAGCACGCTGTACCGCAACAAGGTGACCCACATCGGCGAGATGCTGGCCGAGATCAACACCTGGATGGACGGCAAGGGGTACAAGAGCCTGGCCGACTTCCGCGGCCAGGCCAGCAAGAAGAACGTCAAGGATCCCTGGGCCTTCGAGCGCGGACAGTACATCAAGGCGCTGCTCGGGTTCGACTGAGCGCTACATGTGCAGGCACAGCGAGACACGGTCGTTCCCCGAGTCGACATTGACCCAACCGGTCATCTCCTGCACCTGTGGGGCATTCAGCTCGTCGAGCAGCGTCTTGTCCTGACAGCTCGGCGACAAACACCTGGACAGCGTGAGGAGCGGTTCCACCACATTGAGGTTCTTGCCCGTCACGATCAGCGTCCCGTCACGTGACAACCACGCTGGCCGACGACACGACGGAGACGCGCGGAGACGCGCTGACCCTGCCACACCAGCCTCGACGGCCCCGTGCAGAAGAGCGAGCCGTCGGTGTTCGTGCCATCGGTGATCGTGGCGTCGGTGTCCCGCTGAACGCCGTCTTCTCCCCCCGCGCTCCCGTCGCTCGCGACGTTTCGATGGGAGCAGGAGACCGCGCACACCCCCAGCAGGATGAGCGGCAGCTGGCTGCTCCTGGCCCTACTAGAGTGGTGTGTCATAGTCCACCACCTCACACATCGATCTGCTCCTCGAACGTGGCCTCGACCTGATCCAGGAAGATCTCCACCGTGGCCAGGTCCGGGTGCGCCGACGCATCCTGCGCCTTGATGTGCAGGCACAGCGAGACACGGTCGTTCCCCGAGTCGACATCGACCCAACCGGTCATCGCCTGCACCTGTGGGGCGTTCAGCTCGTCGAGCAGCGTCTTGTCTTGACAGCTCGGCGACAGACACCTGGACAGCGTGAGGAGCGGTTCCACCGCATTGAGGTTCTTGCCCGTCAGGTTCAGCGTCCCGTCCTGCGGCTTGCGCCCGCCATTGAAGTAGACACCGAGCACGCCCTGCTCCCCGGCTCCGAGCGGCAGGGGGATGGTGAAGCGAAACGTGACAAGTCCGTAGGCGGAGTACATTGGAGTCCAGTGCC
>Ga0210044_10005042_pt1 | contig 18046 bp, 14 predicted proteins | sample CryGey13umfilter_2_FD_183959 | JGI IMG/M metagenome (GOLD analysis project Ga0210044, IMG submission 183959) | Groundwater microbial communities from aquifer in Utah, USA - Crystal Geyser 4/9/14 3 um filter (SPAdes) (version 2) | ecosystem: Environmental > Aquatic > Deep subsurface >... | reverse complement strand
CTCTCAGATGTATTCTCAGACATTAAAAACCAGACAACTACTTACGCAATCGGAAGATCCTCCCTTATAATTGAGCAAAGTAAATCTGAAGATTTTGTCATACTCGATGCAATTTTTGAACACTCCCCTTCTATTCTTGTAATGGCAAACCTGAACGTAAAACATCCACAAAACAAGAAAAAGGTACTCACTTCAGGCCAAGCAAATGCCTCTTCTTTATATGCTTTGCTTATATCTCAGGGAATCTCTAAAAACGATATTTTACAACAAGACCACTCCTTTGACATTGATAATCTTAGTAAAGGCGACACTGCTGCTATGGCATCGTATATATTAAATGAGCCTTCTATGCCAAGTAAAGGAGGTATTGATTTTACTATTTTAAATCCAAAAGATTATGGGTATGACTTTTATGGAGATCTACTTTTTACCTCTACAAAAGAGTTACTTGAGAACCCAGAACGTGCTAAAAAGTTTGTGCAAGCAAGTCGTAAAGGATGGGCGGAAGCATTTAAGAATGTTGAAGTAACTGCAAAGCTTATCTTTGAAAAGTATAATGATCAAAATAAATCTCTAAAGAGTCTTATTACTGAGGGTACAATTCTTAAAGCTCTTTGGTGTGACGACCCTAAAATAGGACCTGTTTTAGACTATAAGCGATTCGATGAGATAGCAGATATTTATATACTAAACAACTTAATTTCAAAAAAGCCTAATTTTAAAAAATTTCTTGATCCGCTTAATTTTAATCGCCACCAAATAACTATTGGTATACTGGCTGAACATGGTGTTGCAAAGGCAATCAAAGCATGGACTCCGCTTATAGAAAATATGAATTTTGATTTATCAAAATACAATGTAATCATAAAACCTCTTAACTTCGAAGAAATTGACCAGGCTGTAAAGAAAAGAAGCATGGATTTTGTATTAACAAATTCTATGCAGTATATTCAACTCGAAGCAAAATATGGTACAAGCCGTATGGCAACACGAATAAATAAATCTCCTAAGGGTCCTGTTAATAGATATGGAGCAGTAATTTTTACTCATGCAGATAATAAAAAAATAAATACCCTAAAAGATTTAGAGAACAAAACCTTTGCAGCCGTAAATCCAGCCTCCTTTGGAGGGTGGATAATGGCAAAAAAAACTTTGCTTGATGCGGATGTGAAAGAGACAGATTTTAAATCACTTATATTTTTGAAAACACATGACAATGTTGTAGAAGCTATACTAAACAAATCTGTAGAAGCGGGGACAGTTAGAACTGATACTTTGGAAGCTTTAAGTAGTGATGGAGAAATCGACCTTACAAAAATAAAAGTACTGCATCAACTTCACTACGACAACTTCCCCTATTTAGTAAGCACAGAGCTTTACCCCGAGTGGTCCTTTGCGAATGTGGCAAACACCAATTTGCAAGCATCAAATGCAATACTCTCATATTTACTTGACTCTGAGCACTGGAATTCTTCAAGCTTGTCTAACTGGAGTATTCCTAGCGATTATAAACCGATTCGTGATTTGTTAAGGACATTAAAAATGGAGCCTTTCAAGCCTACTCCAATCACGTTTAAGAACATTGTTAAAGAGTACTCTTTCGTGCTTCTTGGCATTGTTGCTTTGATAGTTACTCTTATTGTCTCTAACCGTTATTTAAATGCAGTAGTCCGTAAACGAACCAAAGAGCTCATTCAGGTAAATAAAAAGTTAGAACTTCTCGCTCACACCGATGAACTCACAAAAATAGCAAATCGTCGTCAATTTCTTCAAATGGCTGAGCAATATTTTCAACTCTCAAAACGTAATAAAACCTCTCTTGTCCTGTTATCTTTAGACATAGATTGGTTTAAAGATATAAATGACACTTATGGCCACGATGTTGGAGATGAAGTCCTGAAGCTATTTTCAAGAACCTTAGAAAAACATTTAAGAAAGAGTGACTTGTTTGGACGAATAGGCGGAGAAGAGTTTTCTATTTTACTGCAAAATACAAGTGATAATGATGCTTTAGCTATAGCCGAAAAAATGAGAGAAGGCATTGAAGAAACTCCTTATATTTTAAAAAATAAAGAGCAAATCCATTTTACCGTAAGTATCGGAATAAGCTCTATGCGGGAGACCTTTAATGAATTTTCGGACTTAATGAAAGTGGCAGATAAAGCGCTATATAAAGCAAAAGAAACGAATCGAAACAAAGTTGTAATACTATAATGATATAATCACTCAAAATCAGGATATCTCAGAAATTTGAGTAGATATTTAATAAATATAAGGTGCTTAGTATGTCTGGTTCTCTTCTTTTAGCATCAATTATGATTGCAGCCTTAGTGGTATTGTTGCCACTTCTTTTTCATCTCACAAAATACTTGGGCAGCTCAAGTGACAATGTCAGAAAAAATGAGCCTGTTGAGGGCGGTATTCGCCTTACTTGTAAAGATTCCTACGATGCTTTCAATGTGAAGTTTTTTTTAGTGGGCATAATATTTCTTATCTTTGATGTTGAAGTTCTTTTTATGTTTCCATGGGCTTTAAACCTTCGAGAGCTGGGTTTGTTTGCACTTATAGAGATGTTTGTTTTTATGGGTCTGCTTATTGGCGGACTTTTCTATGTTTATAAATCAAAGGTACTAAAATGGACGTAAGCAATACGCATCTTTTAGATGAAGCCGTAGTAACAACTACAATTGACGCGGTTATAAACTGGGGGCGTGAAGCCTCTTTGTGGCCTTTCGTTTTTGGAACAGCTTGTTGCGCCATTGAGTTTATGTCCACAGCTGCGAGTCGTTACGACATCTCAAGATTTGGAGCGGAGGTTCTGCGTTTTTCTCCCCGTCATGCAGATTTACTTGTAGTTGCGGGAACTATCAGCTACAAACAAGCGCCTATTCTCAAACAAATTTACGACCAGATGCCCGAGCCTAAATGGGTGATTGCCGTGGGTGCTTGTGCTTCAACAGGCGGTTTTTACGACAACTACACAACCCTTCAAGGCATTGATGAAATAGTTCCTGTTGATGTTTATGTAGCAGGCTGCCCACCTCGTCCTGAAGCCATAATAGACGCTATTTTAGATATACAAAGACAACTAAAGAGAGAGAAGTGTTTTGAAGTTAGAAACACAGAGTTCAAAGGTAAGCTAGACGATGCCTAATACTGCCATAGTTATAGAAAGTTCAGAGCTTTTACAAACAATTACACATGCCAAGAATTCCCTTGGCTTTACTCTCTTGCTTGATATTACGGCTATTGATAATTTAAACAAAACACACCCCTCTTCTACAAGATTTGAACTTGTGTACATTCTTCGTCATGCAGATTTTAAAGAAACACTTATTTATAAAGTAGCCGTTGCAGATGAAACAGTGGGCGTCCAAAGTATATCTTCACTTTTTAGTTCTGCTGATTGGGCTGAGCGTGAAGTGTATGACCAGTACGGCATCAATTTTATAAACCATCCAATGCTTAAACGTGTTTTAAACCATATGCAGTTTGAAGGGCATCCGCTTCGTAAAGATTATGAGATAACCAAAGGTCAGCAGTGCACAAACGCACAAGACTTAATGGATGAGATGAAACCGCTTTTAAAGAAAAGAAATCTTGATTTAAACAAAGGTGATTTGATGGTAGTAAACCTTGGTCCATCACACCCTGCAAGTCACGGAACCATCAGAACTTTGGTGGCACTTGAGGGAGAGACTATTGTGGCAGCTGCCACTGAAATAGGTTATTTGCATCGCGGTTTTGAGAAGAGTTGTGAGAACCACAACTACAACCAAATTATTCCCTATACAGACAGACTTAACTACTGTTCGGCAGTTATGAACAATATCGCTTTTGCAAAAACTGTAGAAGATATGATGGATATAACTTTGCCAGAACGTGGAATATATATCAGAATTATAGTTGGTGAACTCTCTCGTGTGATAGACCATTTGGTATGTTTAGCAGCAGGACTTCTGGACATGGGCGGACAGACAAACTACTGGTATCTGTATAATCCCAGAGACAATGCGTATGATTTTCTCTCAAAACTGACCGGTGCCAGACTTACAAACTCCTACATGCGTATCGGTGGAATGACACACGATTTATATGATGGTTGGGAAGCTGATTTAAGAGATGTTTTAACAAAAATAGATTTTGGAATTACAGAGTCTTTAAAGATGATTGCCCACAACCGTATCTTTAACGACCGACTTCAAAACATCTCTGTAGTCAGCGCAAAACAAGCAATAGATTATTGTTTTACAGGTCCAAATCTTCGCGCTTCGGGCGTTGCGTATGATTTAAGATTTGCAAAACCTTATTATGGTTATGAGACCTTTGATTTTGACATGGTAATCGGCTCGGTGGGTGACACGTATGACAGAATGATGGTTCGTTTTGATGAGATGAATGAAAGTCTAAAAATTATTCGTCAGGCTATTAAAAGAATCCCTGATGGAGAGATAAATGTTAATGACAAACGAATTATAATGCCTGCAAAAAGTTCTGTTTACGGAGGAATAGAAGGCATGATGAATCATTTTATGCTTGTTATAGAGGGCGTAAAAGTGCCCAAAGGTGAATACTATGGAGCCTTTGAAGCGGCAAACGGAGAGCTTGGGTTTTATATTGTGAGCGATGGAAGTGGCACACCGTACAAGGTAAAAGTCAGACCGCCTAGTTTTTACCACATTGCGGCGTATCCAAAAATTATTGAGAACTATCAGGTGGCAGATGCAATTTTGACTTTGGGCAGCCTCAATATTATTGCAGGAGAGATGGATAGATGACCGTTATTATATATACGCAAAATGAACAAAGTCCATTTAACTGCGCTAACGCTGAGTTTCCTTCGGCAGGAAGTCCACGTGCAGCAAGCCGCACTTGGAGAATAAAACTATGAGTTTTATGTTTAGTAAAGAAAATCTTTTAAAAATAGAAGAGTTAAAAAAAAGATATCCAAATCCACATGCCCTCAGTTTACCCTGCCTTTGGATGGCTCAGTATCAAGAGGGTTTTATCTCTCTTGATGCGATTGATGCAATTTCACAAATAATCCACATGCCAAGCATGGAGATTTACGGAGTTGCCACTTTTTACACTATGTTTCGTTTAGAGCCCTCAGAGAAACTGATTGTTGATGTTTGCAAAACTCTCTCTTGTAAACTCTGCGGAAGTGATGAAATTTTAGAGCACTTAGAGAAAAATGATACTATAAAGCTTCGGCATGTGGAATGTCTTGGTTCTTGCTCCACTGCACCTGTTATGCAGATAAATGATGTTTATTACGAAAACCTGACAATCGCTAAAGTTGATGCAATTTTAAAGGAGCTCAAATGAGAGATTGCAAGATAGTCAGTCGCAAATTTGAGTTGCCAAACTCTCATACCCTAGAAGTTTCAAAAGCACACGGCGGATATAAAACGCTTGAAAAACTGAGAGAGCATTCTCCGCTTGAAATCATAGATATTATTAAAGCAAGTAATCTCAGAGGAAAAGGCGGAGGCGGTGCACCTGCGGGAGAAAAATGGGAACTTATGCCGCAAAACAGCCTCAAACCCTCATTTCTCGCCGTAAACTGTGACGAGAGTGAACCGGGAACTTTTAAAGACAGACAAATCATTACAAAAGACCCTCACCTTTTAATAGAAGGCATTTTAATCACCTGTTATGCCATCAGGGCTAAACATGCCTATATCTATATCAGAGGCGAATATAAACAGTTTCAAGATATTTTACAAGGCGCTATTGATGAAGCTTATGAAGACGGACTTTTAAAAGAGTGTGACATCACTGTTCACCGTGGAGCGGGTGCGTACATCTGCGGAGAAAAATCTGCTCTACTCGAGTCTATGGAAGGTAAACGCGGTCACCCAAGACTAAAACCAAAACAAAAAGAGCCTGAATGGTTTTTTGACAATCCGACTCTGGTAAACAATGTTGAGACTATCGCTACAGTGCCTTTTATAGTCCAAAACGGTGCGGATGCTTACAGAGCTTTTGGAACTGAACAAAGCCCTGGAACACTGCTTTTTTCTATGAGCGGGCATGTCCAAAAGCCAGGCGTTTATGAAGCAGAATTTGGCACTTCCATGATGGAGTATATCAGGCATTTCGGTGGCGGTGTTAAGGGTGGTAAAAAACTCAAAGCCGTTATACCCGGCGGTGTCTCTTGCGGAGTTTTAACAGCAGAAGAGTGTGAAAATCTAACGCTTGATTATGAAGCACTTCGATGTATGAGAAGTTCATTAGGAACCGGCGGAATGATACTTATGGATGAGGATACCGACATGGTAGTTGCTTTAAAAAATATTTTAGAGTTTTACCACGAAGAGTCTTGCGGACAGTGTACACCTTGCCGTGAGGGAACAGGCTGGAGCGATAAGCTTGTTGCAAAAATTCTAGAAAAAAAAGGCACGAAAGAAGACCTAAACAAACTTTTAGAAATAGCAGACACCATGAACGGAAAAACTATCTGTGTTTTTGCCCCCGCCGCCTCTGCCGTTATAGTGGATTTTATGAGAAAATTTAGAGATGAATTTGAGGCGAAACTATGAGTGAAATGATAGATATAATTGTTGATTCACAGAGTTACAAGGTTCAAAACGGTTCCTTGCTCATTGATCTGCTTATAAAAGAAAAAATCAAAGTTCCCTACTTTTGTTACCATGAATCTCTCGGTGCTGATGGAAATTGCCGAATGTGTATGGTTGAAATAGAGGGGCAAAAAAGACCTCAAATTGCCTGCGACACATTTATAAAACCCGGTATGATAATCCGCTCTAAGGGTGAAAATATTGAAAAAGTACGTACAGATATCTTAGAATTGGAATTAATCAACCATCCTGTTGACTGCCCTATCTGCGACCAAGCGGGCGAGTGTTCATTGCAAGAGTTTTATATGGAGTATGGACTTCATGATTCTAAGATAAGTATCTCTGAGAAAGTTAAACACTCCAAGCACCTTGATTTGGGTTCAAATGTCATGCTTGACCAAGAACGCTGCGTTTTATGTGCGAGATGCACACGCTTTACCGACAAAATTACATACACGCATGAGCTTGGTATTATCGGCAGAGGAGATGAAGCGAAAGTCACTACTATGCCGGGGAGAAAACTAGATAATCCATATGCTATGAATGTTGTTGATTTATGTCCCGTAGGAGCGCTGACCAGCAAAGACTTTAGATTTGCTCAAAGAGTTTGGTTTTTACAAACAGTCGATTCTATCTGTCACGGCTGTGCTAAGGGCTGCAATATTTACATCGACCACAACAAAATCAAGTATCAAGATGACGTGATTTACAGATTTCGCCCAAGAAGAAATGATAACGTAAACGGTTTTTTTATCTGTGACGCGGGACGGCTGAGTTATAAACAACTGCAAGAAAACCGTCTGGAATCTGCTATTTTAAATGGTGAAAAGATAACACAAATGCAAGCTATTGCTAAAGCTAAAGAGTTGCTTGCAAAGCATAAGGAGAACATCACAGTTGTGATTGACGCAAACCTTTACACTGAGGAGATAGAAGCTATTTTAGCCTTTGCAAAAGAGCTTAATGCTAAAGTCTGCTCCCCTAAAGAAGTTTATAGAGATGAAAGTTTTAAAGACGATATGCTGAGGAGTTCAAACAGAGCAGCAAATTATAAAACTATTGAGAGATTAAATATTGATACTAAGGAACCGGACTCTTCAAGCTTGATACTTAACTTTAATCATCCTCAAGATTTTGAAGCCACATCTGTGATAAATTTTTTGACGCACAATCGCCTAAGTTTAGGCTTGTCGCTTCCTATTGCTGCCTATAGCGAAAATGAGGGAACTTTAACAAATGAAGACGGGTTTACTCAAAAATGCGAGAAAGCGATTTTTAAAAATGTACCCATCCCAACTATTATAGAGCATTTAATAAGGCTTAGAAGATGACAACTGCAGCAATCATCGTAGCCGTTGCATCTTTTGCTCTTGGAGCACTTTTGGCACTTTTAACCATACCTGTTCTCGTATGGCTTGAGCGAAGAGTAGCAGGTTTGGTTCAAGACAGACTCGGACCAAACCGTACCAATATCGGCGGTTTTCGCCTAGGCGGAGTCGTTCAGTCTTTTGCCGATGTTGTCAAACTCCTGCTCAAAGAGGAGTACTATCCATCACATATAAAAAGTGGAAGATGGCTTTTTATGCTCGCTCCGGTTATTACTTTTGTAGCGGCTCTTTTAGCCTTTATGGCGATTCCATTTGCCGACACTTTAGTTATAAACGGGGAGAGTCTGCGTATTTCGGCACTGCCAATCAATTATGGAATTTTTTGGTACATGGCTATAAGTTCTATCGGCGTTTTAGGGGTCATTTTTGGCGGCTGGTTGTCACATAACAAATATTCTCTTTTAGGGGCAGCTCGCGCGGGTTCAATGGTTATAAGCTATGAACTCCCTTTGGGTCTAAGTATTTTAGCTTTTATCATCACCTACGATACTATAGATTTTAATGCAATGGTGCAGTTTCAAAGCGGAACTTTTTTTGGTTTTTTGCCGGCATGGGGAATTTTGGTTCAACCCTTAGCCGCAATTATTCTTATAGTTTCACTTTTTGCCGAGACAAACCGCAACCCTTTTACGGTGGCTGAGGGTGAGAGTGAGATAGTTGCTGGTTTTATGACTGAGTACACCGCCATGAAATTTGCCATGTATTTTATGGGCGAGTATGTAGCTATGAATACGGCAAGTGCCGTTATTATCACTATGATTTTTGGCGGTTATCAGATTCCTTGGGTTTCAACTGAGATGCTGCTTGAAAATTTCTCTGTTTTTGCCTTCTCTCTTATGGTTATAATACCACTCATCATCACCGTTTTAATACGCTGGATGCGAAAAAACAACAGAGTCCGCCCGAGTATTAAAGCAGACGGCGGAAGAGATTTTGAGACTAAAGTCTTAACTATTGCCATGGTTGGAATGACTCTTTTAGTGGAAGCTATTTTAATCTATTTAGTATTTTTAAGTGAGAGCTCTTTAGCTAACTCCATCGCTGTTACCCTTTTTCAAATAGTTGTTTTTGTAGTAAAACTGATGCTATTTAACATCTTTTTTATTCTTATACGATGGAGTGTTCCAAGATTTCGTTACGACCAAGTGCAAAAACTCGGCTGGTATTATCTGCTCCCGCTGGCACTTTTGAATATTATTGTAACAGCTATTGTAGTTGTAGGAGTCTCTTTATGAGCCAACATACGCGTGAGGGTAGCATAACCAGCGACCATATAAAAGTAACAAAAAGACATGGCAACAGTTTTAGAGATAAACTCTACTTGCCTGCTATTTATGATGGGGTTAAAGTCACCTTTAAACACCTTTTTAAAAACCTCAACAACATCAATGATATAGAGACATTGCGCTATCCGGAAGAGCAACCGACTGATATTACGCAGAGATGGCGTGGGCTTCACAGATTAACGCACAGAGCAGACAACTCAATAGCCTGCGTTGCATGTTTTATGTGTTCCACTGCCTGCCCGTCAAACTGTATTTTTATTGAAGCGACTCAGAGGCAAGACGGCAAAGATGAGAAAATGCCTGCAAGCTTTTTTATAGATACCTTAGAGTGTATATTTTGCGGTTATTGTGTAGAAGCCTGTCCTTGTGACGCCATTCGTATGGACACGGGCATATTTTCATTAACCGGAAACAAGAGAGAGGACTTTGTTATGAATAAAGAACAACTGCTATCACACAAAGGTGCTTTTGCAGAGGAGATTAGTTGTGCTAGAAATTAGTATCTTTTCCATTTTGGCTCTTTTTATGCTCGGCGGCAGTATTGCTATGCTTGTCAACAAACAGACACTCTTCAGTGCTTTTGGTTTTTTAGTCGCCATGATTGGACTTGCGGGCATGTTTGCCCTGCTTGATAGCAGATTTTTGGCTTTGGCTCAGATAATGGTCTCAGTTGGAGCGGTTGTAGTTTTAAGTATGCTCACTATTTTAACCATTAATGCTAAGGAAGAAAATCTGCCTCACGAGCCAAATAAATACAAATGGATAGCCTTTGCCTCTCTTTTGGTTTTGCCCATAACTCTGCTTATATATAAAAGTACTTCAGCACTCTATGCAAGCTTTGCGACTATGCAAACTATAAACTCAAAAGTAGTCGGCAAACTGCTCTTTAGTGAGTGGGTTTTGCCTTTTGAAATTGTCTCTATTTTGCTTTTGAGCGCTATGGTCGGGGCTATTGTCATTGCAAGAAAAGACGTGGTGCAAACGCAAGGAGAAGAGTCATGACTCCAGAACTATTTTTTCTTTTATCATCTGTGCTCTTTAGCATTGGTCTTGTGGGTCTTGTTGCCAGACGTAACCTTTTTGTACTTTATATGTCTATAGAGTTGATGTTAAGTTCCGTAAACCTTCTGCTTGCCACTTTTTCAAAAGTATTTGGAGATGCGAGCGGCTCAGTTATTGCCCTGCTTATGATAGCCGTCATCGCCGCAGAAGCGGCACTTTTTCTCGCTTTGATTATTCATATGTACAGATCAAGCAGAACCATAGACAGTGATACGTTTGACAGACTTAAAGGGCAAATAAATGATTAGTCTCATAGTTGTATTACCATTTTTATCAGCTCTTTTAATGGGAGTTGTTTATCTTAGCAACACGCAAAAAAAACGAAACACTTTTTATACACTTGTAGGTGTCGGCACGCCGGCTGTGAGTGCAGTACTATCGCTTATGGCGGGAGCTGAACTGCTTCAAGGTGCCCAGACAATTCATTACACACTATTTCAGTGGGTCAATATAGGAGAGTTCAATATAGAAGTTGCCTTTATGGCGGACAGACTCAGCGTCGTAATGGTAGCTTTTATTACCGTGATAGGAACGCTTATACATATCTATGCAGCTGGGTATATGAAAGAGGACGCAGCATACGGTAAATTTTTCGCCTACTTTAATCTTTTTATGGGGAGTATGCTTCTTTTAGTTTTGGCCGACAATCCTATTATGATGTTTGTGGGCTGGGAGTTAGTTGGACTCTCTTCATACCTTCTTATCGGGTTTTACCATCATGATTCTGCAAATATAACCGCTGCAAATAAGGCCTTTATTTTAAACCGTGTGGGTGATTTTGGTTTTATTATGGCAATTTCACTTTTGTTTGTTTCTTTAGAAGGAAACGGTTTTACCTTTGACTCTATTGAAGCAAATATTGGGCTTATAAACCATGAAATGTTAGCACTTATCGGTACCCTTCTTTTTGTGGGTGCTATGGGTAAATCGGCGCAAATTCCACTCTATGTTTGGCTTCCTGACGCGATGGCTGGACCGACACCTGTTTCAGCACTGATTCATGCGGCGACTATGGTAACTGCGGGTGTTTATATGGTTGCAAGATACAGCTTTTTATATGGTGAGATTCCCAATATTGGGCTATTTATTGCCTCTGTAGGTGCGGCTTCTGCTTTGTTTGCCGCTCTTATTGCCTCCTACCAAAGTGACATAAAAAAGATACTTGCCTACTCTACAATGAGCCAGCTCGGCTACATGTTTATAGCGGTTGGACTGGGTGCCTATAGTAGTGGAATTTTTCACGTTTTCACCCATGCATTTTTTAAAGCCCTTTTATTTATGGGAGCGGGTGCGGTTATTATCGCGCTTCACCATGAGCAAAATATCTTTAAAATGGGCGGACTTAAAAAAGAGCTCAAACTGGTATATATTACTATGTTTGTAGCGACTCTTGCCATCAGCGGCATCCCTCCTTTTGCAGGTTTTTTCTCCAAAGATGCCATCTTGGTCGCGGCCTTTGCTTCGGAGCACTACTTCATTTGGGGAGTCGGTTCACTCACCGCAATGCTCACCGCTTTTTATATGTTTCGGCTTCTCTTTTTGGTCTTTCATGCCGCACCAAAAAGTACGAATCGGCTTCATTCGGTACCAAATTCCATGACCTACCCTTTAGTTATCTTGGCATGTGGAAGTGCGACTGCAGGGTTTTTAGGACTAAACGAAGCCTACGGCGGCGGCTCTTGGTTTAACACGTTTTTGGCACTGCCAGATGTTTCGCATCATATTCCACATGCCACAGAGTATATGCTCGGCGGACTCAATGTAATACTAGGAGTTTTAGGAATGGGCTTGGCTTATAAAATGTTTGCCAAAGAGGCAACAGAAGTTAAAGCAGACACACTCTTTAAAAAAATACTTATGAACAAGTTTTACATTGATGAACTTTATGATTTTCTCATAATAAAACCTCTGCTTTTTACAAGCCATTTTATCGCTAAAGTGATTGATCCTAAAATATTTGACGGCTTTATAAACCTCAATGTTTGGGGCTACACAGCAACAGCTACACTTTTTTCTAAACTACAAAACGGCAAGGTCAGATACTATGCACTTTATATATTGGCAGGAGTATCGGCTATGTCGTGCTATATGCTTTTTAAATTAGGAGTACTGTAATGATGCAGCATATCTTGACATTCATCATCTTTATTCCGCTTTTTACGGCTATTGTTCTTGGAATAATGAGAGCATCTACAAAATCATTAAAAATTGGAGCTATGTTCTCTTCAGTAATTACACTCTTTCTTGTAGCCGTAGTTGCTTATAATTTCAATCCCGATATTGGCATGCAGTTTACTAAAAACTTGCCATGGATTCAAAATGCCGGTATTAGCTATATTATAGGAGTAGACTACCTCTCTCTTGTCATACTTCTACTTATCGGTTTATTAATGCCTCCTCTGTATATTTATATGTATCACGAAGAGAGAAAAGGGTACTGGTACAACATGATGCTACTCCAGACAGGCGTAACCGGGGCTGTTTTATCGCTTGACCTTGTTCTTTTTTATCTTTTTTGGGAGACTATGCTGCTTCCTATTTTTGTTATGATTGGTAAATACGGTAACGGCATGCATCAATACAACTCTATGAAAATTCTCCTTATGACGATTCTTGGTTCAATGAGCATGCTTTTCTCAATTTTATATATCGGGTATATCTATTTTGAGACAACCGGCATGTGGAGTTTTGCACTCAGCGACCTTGCAATCATAGCATTTGAGCCTAAAACATCTATCTGGCTAGCGGCGGGTTTTTTACTTGCTTTTGCTATTAAAATCCCTCTTGTAGGTTTTCATACCTGGATGGCGCCTGCTTATGGCTCTGCTCCGACTCCTGCTGTGGTTATTCTCTCTGCCATTATGGCAAAACTCGGTATTTACGGTATTTGGAGATTTGGCTACGGCTTGTTTGAGAGCACCCTCTCCTACTATGCGCCCACTATTATAGTCCTGGCTTTAATTGGTCTTATTTACTATGCTATAAGGGCTATAACAGAAAATAATCTTCGTAAAATGTTTGCCTACTCTTCCGGCTCGCACCTCTCACTGATTGCACTTGGTCTATTTTTGACAAATATATATGCCTGGAGTGGAAGTCTTTACTTTATAGCTACACATGCATTAGCATCAGCAGGTATGTTTTTAATGATTGGTTTAACATATAAACGTTTCAATACTGTTCATATAAGCGACCTTGGCGGGATAGCTTCAAAAGCTCCGATATTTACTTTTTTCTTTGCTTTTTTTGCTCTGAGTATTGCCGGACTACCGGGAACAGGCGGGTTTGTAGCTGAACTTCTTATCATTATCGGTGCTTTCAAAGCAGACTTTTGGATAGGAGTCTTAACCGCGACAACAATGCTCTCGGCTATGATGTATATATTTTGGATGCTCCAGCGTACTCTTTTTGGAGCAGCAAATAAGGAGTGCCAATATAGTGATTTAACTCTTAGAGAAATCACTATATTGCTCCCTTTAGTGGTACTTTTGCTAGTTACAGGCATAGTACCTTCCCTCTTTATTCCATTATTTGAACCGCAACTAACAACTACTTTGCAAGATGTTTTATTTGTAATAGGAGGCTTAAAATGATTGAACAACTTATATTGGCTCTTCCTATGGCCATTGTTGTTATAGGTGCCTTTGTCTTAATGTTGCTTAGTAAATCTACAAGATTTAATCTTGATAAATTAAATCTTCTAGCAGTGTTGTTTTTAGCCATTGCTTTTATTATGCAATATTTCACACTTGGCAATCACACAATTGCTTTTCTGTTTCCTGATGTATTTGGAGAGAGTTTTATTTTAGATGATTTTTCAACAATCTTTGACATGATGTTTACAGGCGGTGCAATTTTGACGCTGCTTGTAAACAACGACTATATTAAAAGCCGTCAGTACTACAGCACAGAGTACTTTACTCTGATTTTATTTAGTGTTTTTGGTATGATTATGCTCTCTCATGCTCATGAGTTAGTAACAGCTTTTATTGCTCTTGAGATTGCTTCGCTAAGCATTTATGCACTCGCCGGTTATCATAAAAACAATAAAGTGAGCTCTGAGGCCATGATGAAATATATGGTTTTAGGCTCAATGAGCAGTGCATTTTTTATGCTTGGGACGGCTCTTATTTATGGGGTTGTCGGTTCTACTTCACTCACTGAAATTGCTCTGTATACCTCAAGTCATACCATAGATGAAATGACACTTTTGATTGTGGGTGCTTCTTTCATTATGGTTACCATTTTGTTCAAAATCGGTGCCGTTCCTTTTCATTCATGGGTAGTTGATGTTTATCACGGAGCACCTTATCCTGTTACGATGTTTATGGCTTCAACTTTTAAAATCGCTATTTTTGCTATTGCCCTGCGTCTGTATTTAGTAAACTTTGCACCGATTAACAGCTTTTGGACAGAGATGCTTCAAGTTATAACTATACTTACACTTCTTGGCGGTTCATGGCTTGCCATCAGCCAAAAACTTGTAAAAAGAATGCTAGCAGGCTCTTCCATAGTCCACAGCGGTTATCTGCTTATCGCTCTCTCTTCTATTGGTTTAGGTTCAGAACTTGCAGCTCCGGCTATAATGTTTTATCTACTCGCCTACTTTTTAAGTGCTGTGGGCTCTTTTGGAATTTTGAGTTTTATCTCCGTTCACAGTAAAAAGCAGATGAGCTATGAAGACTTCAAAGGTTTTGCAGAGCGACGACCATATATGGCATTAATGATGAGTATTTTCATGTTCTCACTTGCAGGATTTCCCTCAACTATAGGCTTTTTAGGGAAGTTTTACATCTTTAGTGCAGCCATTGAATCGGGTCAAATTTTACTGGCAGGTCTTGGAATAATGACTGCATTTATATCTGTTTATTACTATTTTAAACTCATAGCCATGATGTACTTTTACCCATCTCAAACACCGCAAAAAAAGCTAACTATAAATGTAAGTACTGTACTTATTGCAGTAATGGCACTGTTAGTCATCTGGGGAGGAATAGGCACTTCGCTTATACCTTTCATCCCCGGAGCAGACGGTTTTATAGATATAGCCAAACAGGCAATGAGCTCTTTGAAATAGAGAGCTGTTTTAATATAAAAAACCAAACAACCATAGAGGTATTTTATTTGCGTAACCAATTTCAAGATCATCACAAGCAAGAAAACTATTGGGAATATCTTTTATTTGAGTAAATCCTTTATTGCGTCCACCAATTTCAAATAGATAATTATTGTCTATCAAAAAATCACCTTTACTGGGATACGTTACATTATGAGTTTGTGCGGTTGCGTTTAGAAAAAATGTTTCTCTCAAATTTCCTATATTACTCTGCGCAATACTTAACAGATTGGTATTGTCAAGATATATTTTTTCCGGTTTTTCTAATTGTTGAAGACCCTTTGAAGATGATTTCATTAAAAGTTTTATGATTCCTATATCTTCTAGTTTTATAAAATACTCTTTAAGTGTTCTTCCATCGCCAACTTCTAGAGTAGTTTTTAGTTTTTCAATTACCGGTACAAAAGGAACAGACTGCATAATAATTTTTAAAAGTAGATTCAATTTCTTCATACTGTTGCCATCTAAACTAGGATAGACACTGAGCAGGTCATAAGATATAGATATATGAATATTCTGTTTGAGGGTGTCAATAAATACATCGTCATCATCAATATCCAATGAATATGGATAGTAGCCGACTTTTAAATATCTTTTAAACAGCGGTATGACTCTTACACCCAGTTTTTGCAGTTGAGTGGTTATTATAAAAACTATATCTTCATGATTTTTTAGTAGAGTAGGAAGTTCAATAATTGAAAAATCTGTATCTAAAGTAAGTTCTAAGTACTCTCTAAAGCTCATCCCATGCATTTTTAAAATATGTGCACGCCTGCTTAAATCATGGCTTCCTTTATTTATTTCAAGAGCAGAACTACCGGATGCTATCATTTGCAGATTAGTAAAAGTATCATAGATACTTTTTAGTTCTTGTGACCAGTTGGAATATTTATGTATTTCATCAAAACAGAGTAGTTGTCCGCCTTGTTGCTCAAAAATTTCTGCAATCTCATACATAGAGAGTTCACCGATTAAAAAACTATCCATGCTAACATAAAGTGATTTTTTCTCACTTTTTTCTTGCATGTACTGAGCAATAGTTGTAGTTTTTCCTATTCCTCTTTGTCCGGTAATAATTGTGAGCCTATGCTTTATGCTCTTGTTTTTAATAAAATATCTTTTATAAGGAAGATTATTCCTCAAAAGAAACTTTTTTGATTCTTGAATAAGTTTTGTAATCATAATAATTCCTGAGTAGGTGTTAAATAAGCTATTGTATCTTATTAATAGGTAATTGAATACTTACTTCACTTAATATAAAAGTTTTTAAATACTTATGAGCTATTTTTTCATAAATTATACCCCTCAGATAGCTAAACTAGAAACTTGACTTTGAATATAGAATATTCTCAGGGGGCGATGTTTCAGTCTCACCTTGTTGTCATTAAAACCTAAAGCTTAGGCTCGTGTGAAAACATTATAACCAGGCATTTTTGAAGCTATACATCCAAGAAAAAGATGTTTGCACATGCCAAGAAACTAAAAACAATTTCTCAATTACCTCTTAACATTCGCCTAATATTATTATACTAATATGTCACATAATAAAAAAAGGAGTTTTATGAACTGGAGAGCCAACGCGGAATCTCGACTTGGGAATATGGGGCATTTTCTTGCACATCACCCGAAAAAAGTTATACTTATTATGCTGCTTATTAGTTTTTCCATTATGTCGAACCTGCCTAAAATTACCATAGATACCTCTACTGAGGGGTTTTTGCATCCGCAGGACCCTGCCCTTTTAAAGTATGAAGCCTTTAAAGAGCAGTTCGGGCAAGATGAAAAGATTATGGTTGTCGTAAAAACTAAAGATATTTTTGAGATGCAGTTTTTAGAAAAACTAAAAAAGCTTCACTCGGAGCTTCAGGCTAACACGCCCCATCTCGCAGACATTACCTCACTCTTAAATGCAAGAAATACCAGAGGTGAAAAAGACAAACTCATAGTTGAGGACCTTTTTGAAAACTGGCCGAAAAACGGTGAGGAGTTAGCCGCAATAAAAAAATTAGCTATCAATAGCGAAATGTATAAAAACCTTCTTTTTAATGAAGGCTTCACTCTAACCACCATTATTTTAGAGCCAAATGCTTATGAGAGTTCAAAAAACATGAATGCCCTTGAGGGCTTTGGCGAAGATACTCCTACAGAGAAGTTAAAATTTTTAGAGGACAGCTCAAAGAGTGGGATGGTCAACGCTGCCCAGACAATAGCCAAGAAATTTAGCAGTGAAAATTTTGAAGTCTTTATAGCCGGTTCTTTAGCGGTTAACGACTACAACAAACGCTCTGTTCAAAAAGATATGCAAAAGTTTATAAAACTTGTTTTACTTATGATGATGCTCTTTTTGTTTGTGGTTTTTCGCAGAGTCAGTGCTGTGATTTTGCCTCTGTTTATTGTGGTGCTTTCACTTTTAACAACTATCGGCATTATGGCGGCAACGGGCGTTCCTATAACTATACCGACACAGATTCTTCCCTCATTTTTGCTAGCCGTGGGCATCGGGGCGGTGGTGCATCTGCTCGCCATGTTTTATAAACATTTGGACACGCATGCCAACAAAGAAAAAGCCATTGCTTATGCTCTTGGTCACTCAGGACTTGCCATTATTAT
>Ga0210044_10005040_pt1 | contig 18047 bp, 19 predicted proteins | sample CryGey13umfilter_2_FD_183959 | JGI IMG/M metagenome (GOLD analysis project Ga0210044, IMG submission 183959) | Groundwater microbial communities from aquifer in Utah, USA - Crystal Geyser 4/9/14 3 um filter (SPAdes) (version 2) | ecosystem: Environmental > Aquatic > Deep subsurface >... | reverse complement strand
AGTTGTTTTTGTTTCATATAGTTATCTAAATTAATGGTTTTTAATTTAGATCTATTATTACACAAAATTACTTAACTATGACATTTCTATTTTGCTAGCCCTATGACATTATCATATGGGCGGGACAGAGTAAAACGAGCTTTATTGGCTAATTTTAGCCAATTATTACTACTTAAATATAGCGCAAAAATAAGCAAAAAACCACTACTTTATACAAAGTGTGGTTTATTTTTAATTGAAAATTGAAAATTCGTAAATTAAAGAATTTTATACCTACTTCCCTACTCTAATCCTCAAACTATTGACCACAACAGAAACACTACTCATACTCATAGCCAAAGCTGCAATCATCGGACTAAGCAAACCTAACGCGGCTAGAGGAATAGCTACTACGTTGTAGAAAAAGGCGAAAAACAAGTTTTGTTTGATAGTTGAAAAAGTTTTTTTGGAAAGTGTGATAGCTTCATAGACTTTGACTGGATTACTGTTGGTTAGGACGATATTTCCAGTTTCTAGGGCAATATCACTACCACCACCCATAGCTAGCCCCAAATCGGCTTGTGCGAGCGCAGGCGCGTCGTTGATACCATCTCCTACGAAGGCTACGACTTTGTTCTGAGCTTGAAGTTTCTTCACTTCTTCTGATTTGTTTTGTGGCAAGACTTCGGCCACGACTTTGGTAATTCCCAATTCCTTGGCAATAGCCTCAGCAGTCTTACGGTGGTCGCCGGTAATCATATAGACTTCAATATTTTTGTCTTGCAATTTCTGCACCGCTTCTTTGGCAGTCTTGCGCAAGATATCAGCTACAGCAATCACAGCCAAAATTTCTGACTTATCAAAAAGATAAATTGGTGTCTTGCCGTTGCCAGCGTAATTTTCAAATATTTCTTCAGCCTCTTTATTTATTTTTACTTTTTCCTTGTCCGCCGTAGTTTCAACGGAGGAGGATTCACTAACAAATTTAGCATTGCCTAAAAATATTTCTTGATTATTTACCAATCCTTTTATTCCCCTACCTTTTACTGTCTGAACTTTTTTGGCTTCTGGAATAGTCAAACTTTTTTCTGTAGCAAATTTACTAAAAGCTAAAGCAAGTGAATGTTCACTTTGTTTTTCTAGGGCACAAGCAAGTGTCAAAGCATCCTTTTTTTCTAAATCATTTTTTAGAACATGAATATTGGTAATAGCTGGTTTACCTTCTGTCAATGTACCAGTCTTGTCAAACATGACAACTTGAATTTTGTGCGCCAATTCTAGACTTTCGGAATCTTTGATCAAGATTCCCCTCTCAGCACCCTTGCCACTACCGACCATGATAGCTGTAGGTGTAGCCAAACCCAAAGCACAAGGACAAGCGATAACAAGTACGGCCACGGCATTGATAATACTTGCTTCAAATCCAGCACCAACTAAAAAATACCAAATTGCAAAAGTAAACAAAGAAATCACAATCACGCTTGGCACAAAAATACTAGAGACTTTGTCAGCCAACTTTTGCATTGGCGCTTTGCTACTTTGTGCTTGTTCTACTAATTTGATAATTTGTGAAAGCATAGTTTCACTGGCAATTTTTGTGACTTGTATTTTGATTACTCCAGTACCATTGATAGTCGCAGCGTAAACTTGATCCCCGACATTTTTTTCCACAGCCACACTTTCACCTGTGAGCATTGATTCGTCAATAAAAGTATTACCTTCTAATACCTTGGCGTCTAGCGGAATCTTCTCCCCTGCTTTGACTAACAAAATATTGCCAATTTGTAAATCCTCAACAGCCATTTCTCTCTCCTTACCATTTTCTATTAAACGAGCTTTTTTCACACCCAAAGCAAACAATTTTTTGATAGCTTCAGAGGCACGACCTTTACTCTTGGCTTCCAAATACTTGCCAAGTAAAATCAAAGTTACAATCACAGCTGCTGTCTCGAAATATAAATGAGCATCAATAGTCATTGCATAAACACTATAGAAAAATGCTGACAAAGTTCCCACAGACACAAGTGTATCCATGTTGGCTTTGAAATGCTTGAGCTGACTAAACATGCCACGATGAAATTGCCAGCCAGTAATAAAAACTACAACAAAAGATAAAAATAAAGTAATCCAAGCAAATTGCATTGGCATATCAAAAAACATCGCGACCAGCAGTGGTAAAGTCAAAATTGACGATGCCACAAACTTATTACGACTGACTTTTATACTATCCAGATGATGTTTGTGTTCATCTGACCCTTCTTTCAAAATTCGGTAATCACCAGCACTAGCCACTGCTTTGGCAATATCTTCTTCTTTTACTTTGTTTTCATCATATTCAATATAAGCTTTGCCCATAGCATAATTGACATTTGCGCTTTTCATACCGTCTTGTTTTTGCAAATTACGTTCAATACTGACGGCACATGAGGCACAGTGCATACCGGAGATAGATATATTTTCTTTTTTCATAGGATTAAATTAAATTTATTTAATGATTTCCTCCCCTATTAGGGGAGGCTAGGATGGGTCTTTTGTATAACAAAACGTTTTACTCAAAGATAGACCCCCTCTTCCGCCAAAGGTCGGACCAGTCCTCTGGTTGGAACTCCCCCTTATAGGGGGAGAACTTACAATGAAATTCTAAATTATTCCACAATAAACTTCCCTCTCACCATCCCCATACCACAACTAAAATTGAGAGTACCTTTGTTTGGTGCGGTAAATTCAATAACATTCAAACCTGAATTAAGTTTTTTATTTATTTTTAAATTTGGTACAACTATATCGCTAGTACAACCAGTAATTTGTTTACCGTCTATTTCCCAGCGTACTGGCACACCTGCTTTTATTTTTATCACATCTGGATTGTAGCCACTATATTCCACCGCCATTTTGATTACTTGAACACCTTCACTATTCGTAACAGATACTACAGAATTACTTTTTGAACCTGTATTTTTCAAAAAATCAGTCAAACCAATACCTCGGACAGCTAATCCAGACGACAAAGTGTAAAAAGCAAAGGCGAAAATAATAAAACCAATAACTTTTTGTAAAACAATATTTTTCTTATTGCTAGCTTTGCTACTCGCCATACCAATACTAAATAAGATTGGACTGGTTCCCAAAGCAAAAAAAGCAAGGGTCAAAGCCCCAATCCAAAAACTTCCTGAACTCACCGCAAAGAGTTGCATACTCTGAGTGAAGCCACAAGGCAAGAAAAAAGTAAAAGCACCCAAAAGCATCGGCGCCATGGCATGTTCAGACTGTTTCAACTTTTGCCAGACATTCATACTACTCTTTGGCATATGAATTCCCAAAGTTGTCATTGATGGTAAAAATCCCAAAATATTTAAGGCCAACCAAAATAAAACAACAGCAATCAAAATGCTAAAAATACTAAGAATACTTGGAGAAAACTGTACAAAATTACCTAGCAAACCCAACAAACCACCAAGCAAGAAAAAGCCACCAATGCGTCCAGCGTGAAAAAGCAAATGTGGTCTGGCATTTTTGCTAAATTGATTTCCTTCAGACTTATATTTGGCACCAAAAGACATGACTACAGCACCAACAACAGCTAGACAAGTGGACATGGAGGCGACAATGCCAATAAGAAAAGCTGCCCCATAACCAATATTTTTGGAATCAATCTGGATCCAATCCAAAACTCCAATCCAAACAAAATATTTATACACTAAATAAATACAAAAGACGATAAAAAGAGACCAAGCCCACTGTGCGCCAGTGACCTTTTGTTTTTTCTTGGCACTTTTTTCAATCGGATTTTCAGAAGCACTGTAACCAAGCTTTTCAATTGCCTTGATTATTTCTTGATTATCTGGTTTGTCGTTTGAAAAATAAACTTGCGCAATTTGTGTCTTGTGTGACACTTCTACTTTCTCCACATTTGGCAACTTACTCACATCTTGCGAAATAAGATGTTCACACGACACACAGGTCATACCACTAATATATATTTTTTTGTATTGGGACATAAGGTTCTTTCATCCCGAGTCGAGAATACGACGAGGGATCTTTCTTAAGATTAAACTTATTTATTTAACAAAACATTTCAAACGAAATGAACTTTTCGTATTACTATAAAAAAATGTTTATCTCTGCGACAACTTCGTAACTCGGATAATTTCTTGAATCTTTTCTTCTTGCATCTTTTCATCTTTACTCACAATCGCATTTTTGAAACAAGATTTGAGATGTCCTTCTAGCAATAAATTGTTGGCAGATTTGAGCAGTCCTATTACAGCCAGATTTTGTTGCATAATATCTACACAATATTTATTTTCTTCGAGCATCTTCACAATACGACCTAGTGAAGTGTAAGCTTTTTTGGCATTTAAGAGTGCCTTTTGTTTGTTTGGACTTAGCATATTTATAATTTAAATCTTAATACCTATACCATAGGTGTGGATATTATACAACAAAATTCCAAAATAGACAATAAATCAAATATTTTGACTAATTTAAGCTAATTATTTTATACAAAAAATAAATTTAATTTCCCAATTTATTCGAAAAATGTAAAAAATTGATAAAAATTGATAAAACTAAACTAGTAAAATTATATCTTTTCTGCTATAATAATTTCATATGAAAAAAAGTCTAATCACAATCCTTTTGCTAATAATCTCCACTACTTTTGTATTTATGATTTTTAGCATTTCTTTTATGGAGAGCAATCACTCCACAATGGCAACACCTTGCCCTTTGACATTTTTAAGTGGGAATAATGGATGCCCTGTCAATGAAACTCAAAATACCAACTTACTATTAGAACACATAAACAGTATTGGCCGCTCTATATTAATGACTTTTGACTTAAACTCAATAAATTTTTCTTTGATTTTTACCACCCTACTTTTGACTGTTTTTTATTATCTAAAAAAGAAATTTTCACTGATACATTTTTTTGAAAACAAATATAAACAATACCTTCATCACAATGACAAAGCCTGCTTTCCAATCAAACTACTTTTCTTATTGACTTGGCTTACCAAAAAAATTAGAGGATCTATAGACGATCCAGATTACTGGGTGAATATTAGAATGTTATAAATTTTATAATTTAACTTACTTATATACGCCCGTTTTTTATAAAAGACGGGCATTTTAATTTTGTGTATATTATGCAATCTAGTGAACCAATACCAATTAATACCCCTCCAAAATTACACATTCTAAATTTGTTTTTATTATTTTTACTACTAATAATGATGATAATAACACAAGTCCTAATGGGAAAAATACAAGTAGAAATGAAAATGGATAGACAAGGTGCCATGCAATTCTTTTCATCTTTTTCCTTTCTAGGCACTCAAGTGGGTAACAAAACAAAACTAAATGGTAACCTTGGAGAAGATGTTGAAAAATTAGCTATCAGCAAAGGTGTTCCAAATATTTATGGTAATGAAATGAATCTATCATTTGACAATGTAGAACCAGCTATGAATACTATGAAACAATATGACCCAGATTATGGTGGAACAAAACTAAGTCTAAGTAGTGAAGAAATGTCTCGTTATACAAAAATAGGTCTAATAATTGCTTGTGAATATTGTTGTGGTGTCACATCTATTGTCTTTCCCAATGCTAGAGCAGCTTGTGGCTGTGCTCATTCTCAAGCTATGCGTGGCCTACTTACTTATCTTATAAAATATCATGGCAGTGAATTTAGCGATGACCAATTACTTCGAGAATTAGCTCGTTGGAAAGGTCGCTACTTTCCTAAACAAATGATGAACAAAGTAAGTGAACAGATTCAAAGTGGCGAATACACCACTGATGTGGCTTCTCTACTTTTGGATGTAAAACTACCAAAATATAACAATAGCAAAGGAAAAATACCATTGCCAACCTCTATTACAGATTTACCAAGTATGGTAGGTGGCTGTTAACTAAATAATAACTAAATAAAAAAATATGAAAACTCAAGACAAAGACTGCTGTTATAAAAAATCTTACAACAGTGAAAAAGAAAACGAAACACATAAAGAAGAAAATTTACTGGACACACCGGGAAATTCCAAAACAGAAAAAGAAGTGAAAGAAAAACCAAAAAAAAATTTATCCTTAGGAAGTAGTACTATCACAGTAGTACTGACAATTTTGGTACTACTATCCCTATCTCAAACCGTACAAACAGTCAGTCTATTCAAAGCTGTACAAAAAGATAATTTTGCTATTCAAGGTGATAATAGTATTGATGCAAATACCGCTATAACAACAGGTAGTTCTTCTGCTCTGCCAGATATGGTAGGTGGTTGTTAATATTAATCCTTATGAATAAAAACAATTTATTGACAAATATCAAAATAAATTCCAATTTATTTTGGTCTCTCACTGTTATTTTTTTATTGACTATCATTGGCGGTCTATACTTTTCTTTTACGACTGAAAACCTCTTAAAAGTAACAGTAGCGGAATACAAAGAAGAACAGCGTCCAGCTAATCTAGAAATTACACTAATAAAAGATAGTAGTTGTCAGGAATGTAATAATCTTGATGGAGTATTACACAGCATCAAACAAGAAAGTATAAAAATAACCCAAGAAAAAATTCTGGAATACACTGAGGAAGAAGCAAAAAATTTGCTGACTAAATATAGTATCAAAACTCTACCAGCATTATTGATAACTGGAGAAATAAACAAAAGTGCAGACTTGACAAAAATCTGGTCAAGTCTAGGACAAAGTGATGACAATACTTTCATATTGCGTTACAACTTCTATCCTGTCAAAGACCTAGAAACAAACAAAATACAAGGCTTGACAGACATTTTTCTCCTTTCTGATTTATCTTGTCAAGAATGTTATGATGTAAAACAGCATTTAGCTATTTTGTCAGGTTTTGGTCTATCACTCAACCAAGTCACCAATACAGACACTTCCTCTAAATTGGGACAAGAACTAATCAAAAAATATCAGATAAAGAAAGTACCCACGATAGTTTTGACTGGTAATTTAAATGTCTTTGATAGCTTGAAAAAAACTTGGGGGCAAGTCGGCACAATTGAAACAGATGGTGCTTATGTTTTCCGAGACGGTCTAGATAAAATGAAAATAATTTACAAAGATTTAACTAGTAACAAAATAATAACTTTTGCTAGTAGTACTAACAAATAAATAAAATATATGAAGAAGAAAAATAACAAAGTAATATTTTCTACAACGCTAATTTTGTTTAGTGTTTTATTCGTAGGATATACTGTAAAAAAACTTTTTACTGACAATGTACCCGTAGTTGAAGCCAAAACCATTACTGTTTACAAATCTCAAACTTGTGGCTGTTGTGGTGTGTATATCACCTATCTACGTAATAGAGGCTTCGATGTCAATGTAGAAACTATGGATGATATGGATGCTATAAAGAAAAAATACGATATACCAAAAGATAAACAAAGTTGTCACACTAGTATTATAGATGACTATGTAGTCGAAGGTCACGTACCACTGGAAGCTATCAACAAAATGTTAGATAAAAAACCAACAATAAATGGTATTGCCTTACCAGACATGCCAGCAGGTTCCCCAGGTATGCCTGGTAACAAACAAGGACTATTCACTATATATAGTCTAGATGAAACTCAAAATAATCCAGTTTTCACAAAATTGTAATATGAAAAAAATAAAATATTTATTATTAGTTGTTTTCTTGGTTTTGATACCAGGTACAACCAAAGCCCATTGTCCCCTATGTACCATAGGGGCAGGGGCTGCTTCAGGTGTGGCTGTTTGGCTAGGTATAAGCTATATGAGTGTTGGGGTGATGATTGGAGCCTTTGCCCTAGCTACAGGCTTGTGGATGTCAAGACTGATAAAGAAAAAATTTATTCGCCACCAAAATATCATCATAGCAATAGTTTCTTATGTAACAACAGTTTGGCCCTTACGCCTCATGCTCAAAAGTTATGGAGCATTATATCTCCCTTGGTGGGGTCAGTATGGCACAACATTTGTAATTGACAAATATCTAATTGGGACTGCTATTGGCGCTATTATTATGATCTTGTCACCATACTTGAGTAAACAAATAAGCAAACATCGTGACAATAAAAATTGGCCTTATCAAGGTATGGGTATTACTTTTGGACTCTTGATAATTACATCTATTATAATAGAACTAATAATATGGAAAATGAAATCTTAATAATAATTTTAAGTATCACTACTCTTTTCATAGTTTTACTTTTGCTAAAAAGATTATTTGGACTAAAATTTTGTGTACTCTGTGTCAGTGTCAGTCTAACTTGGTTGACTTTCTTATGTCTGTATTGGTTAGGCAAATTCCCTTATCCAATTTTGTTAGCTGTACTCATGGGACAAAGTAGCCTAGGAATTTATTACTTGTTGGAAAAAAGACTAAAAGAAAAATACCATTTTTTTCGTTTACCTTTTCTATTGACAGCCATAGTTTTTATCTTTTGGTTATTACAGACTATTGACTTGATAGATAACTGGAAATTAATCCTATTTTTATTAATTCTGTGGCTTATTACTATATTGCTTTTTGTCTTTCGAGAAAACAAAAAAATAGGAGAAATATTCAAACAAGTCATTGCCTGCTGTCGTGATTGGTAAAAAATAAAAATTATAGTCCTATATAATCACTAAAATTACAAAAATATGAATAAATACAAAATACCTATTATTATTTTGGTCATCTCTGGACTAGGAATTTTGACTTGGTCGATAATTGGTTTATTTTACAAACCAAACAATAATTTGCCTATAAAAAACGATGGCAACTTCCAAAAATTTGTTGACGCTGAAATAACTGACAAATGTCAAACGCCAGAAGGCTACACTGATGAGCAGTGGGCAGAACATATGTCGCATCATCCAGATAGATACAAGGAGTGTTTTGACATAAGCAAAAACATAGGAACTACTTATCAAAATATTACATCAGAAGATCTAAAACAGATAATGCAATCCAAAGATTTTACATTAATAGATGTCCACATACCAGAACAATTTCATATTGTTGGCACAGACAAATTCATCCCTTACAACACTATAGACCAACGTTTGACAGATTTACCATCTGACAAAAATGCCAAAATTATTTTGTATTGTCGTTCTGGTTCTATGAGCAAAATAGCTGCACAAACTTTGGCTGATTTGGGTTATAACAATGTTTACGATTTACAAGGTGGTCTCAATGCTTGGAAAGAAGCTGGTTATAGTATTGGTAGTAATTCATTACAATAACTTTTATGAGGAAAGAAAAAAAGAAAGCTTTCTTTTGGGGATTTATAGCCATTATGAGCATGTCCGGTTTTTACTTTTTGACAATGCGTTTGAGTATGCCTTTAGCAGAATTGTGGTGGAATTTCCAATCTTCTTGGTATTTGATAACTGCCCTTATTTTAGGTTTTGGCTTACAAATAGGTTTGTGGTCTTACTTACGAAATTACCCCTCACAACATCTTTCAGGAATAATACCAGGAGCTAGTGGGGCCATGTCTAATACAGCCATGTTGGTCTGTTGTTCCCATCATTTATTTGATGCGTTACCTTTTCTTGGCTTGGCAGGATCAGTCTTATTTTTGGCACAATATCAAAAATTCTTTTTACTACTAGGACTCACCATAAATATTTTTAGTATTGCTTACATGCTTTATTTGTTAAACAAAAAACAAAGCAATTGTGAGGTATCTGCCAGTGACAAAAATATATGAACCCCTCCTTGTAGCAGAGACCACAGCTCTTTAACTTTTAAATATCTTTATAATTGTACTATACTAAACACAACAAATATATCAACTTGGATCCTAGTATCTAATGCAACAGCGTTAGATACTAGGATCCAAGTAATCAATAATACATGAACAAAAATAATTTTTGGCAAAAGACCAACCATCTAGAAATATTCCTAATTTTTTTATTCATTCTTTGTGTCCTATGGTACTATCTAATACCAACTGAAAGAACTCTACATGAACAACTACTACATCTTACATTTATTGGTTTTTCTGGTATGAACTTTTGGTCGTTTATTTTAGTTGCTATCCAATCTTATGTTTGGGGTTATATTTTCCTTGGACTTTGATTCTTTGCTGGTAAATTAAGGATAAAAAAATAATAACTTGAAAAAAGTCCCTATTTTTTGTATAGCTGTGCATAACTACTTCTCTACTCTCACAAAAAAGGTTATACTAGATATAGAAGGTCTGAAAGGCTTCTCAAGCATTTATTTAATATGAAAAAATCACTCATAATCTTTACCAGTCTACTCGTCTTAGGTGGCGCAATATTTTTGCTCTCTGAATATTACTCACAAAAAAACAAAGCAAAAATAGTTATCCCCACCAACAACGAAACAACAACCACGACCACTCCCGAAGTTGTCATCAACAGTTTCAATGATTGTGTGATAGCCGGCAATCCTGTGATGGAAAGCTATCCTCGTCAATGTACCAGTAAAGCTGGTGTACACTTCACCGAAGAAATTGGCAACGAACTAGCACTAATAGACAAAATAAAAATAAACAATCCACGCCCAAACCAAATGATTAGTAGTCCACTAACTATTACCGGTCAAGCTCGTGGTACCTGGTTTTTTGAAGCAAGTTTTCCAGTTGTACTTACTGATTGGTATGGACTCATCATCGCCCAAGGTATTGCTACAGCCAAGAGTGACTGGATGACCGAAGATTTCGTACCCTTCGAAGCAACTCTGACTTTCAATACACCAACCTACAAAAATAATGGCAATCTAATCCTCAAAAGAGACAATCCTTCTGGTTTGCCTGAATACGACGAAGCATTAGAAATACCGGTATTTTTTGAGATGAAATAAGCTGTTTACAATGTCCACAAAAAAGACTTGATTTCAAGTCTTTTTTATGATATTATGTTTTCTGTGAAGTAACAACATAAACATTCGGGGATCGTCTAATGGTAGGACTTCAGGCTTTCCTGCCTGCCGGCAGGCAGGGATCCTGACTATTGGGGTTCGAATCCCTAAACATAAATACAAATTATAATATGAATCAGGGGGAGTATATTGTATACATTCTTATAAGTGAAAAAAAGGAACATTGGTCTTATGTTGGAAGTACATCAAATATAGAGCAACGCTTCAAAGATCATCAATCTGGCAAAACAAAATCTACAAAAGGATATCGGCCTTTAAAAGTAATTCAAACAGAGAAGCATTCTTCTCGAGAGGAAGCCTACAAACGTGAATTATATTTAAAGTCTGGTATAGGAAGAGAAGAACGTTATCAGATTATAAAACATTCGGGGATCGTCTAATGGTAGGACTTCAGGTTTTGATCCTGACTATTGGGGTTCGAATCCCTATCCCCGAACGAAGAAAGAACACCTTAAAGGTGTTTTTTGTTATAAGACTGTTAATAACTACGCTGTATACTTTTAGACTTTTTCAAAAATATACTTTTTTTATCTAAAATAAGCTATTTTTATATATATTTGCGATAATTACAATAGAGGGGTAATATAAATATAGTATATAATTTATCAAAAATGAATGGCAAACAATTTATTAGAAAAAATAAAAAAAGACTTACCTAACATACCAGATCAAATAATTAAAGACTGGTTATTACCTTTTGCAAAAGAAAAAGGTTGGCCTCCCAAATATGAAACTTTAGGTCCCATTTTAATGTATAAACCAATTGATTGATGGAATAAAGTAAAATGGAAAAAACAACAAATTTTATTTGAAGAAATAAAACTTTCAACCATATATAAAAATAATATTAACAATATGGTTAGTTATTACAAAAAACAAGAGGATGGGCAAACAATAAAAGGATATCAAAGAATTATAAGTGTAATTAAATATATAAAAAAATATAATTCTTTACCAAAACCAATAATTTTGATTACAACAAAAAATGGGTATGATATATTGGATGGTAACCATCGTATAACTGCTTGTACTATACTACAAGAAGAAAACGTTATTAATAAATTTCTTATTAATACATTTATAGGTAACCCACAAAAAATAACAAAAAAAAATTTTCAAGAAGATTCATTTTATTGGAATAAATAACTTAAAAAACAAAGAGAAACAATTAAAAAAATAAACAATAGAATATATTCAAACAATGAATTACTCCATGGCAAAGCCACGAGAAATTGATTGATTAATCGATTATATACGTCTTTATTAAACAAAATTCTTCCAAATGACGCGACAAAATCACTTTTAGAATCATTAGAAAAAGAAACAAGAAATTTTATAAATTATGAAACTAATAAATCATATGAGTATTCATTTAATTTTATAAAAAAATATGTTAAAGAGGTAATATATAGAGATCCAAGTGAAAATGAAAGAGCTTTTAAAAAACTAGGTCCAAAAAAGATAATTTATAGGTTAATTTTAGACATGAGTTCTGAATTACTAGTTAGTGGAAGATATCATATATATTCAGGTATAATCGAGAAAGAAAGCCAAGGTGATTATTTTTATAAAATTTTTGAAAAAACATTATCAGAACTAACAAACATTGGTGGACTTACAAAAAAAGAATCAATCGATTATAAGAACGATGTTGACCATGAAATCTCAATAATGGGATAAAAAACAACTATTTACTTACCTACCAAAAAAAACCGCTATACTAAAACCATAATTCTTAATCCAAAAAAATATGAAAATATTTCGTGATTGGAGTTTCAAGTGATGGGAAGTAGCTTTGCTCAAAGTTTGCCTTATTTCACTCGGCATCCTACTCGGTCTATACTTCTTCACTTATCTAATAGCTCTCACTTGGCTATGGTTAGGATTATTCATCATTATTGCCCTTTACTTTATTTTCCGATTTTTCAAGGAAAAATAAAATAATAAACACTTAAATTATAATATAAATATTATAATTAAAAATATCCACAGCAACATTGACAAAACACTAAAAAAAAGTTATATTAATAATGTCATAAGTTCTATGGGGAGCTTAATATAAGTAAGTGTACTCTAAGTGCACCGAACCATAGACAGACACGAATCACCCTGCGGGGTGATTTTAAATTTGCCCAAATTTGGCATAAGGAAATCTTATTCTGTGCCTGTAATTAGTGTCATTTATATTGTAAAGATGTATTTTATTATAATTATATTTTGCAAAAATAGCATTTGCAACCACATCTACCAATTGAACTCCTTTAGAATTTTTTGAATCCATCAAAACTACTTCAATATCATGATTGAAATTCCACTTGGTTCTAGCTTCTATTAAAATATGATCTCTCAATGAATTTAAGGATTTAACTTTTATGGTGTGATTATCCAATATAATCTGTATATCTTTTTGATAATTCTTAACAATCTTTTTTACAAGCTGAGTGACTAAATAGTTATAACAAATATTTTTTTCTTTATATAATTCAGGATTAATATAAACCTTATCTATCACAATATAATCTAGACGAAAACAAGCAAGGTTACTTAGACTTTGTAAAATATCTTGTTTAACAGTAAAATCCAATTTATTAGCATGTAATTCATCTATTTTATTTGGAATACAGTGTTTTACATACAATCTTCTATACAAATTTTTTAATTTTTTTCTATCTATTTCTTTTTCAGTAACCAAAGCACCTATCACAAAATATCTTTGTTTTTTTATATTATTCAAAGCACCAGACTCATCTAAATATATTACTATCATAATTTTTATTTAAATAATTTGTTTATATTATACTAGAATAAATGTACCATGACAAATAATAAAATTATTTACTTCGATACGTTTTATGATATACTATAGAAAATTAATTAATCAAAACAAAAGTATGACAAAAAACAAAATTACATTAATAATTTTCATTTTCTGTTTTTTATTTTTACCCACACAAGCAAAAACAGTTATACCACCGAGACCTGCCCATACATATTATTTCACCCAAATAGAAATGATTTCTGAAGACAGTAATAAAGCTACTGTATTTATGAAACAATCGAACTTTAACGCAGATGATTATGATGAAGCAGGTAGAATAAGCTTAAGTGCTGGTTACAGCATAAAAAAATATAGTGATCTAGATTCTTTATCTGCCATACCCATGTTGTCTTTTGAATATAACCCAGAAATCTGGACATTGTATGAAGATGAAAAAGAAAATCAAATTTTAAAAAATAAAAAAGACCCCACAAAAGAAATATTAATTTTTGGAGATAAAAATAATATATGGTTAAATCATTTAAATCTAACCTCATTAGTAAAAAATAATACTGTAGAAATAAATGATTACTCACAGTACGGTGACTATACTTATGTCTTCGGACAAAGTAAAGATAATAACTTCGAATATTATTATACTTTTACACCAGAAAAAATAATTTTGAAATCAACTTCTTCAATTAGTGAAAATGATAAAGTAGAATTTAAAAATATAGTTGAAACATTGAATTTTAGTAAACAAGGATTAGGAACACTAGCTCACAATACTTATGTCTACCCACAAGGTGACTACCCACGTCTATTTTATAGTATTGACGACGTAATAGGTTGGGAAGAACATAAGCATAAAATTATTAAATATGATAATTGCGAATTCAAATGGCCTGACTATGTAGAATATTTTGATAATAACAAATGTCTACCTGCACTCGTTGGAGGAATAAATCAAATTGAATGCTACGACGCCATAGGATTATCTGAACCTAAAATACAAATAAATACATTTTACGGCAGTGAGATAAGCAATGCAGAAGAATATTTAAAACAATATTCTTGCAACCAAAAAGCAGAATTCTTTTTCAATCTTGCCCCAAGACAGACGATTGTTGAAAAAAATGACCCAAATGTTTCACCTATAGTCAAAGATTTTGAGCAGGCAATATCCCAATGTTTAAAAACAAATTTTGACATATACAGCAATATAGATGAAAATATACAAGTATATACACTACACTCTTTGCTGAATATAGTTCCCGAAGACCAGTCAACCGAACCAAAAAAAGGTTACCCTACAGTATTTCATTTATCAGAGTTACAACCTGACAAAACTACTGAAAAAGGTAAAAATAGCAATTTTTTACTATACCCTTATTCACGTATCTATACCATAAAATTTGATAATTCTGAAAATTATTTGAAATTGATAAATCCTTGTTTGAGTATGTACCACCATAATAATTGGATATATATAGGAAACTCAGATGATTATGCTATTTTGGTAGAATATATCCCAGATGAAAATAAAAAAATTAATAATTACTTAAGTACACATTTTAGTTACAACATCCTAAGTAAAATATATTTTAATGATGTTGACTACACACCTCTTGAAAATTGTTCCATTTATTCTACTGAAATGGAATGTCCACAAATAAAAAGCGAAGACTATGAAACAATAATAAATTTTAATAGTAATTATCAATACAATAATTTTGATAAAATACCAGACAAAGAAATTTATCCTCCGGAAGTAAAATATTATACAAAATATTTTACTGAAATACCAAAAGATGTAATTGCAACAATTGACAATCACTTTGACACCCCGCCAAACTACCAAAAAGAAAATGATATATTTTTTGTTGGACAAAATGATGATTGTGAAAAAAATGAAGATAGATGTATTGATAAAGGAAGCCCTTGGGATAGAGATCGTGCAACTAGCTATACAGCAAAAGATAAAACTCCTATATTAATGTTCATCCTTTTTTGTTTTCTTCTATTTAGTATACCTGCATATATATTTATAATAAATATTAAAAAATTTAAAAATAAACAAAACATTGGTAAATAGGCAAACTATTATAAAACGTATCCCCTCCTAATACGTTTTGTGATATAATAGACAAAATAAAAATTAACAAACAAGCATATCAAAAAAACAACAAAACAAACAAAATCAGTAGAATACTCCACTTTCAAGACTTTTTTCAAAAAAGCTACCAGAAAAAGACGCGAAAGCCAAAAATTTGCCAGTATTGAAGCTCCGGACGACTTTGACTTAAATAAAGAAAAAAGAGAAATCATCAACCTGCTCGAAAACAGTGACAGAAACATTTTTCTTACAGGTAAAGCTGGCACAGGAAAATCTCACTTTCTCAAACACTTCCGTGCCACGACAAAAAAAAATGTGGTTGTTTTGGCTTTCACTGGTGTCGCCGCTATCAACGTCCAAGGTCAGACTATCCACTCTTTTTTTCGCTTTCATCCTCAGACCACACTAGATAGCATCAAAAAAATTTACGACGATGAAAATAACATTTACAAAAAAATAGATATAATAATTATCGATGAAATCTCTATGGTCCGCGCCGACTTGCTCGACCTCATCGACAAATTTATGCGCCTCAATGGCCGACGTGGAGATTTGCCTTTTGGAGGTGTTCAGATTTTTGCAATTGGAGATTTGTATCAGTTACCACCTATTGTCACTTCGGAAGAAGAAATGTTTTTCAAAATAAATTATGAAAGTCCTTATTTCTTTGATTCACGCGTGTTTGCTGAGGCTAATTTTGTCAAAAAAGAATTGACCAAAATGTATCGTCAGGACAGTAAAAAACAAAATGCTTTTATCAAAGTTCTCGATAATATTCGCACCTGTACTTTTGATAAAAAAGATCTTGATCTTATCAATTCCCGCTTCGTGCCAAATTATAAGAAACCAGACAAAGAATTTGTCTTGTCTCTCGTCCCGACCAACAGCACGGCGGACTCTATCAACAGAGTAGAAATGGACAAACTAAAAGACAAACCAGTGACTTACGAAGGTACTATCTCGGGAGAATTTCGAGAAAAAGATTTGCCAACTGACAAAAATCTCACTTTGAAAGTCGGCTCACAAGTCATGCTTCTCAACAACGATCCTCTTGGTCGCTGGGTCAATGGCGATATTGTCAAAATAATCAAGACTGACAAAGAATCTGTCCGCGTACTTTTTGACGACAACACTTTTGAAGATATCACAGCAAACACTCGCGATTCTATCCGCTTTGTCTTTGACAAAGAAAGTGGTAAAATTCAACCAGAAGTCGCTGGCAGTTTCACTCAGCTTCCCATAAAACTTTCTTGGGCCGTGACTATTCACAAAGGCCAAGGTAAGACTTTTGACAAAGTTCATATTGATTTTGGACGTGGCACTTTTGTCCACGGACAAGCTTATGTAGCACTTAGTCGCTGTCGGACTCTAGAAGGCATGACACTCACCACTCCAGTATTAGATCACTATATTTTTATTGATGAGAGAATAAAACGATTTATGGATTTGAATTAATTTGATTAAAATAACGAAAAAATCTAAAATTAAACTGATTAAACTTACAAATACTTTAAAAAATGAATTATCTATGAAGACACCCTAGCATAAGCTATATAAATTCAAAAAAACTATTTATATTGATCCGTACCCCCTTTAGTAGACAAGGAATAAAAACTTATTTTTGAACAGTTAAAAGATGATCTAGGTATTCTACTAGGGTTATCTTTTTTAGATTCCATTGCAGTCATTCCTAGTCTAAAATAATTGGTGTCGTCTTTTTTGTCATAGCTACTTGAAAATAAACCAATAATATAATTGTGATTAAGAATAAATAAGCTATATATCTAATATATACCTTAAATTTGGATATAAAAACAAAAATACGTATCTTATTGATACGTATTCTTTGATTTTGAAAAAATTATTTTTTCTTTTTAGCTACTTTTTTCTTAGCAACTTTCTTTTCTATTTTTGGTTTTCTAACTTTTTTTACTTCTTCATTTTTTTCAACTGGAGCATCAAAAATTATATCTTCTTTTTTTTCTTTTTTTAATTTGGTAGATTTTTCTACAGCAGAAGCTGGAGTCAAAATAGATAATAGTTTATCAAATTTGTTGTTCAACATTTTGATTTGTTCCATTACTTCTCCTGAATCTCTACTACCACCATCTCTACCTTCTCTACCACCTTTTTTATCAAAACAATCACTACAAAAAACAGGTTTACCAGAAGTTGGTCTGAAAGGTACTTGACAACCATTGCCACATTTGTCGCAAGTAGCGTCAAACATTTCTCTATCTTCAAAACTTGGTCTTTCACGTCTTTCGTGTCTGTCATTTCTGTCACCACCAAAAC
>Ga0210044_10005039_pt1 | contig 18051 bp, 15 predicted proteins | sample CryGey13umfilter_2_FD_183959 | JGI IMG/M metagenome (GOLD analysis project Ga0210044, IMG submission 183959) | Groundwater microbial communities from aquifer in Utah, USA - Crystal Geyser 4/9/14 3 um filter (SPAdes) (version 2) | ecosystem: Environmental > Aquatic > Deep subsurface >... | reverse complement strand
TTCTGCAAAAATTTTCATCATAAATTTGGTTTTACATCAAATCCTTCCGCAATTCCAGACGTTTGGAAAACTGTTATATATTTCAAGAAATCAGTCTTATCTTGTAAAAAATTAAATGCCAAGTATCTCATGTCAACGGCGGAAATAAGAGTCAACGCACTGTTTTTTTTCGCATAAACTGCGAGATTTCCGGTGCCGGTTTCATAAAACAGATAAATCGGAAAAAGAATATTTTCGTCACTCATCGCTGGAACAGTCCCATCTTTTTTTAAAACATAAGGCTTTGATGGGTCACCGGAAAGAGCATCTATGTCTTTTTTTGTGTAAACAGTATCTCCATTATCTAGCTTAAAAGGAATGGTTCCATTATCGGCAAAAACAGTGAAATCATTTCCTTCTTCCGGCAAAATTTTCACTCCAAATCTTTGGACAGGGACTCCATTAACAGTCTGCCCCGCAACCGCATAAGCACGCGGTTCACGCAAAATTGAAATGACTCCTTTGTAAGCAGAAACAAAAGCAAAAGTCCTTGTCGCCTGCATGTAAGACGAAAGCGCCGCAACTGAAAGAATTCCAAGTAAGGCTATCACAAGCAGAATTTCAATGAGGGTAAATCCTAAAGCTTTTCGCATGTGGTCATTATAAGACCTCCTTTAGCCCATATGCAAATTTTTCTTGTTTTGGAAGTAGTAGAAAGGAACAAATATCTTTTAGAACGCATTGTGTTCTATCTAGAAGAAAGATAGAAAATAATCTAAGGAAGCATAAGTTCTAAAAGATATTTGTTCCTTTCTATGCTTTCTATATTAGAGTTTTGCATAGGCTAAAGCGGACGTATATTTCAACGCCCGCTTCACACCTTGGTGTTGTTTGGGTTTTTACTTGGAGGGAGGGCCGCAGAAGAAGAAGTACTTCGCGGGATTGTTGGGCATGGAAGTGGTCTTGCACTGCAAACCGTTCTTGCAGTTGTCGCAGGTCCCACCACAGCCGTCGGGGCCGCACAGAACTCCGGTGCAGTCGATCGGCTTGCACGCCGAAGAAGGGGCACTGCACTGGCCACTCGCATTGCACGAGAGGCCGAGGGCACAGAGTCCGCACGTTCCACCGCATCCGTCATAACCGCAGTTCTTGCCGTTGCAGTTGGGAACGCAGGTCTTCCGGCATTGGCTATTCGCATTGCACGAGTAACCATCTCCACACGAACAGAATCCGCCACAGCCGTTGGGGCCACAGCTACCGACAAGGCACTTTGGCATGCATTGGCACAAGTTCTTCGAGTTGCAGAAGAACCCCGTGCCGCAACCGCCACAGCTTCCTCCACAACCGTCTTGTCCACATTCTTTTTCGGAACAAGAAGGTTGGCAGGAATTGCCTCCGCCGCCGGAAGAGCCGGAACCACCGCTTGAGCCGGAACCACCGCTTGAGCCCGAACTTCCGCTTGAGCCCGAACTTCCGCCACCGACATCGCTACCGTCAGCGGAAGATGCGCAGGCGAAATTCACCTGATCGCATGTACACCCGGAATCACACATGATGTTGGGACAGTAGCACGGCGAAAGGTTCGCCGCCATCTTCACGAATTGTCCACGCGTGATGGAGGTTTCGGGGTAGTACGAAGTGAAGTTCGTGTCAACGGCCCCATAGGCGTAGAGCGTCTCGACGTACTTGTATGCCGAATGATCGGAGGGGATCTTGTCGAAGCTTCCCTTGGACGGATTCTTCAACTTGATGACCCCAGCGTTCACTGCCGACTTCACGAGATACTCTGCCGCCGTCTCGAAGCTGATCGAACTGTTCGCCCAGAAAAGGAGGGCGCCGTTGTCGACGATTCCTTTCTGCAGGCCGCAAACCACCAGCGGATAGTACCAGTCTGTCGTCTTCACGTCGGAAAATGGTACGTATGCACTGCCGTTGCCACAGTCACTCACTTGGCCGAAGAGGTACATTGCGATTTTGAGCCCCTCGGCATTGGTGATGATGTCTCCCTGATGAAGACCTCCGTCGTCCTTGCCGTTGATTGCGCATTCTCCGTAGAGATACTGCGCGGCACTACGGACAGCGAACGTGAGGTACTTGTCATCCGAGAAGACGTGGTCCTTGTTGGCATTGCAACTCGTGATGAGCGGGCAGTTCGGGAGCGGTCCACAGGAAACCGACTTGAAGCCGGGAACCGGAAGAACCGCTCCGTCATTGAACTTCTTATTGGCAAATTCGCCGAGTGCATCGCAGGCTTCCTTGGGCTTGTTCGTCAGCTTGAGAGCCTTGTACTTGCCCTTGGAATTGTAGATGTCCTTGCCGATGGTGCACATGGGAATGAAGTTGCCGTCGGTGAAAAGCATGGAGACAGGCTTGCTGGTACTGCATTTCTCGAACTGGAAGTGGAGATGGAATCCCTCGGAGGAACCGGTACTCCCGATTTTTCCGAGGATCAACCCTTGGCAAATTCCATTGCCCTTGTTGACAGTGATGGAATTGTCTTGCATGTGTGCGTAGCGCGAGCAGAGGTTGTTGCCATGATCAACGATCACGCAATTGCCCCACGTTCCGCACCAGCCGGCCTTCTTCACGGTACCTTCAGCAGTAGCGAGGACGGACTTGCCCTCATCCTTGTTGCCGGGCAAGCTGAAATCCCAGCCGTACTTGCAGTAATCGCAAGTGGTATGACTCCACGTGCAGATGTCGTTGTCCGTGCCGTCGTTCTTGCCGTAGCCCTTGTTGTTGCAGATCTTGCAGTGACTCGCCCACGACTGGGTGACTTCCCAGTCGTACTCGGGGTCGAGCGGAACCTTGAAGCTGGTCGCACCGCCGCCGCCGTAGTCCACGGAATTGAGATTGTAGCTCTCATCCGTGGAGTTGTCGACGACCTCATCGATCGTGTCGTAGTCGTTGTTGGAGTTCTTCACCTCCTCGTTGTTGGCACCGTAAGCGCCGTAGTAGTTGTTGTTGACTTCCGAGGTCTCGCACGCCGAAGCGAACGCGATGACCGCGGACATGATGACCAAAAAACCGTAACGCATGACCGTCTCCTTCTCTCTTTGCACTTCTTCGTCTCCATGGACCGTCCACGGAAATCCTTTCAAATCAACCAAATCAAACTAAACCAAGATGTCAAAGAACATCTCGTGAACAGTTCATTTTTCAGAACATTCACAGGAATTGAATCGATTCGGCGAAACGCGGGGAATCAGAGGAGATCCGCGCATCTACCAGCCAAATCTAACATTTACAAAATAAACCCAAAACAAAAAAATCAAAGAAATAAAATTTTATAAAAATTGCATTGGCTTTCTTAAAACAAAAATCTGACATAAAAAGTGTTGTTGAGTATTCAACAACAGAAAATGCTTGCAAAATCCTACAGAAGTGTAATATGGATTAATTAATACTTAACCCCCAAATTATGAAAAAACTTCTCATAATACCCATATCGATTTTACTTTTAACGGCTTGTGTAACAGTACAAGCTCCATCTCCTGCGGTTGAAGAACAAAAACAGCCACAGGAAGAATTAAAAGTCGAAACACCGGTACAACCAGTAGTCGAAACATCAAAAGTCGAAACTCCTGTCGCTCAAGTGGAAGCTGACGAACAAAATGAGGAAAAAACTTCTGACGGTTGGATCAAATCCAGCAATTCGGATAGAGTAGTATCATATAGTGGGAAAGAAATAACCCTAAAAGGAAAAGTCGTGGAACGAGAATCCTATGGCGAATGGAAGTATTTTTTTAGTGTATCAGGCGATAGCCTGGACAACCTTCCTTCAGAATTGGTCGAAAAAATAATCAAAAAAGATTACCTAAGTTCTTTTATACTTTATTTTGAGGGCAAAGATGTCACTGACAATTATAAGAACCAAGAGATTACGGTAACACCAAAATCAATAGGAGTACTTTCAGAAGGATATCCTCATTTTCAACTCAAAACCTTACCTTAAGCCACAACAAATCCGATAATCTTGCCGGGGACATAAATTTCTTTTACCACTTTGCCCTCGGTGAGATACTTCAAAACATTTTCTTGCATACGTGCGGCAGACAGCGCTTCTTCCTTGCTCGCGTCTTTTGAAATCTCAACTTCTCCACGAACTTTTCCATTTACTTGAACACCGATTTTTACCGTATCATCGATAGTTAATTTCTCATCATATTCAGGCCATTTGCTGTCAACCACACTGAATTTTCCTCCCAAAATTTCCCAGCATTCCTCGGCGAGATGTGGAGCAATAGGCGCAACCAATTGCACCAAAACTTTTTTCGCACCGATATCGATTCCATTTTTCATGGCAAAATTCAAAAATTCCATAAACGCAGAAACCGCAGTATTAAAATGAAAAATCTCGACGTCCGCTCCGACTTTTTTTACAAGTTTATGTAAATTTTTCTTCAACAAATCCTTGTCTGTAGCCTTTTCACTTTCTCCATTTATAACGTTCCAGAATCTGTCCACAAATCTCGCGATACCGGTAATTCCTTTATCATTCCAGTCTCCACCATCCGTGAAAGGTCCCATAAACATCAAGTACATCCTGAAAACATCACTTCCATATTTTTCAACAAATTCATCAGGCCCAACAACATTTCCTTTCGATTTACTCATTTTTGCACCATCTTTAGTAATCATTCCTTGATGAACGAGATGTTTAAAAGGTTCTTTGAAAGGCACAAGTCCAAGATCATGAAGCACAATATTTATAAATCTCGCATACAACAAATGCATACAAGCATGTTCAGACCCACCCACATACATGTCTACAGGAAGCCAATTTTTGATGGTCGCCTTGTCAAACGCCTTATCATCAAGTTTACTACACGGATATCTCAAATAATACCAACTGCTACAAACAAAAGTATCCATCGTATCAACTTCACGAGTCGCTTTCCCTCCGCATTTCGGACATTTACATTTTTTGAATTTCTCATTTTTTTCAAGAGGGGATTTCCCGTCGCCACTTGGAGCAAAATCTATATCATCCGGCAATTTTACAGGCAAATCTTTTTCCGGAACCAAAACCTCACCGCATTTATCGCAGTAAACAACAGGAATCGGCGCTCCCCAATATCTTTGCCTTGAAAGGAGCCAATCACGAAGTTTGAAATTCACAGTCTTGTTTCCAAAATTTTTGCCTTCTATATAATCCATGATTTTTGGCAAAGCCTCGCGATTATTCATTCCACTAAACTCTCCTGAATTAAACAAAATTCCATCCTCCGTGTAAGCCCCCTCAAAATCGTCAGGATTTATCTCATTTCCATCCTCAGAAATCACAAACTTAAGAGGAATATTATGTTTTCTCGCAAATTCAAAATCCCTTTGATCATGCGCATCCGCCATAACTACGCCGGTTCCATACATCAAAACAAAACTCGCCATATAAACAGGAATTTTTTCTCCATTCACAGGATTGATTACGTACTTCTCAAGGAAACATCCGAGCTTGTCTTTTCCGCTGACAGAAGCTCTTTCGATCAAAGTTTGTTTTTTGATTTTTTCTCTCATTTCAGCGACTTCTTTTTCGTATTTTGTACCTTTCACCAAATCATCAACGAGTGGATGTTCAGGCGCTATAACGACAAAAGTCACACTATGAATTGTGTCTGCGCGAGTTGTATAACAAGTCAAAATGCCGCTTCCATCTTCAAGCGGAAAATTTATGTTACATCCGGAACTTTTCCCGATCCAATCCTTCTGCATCAAAATAGTTTTTTCCGGCCAATCCAAGCCTTCGTAATCCAAAAGTTTATCACCATATTCACTAATTTTGAAAAACCATTGGCTCAAATCTTTTTTAGTAACGTCGCTTTTACATCTGTCACAAGCCCCATCCTTCACTTGCTCATTCGCAAGCACCGTCTGGCACGAAGGACACCAATTCACAGGTGCATTTTTTTTGTATGCCAAGCCATTTTCATAAAGTTTACAAAAAATCCACTGAGTCCATTTATAATACTCGGGTGAAGAAGTCACAACTTTTTTGTCCCAATCCCACATCGCTCCCATTTCGGTGAGCTGAGTAATCATATGGTCGATATTTTTTGCAATACTTATATTTGGATGCACACCCGTCTTGATCGCATAATTCTCAGCAGGAAGCCCAAAACTATCAAAACCCATAGGCTGAAGAACATTAAACCCCTTCATCCTCATGTATCTTCCATAGCTATCCACAGGCGCAAAATTATACCAATGTCCGATATGAAGTTTGTCTCCGGACGGATATGGAAACATCGTAAGATTATAAAACTTCGATTTCTTCGATTTCAGATTCGTATTAAAAAGTTCGCTTTCTTTCCACTTTTTCTGCCATTTTTTTTCAATTTCTCGTGCTTGGTACATAAAAATTGTATTTGAAAAACTTAAGCAGAATTCTACTCGGATATTTGAATTCAATCAAGAAAAAGGCTTATCCCAACTTCTTTACCATAAATTTTAGCTCCAACTGATCTTTTATTTCTTGAAAATTTGGATAAATATTTTCAATCCAATTTGAGTCTGTATTTTCTGGAGAATTTTCAGGAGTGACTTCTTTTCCTTTGTTCAATTCATTAACTTTGTCGGTTATATCTTTTATCTGCAATTCAACTGCAAAAACTTTCTCATCTTTAAGAAGTGGCTTAGCATCAATCAAAACTATGATTTCATTTTTACTGTTTAAAAGTCTGTATGGACCCATCCCGTCAATAGATTCGCCAGTTTGGAAAAGTTTTCCATATATCGAAACGAATCCGGAAAGATCTTTTGCGTTTATGAAATCAAAAAATAAAACATCATGAAATTTTACACATTTTACCGCAAGCATGTCACAAAACAACTGATTCGCAAAATCAACTTTTCCTTCGGAATTTATGATGACTACGGGGGATTTTATTCCATTTGTAATCTTCGCAAAATCCACTTTCTCTCCCGCTACAGGTTCAGAAACGACCTCTTTCCCAGCCTCGTGCGCTCCTAAAACATTGGCTTCACCTTGCCCTAATTCGCCGCTATTCTTTAAGAACAAAGCCATCATTGCAAATGACACAAGAAACAGCCCGAAAGCCGAAAACGCTATTTTTTTATTCTGTGATAAATGTATCATTTATATATTTATATTTATTTCTACACTATCATTATACAACAAAAACAACAAAGCGTCAACCACTAAGGAAAGCTAATTTACTCTGTCACAACCTCTCTCGCTGAAAGATGTTTTTCGGAAGTCAAATCGAGGAAAGTATAAGTCCAAACAGTGTATGAAAAAATGTCGATAACACCGTTGAGATAAGAAGCCAAGAACAGGCAGATAATCCCCACGATTCCGCCGATAAGAAGCCCCGTTATTGCAAGAGTAACGGTTGCAACATATCCGGTAATGCCTATGATAAGCGCAGGAATCGCAAAAACCATTATAGCCTGTATGAAAATTCTGACACCGATAAGAATCATAAGAATTGTAATCAAAACTGTGTGTTTCCAGCTCAAAATGACCAATTTAGCACTTGCTTTCATCGACTCAAAAACTTCTTTTCCATCTATAACAATGAAAAAATCCGTATAAGTAAAAATAAGAATCAACACAAAACTCACGATTATCAAAAGGAAGAAAACGGGGAGTAGAAGCTTAAAAAGCACAGGTCCAAGATTCCTGACGACAAAAGACATCTCTATTAATAAAGAAAAAAATGAAAAAGTTTTAATAATCATATGGTATTCAAAAAGCTGGAGAAAAGACATTATTCCATATTTTACTCCGGTTCCGATAGAATCTTCTTGCCCGTTCCTATGTCTTGCGATAATTTGTACGGAAGCCGCTCTCGCAAGGGTGGGAAAAAGAAAATAAAGAATTCCAAAAATTGCTACAAATACAATCATTGGAACAGTCCAACTAATATGCGTATTAATGAAGTCCCAAATGAAACTGGTTACTTCTTTCAGAGCACTGCCTTGTTCATCTCCAAAAATATAAGATTTCTTGAATGCAAAAATCTGATAGGCAATAGTAAATATGCCAACTGTAGTTGTTAACAATGAAGGAATAAAGCCAAACCAGAAAATAAGCTTCTTATTGCTTTGTGTGTAAATCCACGAATCTACGATGACTTTTTTATAGTCCATGGCCATCATTTTACATTAACTCTTGCCAAAATCAATTTTTTTGTGTAAACTACCATCCGCTATCAATTTTATATACATTTTTACTCGAAAATCATGGATAGAGCAAAGAAAAAAGTCCTCATCGGAAAATATGGAGTACACCAGAAAGACACAGGTTCTTCACGCGTACAAATCGCTGTTTTGACAGAAAGAATCACTGAGCTTTCAGGTCATCTTGAATCACATGCAAAGGATGATCATTCAAGAAGAGGTCTTATCGGACTTGTAGGAAAAAGGAGAAAACACCTAAACTACATGAGACTCCATGATAAAGACGCTTACGAGACAATTTTGAAAGAATTGAAGCTAAGAAAGTAATTTGCCGTTTTTTAAGGCAAAGAACGCTCTTTAAAATTTTAATCAAACCCAAGCTGGGAGGTCTTCGGTTAAGTAGCAAGATTCAAGTAAACGAACATTCGTTTACTTAAACCTTGTAACTTAAGGAAGGTTCCGTTTGGGGATTATATAACTCCATAACCCAAAAAAACATGGAACCAAAAACAAGTACTATGACTCTCGCGGGGAGAGAATTTAAGATTACGAATTCCCCAATTATGTCATACGCAAACGGCTGTGCTGTCGTCTCTCTTGGAGACACGGTGATAATGGCCAACGCTTCGATGAGCGAAAAAGGTCTTGAGGGAGCAGATTTTTTCCCTATGACCGTCGACTACGAAGAAAATATGTATGCGGCAGGCAAAATCAAAGGAAGCCGTTTTATTAAACGTGAAGGAAGACCTTCAGAAAATGCGATTCTTATCTCAAGAATGATCGACAGACCGGTTCGTCCACTTTTCCCAAAGGGGACAACAAATGAAGTACAGCTTATATGCAGTGCTCTTTCAGCGGACATGGAAGTCGATCCGGCTACAACAGCTATGAACGCCGCTTCAGTGGCGCTTTTGCTTAGCGGCGCACCATTCGAAGGCCCTCTAGGTGCAGTAAGAGTCGGATACAAAGACGGAAAAATAATCATAAATCCAACATATACAGAATGCGACGAAGGACAAATGAATTTGATTGTTGCAGGAACGCTCGATGCCATCACAATGGTTGAAGCTGGAATGAAAGAGGTTACAGAAGAAGTAGTCTTGGAAGCGCTTGCAACTGCTCACAAATACATCAAAGAAATCTGCCAATTCCAATTGGATTATGTAAAAGGATTCGAAGTCACAAAAATAGAGCCGGTTCTACATTTAGTAAATGAAGATTTAGTAGCAAAAATCACAGAACAAGTTTCAGTTGATGATTTAAATACAATTGAAGGAAAGACAAAAAAAGATGTAAAAGTGAAAATTCATGCAATCGAAGATAAACTGATGACACACTTCGCAAAAGAAATTGAAGAAGGAGCTTACTCAAAAAAAGAAATCGCAGAAATCCTAAACAAAATGATGGAAAAGAATATGAGAAAAAATATTCTTGAAACAGAGATTCGTTTAGATGGAAGAAAGCTTACGGACGTTCGTCCTATCAATATCGTTTTGGACGTTTTGCCAAGAACTCATGGATCAGCAATTTTCCAAAGAGGAGAAACTACAGCGCTAACAATCACAACACTTGGAGGGCCTACAGATGCGCAAATCATCGACACGATGGACAAAGATAAGGTAAAAAGATACATGCACCATTATCATTTTCCTCCATATGCGACAGGTGACATCAAACGTTTGATGGGACCAAATAGACGCGAAATCGGACACGGAGATTTGGCTGAAAGAGCTCTACTTCCTGTTATTCCTGACAAAGAAGTTTTTCCATATACAATGTGGTTAGTTTCAGAAATTATTAAATGTAATGGATCAAGCTCTATGGCTTCTGTCTGCGGATCTACGCTTTCATTGATGTGCGCGGGTGTGCCTATCAAAAAACCTGTTTCAGCGATAGCGATGGGACTTGTTTCAGACAAAGAAACAGGTACTTACAAAATCTTGTCAGACATTCAGGGAATGGAAGATTTCGCAGGAGATATGGATTTCAAAGTAACAGGAACTCCTGATGGAATCACAGCTCTTCAGATGGATATAAAAATCAAAGGACTCCAAATTGAACTACTTAGAAATGCGCTTGCACAAGCCAAAGAAGGTCGTGACTTCATCATGGCGAAAATGCTTGAGGCATTACCTGAAGCAAGAAAAAATCTTTCAAAATATGCTCCACTTATCATGACGGTAAAAGTTGATCCTGATATGATCAGAGTTGTCATCGGAAAAGGTGGTGAAACAATTCAAAAAATTACTGCAGAATGTGATGTTGAAATGGATATCAGCGATGAAGGAATCGTGACAATCACGGCTCCTGATCAGGAAAAAGGAAACAAAGCTTTGGATTGGATTGGAAGAATTACATACATTCCAAAAGTCGGAGATGTCTTTGACGGAAAAGTCACAAGAATCATGGATTTCGGTGCGTTTGTTGAATTGGTACCGGGAAAAGAAGGATTAGTTCATATTTCAGAACTTGATACAAAGAGAGTAAACAAAGTTGAGGATATCGTGAAATTAGGAGATCCTATAAAAGTAAAATTGATGCAAATCGACGATCAGGGAAGATACAATCTTTCAAGAAAAGCAACCATGACGGAAGGAATTGCCCCTAAAACAGGTGGAACAGTCACGCAATCAAACATGGGAAGCCCTGACGATGATATTGTAGACGGAACATCTTCAGTTCGAAGAGTTCACAAAAACTAAGAAGCGGAATCTAAATAAAGTTGACCCAAAAAGGGGAATGACGAAAGTTGTTCCCACTTTTTACTTACAAATATGCAGAAATATGCTCACCATGAGAGACAGCGCTGGCAAAATATTGAACACCGGCTTGGTCTTTTATAGAATGAACATCAGCGCTATCGGTCTGTGTGCCTTTTTTCACATATACCTCAAATTTTGTTTTGCCATTATTCTTTACTTTTTTATAGGCACTCGAAGCCCAGTTCCCATAACTCGCATCCAAAAATTTTACTTTATCTGGGCTAAATCCGGAAGCGACAGCATTCCGAACGGCAATTCCTCCGGCACTATGTCCAGACAGGGTAACAGAAGGGGAATTTATCTCCTGCCCAAGCATTGTGCTTAATTGAGAAAGAGTTTCTCTATGCAAAAGAGCAATATCATCATTTGTGCTATTATCTTTTTTCATCCATTCGCTGTCATATCCATTTTTCCATGCTGTAGATCCAACTGTACTACGCTGGCCGGCGCTCAGGGGATAAACGAGAATCATATTTCTATGTTTTTGAGAGGCAGATAGCGCTTGAGTAATACGATTTGCGCCTAGGCCAATCTTTCCATAATGATAATATTTCCCTGTGCCATCAAGTTTTGGAAATGGAACGTCAATCCAGTTTCCATGCATCCCATGAAAATGATAATCAATCTCTGTAGGTTGGCTCGGGTCAAATCCTTGAGGGATATAAATCACGACTTGTCTTCCGCCATTTCCGGCAAGCCGAACAACTTCACTTTTTCCGGGAAATGTTTTAATAATTTTATCAATGTTTGCTTGAGGAGTTTCACTTTGATTCGAATTTGGATCGATTCTGGCAGGCACATTTGAACCCTCATTTTGTTGTATAGGCGCCGCGGGTTTTGGCGCTACAGGTTCAGCTTTAGGCGCTGAACTTCCATTCTCGACTTTAGGCTCATCGGCGACCGGCGGCTCAGCTTTTGCAGTCCCGGAAACATCTTCCGCCACAACCTTTCTTTTCGCTCCGGATTTTATAAATTCTTCCAATTTTCCAAGAGTATAAGGTCCGAACATTCCGTCTGTTCCTTCTTTTGAATCAGTTTCCTGAAGCCCGACAGCCTTTTGTATTTCATAAACTTTGGTGACCAACTTCTTGTCATCTTTCATGTCTTCTTCAGAAACGGTTACCCCGATATCTTTCGATTTAGCCACAAAATCCTCATCGGAAATTTTCTTCTGTCCCAAAAAACGTCTGGTATATTCGGCTCTTGTCTCCAAAGATTTGTCGGACTCCTCCAATTGTTCTACAAAATTTTCTCCCATATCAAAAATTTAGCACAACGACACAAAAATTGCACGCAAAAAACAGATTGATTTAAAACTCCACAGGAATTACAATTTCGCATGCAAAACCTTGAAGCTGTACCAGCAAAAAGCGCCACAGAAGCACATTCACAACAAGCGAGTATGGTATAATGGCTATTACGCGACCTTGCCAAGGTCGAAACACGAGTTCGATTCTCGTTACTCGCTCCAAAGCTCTTACAAAACTTCCTTTATCTTCTCAACAATTGCACTCATACTTGAATCGGATTTTAAAAAAAAATGCTTCGCTCCAAGCCGAATAGCTGTTTTTTTATCTACTTTTTCCCCAAGATTTGAAAGCACAATAACAGGAATTTTCTTTAATTCTTCATGCTTTTGTAATTCATCCAACACTTCAAATCCATTTTTATTAGGCATGATAAGGTCCAACAAAATCACATCAGGAGGGTTAGCTTTTATTGAAGAAAGAGCTTCGTCTCAATCAAAAACAGGAGTTACAATATATCCAGCATTTCCCAAATCTCTAGTCAAATTATGAGCTTAAATAAAACGAGATTTGACAAGCGGTTAGATTTAATGTTAAGTTACCTTTAGCAAAAGACTAAAAGTCCTTTGTATCTAATATTTTAACGTAAACACTATGGTCGGAACGATCAAAAAGATTACTGACAAAGGCTTCGGCTTTATCACAGGCGAAGGTCTTGAGAAAGATTTATTCTTTCACAGTAATTCTTTAGTTGGAGTAACATTCAACGAGCTTCAGGAAGGTGACGCAGTCACTTTCGAAACAGAAGAGTCTCCAAAAGGACTTAACGCTGTTAATGTTCAACGTGCTTAAAGTTGAATGGGCACTTAAAAACGCCAATTGAAAAGCCATTACCGTAAAAAGTAGTGGCTTTTTTGTAACATCTTTCCTCATTGACATAACAGTATTTTTCATGTAGTTTAATCGTCTAAGTAATTAAATACAAAATTAGATGATCTCTCAGACAGAAACAAAAAAAGAAGAAAACGCAGTAAACCTGCCGGAAGCAAAATTTTCAGATATGAAAATAAATCCGAAAATTCTAAAGAAACTTGAAGAATTAAAATTCACAGTTCCTACACCTATTCAGCTACAAACAATTCCGGTCGGACTCGAAGGAGGCGATTTGATTGGTATTGCTCAAACAGGAACAGGTAAGACTTTGGCTTTTGGAATCCCGATTATTCAAAAAATAATGGACGAAAAACAGCTAGCTCTTATAGTGCTTCCAACTCGTGAACTTGCTTTGCAGGTTGATGAGGTTTTCCAAAAGGTTGGAAGATCTCTTGGCATAACCACTGCAGTTTTGATTGGAGGAGCGGCATTTGGCCCTCAAATGGCGGCGATTCGAAGACATCCACAAGTTATCATCGGAACACCGGGTAGAATTATCGATCACCTTGAAAAGAGACATATCAAACTTCACGCATGTAGAATCCTTGTTTTGGATGAAGCGGATAGAATGTTGGACATGGGTTTTGCTCCTCAAATAAAGGAAATTTTGAAAGAAATGGAAGCTTCGAAAGATCGCCAAACATTGCTGTTTTCAGCAACAATGCCTGACTATATTGCGGCAATTGCAACAAAATATATGAAAACACCTTTGCGCGTGGAAGTCGCTCGTGCCGGATCAGTCGCAGAAAACATCGAACAAGAAATATATTTCGTAAAAAAAGATCAGAAATTAAGATTACTTGAGAAACTTTTGCAAGAGCACACAGGCTCAGTTTTGGTTTTCTCAAGAACAAAATACGGTGCTCAAAAAATATGCAAAGAGTTGGAAATGAGTGGTTATACAGCCGCAGAAATTCACTCAAACAGATCTTTGATGCAGAGAAGACAAGCTTTGGATGGATTTAAAGCGGGAAAATATCGTGTGCTTGTAGCGACTGACATTGCATCAAGAGGAATCGACGTAACAGGAATTCAATTGATCGTAAATTTTGACCTGCCTGAAAGTCCTGAAGATTATGTACACAGAATCGGTAGAACGGGAAGAGCAGGCCAAAAAGGTCGTGCAATCTCAATCGCAACTTCAGATCAACAACACAAAATTTACCGAATCGAAATGCTTACAAAGACGAAAATGAAAGTTTTCGGAGAGGCAAAAGACCTACCAAGAGCATCACAAGGAAGATCACATCCTTCAGAACAAAGACATTTCTTCAAAAAAAGACAATTTAGACGTGGATCAGGAGGTGCAAACAGAGGAAGAGGGGGAGCACCGGGAGGAAGATAAAGAAATTTCCCAATTTCGGGTTAAATTAAACAATAGGTTGGGGTAAATAATTGACAAAGGGATTTAAAGAATAAATTTGTTGAATGTTTGAACTGATATGCGAAGATATACTGAGCAAGATAAAGCTTTCTGTACTTTTTGCTAATGCCGTGGTGAATAGTGCGAATTACACCTTTGATATCACCCCATATTTGTTCGATTGTATTGGAATGTACTTCTCCTTCTCTAGCAAATTCACCTTTTGAATGATTAGTTGTTTGGTGATGATAGCGAATACCCGTAATTGCGTATGTGATTCTAGAATCTGTAAAAAATCTGGAACCTACCTTTACGTGTTCTCGAATATGAGGGTAAAGGGTCTCTTCTTTGACGTTTGGAATCACTATTAATCTGATTTTGCGTTTACCACGTTGTACCATTCCCATAACAATATCTTGATTGTCCTTTTTGCCGAACCAAGCTTCGTCAGCCTCTACAAGATCTTCCAGCATATCTTGGCCTAAGTCTTTACTCAATTGTTCCCGGATCTTCATAAGCATTTTCCATGCAGTAGGATGACTAACACCTAGTTTTCTACTCAAATCTGCCGCCGAAATACTTCCTGTTGCCGTTACCCAAAATATCAATGCCAAGAGCCAGCTTGATATTGGGATTTTTGATCTATAGAAAATCGTTCCATACGTCTCAGCAAAGGTCTTTTTACACGCTTGGCATTGATATGTTCTAATCCCTCTCTTATCTGTGTCATTCAGATGTAAACAACCAATCGCACCGCATTTTATACAACATTTACGGTGTCTACCTGTCAGATTCCTAAGCATTATTATTCCACTACTTGGATGACTTATTAACTTGCGCATGATTTTTTGGTATTTTATCATGGGGAATGTGTTATGTAGTAAAGGTTTTGCACCTCTATCTTATTACATTCCCCAACTTCATGTTTAATATAACCCAATTTCGCCATTGTTAAAATGGCGTTTTTGTGCTAAAATACACAGATAAAAATAAAAACAAAAAATGCAAATTGCAGAAGAGGCTCTAAAAAAAGTTTTAATTGAAAAAGATCTTCTAAAGGAAGAAAAAATTGAGCTTTTAAAAAAACAGGCAAAAACCGAAGGTAAAACTTTGATAGATTTGATGTTTGAAAAGGAAGTGATTTCAGATCTAGAACTTGGCAAAATTATAGCTGAAATAAACGGAGTTCCATTCATAAAGCTATCGGATATAAATATCGTGGAAACATTGTTGAAGATCGTACCTTACGCAGTAGCTTCGCATCAATTGGTCATGCCTTTCAAGGAAACTCCGGGGCAGATACATATCGCGATGTACGAGCCTGAAAACAAGGAAATGATAAACTTCCTTGAGCAAAAAACAGGACAAAAAATTGTTCCGTATTTTGCCACAAAAAAAGACATTAAAGCCTCGCTAAAAATCTACAATAGCGATATAAATAAAAAATTTAACGATCTCCTTCAAAGAGTTCTTGCTGATCCTTCAAAAATCGAATCGCTAAAAGATGCGGCCAAAATTTTGGATACCGTAATTCTTTTTGCATATCAAAATAATTCTTCAGATATTCATATCGAACCGCAAAAAACGGGACTACTCGTCAGATACAGAATCGACGGACTTTTACACACGATTACAGAGCTTCCACATGCAGTGGAAGAGCTTTTGATCGCCAGAATAAAAGTTCTCGCGGGAATGAGGACGGACGAACATAGATCTCCGCAAGACGGACGTTTTAAAATCGATTTGGACGGAAACGAAATCACACTCCGTGTATCGATTTTACCGGTTTACGAAGGAGAAAAAATCGTACTCAGATTGCTAAGTTCACAAAAACAGGAACTGAATCTCGATGTACTTGGATACACTCCAAAAAATCTTGCAATTATCAAGGCAAATATCGCAAAAACGCATGGAATGTTGCTTGTGACAGGACCGACAGGTTCAGGTAAAACAACAACACTTTATTCGATTTTAAAACTTCTAAATTCACCTGAAGTAAATATTTCAACAATCGAAGATCCGATCGAGTACAGACTCGAAGGAGTTAACCAAATTCAGGTTAATGCAAAAACAGATCTTACCTTCGCGAACGGACTTCGTTCTATTTTGAGACAAGATCCGGACATCGTGATGGTCGGAGAGATTCGTGATGAAGAAACAGCCGGCATCGCGATAAACGCGGCGTTAACGGGACATCTCGTGCTCGCAACTTTACATACGAATGATGCCGCAACAACTCTTCCACGTTTGTTGGAAATGGGCGTCGAAGGATTTTTGGTCGCGGCGACAACAAACGCAATCATCGCACAAAGGTTGGTCAGAAAAATTTGTGCGCACTGTAAAGAAGAATACAAAGTTACAAGACAAGTCCTGAAAGACATGAGTACAAGCGCAAGAATCAAATACGACATCTTGGAAGTTTTCGACAAAGTGGTGCAAGAAAATCCGGAATTGTCAGTTAAAAAAACACCGGAAGAATTTATTTTAACAAAAGGAAAAGGATGCGACCATTGTGGTCATACAGGTTTCGCAGGACGACTCGCCATAGCAGAAGCAATAGACATAACAGAAGGTGTCAAAGAATTAATTTTAAACAAAGGAAACGCAACTCAAATCGAGCAACTTGCCTACAAAGAAGGCATGATTCCGATGTTTATCGATGGAATGATAAAAGTCGTGAGAGGAACCACAACTATCGAAGAAGTACTTCGCGTAATGAGAGAATGATAATTCAACAACAATATGCCAAAATTTGAATACGTATTAACGACGAATGGAGGGAAACACGAAGACGGTGAAATCTTCGCTCAAGATAGAGAAACTGCCATAAGAAAGCTACAAACGGCGGATAAAATCATCTTGTCGTGCAATGAAATAACAAAAGGAAAACACGAATGGTTTTGGGAAAAACCAAGTCTTTCTTCAGAAGATCTTTTGATGTTTACAAAATATCTCGCGGCAATGATTACAGCGGGAATTACAATCGCAGAAGCGTTTGATATAATAATAAGCCAAACAAAAGATGCCGGATCAAAAAAGATGTTTGAAAATATCACGACGGCAATGAGAAACGGACAAACAATGTCGAAAAGCTTGGCATTATATCCGGATGTTTTTTCCGAAATTTACGTGAATATGATCGGGATTGGAGAAGAAAGCGGAACGCTTGAACAAGCCTTAACCGGTCTTGAAACCCAGCTCGAAAAAGATGCAGACCTAAGAAGTAAAATTAAGGCCGCATTTATCTATCCGATAATAATTTTAATCGTCACACTTTTGATGGCATTTGGTATCGTAATTTTTATTATGCCAAAAGTTATGAAAATTTTTACGACATTCAAAGTGGATTTACCTCTCCCAACGAGAATTTTAATTTGGGGAACAAACAATGTTTGGCTTATTCTTGCCACAACAATCGTTGCAGTGATAACAATGATTTTCTTGTTCAAATTTAAATTCATCAAGAAATTATGGAACAAACTTTCACTGCATTTTCCGATATTTGGAAATATTTTGATAAAAACTTACTTGGCAAGATTTTCGAGAACACTCCATTCTCTTTTGCAAAGTGGAATAGTAATGACGAAAGCTCTTCAAATTTCATCTGAAACAATCGGAAGCGAAA
>Ga0210044_10005037_pt1 | contig 18055 bp, 9 predicted proteins | sample CryGey13umfilter_2_FD_183959 | JGI IMG/M metagenome (GOLD analysis project Ga0210044, IMG submission 183959) | Groundwater microbial communities from aquifer in Utah, USA - Crystal Geyser 4/9/14 3 um filter (SPAdes) (version 2) | ecosystem: Environmental > Aquatic > Deep subsurface > Groundwater... | reverse complement strand
TTGTCCCTGTCTTGGCTGCCACCGGCCGGTCTGGCAAAGTCAGCTGGCTGCCAACGCCAAAGATATAAGCCCGGGCGCTGTCATCGCTTAAAATGCTGTTAATTTCTTTAGCCACCTGCGGCTCAAGCACTTCTTCACCAGCATTATCTGTTGCTTTAAATTCCTCCAAAACCTTGCCATTTTTATCCAACACTTGCAGGATGTATTGTAAATCATGCCTTTGGCCATTCTGGGCAAAAACGGCAAAAGCTTTGACGTGATCAACTAATTTTACCTCTCCGCCGCCGAGCACTAAAGATAGTCCGAATCTTGAACGGTCGCCCAAGGTTGTATAACCCATCTTCTCTGCCAAATTCAAAACGTTTTCCACGCCGGTTAAATAAATTGTTTTAACCGCCGGAATATTTAAAGAGCCAGCCAAAGTCTTCCTAATCGGCAGTGGCCCATGCTCTTTGTCGTCATAGTTATGCGGTTCATACTCGCCCTCAATATCAGTTTTGAATTTTGTCACGACGTCAAATAAAATCGTCTCGGGTGATAAGCCTTTTAAAAAACTGGCCGCGTAGACTACTGGCTTAAATGATGAACCCGGCTGTCTGGGCCGCATGGTCACATTCACCGCCCCGTCATATTCTTGATTAAAATAATCCCGCGAGCCCACCATGGCCAAAACTTCTCCAGTTCGGGCATCAATGGAAACCAACGCCGCGTTATGCGCCCCATAATTCGCCTCATTTTTCTCCACTCCTTTTTTAAGCGCTTCCTCGGCTATCTGCTGTTTATCCCAATCCAAACTGCTAATTACTTTTAGTCCTCCCTTTTCCACCATTTCCTCCCCGTATTTTTCCGCCAAAAGCTCTTTAAGATACAAAACATAATGCGGCGCTTTAATACTCTGTGGTAATTTTTTAAATTCCAGCTGGCGCTCCATGGCTGCTTCAGCTGCTTGCTCATTCACATAACCAAGCTTAACCATCTGGTTTAACACAAAATGCTGACGGTCAAATAATTCGTCCAGATGCGAGCCATGGGGCGAATAATATGTGGTTGCCTTAAGCATGGCCGCCAAAATCGCCCCTTCAGCCAGATCAAGTTGGCTGGCTGACTTGCCAAAATAAGCCTGTGCCGCCGCCTCAATGCCGTAAGCAGTTGAACCATACGGCACCACATTAAAATACAGCTCTAAAATTTCGTCTTTGCTAAACTTTTTCTCCACCTGATAGGCAATGACCATTTCTTTTATTTTCCGGCGATATGTTTTTTCCGGACTTAAAAGCGCGTTTTTTACCAGCTGCTGTGTAATAGTTGATCCGCCTCTTCGCGGCCCAATGCCAAATAATTCATGCAAGCCGACTTTAACTAGTGCTGGAAAATCAAATCCGCGATGCGCATAAAACTGGTCATCTTCAACTGAAATTACTGCCCATTTAACATACTCTGGAATTTGATCCAGAGGCACCCAAGTTTTATTAGTGTCTCCCGATAAATCATAGAGCACCACTTTGCCTGTGCGATCATAAATTTTTGTGGTTGATCCTTCGGTTGAAGCTAAAAATTCTTCCCTGGTTGGCACTTGCGAAGAATAATAGAAGAAAAGCAAACTAGTGATTACAATGATAAAAATAAAAACAAATATTGCCAGCTTCAACAGCGGTTTTAATATCTTTTGTTTCAAAACACTGCTCCCATCAGACCGGCCAAAATAGCCTGATCTTTTTGGTACTTTCAGCTTCACGTCTCCTCTGTTTCTGCCAAACGAAAAAGCCGCCCTTCTTTTTTCAATCAACTTATCAGAAGGATAGCTTCTCTTATTTTTCCAACTTTGCGGAGATTTTACTTTCAGCGCTGGTATAGGCATCTTATTGTAATTATAGCAATTATAAGCTAATATAGTAATATAATCATATGAACCCAAAAAATCAAGCTAACCAAATTAAAGAACTGCTAGAAAAAGGCGTAGAAAGTATATACCCTGATAAATCCTATCTTGAAAAACTTTTGGCATCAGGCAAAAAACTAACTGTTTATCAAGGATTTGACCCGACAGCCGATACGCTCCACATTGGTAATTTTGTTGGTCTAATTAAACTAAAACAATTCCAAGATCTTGGCCACCGTGTTATTTTCCTCATTGGCGATTATACAGCTATGATTGGTGATCCTGATAAAAGAACTGTTAGAAAACAATTAACTTATAAACAAGTCATAAAAAATTGCAAAAATTATCAAGCCCAGGCCAGTAAAATTTTAAACTTTTCTGGTAAAAATCCTGTTCAATTAAAATATAATAGCGAATGGTTATCAAAACTTACCTTCAAAGACACTTTAGAACTTCTAACTAATTTTACTGTTCAACGCATACTTGAACGAGACCTTTTTGAACAAAGAATCAAGTCTGGTAATCCTCTTTATCTGCACGAATTTATGTATCCAGTTATGCAAGCCTACGACTCGGTGGCGATGAATGTTGACGGCGAGATTGGCGGCAATGACCAAACTTTTAATATGCTGGCCGGCCGAGATTTAATGGCTAAAATGAAAAACAAAGAAAAATTTGTCTTGACCATTAAACTGCTTGAGGATCCCAGCGGTAAAAAAATGGGCAAAACTGAAGGCAATATGATTACTTTGAATGACAGCCCTAAAAATATGTTTGGCAAAATTATGAGCTGGCCGGACACAATGATTGCTCTTGGCTTTGAACTGTGCACTAATTACTCACTTGATAAAATTGAAGAGATAAAAAAGAAACTGCAAGACACAAAACATAATCCGCGCGACCTTAAGGCAAAACTGGCCAAAGAAATTATTACTTTTTACCATTCAAAAGCCGAGGCCGATAAAGCCGAGCAAGAATTCAATAGGATATTCCGCGACAAAGACACGCCGACCAATATGGAAAAAGTCTTTATTATGAACATTGAATACGATCTGCCAGAACTCATGGCCTCTGCCCAATTAGTCCCTAGTAAATCCGAAGCCAAGCGGCTGATTGAGCAAGGCGGCGTGACTCTCAATGACAAAAAAATCACTGACTGGAAAAAGAAAGTAAAACCAGCTGACAATACTGTCCTCAAAATCGGCAAAAGAAAATTTGCCCGACTAATAATAAAATAGTTCGCATAATACACAACAAAAGGTCGCTTATGCGCCAACAGTTCGCATAATAAAGAGTTAGACGACATATTACTCGCCAAAAATTTATTTTTTATAAAATTTTTTCTTTTTATTCAAAACCCGCCCGAAAGATATATTAACCATTCATGCAACCCAAATACAGAAGTAATTGATAATTGCGACATGGCCATAAGAGACATTAAAAAAGGAGAAGAGATAACATCAGATTATTCCAAGGACAATGCTGTTATACATTTTAGATGTAACTGTGGCAGTAAAAACTGTAAAAAATCTATATAAATCAGCAACCACAAAATAATTGACGGTTTTAATAGTAAATGATATTATGAAAGCATTATAATGAGTAATTATAGTGCTTTTGTTTTATAATTCGGGCATATAGCTCAGCTGGCTAGAGCGCAACACTGATAATGTTGAGGTCCGTGGTTCGAGTCCACGTATGCCCACTAATGCCGGGGTAGCTCAGTGGTAGAGCACATGACTGGATTTTCGGTCCCTCCGATGGTAACATCGGAGTGCAAACTGGGTGAATTCGGGGAAACCTAAATTCCGCAGCCACGGGATATGGCAATCCCGAGCCAAGTCCTAGAGGGTTAAAAATTCTAGGAAAGGTGTAGAGACTAGCAAGTGAGCCCCAACAATAACCTTGCGTAAGCGCCCAGCTCCCTTATTTATTAAGAGGAGATGAGATAGTCCAATCTCAAGAGAAATCTTGAAACATTACTTGGAAAATCATGGTGTCGGCAGTCCGATTCTGCCTCCCGGCAAATTTTTTTGGAGTGTGGCCTAGTGGTTTAGGGCGTCTAGTTTTTGCCCGCCAAAAATTAACGGGGTGTAGCCCAGTAGCCTAAGGCGCATGCTTTGGGAGCATGAGATCGAGGGTGCGAATCCCTCCACCCCGACCAATCCCATCTTGCATTATTTTATATCCTATGCTAATTTAAACTAATATTAATTAACTATCTATCGCCATGTCCCAAGAAACAGCCAAAGATTTGAAAGAATATGAAATTCTTTATTTACTATCCGTGACTTTAAATCCTGATGAAATTCAGGCTATTAAAGGTAAAATTAATGAGCTGATCGCCAAAGCCGACGGCATCATAATTAAAGAAGATGACCTCGGTAAACGGAAATTAGCCTATATGATTAAACGTGCCAGGCATGGCCATTATTTGCTGACCATTTTTAAGGCTCCTGCCGCTGAAATAAACTCAATTAATCATGAGTTGGAACTCATGCCTGAAATTCTAAGGCACAAACTGGTTGTCAAAAAAGATATTAAAACCATGGGTGCCAAAGAAACCATGGAATATAAAAAACCAAGCATTAAACCGGAAGACAAAGAAAGACCAAAACCTAAGGCTGAAAAAGAAATTAAAGTTGACATTGAGGAGCTGGACAAAAAAATTGACGAGCTGCTGTCTGAAGATGACATCTAATTTTTTAAAGTTAACCACTAATTACCAACTAATCAAAACTATATGAATCTCAATAAAGCCATGATTATCGGCAATCTCACTCGCGACCCGGAACTCCGCACCACTCCCAATGGCACTTCTGTCACCTCTTTTGGTGTCGCCACTAATTTTGTCTGGACAGACACTAATGGCCAGCGCCAGGAACGAGCTGAATTTCATAATGTGGTTGCCTGGAGAAAATTAGCCGAGATAATCAGCCAATATCTGCGCAAAGGCTCAAAGGTCTATATTGAAGGCCGTTTGCAGACTAGAAGCTGGAATGACCAAACAGGCAATAAAAAATATATGACGGAAATTGTCGCAGAGAATATGATTATGCTTGATTCAAAAGGCTCTAGCGGAGCGCCCAACTCAACCCCGGTCGTGTCAACTCCTCCCCCAGCGCTCGAAGAATCAACCCCTATTATTGACATTAATGAACCGACCACTAATACTGACGAGGTTAGGGTGGAAGAGGTTCCATTTTAAAAAATAAAAATATCCTATTTTATGAATCAAACCACAGCTGATAAACATTGCCACTTCTGCGTCAACCAGCTAGACAAGGTTGACTGGAAAGATATCCCGACTCTCCAACGTTTTATGTCGCACTATAATCGCATTGTCCCTGGCAGACGGACCGGACTGTGCGCTAAGCACCAAAGAAAAGTTGCTCGGGCTATTAAGCGCGCTCGGGAAATGGGCCTGATGCCCTTTGTCAGAAAATAAGACGGCAATTAATTATGTTAAACTATACTGACCTTAAAGTTAACACGGTATTTAAGTTTGAAGGCGACCCTTATCAGGTAATAAAAGCCTCTCATCTTAAAATGGGCCGCGGCGCCGCTGTCCTGCAAACTAAGATTAAAAACCTAAAAAACGGCAATGTCTTGGAACGAAATTTCAAACAAGCTGACAAATTTGAAGAGGCTGACATAAAAAAAGAAAAAGCCAGTTTTCTCTACAGCGAGAGTGACAAATGCAATTTCATGGATGAAAATTACGAACAATTTTCTATTGAAAAATCAATTATAGAAAAACAACTGGGGTTTCTCAAGGAATCAGCCAGTGTCAACGTATTATATTTTGACGGTTTGCCGATTGGTATTGAATTGCCGCCTAAAATTGATCTGAAAGTAGTGGAAGCTCCGCCAGCAATCCGCGGCGACACTGCCCAAGGCTCTGTTACCAAATCAGTTAAACTGGAAACCGGCGCTGAAATCAATACCCCCATCTTTATTAAAGAGGGCGACATCATCCGCATCAACACCGAAACTGGAGAATATGTGGAAAGAGTAAAATAAAACCCGGCATCAACCGGGTTTTAAAATACCTAATTACTAATTACTAATCATTTTCTTCCTGCTTCACCTTCTCCCAAATCCTCTTGCCAATCTCCTTTAACAATTTGCTATTCTGACGCAAAAACATTTTAGCATTTTCGCGTCCTACGCCTAATTTCTCGCCACTATCTGCTGTGCCAGCAGGCGAGTATGAATAAGAATTGCCAAGCTTATTAATTATCCCCTCGGCGACTCCCCGATCAAGTATGTCGCCGGCGATAGAAATCCCCTCATTATACATAATGTCAAATTCCGCAGACTTAAACGGCGGCGCCACTTTGTTTTTCACTACTTTCATTTTGACCCGATTGCCGATAATTTTCTCGCCCATTTTAATCTGCGCCGCGCGCTTGAGTTCAATGCGCACTGACGCATAAAATTTTAAAGCCATACCGCCAGTGGTTGTTTCTGGATTGCCAAAAACAATACCGATTTTTTGGCGTGTTTGATTTAAAAATATTACAGTAGTCTCCGTCTTTGATATAATGGCTGTCAATTTTCTAAGCGCCTGGCTCATCAGTCTTGCCTGAAGTCCCATATGAGATTGGCCCATCTCTCCTTCAATTTCCGCTTTGGGCGTTAATGCCGCCACTGAATCAATCACAACCAAATTCACCCCGCCAGACCTGACTAGAGTCTCCACAATCTCTAATGCTTGCTCGCCATTATCTGGCTGCGAAATTAAAAGCTCATCCACCTTAACGCCAGTCCTTTTAGCGTAATCGGGATCCAAAGCATGCTCGGCGTCAACAAATGCCGCCACTCCGCCGGTGCGCTGTACTGTGGCAATGACATGCTGTGACAATGTTGTCTTGCCTGATGCCTCCGCCCCATAAATTTCAATCACTCTCCCTTTGGGCAAGCCTCCGACACCCAGCGCCAAATCAATTGACAAACAACCAGTGGAAATCGCCGGTACTTTTAATTTTTTAATCTCGCCAAATCTCATAATTGCCCCTTCGCCAAACCTCTGTTTTATCTCCTCCATAGCTATTTCCGCCGCTTTTAATCTTTTCTGCCCCTCCTCCTGATTTTCCTCATTTTTAACCATAGAAACTAAATTAATTGCTAATTATTTTATTCCTCTATTATTATTCTTCGGTAGACCGTCCTTGTCCTGCCATATGATTTTTTTGCCTCAATCTTAATTATATTTAACCCCTTATTCAAATCCATGTCAACCTCAAACCAACCAGCGCTATCCGCTGTAATTTCTTTATCATTCAACCCCAGCCACGCCCCGCTTTCAACTTTACCCATTACTTTAATATAACTGTTTAATGAGACAAAATTATCACTGGGATAAAACACACTTAGCTCGGGCGGTCTTAAAAGTGACCACACCTGAAACCCTAAATAAATAATGATCACTGCCACCGCTAAACCCAAAAAGAAATTACGAATTATTTTGGGCAAAATAATCAACCTTTTCTTTGACACCCCAAAACGATTTACCTGTCCTGTAGACCAAATTTTCTGCCTTTTTATTTCCTCATAGAATTTTTTCTCCGTCTCCTGCCAATCTAACCCTAAAAAACTGGCATATTTTTTTAGCCAGTTTTTAGCATAAACTTCTCCGGGAATAATTTCATAGTCATTGCTTTCCAGCGCCTCCAAATAATGTTTGGCTACTCCAATCCTTTTCTCTACTGCCAAAATACTCAAATTTATTCTTTTTCTAGCCAGCTCCAAATCTTCTCCTAAAGATTTTACCGTAATAATATTTTTCTGTTTAAAACGAATCATAAATAATAATTACCAGTTATGCTAATTATTTTTTCGCTCGGCCTAAAAATTAAAATTTATACTTATCTCCCTCTTTAGATTCTTCTTCCTGCGCGTCATCATCTTCAACTGTCTCAATTTCTTCTTCCTCTTCTTCCTCCTTTCCTTCTTCCTCTTCCTCTTCCTCTTCTTCTTCTTCCTCTTCCTGAACAAAATCATCTGCTGCCTGTTGGTTATCTTCCGGCTCTGGCTCTAATATTTCATCAGCTTGTTCAATTAAACTCCTCTCTCCTTTCTTGACTAATACTTCTCTTGGTCTTGAACCATCTGCCTGGCCGATGACACCTGCTTCCTCAAGCAAATCCAAAATTCTGGCAGCTCTGGCATAACCGATTCTTAATCTCCGCTGTAAATATGAAGCGGATGCTTTGCCAGCTTCAACCACTAAATCTCTGGCTTCGCTTAAAAACTCATCGCCATTTTCATCATAGGTATTCATTACTAGCCCGCCAAGACCTAGGGTCGGCGTCTTTTCTACCACGCTTTCCTCATAATTTGGTTCCCCTTTCTCCCGTAAATACTGAACAACCCGCTCAATATCCTTATCGCTGCAAAAAGCGCCTTGGATTCTTCTAGGCTTGGAAACTTCAGCTGAAGTAAAAAGCATATCTCCCCTGCCCAATAATTTTTCAGCTCCGGATACATCTAAAATCGTTCTTGAATCTGTCAGCGACGCCACCGCGAAAGCGATGCGGCCGGGAATATTGGCTTTAATCAAGCCGGTAATAATATCTACTGACGGCCGCTGGGTAGATAAAATCAAATGAATCCCAACAGCTCTGGACATCTGCGCCAGCCGAATAACTGCTGCCTCAACTTCAGCTCCAGCCACACTCATCAGATCCGCCAATTCATCAATGATAAAAACAAGATAAGGCAGTCTGTCTCTGGGATGAGCAAGATTATAGCTCTGGATATTTCTCTTGCCCGCATTAGATAAAACATGAAACCTTCTTTCCATTTCGCCAATCGTCCATTTGAGCGCATTAATAATCTTTTTGACATCAGTAATCACCGGCGTCATCAAATGCGGAATACCGTTATAGCCAGGCATCTCTACCCGCTTGGGATCAACTAAAATAAATTTAAGTTCATCCGGCTGGTTTTGATAAAGGAGTGAAACAATAATTGTATTTAAACAGACTGTTTTACCGGAATTTGTTGCTCCGGCGACTAAAAGGTGCGGCAAGTTTGCCAGATCGGCCAGCCAGGGCTTGCCAGTCACATCCTGTCCCAGGGCAATCATTAAATTGGATTTCCTTTGTTTAAACTCTAGTGACTCTAAAATCAGTCTTAATGGGACAATGGCAATTTTTTTATTTGGCACCTCAACCCCCACCAATGACTTGCCAGGAATCGGTGCTTCAATTCTGATAGGATGTGCCGCCAAAGCCAAAGCCAGATTATTGCCCAAGCCGATAATCCGCGACAGCTTGACTCCTTCAGCCGGCCGAAAAGTATATTGTGTCACTGTCGGACCAATTGATATCTCACCCATCTCCACCTCAATGCCAAAATTAAACAATGTTCTTTTAATTATCTCCTGATAAGATTTGGTGTCGCCGGCTGTTGGCTTGCCAGCTTTGTTGCTCATTAAACTTAAAGGAATATCAATTTTTGGATATTTTTTTCGCGCTGGCTTCTTTGGCTCTTCTGTTCCGCCACTTTCATTTTCACCCTCTATGGCTCCGCCAGGAGCATCAGCGAGCTCTTTTTCCCCATCATCAATCTCATGCTCTTCAAACTCAACTTCCTCTTCTTGTTCTTGGCCATTATCTTCCAGTTCTTCACCCTTTCTCAACCAAGAAAATATCCCCCTTGGCTTTTCTCTTAAGTTTCTTAAGGTGACTTTATCTAAAATGCTTTCCAATGACGCGTTAAACATTAAAATCAAACCAATCATAAAAATCGCCACTGTCACCGCCATCCCGGCCCAACGACCCATAATTTTGGCTAGCGGCCAAGCGATGCCAAACCCAATATACCCGCCGGCCACTCCTTTGGATAAAATCTCTTTAAAAGTGTCGGGATCTTGAGTCAAATGAAAAAAACCAGAGTAACCGATAATTAAAAGGAACACCCCCAGCCAATTCAAATTCTTAAATGAATATCTGGCCGGTCTGATTGATAAATACCCGGCTAGGATGAGCACTACTGGAAATATCCAAAATCCCCAGCCAAAGACAAGTTTTAACACTTGATAAAAAAACCGGCCAAACCCGCCAGCCAAATCAAAAATAGATAACAAGCTAATAACTGCCACTAAAAAAATAAGCACAATTATAATGCCTCTTTTTGTATCTGACTCCATGTCTGGCATATCAGGCAAACTAAATCTAAGTTTTCTCCGAGCCATAAAGATCAATAATTTAGCTATTATATCCTTTATTTTAACACTTTTATATATTTTCCACAACAACTGGATTAAGGCGTCATAAAAAAGCGTGGGGCATTGGTGGTTTGGTTTTATAAACCGAATATTGTTGCGTATTTCTAATAAAAAGCTATAATTAGCTTAAAGATTAAATTCAAATTATTCACCTTGCCATGTTGGCAAATGCTAATTTTAGGTGCGGTCATCCATGGACTTACTGCATGCGGTTGGTTTTTTATCCAGACCGCTGGCGTTATTGGTTTGATCTTTACTATGCCAGCTATCCCAACACGGTACGTCGGGCTTATTAAAAGCCAACGCGAAAATCCTATTAAACATTTGACAAGTGTTTAGGAAATGGTATAATTATTATACTAATTGTTAAACAACTTTATGGAATTAAAAGAACTTAAAAACAAGAGCCAAAACTTACTGCTGTTGAATAAATGAATTACCCTGCGCCAAGAGCGCGGGGAAAAGCAAGTTATATATTTCTAAGTAGGATGAATTTTTAACAGCTATATGATTCTACTGTTTTTATGCTTAACCAGCTTAAATCCGATCTCCAGAAATTAACCAATCCCAAAAAAGCTGAAATTCTTCAGCGTTTTTTTAAAACTGGCCGAGGGGAATATGGGGAAGGTGATGTATTCTTAGGCTTAACGTCGCGGCAAATTAAAGAGATAGCTAAAAAATATTATCAACAGATAAAATTACCGGGCATTCAGTCATTATTAAAGTCAAAAATTCACGAGGAACGGCTGGCGGCTGTGCGCATTCTGGTGGCTCAATTTAATAAAAATGGCGATAAACAAAGAAAACAAATTTTTGATTTTTATTTAAAAAATACAAAAAATATCAACAACTGGGATTTGGTAGATCTATCCGCCCCAAATATTGTGGGCAATTTTCTTTTGGATAAAAACAGAAAAATCTTATACCAGCTCGCCCGCTCAAAAAATCTCTGGGAAAAACGGATCGCGATCATTGCCACATACGAATTTATAAAAAATAATCAATATCAAGATACTCTAAGAATCTCTAAAATTCTATTAAAAGATAAGCATGATCTTATCCATAAAGCAGTTGGTTGGATGCTTAGAGAAATGGGTAAACGAAATCAAAAAGAATTAATTAAATTTTTAGATAAGTATCTCTTTCATCTGCCCCGGACTGCACTGCGCTATGCCATTGAAAAATTTCCGGAAAAAAAGAGAAAGTACTATTTAAATCAGTAACCAAAAATTCTCCCCGACATGACGTCGGGGAGAATTTTTAATTTACCAATTATTTCTTCTTATCACTCCTCAAAAAACCTTCCTTATCAAAGCCCGTGCCAGCCGGAATAAGCTTGCCAATAATCACATTTTCTTTAAGTCCTCTCAAATGGTCAACCTTATCTGTCACGGCCGCGTCAATTAAGACTCTGGTTGTTTCCTGGAATGAAGCCGCGGACAAAAATGACTGGGCGGCTAAAGATGATTTGGTAATCCCCAAAAGCACTGTCTTACAGGTTGCCAACAGTTTTCCTTCTGCCTGAACTTTTTTATTCTCCTCTTCAATTTCACCCTTTTCCACAACCTCACCCGGCGAAAAGATGGTATCCCCGGCCTCTTCAATGATCACCTTGGAAAACATCTGGCGGATTATCACTTCCACGTGCTTATCATTCAGAGGCTGGCCTTGTGATGAATAAACATACTGAATTTCCTTGATAATATAATCCTCCACTGCTCGCTGGCCCCTTAACTTATAAAGCTCAAACAAATCAACTGGCCCGCTTGACAGTTGTTCACCGCGCTCAACCATATCACCATCATTGATAACGAGATTAACGCCGCGGCCGATATTTATCTCTTTTTCACTTTCCCTTTCTTGCATCACTTTTAAGATAATTTTTTTACCCTCTGGCTGAATATGCAACTTGCCTTCAAGAGGAGCGATAATATTATTTTTCCCTTTAAATATTACCTCGCCTTTTTTCACTTTTTTACCATTTTTAAAAACAATCAAGCCCTTGTCCTCTTTATTAATTTCAAACGTCTCTTCTTGCCTGTCCACGCCATTAATTTTTAACACCTTCTCCCTTGTAATTTCATTGCTGGTTATTTGCACCTGGCCGGCAATCGGAGCTAAAAACGCCGCCCGCTTAATCGGCCGTGCTTCAAAAATCTCTTCTACCCTGGGCAATCCTTGAGTAATATCACCACCGCCAGCGACTCCGCCGGTATGGAATGTCCTCATTGTCAGCTGTGTCCCTGGTTCACCAATAGATTGGGCGGCGATAATTCCCACCGCCACGCCTTTTTTAACCAGCTCATTATAGCCCAGATCCCAGCCATAACATTTTTGACACACGCCCCGCTTTGATTTACAAGTTAAAATTGATCTGATTTTTACCTGTGCTAAATCAGCTTTTTCAATTTCTTTAGCTACATCATCATCAATTATCTGGCCAGCCCGAGCTATCAATTTTCCCTTACCATCTTTAATCTTTTTAAGCAATACCCGGCCACGAACTCTCTTAACAATAGTCTCATCCATTTCTATTGATATTTTTTTGGTGATCAGCATCCCTTCCTTGTCTCCGCAATCATCTTCGCTCACAATAACACCCTGGGCCACGTCAATTAAACGTCTGGTCAGATAGCCCGCGTTAGCAGTTCTCAAGGCCGTATCAGACAACCCTTTTCTCGCTCCGTGGGTCGTAATAAAATATTCCAAAACATGCATCCCTTCTTTTAAAGATGCTTTCACTGGCAGCTCAATAGTTTCGCCGGATGGGCTGGCCATCAACCCTCTCATGCCCATCATCTGTGTTGTCTGCCCCCAGGAACCGCGCGCGCCAGAATTCATCATGGCAAATACCGCGCCGTTTTTGTCCAGCTTATCTTTACACATATCTACAATCCTATCCTTAATACCTGCCCAAATTTCAATAATCTTTACATGTCGCTCGTCATTGGTTAAAAATCCCTGTTCATACTGATTTTCCACCTCCTCTACTTTACGTTCCGCTACCTCAAAAATTTGATACTTTTCCGGCATGGCCGGCAAATCATCCATCCCCCAAGAAATACCAGAGATAGTAATATATTTTGAAGCCAAATCCTTAATATCATCCAAAAAAATCACTGCCCTGTCCCGGCCATAAAGATGAATTACTTCTTTGACTAATCCTTTTAACGTTCCCTTATCAGTTTGTTTGTTGATAAAACCAAGTTTATTCGGCACAATTTCATTAAAAATAATCCTGCCCATTGAAGTAATTAATAATTCTTTGCCCAGCCTGACTTTCATTTTGTCCGAGAGTTCAATCACGCCCGCCTCCCAAGCCTGCCTGGCTTCAATGACTGATGAAAATGTTTTGATCTGTTGATTATTATCATCTTCATTGCGAATCGTTGTCAGCAGATAACAGCCCAAGACAAAATCCTGCGCCGGCGTAATGGATGGATCGCCGGTCGCCGGCTTTAAAATATTTTTAGACGAGAGGATTAGTTCCGCCGCTTCACGTTTTGCCCCTTCAGTCAAAGGGACATGAACCGCCATCTGATCGCCATCAAAATCAGCATTAAATGGCGGGCAAACTAACGGATGAAGCTGAATCGCTTTGCCTTCAATTAAAATCGGTTTGAATGCTTGGATACCAAGCCGATGCAATGTCGGCGCGCGGTTTAAAAGCACATGGGCGTTCTTGGTAATGCCTTCCAAAATATCCCACACCTCATTTCTATCTGATTCAATAAATCTATTGGCGCTTCTGACATTATGCACGTATTCCCGCTTGATTAATTCAGCGATAATAAACGGCTTAAATAATTCTAAAGCCATCCTTTTGGGCAAGCCACATTCATGAATCTTTAAATATGGTCCAACCACAATCACGCTTCTGCCGGAATAATCTACTCTTTTACCCAAAAGATTCTGACGGAAGCGGCCCTGCTTTCCTTTTAATATATCAGCCAAAGACTTTAAAACTCTTTTCTGTCCGGTTGAGGCAGTGACGGTTTTGCCATGGCGGGCAGAATTATCTATAAGTGAGTCAACTGCTTCCTGCAGCATTCTTTTTTCATTGCGGCAAATTACTTCCGGCGCATTCAGCTCAATTAACTTCTTTAAACGATTATTCCTGTTAATCACCCGGCGATACAAGTCATTTAGGTCACTGGCCGCAAACCGGCCGCCGTCCAACTGGACCATCGGCCTTAAATCAGGGGGGATAACGGGCACAACGGTAATGATCATCCATTCAGGCTTAATCTTGTTTCTGATTAAAGCATTCAAAAGTTTTAATCTTTTGGATAATTTCTTTCTTGAACCGCCAGCCGCTTTGTTCATCTCCTCCTCAATTTGAGCAACCGTGGCTGTTAAATCCATATTAGATAAAATATTTCTGACTGCTTCCGCCCCAATGCCTGCTTCAAATAAATGGCCGTATTTCAAAGACAAATCCTGATAACTGCTCTCCGATATAATCTTCAACGGCCGCAGTTCCATAATCTCTCTTTTTGCCCGCTCTAAAGCATCAGACAATTCTTTGAGCGCTTCTCTTTTCTCTTCATCAAGTTTTTTAATTTTTTCTTCCACTCCTGCCAAACTGACACTTTTTACCTGTTTTATTTTATTATTAAAATCACCTTCAATCGCCTTTTTTTTGCTCTTATACTCATCGGCAACCTGCTCTTTAGTCTGCTCTTTTAATTCTTCATTGACATTAAGGATAATATAATCCGCAAAATAAATTACTTTTTCCAGCGCCTGCGGAGAAATATCCATGACAAGTCCGAGTTTTGAGGGCACACCGCGCAAAAACCAGATATGCGAAACAGGCACCACTAAATTAATATGGCCCATACGTTCGCGCCTGACGATTGATCTAGTCACTTCAACCCCGCACTTGTCACAAATTATTCCCTTATAGCGAATCCTTTTATATTTCCCGCAATAACACTCCCAATCTTTCGTCGGGCCAAAAATCCGCTCGCAGAAAAGTCCATCTTTCTCCGGCTTCTGGGTGCGATAATTAATAGTTTCCGGCTTTAAAACCTCACCATGCGACCAGCCATGGATCACCTCTGGTGAAGCTACTTTGAGACGAATGCTATCAAAATCTAATACTTTCTGTTTTAACTCATTAAACATAATTGTGAAACATAATTTACTTTGAATTACGAAACTGTCATTTTGTGTATCCTCCCCTCCTCAGTTGAGTTTAAAAGATTGATTATCTTTTAAACGGATTAAGGGGAGGAGGTGTTAAAAATTCAACACCCCTCTGGCTCGCTAATCGCTCGCCACCTCCCCTCATCTGAGGGGAGGAGGAATAGGAGTTTTGTAATTCAAATTAATTTATGAATTATTTATCTTTTTCTTCTTTTTTCTCCTCTTGTTTTTCTGATTTATTATCTTCCTCTTTTAACTCATTCTTTTCTACCTGAGACATCTCTGTCTCCTCCGCCCTTCTGCCTCTATTACCGTCTATATACTCATCTTCTGCTGATTCTACCACTACCCTGCCTTCTTTTAATAACTCCACATCAAGACAAAGCCCTTTTAATTCACGGACAAGCACATTAAATGATTCTGGGATATTAAGTTTATTAATTGGCTCACCTTTAATAATTGACTCATAAGCTTTTGACCTGCCCGGGACATCGTCTGACTTTATGGTTAGAATTTCTTGCAGGGTATAAGCCGCCCCGTACGCCTCAAGCGCCCAAACTTCCATCTCGCCGAATCTCTGTCCGCCAAACTGCGCCTTGCCGCCCAAAGGCTGCTGGGTCACCAGTGAATATGGCCCGATTGATCGCTGATGGATTTTATCTTCCACCATATGCACCAATTTCATCATATAGATATAGCCAACGGTTGTTTCAAGCTGAAATTTCTCACCAGTTCTCCCGTCAACCAGTTTCATTTTACCCGTTTCCGAATAACCCAACTCCTTTAATTCCCGTCTAATCCGCTCTTCCGGTACGCCATTTAAAACCGGTGTCACAATGTTCATATTCTTCTTATGGGCAACCAGTCCCAAATGCGTTTCTAAAATTTGACCCAAATTCATACGCGAAGCCACACCCAATGGGTTCAAAATAATATCTACCGGTGTCCCATCAGACAAATACGGCATATCTTCCACTGCCACAATTCTGGAAATCACGCCCTTATTGCCATGCCGGCCAGCCATCTTATCACCCACCTGAATTTTTCTTAAATGCGCAATGGTTACCTGGATCTGTTTGATCACTCCGGCAGTAAGCTTATCGCCTTGAATGCGAGTAAATATTTTGACATCTATTACCTTGCCATGCTCGCCATGCTCTAAAGGAAGCGAATTGTCTCTAACTTCTTTCGCTTTCTCGCCAAAAATAGCTCGCAGCAGCCTTTCTTCGGCAGTAAGTTCAGTTTCTCCTTTAGGCGTAATCTTGCCAACCAAAATATCGCCCGAAGAAACTTCTGCTCCAATGCGAATAATGCCATCCTCGTCCAAATTTTTTAATTTTTCCTCACCAATATTAGGAATGTCCCTGGTCACTATTTCCGGCCCAAGTTTTGTGTCGCGCACGTCAATCGTATAATCCTCAATGTGAATTGAGGTATATTTATCCTGATGGACTAATTTTTCAGAAATTAAAATCGCATCTTCATAATTGCCGCCCTGCCAAGGCATAAAAGCGACTAGCAAATTCTGGCCTAAAGCCAACTCGCCGTAATCACAAGCTGAAGCGTCTGCTATCACCTGTCCGGCTTTCAGCTGCTCGCCTTTTTCAATTAACACCCGATGATTTAAACATGTTGAAGCATTAGAGCGGACAAATTTAACTAAATTATACCTTCTGACATTCCCATCGCTTTCTAAAACTTCAACTTTGTCTGCCTGGACGGTTATTGCCTTGCCAGCTTTCTTTGCTAAAAGTACCTGACCGGAATCTTTAGCCGCCCGTTCTTCTATGCCCGTTGCCACCAACGGACTAGCAGGCCGAACCACTGGTACGGCCTGACGTTGCATATTAGTTCCCATCAATGCTCTAACCGCATCATTATGCTCTAAAAACGGCACCAGAGACGTAGCTACTGAAACAATTTGATTAGACGCCACATCCATATAATCAATCTCGCTCACATGACCAAACATTGGTTCGCCTTCTTTCCTAACGCCCGCCTTGTCATTCTTAAAATACCCCTTACTATCCAATGGCTCTGTGGCCGCTGTAATAACTGCTTTTTCTTCGGCAAAAGCATCTAAATATACTATTTCAGAAGATACTCTGGCTCTGCCATTTTCATCCTTTATTACCTTTCTGTATGGTGTTTCTAAAAATCCATAATTATTAATCCTGGCATATGTTGCCAAATGACCGACAAGACCAATATTCGGCCCTTCAGGTGTAGCAATGGGGCAAATTCTGCCATAATGAGTGCGATGTACGTCTCTTACTTCAAAGCCGGCTCTTTCTCTTGACAGCCCGCCGGGACCCATGGCAGAAATTCTTCTTTTGTGCTCCAACTCTGCCAGAAGATTTGTCTGATCCATAAACTGCGACAACTGCGAGGACATAAAAAATTCTTTGACCGCGCCCATAATTGGCCGCGTATTGATCAGTTGCGCCGGGTTAATGTTCGTAATGTCAACCGTACTCATCTTGTCAACAATCGCTCGCTCCATTCGAGCCAACCCCAATCTAAACCTATTCTGCACAAGCTCGCCAACAGCCCTGATTCTCCTATTGCCAAGGTGATCAATGTCATCGGCCGCTTTTTGATTAATATTAAGTCTGATTATCTCACCTAAAATATTGATCAAATCCTGGCGCTTGAAAATTCTGTTCTCTTTGTTTATCTCATATTTTTCCCCGAATCTCTGATTCAGTTTGTATCTGCCTACTTTGCCAAAATCATATCTGTCAAAATTAAAAAACATTGAATGAATCAGCTGTCTGGCATTTTCCACT